>Ga0209915_1000081_pt1 | contig 381975 bp, 333 predicted proteins | sample ThiBiot_750_plan_FD_183952 | JGI IMG/M metagenome (GOLD analysis project Ga0209915, IMG submission 183952) | Wastewater bioreactor microbial communities from Cape Town, South Africa - Thiocy_cont_750_plan (SPAdes) | ecosystem: Engineered > Bioreactor > Thiocyanate-remediating >...
CCAGCTTCTTACTTCTTCTTTATACTTCTTAAGCACTCAAAGGTTTTTAAAGTGCCCACACAGTTTGTCTTCTCTCTTCTTAATGAACTTGCCCCGAAGGCGTGCTGCGTATTCTACTGATTTCGGCTCCTGTGTCAAACACTTTTTTGTTTTTTTTGAAAAAAATGATGTATCGCTACCTTTCTTTGCATAGACAGACATATATTAAGGTATATGCATTTTTTAAGAATTCTAGCCCATTAGGATTTATTTTCTGACAAGGCTGGCTATCCCCACATTTTTTTGTTAATCTTCGCGATTCAACTATGGTGGCTCTATTGGTCCCTTCGCGGCGATAGATCGTGAACCCCGTCAGGCCCGGAAGGGAGCAGCGGTAACGATTGATTCGAGCGCCGAGGTGTGGCTCTTAGAGCTGCCGCCCAACTTGTGAAAACATGTATGAGCTATCTGGCACTTGCCCGTAAATGGCGACCACGTACTTTTTCCCAACTGGTTGGCCAAGACCACATAAATAAGGCATTGATTAATGCGCTGAATCAGCAGCGATTGCACCATGCCTATCTCTTCACTGGCACTCGTGGTGTAGGAAAGACGAGTATTGCCCGCATTTTGGCTAAATCCCTTAATTGTGAAAAAGGAATCAGCTCAGAACCTTGCTTGCAGTGCAGTATCTGCAAGGCAATTGAGCAAGGTCGATTTATTGACCTAATCGAAATTGACGGCGCATCCAAAACTCGAGTCGAAGACACACGTGATTTATTGGATAACGTGCAATATGCACCTGCAATTGGTCGCTTTAAAATCTATTTAATTGATGAAGTGCACATGCTCTCGCAACATAGCTTTAATGCCCTTCTAAAAACACTGGAAGAACCACCAGCACATGTTAAATTCATTTTAGCAACCACTGATCCTCAAAAGCTTCCAGTGACGGTCTTATCTCGTTGTTTGCAATTTAATCTGAAACACCTAGCTACAGAGTTAATTGCTCAGCACTTGCAGTGGATTCTTAAAGAAGAGCAATTTGATTTTGAAATTCAAGCTGTAGATATATTAGCTCAAGCTGCGCGAGGCAGTATGCGTGATGCCTTAAGTCTTTTGGATCAAGCCATTACTGGCTGTGATACCCAATTACGCGCCGGTGATGTTAAAATGATTTTAGGTTATACCCAACATGATTACGCACTGCAATTACTACAAGCTTTAGCAGAACAAAATGCTTCTGCTGTGTTAAATATTAGCCAACAAATCTCCATTGAAGGAGGACCTTTTCAATATGTTCTCGATGAACTGCTTCATGATCTTCACCAAATAGCTATCTATCAAGCTATTGGAGATAATAATCCTTTAATTAAACCTTCATCGGAGATCATCACTCTAGCACAACACATTTCAGCCGAGGACATCCAGCTGTTTTACCAAATTGGTCTTAAAGGAAGAGAGGAAATTCATCTTGCTCCTACGTTGAGCATTGGCTTTAATATGACTCTGTTACGTATGTTAACTTTTAGACCCGTTCCTAAAGAGGCTCTTCCACCTTTGGCAACCTATACAAATACCTTGCAGCCCCAACAATCATTGGCAGAGGCACAAGTTTTTGTGGATGCACCGGAACAATGCACTCCGGCCCCTCTCACTAATGATGAGAGTTGCGAGCCTCAAGAAAATGAGCAAGCAGAGGAACAACAGCAACAGCAACAGCAACAGCAACAGCAACAGCAACAGCAACAGCAACAGCAACAGCAACAGATTAATCGCGAAGCTAAAGACTGGGCAAGTATTATCCCGCAGCTGAAGCTTACCGGTTTGGCACTTAATGCAGTAGAAAATGCTGAATTAATTGCTAAGGATGGGCGAGAGATCACATTACGTGTGGCAAGGGGACACCAATCCTTATTTACGCCAACCGTACTCTCACGCATTGAAGCGGCACTGGGCCAATATTACCAGCATCAAATAAAAATTACTTTAAACAGTGATGAGTTGGTGCAAGCCTCGCCTGCCCAACAAAAGGAGCAAGCGACGCAACAAAAGCAACAAAATGCTGAACTCGCATTGAACAATGACCCAATGTTCCAACAACTTCAGCAAGAATTTTCAGCGGAATTGGTCAAAAATTCTATTGTCCCGCTAAAAGATGACTTATAATGTATTGAATTTTAAACCTAAACATGTGAGGCCTTAATAATGGATATGAATCAAAATCTTGGTAACCTGATGAAAGAAGCGCAAAAAATGCAACAACGCATGCAAGAAGCGCAACAACAACTAAGCCAATTAGTTGTCACAGGTGAAGCAGGCGGTGGTATGGTAACGATTAAAATGAATGGCCGACATGATGCTACTGAGGTTAAAATCAAACCGACAATGATGGAAGAGGATGTTGAAATGTTAGAAGATTTAGTTGCTGCGGCAATTAATGATGCAGTACGAAAAATTGAAAAAGCATCTAAAGAAAAAATTAGTCAATTAACTGCAGGCCTCAATATTCCAACTGATTTAATGGGTGGTGATAAGGGCGATAAGGAATAGTCCTAACGATGGATATGTTAAACCGTTTGGTAGAAGCGCTTCGCTGTCTACCAGGCGTTGGTCCAAAATCAGCGCAGCGTATGGTGTTTCACTTACTCCAGCATCAAAGACAGAGAGGATTACACCTTGCATCATGCTTAGAACAAGCAATGAACAACATTCACCATTGTGAACGCTGTGCTAATTATACAGAGCAAAGAATTTGTGTCCTCTGTCAAAATACAAATCGGGATTCATCCTTACTTTGTGTCGTAGAAAGTCCTGCCGATGTATCGGCTATAGAGCAAAGTAACGCGTTTCAAGGCAAGTATTTTGTTCTTATGGGAAAAATATCGCCACTAGATGGATTAGGACCGGAAGACATAGGATTACCTCGGCTTAAAAATCTCATCATTCAAGAAAATATTAAAGAAGTGATATTGGCGTTAAGCCCTAGTGTAGAAGGGCAAACTACCATTCATTTTATTCATCAGCTTTTGCATGATCTACCAATCAACATAACACAATTGGCGCATGGCATTCCTTCTGGGGGAGAATTAGAGTTTTTGGATGGCAACACTATAGGGAATGCCCTGCGCAACAGAGCAATAATTCATGTTTAAAACAGTATACCTTCGTAAATGCCTTTTCATATTAATGCTCCTCATTTCGGGGTTAGCAAATGCATCTTTTTATAAAAATTTATGGCCAAGATGGGAAGTAAATAACCCTTTGTCGAAAGAAGTTATCTCTCACAAACTTTGGCAGGATTTTCTAAATCGTCGTATTGTTTCCAGTGAAGAAAATATCAATCTAGTTGATTATGGCCACATGACGCAAATTGACTTGAATCTATTGAAAGACTATTTAAAAAGTATGTCTGAGATAAATATTGAAAATTACAATCGCGATGAACAATTAGCGTATTGGATTAACGTATATAATGCACTGACTGTACAAGTTATAGCTAATTATTATCCCGTTACTTCCGTCCAAGAAATTAACATATCACCAGGATTATTCAGTATAGGCCCCTGGGGAGCGAATCTAATCACAGTAAAAGATACTGCGTTAACTTTAGATGATATTAATAACCGCATAATCAGAGCGATTTGGAATGACCCTCGCACCCATTATGCTTTAAACAATGGTACTATTGGCGCCCCAAATCTGAGTAGAAAAATCTATCAAGGAAATCTCCTTGATGAGCAATTAAACCTAGCTGCTTCAACTTACGTCAACTCACTCAGAGGTGTAAATGTCATTGAAGGGAAACTCATCATCTCTAAATTATATGATTGGTACGAAGAAGATTTTGGCGGAACTAAAAAAGACATCATTTTTCATTTACAACAATTCGCAAAAGAACCGTTACTAAGCCAACTTAAGCACATCAACACCATTGATAGTTACATCTATAATTGGCATATCAATAGCCCTTCTGCTGATCATGAATAAATTTATTCTCGGGTCTGTTTACAATTCGCTAGATTGAGGCAAAATGGCGAATTTTAGAGAATGAGGTTTAGAAAATGAATCGTGGTGGATTTTCATGGAAAAGACTGGTTGGTATCTCTGCGCTAAAAGCCAAAATTTCACGAAAAATTGGCATTCCCCTGACTCAATCAGGGAGAGAAAGAAAATTAGGAGCTTTAATCATTAAATATTTAAGCTCCTTCTTTTTAGAAACAAAAAAGAAAAAATAAGGTATCGCTTAGTAGCTGTTGACGTTCGCTTGCGCTCAGAAATGAGCGGCTTCCAAAAGTAGAATGCTCAGCAGACCTATTCACTTTGTTTAATCAAACTCTTCAATCGATTGGAATAATTGTTCAATAACATTGCTCGGAACTACATGAGCGTGCTTATAAATCCTAATCACTCTAAATACTGCATCACGATTACGCGGGTCTATATCAACGTTTATTTTTGCTAAATCACAAAGATATGTTTCAGCAAGCAAATGTCGATTTTTTAATTCGATTCGTAATGCATCCATCACACAGTATAAAGCCTCAAATACCTCGACTACTGCAGCGCGTTCTTCTTTATTTAGCGAGGGCAACCAATCGAAAGTCCCCCCTTGGGCAAGCTTAAAAAAAGTAAACAATAGATAGCGAGTATCATCATTGGCAAAATAACCATATAGATCCAAACATTCTGTAGTAGTGAGTTGACTGTATAACACCACCATTTTTTCTTGAAAAATAACCGCTCGTTCTTCTTGCGCTACAATTTTGGACAATAAATTTTGCTGCAGTACCATCACCGCATCGATTAATCGATTAGGGTTAAACCAAAATTTATAAGCTCGCATCAGATCATGCAAACAATCAATGGCCACATGTTTTTCCTGAATTAAATTTACATTGGCTTTCAATTTCTTAACTGCAGCCTGCAGCACCAGTCTGAATTCCTCATTGCCCTCGATAATGATACCTTGAGGTAATTCTTCATCATGCAAAAAGTAATCGCTTCCTGGAAGCAAGTCATTTTGTAAAGCAACCTTATATAATTGTTGTTGCATTAATTCGATATAATGATGCAATACTCCTAAACGCACTTGCACCGAAACAAGCTTTTCTGGATGTACTCCATCAACAAACAATTTGTCCGGGTGTATCTTGTAAAAGAAAATAGCATTAACTAAAGCAGCAAATTCTGGATTAGAAAAATAATCCAATACCTCTTGCTGCTGTTCAACACTCCAGCCTTGAAATAGAGCTGCGAGTTCGGCATGAACCACATCATTTTTATTGATAAAATCAACAAATCCTTCCAGCCATAAATTAAACTGTCGCTTAGAAAATAATTGTTGTAATTGTTGCGAATATAGAGGGATTTGATTCCTAGAAACTAAAGGCTCTTCAGGTTGAATACATTGATATAAAGAAATGATTTCCAATAAAAGCTCTTTTTGTTCTGCAAAAGTTAGTGTCGCAGTAATTTTTTGCTCCAAAAGAGCGATTTGCTTAAAATGTTCTGCCCAGTGAGTCCTAGTCACTACTTCTTTTGGTGCATTGATTGCTACTTTATGGCCAATTAACTGCAAATAATCAAGATACTTATTCGCAATAGACTGACACAATAAGCTGATTTTCTCAGAACAAGCCTCGAACTCATTAGAATCTTCTAAATGTTTTTGAAGGTTGTTTTTTAATCTATTGAGTTCGTATTTGGTTAAAGCCTTTACTCGATCATTTTCTGTAACAAACCAACTTGTAAATTGAGCGCTATGATGAGTCATCCTATCTCCTTAAGCGGCGTCCTGAAGTAACATCCGACTCCAATCTGGAATATTTTATGATAGAGCCGATGTCCAACAGCATAGAAAATCGAGCATCTACAGCCAGTTAAAAGCTCCGACTCACTGCTGATTCAACTACTTTTTCTAGGATAATATCGAAAATAATTGCAAGTCTATACTAATCTTGCCAAAATTATGACGAATAGTGCTTATAAAAACCGGGAATAAATTAATGCCACACCCCAGTTATCTATTATTTATTGATAACGATCCTGTGAGTGAGGATCTCAAAAAATACTTTGCTCAATTTAACATAAATATCATGCAGCAACATCAATTAACTCCCATGCAAAACGGATTGGGGAAGCCTGTTGCCATTCTAATTAATTGGTCTATTTTAAAAAATGAACCGCAGGCAATTCATCAATTTTATACAGATTATCCAGTACCCTTATTGATTATCAATGATACTCCAGACGAAGAGGCGTGTATCAAAGTGCTGGAAGCTGGAGCAGATGACTTCATTGTAAAACCACTTTTACCAAGAGAGCTTCATGCTCGTGTCAGTGCGATTAACCGGCGTGTTTTACGTGCACAGCAACAATCTGATCATGAAAAAGAAGTTCTTGTTTTTGCTAATTGGCGGCTTTATCCCGCATCCAGACAAGTATTTAGTAATGCGAATGAAGAGTTGTCATTAAGCGTAGGGGAATACGACTTATTACTTACTTTCGTACAACAACCCCAACGTATCTTGGATCGCGAGCTTCTATTACAGATCACTAAAAACAGTGACTTAAATCCTTTTGATCGTAGAATTGATGTACAAATAAGCAGGCTTCGTCAGAAGATTGAAGTGGATGCCAAAAAACCTGCATTAATTAAAACCATCCGCAATGGGGGTTATATGTTCACAGCCCAAGTAGTCACCATCAAAGAAGGCGATACAAAATAGTATTGCCTCACACTCACAGACTTTCAAATACGCTGTATATATTTTATACTTAAAGTGCATGGATTGTGAGGTGACCTAATGGAGAACACAAACGACCTTATTGATTTTAAATTACTTTTTGAGTCTGCTCCTGGACTTTACCTTGTGCTGGATATAGATTTTAATATCATTGCAGCCAGTAATAATTATCTGCAAGCCACTATGGTAACCAGGGAACAAATTATTGGGAAAAATATATTTGAAGCGTTTCCAGAAAATCCAGAAGACCCTCATGCAAATGGAGCAAGTAATTTAAGTAACTCATTAAATAGAGTTTTAAAGAATAAAACACATGACGCAATGGCTATCCAAAAATATGATATTCGTCGTCCTACAGAACAAGGCGGAGGATATGAAGAACGGTATTGGAGCCCCGTAAATTTACCCGTTTTAGATGCCCATAAAAAAATTAAATATATTCTTCATCGTGTCGAAGATGTTACCGAATACATCAAGCTAAAAAACACGCGTTCTGAACAATTAAAAATAATGGAAGAACTTCGTACCCGAGCTGGTGAGATGGAAGTTGAAATTTATCAACGCGCTCAAGAAATTCAGGTAGTAAACAAACAGTTGCAAGATGCGAACAGTCATTTAGCATTACTTGATCAAATGAAAACACAATTCTTCGCTAATATTAGCCATGAATTGCGCACACCACTCATGTTAATTTTAGGACCAATAGATATCTTGTTGCAGGATAAAGCATTAGGGCCAGACCACATAAAAAAAATGCACTTAATGAAGGAAAACGCCCTCCTTTTATTAATGCATGTCAATGATTTATTAGATATTGCGAAATTTGATTCAGACAGACTAAAAATTAATTATTACAACGTTGATTTTGTCCTCCTTATTAAAAAAATTCTTTCCTTATTTGCAGCGGATATTGAAGCCAAAGGATTGCATATTTCTTGCTCTTTCCCTAAACAATTATCCATGCAGATGGATAATGAAAAAATCGAGCGTGTTATCCTAAATTTACTCTCCAATGCAATAAAATTTACGTCGTCTCATGGAACAATTTGCCTTAAGTTATATAAAAGGAAAAATCATGCAGAATTTTCTATTGAAGATGATGGTCCAGGTATTCCTGCAAAATTTAGAGAAGTGATTTTTGAACGCTTCTTTCAATTGGAAGAAAGCATGCGTCATTCAACTGGTACTGGTTTAGGATTAACAATTGCAAAAGATTTTATCGAATTGCATCAAGGTACAATTAAAGTACATCAAGCCAAATTAGGAGGGGCGCTTTTTGTCATGCAAATTCCGTTAAATGCTCCAACAGAGCACTTGGTACATAGCGAACAACCAATACAAAGAACGATTGAAGTACCACGTATTGTGAATAAACAACACAAAATAGTGACTATGCAGCTAAATACTGAAGGTAATGTCAACCTGCCACTGATCTTAGTCGTAGAAGATAATTTGGCCATGAATGAATTTTTGTGTGAGCTTCTAAGCAACGATTATCGCATCGCCTGCGCGCAAGATGGCAAAGAAGGTTTGGATAAAGCAATTCAATTACATCCTCAAATCATCATTAGCGATATCATGATGCCCAAGATGAATGGTATAGAAATGGTGCACGCCATTAGACAACATTCTTCCCTACTGTCTACCCCTATTATGATTGTAACGGCTAAAGCAGACGATGAACTATGTGTACGTATGCTCCAAGAAGGAGCCCAAGATTATATGATTAAACCGTTCTCTACTAAGGAGTTTAAAGCCAGAATTGCAAATTTAATTTTGGTTAAACATGCTGAAGATGAGTTGGAGCGATTTGTTTATTTAGCGTCTCATGATTTAAAATCACCATTGCCAGCAATTGATCATTTAGTTTCATGGATTGAAGAAGACGTAGGGAACCAATTAACTCCCCAATCACGAAAATATCTATCGTTCTTACGCAAACGCACGTATCGCATGTCAAACTTGCTGGATGGGCTATTAAAATATGCTCAAGCCGGAACGATACACTCACCAGTCGAAAAAATTAATTTCCCTGACTTAGTAAACACTGTAGCCCACGAAGTAGAGGCTGCAAATGACTTTAATATCTGTTGCGAACATTGTGCTTTTACGGTTGAGGCAGAAAAAAAGCCCTTACACGAAGTGATTTATGAACTGGTTGATAATAGTGTGAAACATCACCATCTGCAAAAAGGACACATTCAAGTGGGCGTGGTAGAACAAAACGACTATTATGAGTTTTTTGTCGCTGATGATGGCCCTGGTATTGAGCTTGTGTACCAAGACCGTATCTTCCAACTGTTTCAAACCCTACAACCGCGTGATATTGTAGAAAGCTGTGGTGTTGGGCTTAGTATTGCCAAGAAAATTATTGAAGCCCAAGGAGGCAGTATTTGTGTCAAATCAGATAAAAATCAAGGTTCAGTATTTCATTTTACGTGGCCAAAACAAATGGGAGGTGTGGTGTGACTCATGAACATACGATCCCCCATATCTTAGTGGTTGATGATGATGAAATTGATTGTATCTACGTAGAAAGAGAGCTAGGTAAATTAAATTTGCCACTAACACTGCAAATCGCAAAAAATGGGATTGAAGCCTTAGACATATTAATAAATGATAAAACTGAAACTGCAATAATGCCTGCGATTATTATTTTAGATTTAATGATGCCTAAAATGAATGGCATAGAGTTCTTACAATCATTCCGCACCCATGCAGAATTTAATAGTGTACGCATTTTTGTTCTTACCACGTCTAATAATAATAAAGATAAAATCGCGACCCAAAATTTTGATATTGATGGGTATTTTGTGAAGGACACTCAATTCCAAGAGTTTCTTAGTCAGTGTAAAAATATATTGGAAAACTTAAGAAAATAAATGCAATCATTCTCGCTCGCGTTATTCTTATTGATACAACGTAGGCTGGGCTGATAAGCCCAGCAACGCAAAGTCTTAGGATTGGCTAATTGAGCTTACAGTGATGGGGGTTTATGAGACACATTTTAGCGAATAAGAATTAACAGCAACCGCTGGGCTTAACAACCCAGCCTACGCGTGGTTTTTATTTACGTTTCTTACTCATTTTGAATACTTTCACACTTTTAATCGTATTATCGCCAACTTTTAATACTTCCATTTGATAGTTCTCTATAGTCAAACATGAGTCTGCGGGAGGAATATATCCAAGATGCTCTACGATTAAGCCACTTAAAGTTTTGGGTCCTATCATGGGTAAGTGCCACCCCATTAAGCGATTTAAATGGCGTAATGTTAAACTGGCGTCGACAATAACTGAACCATCATCTTGTGGCATAATATCACGGCTTAATGCAGCTACATCGGTAGTAAACTCGCCGACGATTTCTTCGAGTATGTCTTCCATAGTAACTAAGCCCTGAATATTTCCATATTCATCGACAACAAAAGAGCTACGTCGTTTCATTTTTCTGAAATTTAAAATCTGAGTATTGAGGGGGGTCGCCTCAGGAATATAATAAGGCTTATCCGCGGCAGCCAACAGGCTATTCAAATCCAACTCATTTTCTATCGCCAGATTTAATATGTCGCGTACATGAATCATTCCTACTAAATCATCAATTGAATCACGGTATAAGGGCAAGCGAGTATGCTTTGCTGTTTCTAATTGATAGAGAATTTCCGACCAAGGTTCCTCGATATCAATCCCAACGATATCTGATTTAGGGATCATAATATCTTCTACAGTTGCTTGCTCTAAATCCAGTAGACTAATTAACATACTTTTATGTTCAACAGGCAATAAGCCTCCTGTCTCATGCACCACCGAGCGTAATTCCTCTCCAGTCAACGATTCTTTTTGTATTTTATCAATTGAGACGTGAAATAAACGTAAAACCCCATTAGACATAAAACTGGTTATGTACACAAGAGGAGCGAAAATCAATTGGAGAATTTGCAAAGGCAATGACGTAGTAAATGCAACCTGCTGTGGATAAATTGCTGCAAATGTTTTTGGTATCATTTCCGCAAACACTAAAACCACCAGCGTTAACACCGCCGTTGCTATAGCAATACCCGCATCGCCATAAATATGCTGACCAATCAGCGTTGCTATTGTTGAAGCGAGAATATTGGCTAAGGTATTACCGATTAACACCACACTCAATAATCGATCAGGTCGGGAGAGTATTTGATTTACTCTTATTGCCTGTTTATTTTCTTTTTTGACCAGATGTTTTAACTTGTAGCGGTTAATCGACATCATACCAATTTCAGTGCCTGAAAAAAAAGCGGCCAATAAAATTAAAAAAAGCAGTATGATACACAATGTAGAAAGATGGAATGCCACCGAATTTCCTTAAGCCTTTTATGACCCGAAATAAAGTACCATATGGTGTCAAAGAAAGCGAGATAGCGTCTATTTGAAATAATTTTAACATTACATGGATAAAAAAAACATCTAGCCATGTGTTCTAGATTTGAAGCATCGTTTATGTAGAGTGAGTTTTGCTCAGGTATTTTTTTGCAAATGTTGAATGATAGAGGCTATTTACTGGATTACTTGCGTCAATACAAACTACTCATGCTCATTGTGGCTTAAATCAAGTAGGTCGGGCCATGGCCCGACAAAATTCTGCGGTTAACCAAGTAACGATTTTTTCGCCATATCGGCAAAAATTTATCTATTTTTTTCTTTACCGTTAAAACGAGCCACACTGGTCATAATTTCTTCAAATGCAGCATCAGGACCAACCCAACCGTTTAGTTTCACCCATTTACCCTCTTCTAAATCTTTATAATGGCTAAAAAAGTGCTCTAAAGAGTTTAATAAATGTTGGGGAACGTCTTCGTGTGTTTGAATCGATTCATAAATTTTAGTGAGTTTATTGGTAGGAACGGCTAAAATTTTAGCATCAACACCTGACTCATCAGTCATTTGCAACATCCCCACTGGTCGACATGGAATCACTGAGCCACCAACAAGGGGAACTGGAGTTATAACTAACACATCAACAGGGTCTCCGTCTTCAGATAAAGTGTTTGGGATATAACCATAATTAACGGGATAGAACATTGGTGTTGATAAAAAACGGTCAACAAATAACACCCCAGATTCTTTATTTACTTCATATTTTACAGGTTCACTGTGCATAGGAATTTCAATAATTACATTAATTTCTTTGGGTAAGTCACGACCACTGCTAATTTTCATTAAACTCATTTATTCATCTCCCCTCTTGTTGAATAAAAATAACCTGGCTTTTAAAAGCATAAAATATGCCTTTTTTGGAGCACTCAATCTCAAAGCAATTCCCAGCATACTGAGCGATTTTCATTTTAAAAATGATCATGGCACGAATGTAGAATTACGCTATAAAGCGGCTATTATGCGAAAAAACACATCAAAAGGCAAAGAGAAGCTGTCGCATTATCAGCAATGCAATGTATAATAGCTCTTTTAATCAAAATGAGATTGCCCATGGATTGCTTGTTTTGCAAAATTGCACAAGGTGCGATTCCTGCATCAGTAGTTTTCGAAGATAGTGAGATAATGGCTTTTCGTGATCTTAACCCGCAAGCACCTCAACATTTGCTGATTATTCCGAAGCAACATATTGCTACACTGAATGACGCCAGCGATGAAAACCAGGCCCTGTTGGGAAAAATGATTTTAGGGGCAAAAAAAATTGCTCAAGCTGAAGGAATAAGTGACGCAGGATATCGATTAGTTTTTAACATTAATCCCGATGGTGGCCAAACAGTATATCACATTCATTTACATTTACTGGGCGGACGTCATATGACTTGGCCCCCTGGCTAGGAAATAACTATGGAAAAACTCTATAAAGAACTGCTAACACAATTAGGTGAAGATGTAACTCGGCAAGGATTGGTTGATACGCCTGCACGTGCCGCCAATGCAATTCGTTATTTAACGAAGGGTTATAATGAAAATCTAGATGACATCGTCAATGATGCCCTTTTTGATTCGGACATGAATGAAATGGTCATCGTCAAGGATATAGAAATGTATTCTATGTGTGAACACCATTTACTCCCATTTCTCGGCAAATGTCATGTTGGATACATTCCTAATGGAAAAGTAATCGGATTATCAAAAATGGCGCGTATCGTTGATTACTTCGCTCGACGCCTGCAAATTCAGGAACGTTTAACTACGGAAATAGCAACCTGCTTGGAATCAATTACTGGTGCGCGTGGCGTGGCTGTGGTTATTGAAGCAAAACATCTGTGTATGATGATGCGCGGAGTTGAAAAGCAAAACTCAATAATGACCACCTCAGTAATGCTTGGTGAAATGCGTAATAACCCAACAAGCCGTGCTGAATTTTTAATGTTGACGCAAGGCAAGTAATCCAGCTTTAATTTCTTCATTTAAGCATTAATATCCTGGATAGCAAGCGTTTACGTAATAGCTTCAACTTAAGCTTTTATACCTACTTGTATGTATAAGCCCAGCAAAGGCATCATGAGTCTAGGATTACGGCTTCGTCTAATCCTAGAGACTCCTCATATCGAGTAGACTGTCAGCAAAAAACTCACTAAGTGTAGGCTAGGCTACTAAGCCAAGCATATAGCAACGCCAAGAAAAGCCGGGAATAAGTTACTTATTAATTAGCTTACAGTAGAGACTTCATGATGGAGTTTTGGATAGTACGCATTAACTCAGACGATGCTGGGCTTAACAGCCCAGCCTACATCGGTCATATTTGTCAACGAAATAGCAGAATAATAGGTCGTTCAGAAAGGGCTTGAAATTACGCTGCGCCTACATCAAGATGCAGGAGCAGCAATCAACGAAAATTTACTCTTCTTCGTCTACACGTTCATCCATATTGGCGGCAGCGTCTTGTTGTCTTTCTGCAACTTGCTCTTCTGCCACTGGAGCAGCGGCTGCTCCTTCAACTTGAGGCTTATCTTTCCACTCAAGCTTCACGCGGCCTTGCTTATCAATACCAGCAACAAATACTTCAATATCTTGGCCTTCTTGCAATACAGATTCAACTTTTTGTGAGCGATCACTGCAGATTTGCGAGATATGTAGTAAGCCATCTTTTCCAGGTAAAAGATTAATAAACGCTCCGAAATCAACAATCTTACTTACTTTGCCCTGATACGTTTGCCCAACTTCAATTTCAGCAATTAACGCCTTAATTTGTTTTTGTGCTTCTTCCAATGCCTGCATATCTGGGGAAAATAATTGAACCACACCTGTATCATCGATATCGATTGAAACACCTGTGCTCTCAATCAATCCTTTAATCGTTGCGCCACCTTTACCAATAATAGTACGGATCTTATCTTCAGCGACTTTCATAGTAGTAATACGAGGTGCATGTTGTGATAATTCATCTCTGTGTTCTGATAATGCATTATTCATGACGCCAAGAATATGCAAGCGGCCCGCTAATGCTTGGTCTAGCGCTTGTTCCATAATTTCATTGGTAATCCCCTGGATTTTAATGTCCATTTGCAATGCGGTAATCCCTTGTTCCGTTCCAGCAACTTTGAAATCCATATCACCTAAATGGTCTTCATCACCCAATATGTCCGTTAACACGGCGAAGCGCTCACCTTCTTTAATTAAGCCCATTGCTACTCCAGCTACTGGAGCTTTCAATGGAACACCCGCATCCATTAATGCAAGGCTGGTACCACATACTGTAGCCATTGAGCTCGAGCCATTTGATTCAGTAATTTCAGAAACAACTCTTAATACATAAGGAAATTCTTTTGCTTCTGGCAATACTGCAACAATCGCTCGTTTGGCTAAACGGCCATGTCCAATTTCTCTACGCTTAGGACTGCCAACCATACCTGTCTCACCAACAGAATATGGAGGGAAATTGTAATGTAACATAAAGCGGTCTTTTGTTTCGCCAGCAATATTATCCAGCATTTGGGCATCACGCTCATTGCCTAGAGTCGCAACGACAATAGCTTGTGTTTCACCGCGCGTAAACAGAACAGAACCATGCGTTCTTTCTAAAAGTTTCGTGCGAATCGCAATAGGACGCACTGTCTTATGATCACGGCCATCAATTCGTGGCTCGCCATCCAGGATGCGATTACGTACGGTAGCGCGCTCTATTTCAACAAACATCGTACCAATAACATCCGCTTTTAACTCATCATTTTCAGCCTGCAAAGCAGCAATTGTTTGCTCTTTTAATTCACCTAGACGTTGATAGCGCTCTTGCTTGTCTCTAATCAGATAAGCGGCCTCAACTTCTTGTTTCGCCATATCAGCTACTCGTTGTTGCAAATGAGTATCTACTTCACGTGCAGTCCACTCCCAACGGGTTTTTCCTGCTTCAGCAGCCAGCTCTTCTATTGCTTTGATCACATTTTTCATCATTTCATGGCCAAACATGATCGCGCCACGCATAATGTCTTCACTTAATTCTTTAGCTTCTGACTCAACCATCAAAATAGCGTCTTTAGTTCCGGCAACCACCAAATCCAGCCTAGAATACTCTAAGTCTTTACGGCTGGGATTCAATAAGTAAATGCCATCTTTATACCCAACACGTGCAGCACCAATTGGTCCATTAAACGGTACACCAGAAAGCGCTACGGCAGCAGATGAAGCAATCATTGCAACAATATCTGGAGAAACTTCAGGGTTTAAAGAAAGAACAGTGACAATCACTTGGACTTCGTTACAAAAACCATCTGGAAATAAAGGTCGAATAGGACGATCGATAAGCCGTGAAGTTAATGTTTCATTATCAGAGGGTCTGCCTTCACGTTTGTTAAATCCGCCGGGGATTTTACCTACCGCATAAAATTTTTCCTGGTAATTTACTGTCAGAGGAAAAAAGTCATTGTTTTCGCCACCTTCTTTTTTACCAACTACAGTAGCTAATACTTGGGTGCCATTCATGCTGGCTAATACTGCTCCATCAGCTTGTCGTGCAATTTCACCAGTTTCCAATATAAGAGTGTGGTCACCAAATGCTATTTCTTTTGTAAACTTAGCCACGTAATCTTCCTCATTAAGTAATTATAACGAAAAAAAGGCGCTAAAAATTGCGCCTTTATTTAAAGTATCTTGTATAAAAAACATTTCCAAAGAAATGTGTTTGCTCATCAATCAATAAGAATCTCTCAGCTCTAGCGATTGAATCAATGTTTGATAACGAGCTTCATCGTTGCGCTTTAAATATTTTAACAACTTACGACGCTTATTAACGAGTTCTTGCAGTCCACGACGAGAATGGAAATCTTTTTTGTGCTCTTTAAAATGCTCAGTTAAATATTTAATGCGGCTTGTAATAATAGAAACCTGAACTTCAGGCGAACCTGTATCTGTTTCAGAACGCTTGAATTCATTAACAATTGCTGCTTTATCCGCGCTGCTTAGCGACATTATACACTCCCGGAACTACTAAGTATTCATTTAAAGGCGAACATTCTACCAAGGCATGTCCAACGAAACAAGTACTGAAAATTATTTTTGTGCAAAAAATTTCATATTTAATTGAGATCATTCATTTATAAGACGAAAAAGATTAAAAAGAAAGTAATCGTTTCGCTTTAATATCACCCAGTGTATTTCGTTCACCTAACCCAATAAATTGTGCTCTCTCATCATAAAGACGCACACAATCTGCTACTTCAACACCTATTTTATTTGTAATTACTCTGCCTTGACGAATTGTGACTATTTCGTCATCCAAAAGAGTTACTTGCTCTAAGTGGTTCACTGCTCTATCCATAGGCACTAAGCAATCCATTCTTTCGGAAGCAGACATCTTCTCTAACTCAGCGAGCGAATACATTGGCATATGTTCTAAACCTGAGGTATAGACCCTATGTAAACGAGTCACATGAGCCCCCACACCTAAAGCATCACCAATATCTTCAACTAAATTACGAATGTACGTTCCTTTACTGCACGTCACAGTTAAAGAAAATTGAACTCCGTCAAAAGCTATGAGTTGTAAATCACTAATCAGGATCTCACGCGCTTTTCTCTCAATCTGGATCCCTTCTCTGGCTAAGCGATAAAGAGGCGTACCATTATGTTTTAAAGCGGAAAACATCGAAGGAATCTGCTTTATATGGCCTGTATGTTGCATTAAAACATCTAATAATTGCTTTTCAGAAACGGTAAATGCATCAACACGCGCAGTGACTTCACCCATAGCATCAGCAGTATTGGTTTTAACACCCAATAAACCAGTGGTTTGGTAGCATTTATCTGCATCAAGTAAAAACTGACAGACTTTAGTCGCTTCACCAAAACAAAGCGGTAACATACCCGTAGCTAAAGGATCTAAGCTTCCCGTATGTCCTGCTTTTTGTGCTCCTAACAACCTTTTCGCTTTCTGTAACGCGGTGTTAGAGGTCATTCCTTCCGATTTATTTAGCAAAAAAATTCCATCTATTGCTAAAGATTTATTCGTTTTCATTATCTTCTGAAGTCGGAGGATTCACTTTATCAATGAGTCGGCTTAAATGTTGCCCATACTCTATTGATTCATCATAAACAAAATGTAGTTGAGGAACTGTACGTAAAGTAATACTTCGTGCCAAAGCACCGCGCAGATAACTGGCGGCAGCATTTAAAATTGTTGCGGCGACTTTTTTATCGTCATTAAGCACGGTAAAATATACTTTGGCATGACCTAAATCAGCAGCTACTTTTACTGCTGATATAGTCACAAAGCCTGTTAAGCGCGGATCTTTTACTTCCATCGGTATAATCTGAGCTAGTTTTCGCTGAATCATCTCAGCGACACGATCTGTACGTTTAAAATGATGACCCATATTTATAAATCACGCTTAATTTCTACTGTTTCATACACTTCAATGAGGTCGCCAGGTTTTACATCATTGTAATTTTTAACGCCAATACCACATTCAAATCCTTGGCGAACTTCAACCACATCGTCTTTAAATCTTCTTAATGACTCCAAAGTTCCTTCATAGATAACCACATTAGCTCGCAGTACACGAATAGGGTTATTTCGCTTAATAACACCCTCAATAACCATACAACCTGCGATAGCACCAATTTTTGGTGACTTAAACACATCACGAACTTCGGCAATACCAACAATTTCTTCTTTAAATTGTGGAGCAAGCATGCCTGTTAACGCACCTTTTATCTGATCCACAATATCGTAAATAACACTGTAATAATGTAGCGATACTGATTCATGCTCCGCCAATTTTTTAGCACCACTATCAGCTCTGACATTAAAACCGACTAAGATGGCACTAGATGCGATTGCCAAATGCACATCGGATTCAGTAATACCACCTACACCACTTGAAATCACTTCAACCTTAACTTCATCGGTAGATAATTTCACTAATGCGTCAGAAATTGCTTCAAGAGAACCTTGAACATCCGCTTTAAGTACAACATTAAGTACTTTTGATTCTCCAGCAGCCATATTTTCCATGATGCCTTCAATCGTTGATTTTTGTCGTCTGGCAAGTTTTACGTCACGGAATTTACCTTGGCGGAATAAAGCCACTTCTCTTGCTTTTTTCTCATCAGGAACAACAACTGCTTCGTCTCCGGCATGAGGAATTGCTGATAAGCCAAGAACCTCAACTGGAATTGATGGGCCAGCAGAATCCACCATATCGCCATTGTCACCAACAAGCGCACGCACCCGGCCATACTGAAAACCAGCAAGTAAAATATCACCCTTATGTAAGGTTCCACTTTGGACTAACACGGTTGCTACAGGGCCTCTACCTTTATCCAAACGTGATTCAATGACCACGCCCTTGGCAGCACCATCAGTAACCGCTGTTAATTCTAACACTTCAGATTGCAATAGGATTGCATCAAGTAACTCATCAATACCCATGCCTGCTTTGGCTGAGATATTGATAAACATAGTATCACCACCCCATGCCTCTGGAATGACTTCATGTACGGTCAATTCATTCATGACGCGATCTGGATCGGCATCAGGCTTATCCATTTTATTAATCGCAACAATGATCGGTACCTTTGCCGCTTTCGCATGTTGAATTGCTTCTATAGTTTGTGGCTTCACACCATCATCTGCGGCAACAATTAAGATAACGATATCAGTGACCTTTGCACCTCGGGCTCGCATTGCGGTAAATGCAGCATGGCCAGGGGTATCTAGGAAGGTAATATCACCTTTAGCCGTGCTCACATGGTAAGCACCAATATGCTGGGTAATACCACCGGCTTCACCAATAGCCACTTTGGTTCGACGAATATAGTCAAGCAAAGAAGTTTTACCATGATCGACGTGACCCATAATTGTAACTACCGGGGCTCTAGACTCAGTACGACTACCTTTAGTAATCGACTCTCCCAAACCTACTTCAATAGCATCTTCTTTGATTATGCGTGCTTTATGTCCCATCTCTTCAACAACAATAACGGCTGTTTCTTGATCAAGAACTTGGTTAATAGTTGCCATTGCGCCAAGTGACATCATAATTTTAATCACTTCAGCGGCTTTTACAGACATTCTTTTTGCTAACTCAGCAACGGTAATGGTTTCTGGTACTAAAACCTCTTTTATTACAGGCGAGGTTGGCAAAGCAAAGCCATGCGTTAATGATTCTTCGGCCTCTCTGAGTTTTTCCGATTTTTCGATGCCCTTACGCTTTTTGAATTTACTACGTCCACTACGTCTAGGTCCATCTTGATCTTCCTCGTCACGATCATAAGTCGTTTGGTATTTTGGCTTTTTCTTAACTTTTCTAAATTCTGATGCCTCTGCTTCGCTTGTCTGCTCGACATGTTTCTTTTTAGATTGTTTTTCCAATTTATGTTCTTCTTTTACAGCAGCCTCTTTTGTTTCTTCGGAGGTATTTTTATTTTCAATAACTTCTGGAGTAAGAGATTCTGTGGGCTCTTCAGTTTGTTCATCATGTGACACTTCTTTAGCCGCAGACTCTTCTTTGGGCTCAATATGCACCTCAGCGGTCTCAGCCACATTTTCAGCTGTCTCAGTAGCGATTTCAGATACACTTTCTGGAGCTGCTTCAACAAGATGCTGCTCAACCGCAATCTGCTGATCTTCGGACATAACTGCTGGCTCTTCAACTTCAGGTTGCTGCTCTAAAATCTGGGTACGTTTTACAAAGATTTTTTTCTTGCGAACTTCAACACTCACAGTTTTTCCACTATGCGCATCATGGCCAACAGTGACTTGTGATAAACTTTTTCGTCTTAAAGTAATTCGTTCAGGCGAAACATTCGCATCGCGCAGAGAAGTCCTCTTCAAATGATTAAGTAGGATCCGCTTTTGCTCTTCGTTCACAGTCTGTTGGTCATCAGTAAAAGATAACCCTGCTTCCTGTAACTGGTTCAATAAGCGTTCAACCGGAATACCAACGACTTGTGCTAATTGTTTAACCGTCACATCCGCCATATTTTAATCCCCTTTCAGCAGTTCTATCCATCATCTATGAGTAAAACTGCATATTGCACTACATTAATTTATAATAAATCCATAGTCTTATAAAAACCATGGTTCTCTGGCCTTCATAATTAAAGCCCCGGCCTTTTCTTCCGTTATTCCTTCAATTTCTAACAACTCATCTACAGATTGTTCAGCTAAATCTTCCATGGAGGTAATACCTTTAGCAGCTAATTTTTTAGCCAACTCATCAGTCATACCTTCCATTGAGAGTAGTGATTCGTCAGGTGAACCAGAAAGCTCTTTACCAGATGAAAGGGCCATAGTAAGTAATTTATCGTTTGCTCTATTTCTTAGCTCTTCAACAATTTCTTCATCAAATTCGTCTATAGCGAGTAATTCTTCTTTAGGTACATAAGCAACTTCTTCCAGTGAAGAAAAACCATGCGCTACAAGTAATGTAGCAATTTCTTCATCAATTTCTAGTGCAGAAGTAAATAACTTAACAATTTTACTCGATTCTTCTAAATTCTTATTTTCAAACTCATCTGTAGTCATGACATTCAAGGTCCATCCAGTTAATTGGCTTGCCAATCGAACGTTTTGACCATTGCGACCAATCGCTTGAGATAATTGGTCTTTTTCTACAGCTAAATCCATTGTATGCGTGTCTTCATCAACAACAATTGAAGAAATTTCAGCTGGAGCCATCGCATTAATTACTAATTGAGCTGCATTGTCATCCCACAAAATAATATCTACACGCTCACCACCTAGTTCGCTAGAAACAGCCTGAACTCGAGCTCCGCGCATACCCACACAAGCACCCACAGGGTCAATACGCCCGTCGTTCGTTTTTACTGCAATTTTAGCCCTGTTTCCTGGGTCTCGAGCTGCAGCTTTAACCTCAATAACGTTCTCACCAATTTCTGGTACTTCAATTCGGAACAGCTCAATAAGCATCTCATTACGAGTACGGCTCACAAATAACTGAGGACCGCGTGCTTGTGGTGTAATCTCGTATAAATAAGCCCGCACCCTATCATTCGGACGGAACATTTCATGAGGCAGCATCTCAGTGCGCGGTAAAAAGGCTTCTGCTTTACCACCTAAATCAATGATTATGTTATCGCGTGTTACTTTCTTAACCGTACCATAAATCAATTGTCCTAGCTTGCTTCTAAATTGATCAATTACGAGCTCACGCTCCGCTTCTCGGACCTTTTGCATAATAACTTGGCGCGCTGCCTGAGCTTCAATTCGGCCAAATTCAATTGAAGGAATTGATTCTTCGATACGCTCACCAATTTTTGTTGCTGGATTACGTTCTTTTGCTTGTTCTAGAGTTAATTGGCGGTCAGCGTGTTCTATCTCATCATCATTAACCACATCCCAATATCTAAAGGTTTCATACTCACCTGTACGGGAATCCAGTTTAATTCGCACACCTATATCTAAACCAAAGATCTTGCGAGTTGCAGACTCCAATGCGGCCTGAATGGCAAGTATAATAACATCTTTACTTACACCTCTTTCGTTTGATAACGCCTCTGCAACTAGTAACAATTCTTTGCTCATTGTTCGCCTCTCTATACTGTCAAACTTGCTTTCACAATATTTGAAAAAAGTAATTCTTGATCTTCGTTATTTACATTAAGTACCAAAGAACTCTCAGATACTGAGACAATAGTACCTGTAAATTTACGCTTACCAGCAACTGGTTTAAAAGTTTTTACTTGTACTTCGTTTCCTATGTAACGCTGATATTGCCAACTTTTAAATAGTGGTCTTGGAATGCCTGGTGATGAAACTTCTAAGCTGTAATTTCCATGAATTGGATCTTCAACATCAAGTAAAGCACTCACTTGATGGCTTACTGCTTCACAGTCTTCAATCCCTATTCCATCAGCTTTATCAATGTAGATTCGCAATAAAGAATGCCTACCTTGTGAAAGGTATTCACATCCCCAAAGCTCATAGCCCATATCATTGATCGTAGGAGCTAATAAATGTTCTAATTCATCTTGTATCATAGTATTAACAAACCAAAAAGGGGTACGTGCCTAATACAAATACAATATAGTAACCTGAGTTCGGGAAAGGACTTAACTCGGGAAAGTTACTTCTGATAAACAATGTTTCCGAGCACGACCTTGGCTTCACTGGGCTACTACTATTCTTTAGTGCAGTTACAAATTATACATAATAAAAAACCCCATAAATGGGGTTCTAAAAAAGTGGTAGCGGGGGCAGGATTTGAACCTACGACCTTCGGGTTATGAGCCCGACGAGCTACCAGGCTGCTCCACCCCGCGTCAACTGATGGCAAGTATACTGAGAGTCAGTACGCTTAGCAAGTACTTTCGCTAAGATTACGCATAAATATCTGTTCTACATTAAAAAAGCTGATATTTCTCTGATGCAGAAGCAGATTATTTAATTTTTAAGAACCAAAAGCATTAATACAAGCTACAATTAAGGCGCCTGGAAAAATACCCAAATAAAGAAGTGATAAGCAGTTGAAAGAAAGTACTACTGCATTTCCTTTATTTATAATTACAGGTTCAATATGCGTTGGTTTATCAAAATACATAATTTTAACAATTCTTAAATAATAGTAAGCACCTATTACTGTAAATAATAAACCAACCACCGCAACCCAAATCATTTGTGCATCGACTAAAGCTTTGAGTACCAGTAATTTTGCAAAAAAGCCAACCGTAGGTGGAACGCCTGCCAGAGAGAACATAACAATAAGCATCATAAATGCCAGCCATGGACTTCTTTTGTTAAGGCCTTTTAAATCATCAACATTATCAATTTCCATCCCTTGACTTGACATTAAAACAATCAAACCAAATGATGCTGCTGAAGTAATTGCATAAATCAAAATGTAATACAGCGCGGAAGAATAACCTGCAGTTGTGGCGGCTAAAATACCAAACAGTGCATATCCCATATGTGAAATCGCTGAATAGGCTAACAGACGTTTAATACTGGTTTGCACTACTGCAAATAAATTCCCTAATCCAGTTGAAAGTAGCGTCATTACCAATAAAATTTGTTGCCATTGCGCGCTGATATCAACCAAACCAATTGTCAACAGTCTAAATGTCATACCTACAGCAGCAATTTTTGGTGCAGTGCTAATAAATAAAGTAACCGATGTTGGCGCTCCTTGATAGACATCAGGAACCCACATATGGAAGGGAATTACTGCCAGCTTAAATGCAATTCCGGATAAGATAAAGACTAGAGCAAAAACAAGTAATGTACTTTGCTGTTGCCAATTCGCAGTAATTGCATTAGCAACCTCCAGTAAATCAAGTTTTCCTGTTGCACCATAAATTAAAGAGATACCATATAAAAGCATCGCTGAGGCAATTGAACCCATGACAAAGTATTTGATTGCGGCTTCGGAAGCATCACTATCTGTTCTACGAATAGCAGTCATTGCATATAAAGGTAAGGATAATAATTCCAAACCAAGGAAGATAGTCAGTAGTGAGTGTGCAGAAACAAGGAGCATCATTCCTAATGTCGCAAACATTCCTAATACATAGTAATCACCTGCCGGCATTTGACGCTCATCTATATAATTTTTGGAATAGATAAAGCTCAGCAATACCGTTAGATAGATAAAGAACTTCATTAGATTAGCCACGTCATCATTAATAAATAGACCATGGAGTGTAATGACTTTATACATACCAATATAAAGGAAGCTAACCACAGCAGCTAACACCAAACCGATGCAGGATATAACATAAGCAATTGATTTATACCGATCTCGTAAAAATAAATCGGCAAGCAGCGCAATGCACGCTGCAACCAACACGATCACTTCCGGAAGGGCTACATGGATATTTTCAAGTAATGCTGTCATATTGATTAACCTTGATTACAATTTTGATTGACTTGCTAATGCTAGAGTATGGCTTACTGTTTGATGTATGTACTCCAACATCGGCTTGGGATAAACCCCCATAGCGATAACCATCAAAGCAAGTAGAACGTAAGCACTTAACTCAAACCCCGAAAGATCTTTTAATGCCGCAACTTTTTCATTTGCTACAGGACCAAAAATGACTCGTTTATACATCCAAAGATTGTAGCCTGCTGCAGTAATAAGGGTAGTGGCGGCCCAAAATGCCACCCAAAAACCGGCTTTAATTGATCCTAAAATCACCATAAATTCACCAACGAAACCCGAGGTGCCTGGGAGTCCTGCATTTGCCATACAAAAGAGCATAAAGAAGGATGCAAATATTGGCATTGTATTCACTATCCCACCCATATCTGCCAATCGTCGCGTATGCATGCGGTCATAAATATAGCCTACGCCAGCAAACAGTGCGCTTGAAACAAACGCGTGCGAAATCATAACCACAATTGCGCCTTCTAATATCAAGCCTGCTGCACTTAAACCCGTTTGTTTTGCAATTGCAAAGATTGCAAAACAACCTAAGGTTACAAATCCCATATGTGAAATTGAAGAATATGCAATGAGACGCTTCATATCTTTTTGAATAATTGCAACTAAAGCAATATAAACAATTGCAATTAAAGACAGAGCTATCATCACGCCTGCATAACGGCTGCATGCATCAGGAACGATTGGTAAGGAGAAACGAATAAATCCGTAAGCCCCGAGCTTTAATAAAATTGCTGCCAGTACGACTGAACCACCTGCCGGAGCTTCGGTATGGGCATCAGGTAACCATGTATGAACCGGGAACATTGGTATTTTTATTGCAAAACCTAAGAAAAATGCAATAAAAATCAAGGTCTGCGCAGTCATACTTAATTTAACAGCATAAAACGCCTCAATATTGAATGTACCAGCCGTATAACCCAAATATAAAAAGCTAGCGAGCATTAACACAGAACCTAAAAAGGTATATAAGAAAAATTTGATTGCAGCATAAACTCGATTGTCCGAGCCCCATATACCAATAATTAGATACATAGGAATGAGCGTTGCTTCCCAAAACACATAGAATAAAATTGCATCTAACGCTGAGAACACGCCGACTAATAAACCTTGCATAATCAAAAATGCAGCTAAATATTGCGATACTCTGCTGGTAATGCTATCCCAGGTTGACAATATCACCACTAAATTTGTAAAAATACTCAGTACGATTAAGAGTAAAGACATCCCATCGATACCTAAGCTATAGCTAATACCTAAAGCGGGCATCCATGGAAATTCTTCCAAATATTGCATTCCTAATACTTGTGGGTCAAAACCTGCAACCAAAGGGATACAAAGCAGCAAACACAGTATTACAGTAAATAATGCCAAATAACGCGAAATATTCGGGCTACGATCATCTCCTGCGAGAAGAACGAAGACACCGCCTATTACTGGCAACCAAATTAGTAAATTGAGCAAATAATGCATACCTTCACCCTATATTCAGCCGAGTATTAACCAGCATAAAAATCCAAGCAATCCAAAAACCATTACTGCTGCATAATGATACAGATAACCACTTTGTATAGCGCGACCTTTAGCTGAAAACCATCTAACAAGTCGACTGCTGCCATTAACAACCATTCCATCAATGAGCTTTTGATCACCCACACTGTAAAACACAGCTCCTAAACCCTTAGAACCTTTTACGAAGACTAAGTTGTTAAATGCATCAAATCCATATTTATTAACAAGTATCTTATAGATAAGTGAAAAATAGCGTGTCAGATAAGCTGGAATCGATGGAACTGCTATATAACAAATCCAGGCAATAACTACCCCCGCTAAAGTTATCCAAAGAGTAAGTGAGTAGACTGAATGCAACATGCTTTCAAAAGGTGATGTAATTTCATGTGCCAGCTCAGCCAAAACATTATGTTGTGGGAGAACAAACAATGATGAACTTAAAATTGTTGGGTTGTCATAAAGCATAGGCATATACAGTACGTAACCCAAGATAATTGAAGGAATAGCCAAAAGAACAAGTGGCAACCATACAACCCATGGTGACTCATGAACATGGCTTAGTGTATGTTCATCCATTCGTGGTTTGCCATGGAAGGTCATAAACAAAGATCTGAAGGTATACAATGCGGTTACACCTGCACCAAGAACAACACAGAAATAGGCATAACTGCTGCCAGGTATTTGTGATAACTGAGCTGCCTCAATAATTGTATCTTTAGAATAAAAACCTGCAAATGGCGGTATCGCACAAAGAGCCAGCGAACCAATAACATAAGTCACATAAGTGATAGGCATTTTATTCCATAAACCACCCATTTTCCGCATATCTTGCTCATGATGCATACCAATAATTACGGAGCCAGCCCCAAGGAATAAAAGCGCTTTAAAACATGCGTGAGTCAGAAGATGGAACATCCCTGCACTATATGCAGAAGCGCCCATTCCAACCATCATATAACCTAATTGCGATAATGTTGAATAAGCAACTACACGTTTAATATCATTCATCACTAAGGCTAAAATACCAGTAAAGAGTGCTCCTGTTGCACCAATAACCAATACGACGCTTAGTGCCGTAGTAGAAAACTCAATTAAAGGTGAAATACGTGCGATCATAAATACGCCCGCGGTAACCATGGTTGCAGCGTGAATAAGAGCAGAAATAGGTGTCGGACCTTCCATTGATTCAGGTAACCATACATGCAGTGGCACCTGTGCTGATTTACCCATAGCACCTACATACAAGGCCAGACAAATCACCGTAACTAAAGACCAGGGATGTCCATTGAATATCTCGATGCTTTGACTTGATAGATAACTTACACTCTTGAATACGGTTTCATAATCAACACTACCCGTATATGCAAAGACCAGGGCAATACCTAATAGAAAGCCAAAATCACCAACTCGGTTTACAAGAAATGCTTTAAGGCTACCCTCAATTGCTGATTCTTTTTGGTACCAGAAACCGATAAGTAAATAAGAAACAAGACCTACACCTTCCCAACCAAAGAACAACTGTAGAAAATTGTTAGCAGTTACTAACATGAGCATCATGAAAGTGAATAGTGAAATATAGCTAAAAAAGCGCTGATAGCCATCATCATCTGCCATATAACCAATACTGTAGATGTGTACCAACAAAGAGACGAAATTAACTGTCACGAGCATAACCACACTAAGTGGGTCGATTAAAAAACCAATATTAAATTCAAAAGGAAGTATTAATCCGCCACTAGCCCAGTGATATACCACCGTGCTTTCAGTTGTAATGGCGCCAGAAAACAGTTGCCAAGCAACATACAGTGATACTACAAAAGAAATTGTAACACCGAGAATGGTTGCACTATGGGCCCCGACTCGTCCTATTTGATTACGGAAGAAGCCAGCAATTATGGAGCCTGCCAAGGGGGCTAAAACAATTATTAAACAAAGTTGTTGGATACTCACAATGTTAACCTTTTAAATGATTCATCTTATCTACGTCAATATTGCCTCTATTTCTATAAAGCAACATCACTATGGCCAATCCTATTGCTGCTTCTGCTGCAGCAACTGTTAAAATAAAAAAGACAAAAACCTGACCACTAATCTCATTATAATAATGAGAAAACGCAATAAAATTTGTATTCACTGCAAGTAACATCAATTCGATACATACCAGCAGTAAGATGATGTTTCTACGATTCATCATTATGCCAATAAGACCAAACCCGAATAAAATCGCACCTAAAATCAGGTAGTTATTAACAGGTATCATAAGGAATTCCCCAATATTATTTTTCTGCTTTCATATTAATTAACTCGACCCGCTCATTTCTACGAGTCAGAATCTGTTGTTTCACATTCTGTCTCTTTGACTTTCTCGGGCCTCTATGTACCAGGGTAATTGCAGAAATAATCGCAATAAGTAATAAAACAGCTGCAATTTCAAAAGCCAGTAAATAATCTGTATACAAAACCATACCTAGGGCTTCAGTATTTGATAATGGCTGTGCTTCGTTATTTTGTGCTACATCAAGAAATTGTGAACTGATTGCAGTAGTGCTTTGTGTTTCAACATTGGATTTAAATGTACCTGCAGGGATAGATACCATTAAAAGCCCTGTTAATAAAGCAACAAGAATTAAGCCAAACGGTAAATACCGTCTGTAATGGCTTTTAATCACTTCAATATCAATATTGAGCATCATGACCACGAATAAGAACAACGTCATCACCGCGCCAACGTATACCAGTACTAAGATCAGGGCAAGAAACTCTGCTTCGGCAAGTATCCATAATATTGCACTTGCAAAAAAGGTAAGTACAAGAAATAAAACACTACGCACTGGGTTGTCTTGTATGATTACCATAAAGGCAGCACCAACTGCTATAGCCGCAAAAAAATAGAAAATTATTTGGTTTAATAATTCATGCATACTTTACCCCGTTATCGGTATTTTTCATCAGCAGCGCGATCTGCTGCAAGTCTTGGCTCCAGCAAATCACCAAGTGCAAGGAGCTTTTCCTTAGTCATAATATTTTGACCACGTTCGCTAACATGATAGTGAAGTACTGGTGTAACGACTATGGAATCTACAGGGCAAGATTCCTCACATAGACCGCAATTGATGCATTTAAACACATCAATATCATATCTTGTGGTTCGTCTAGATCCGTCTTCTCGTGGTTCGGACTCTATAGTTATTGCCAATGCAGGACAAACCGCTTCGCATAATTTGCAAGCGATACAACGCTCTTCGCCGTTAGGATAACGGCGAAGAGCAAGTGCCCCTCTAAATCGAGGAGATAATGGGGTTTGCTCTTCTGGAAACTGAACGGTTATCTTTTTCTTAAAGAAATATTTTCCAGTTAACTTTAGACCCTGCAATAACTCTATAAATAGAAAACTGCGTATGTAGTATTTAATATTTTGATATGCTTTTTTCATCGGCTTCTCTATTAACCATTAAAACCAAGGTTTAACATGTGTAACAACCATTAATGCGGTTACAATAATCCAAACAATGGTGACCGGAATAAGTACTTTCCAACCTAAACGCATAAGCTGGTCATAACGATAACGAGGAAAAGTAGCTCTTATCCATAAATATACATACAGGAAAAAGCTCACTTTTACGAGTAACCAAACAAAACCGGGTACAACAAAAAATATGTTTTCTAGGAAAGGAATCCCTTCAAATGGTGACATCCAGCCACCTAAAAACAGAATGCTGATTAGTACAGAGATAAGAATCATGCTTGCATATTCTGATAAGAAAAATAGCGCAAACCCTATCCCAGAGTATTCAACATGGAATCCTGCAACAATTTCAGACTCCCCTTCTGCCAAATCAAAAGGTGCCCTATTTGTTTCGGCAATTCCAGCAATCCAAAATACAAAAAACAGCGGAAGAAGAGGAATAAACCACCAATGTAAAATTCCGCCTCTTTGTGAATTAACTATATCAGTTAAATTCATGCTTCCAGCAGCTAATAACACGCCCACTAAAGCAAAACCCATAGCAATTTCATAAGATACCGTTTGTGCAGTACTTCTTAATGCACCAAACATTGCATATTTAGAGTTAGATGCCCAACCAGCAATTAATACCCCGTAAACTCCAAGTGAACTCATTGCAAAAATATAGAGCACGCCTGCATTAATATTGGCTAATACTATTCCTTCCTGAAATGGAATAACTGCCCAACCTGCTAGAGCCGGTACCAAGGCAAATAGAGGTGCGGCAATAAATAAGTATTTATTTGAACGCGTAGGAATAATAATTTCTTTAGTAATTAACTTAATTAAATCCGCGATTGGCTGCAGTAAACCTTTTATCCCAACACGGTTAGGCCCTATACGCGCTTGTATATACCCAATAACCTTACGCTCTGCATATATTAAATATGCGACACATAGTAGTAAAGGTACTACGATGATTAATATTTTAATGATGATCCAAATTAATATGCTAATGTCTTGCAGCATTTTCTTACCTGCCTAGCGCTTAATAGTTATTGCAGCAAATGAATGACCCAAATCTACTGTTTCAGGCATCGCGTTTGCTACCCATACAACATCTGCCGCAATGCGTTCATCACGTTTAAGCGGCAATGTTATCTCAATATCTCCCTGAGATACAGTAGCAACATCCTCTAAGTTCAATCTATCTGCTGTTAGAGGATTGATACGTATGCATGCCGATTCAGCAGCAGCGCATAATTGCAGCTCTTTGCTATTTCTAACAATTGCATCACTACGATAGAGTGGCCACTCCCCAACGCGAACTAATGATTGATTCATCACTGGCAGGCTCTCAGGATAATATGGCTTATATTCCTGCTCCATTGTGATTGCAACACTATTTTTAATTTCTGCCAAAATATCTTCTGTTGACAGATATTCAAAGCCATCACAATGCAATAAATTGCCTAATACTCTCAATATCTTCCATGCAGGGCGTGACTCGCCGTAAGGCGCCAATGCTCCCTTTACAGTTTGCCAAGTATTATCCACATTAATGTAGGTCCCTGAAGTTTCAGCATAAGGAGCCATTGGTAAAATGACATCTGCATAATCATGCATTGACTCATGATTGTACGCAGACATTAATACTACAAATTCCGCAGCAAGCATGGACTGTCGTGCACCATAAGGATTTGCAAAATCAAAACCTGGCTCTACGCCCATTAAAAAATAGGCTTTGAGTTTGGCATTCAACGCGGCTTGTACATCCATTCCTGGAGTAGAGTCAGTTTTTCCAGCCGTTGTCCGATGCGGAACCATACCCGCCATCCAAGCACCTGCTGTGTTTGCACCATGCGTCAGTCTGAGTACTTTGGCGCCGCTTAATTTTTCGATATGGAATACTAATGTACGAAGTAAAGCTGCTTCAGGATGATTTTCACACAAAGCACCAGTAATCAAGCATGCTTTTTCCTCTTTCAATGCTTTAGCAATTTTTTGGGTTGCCTGGTCTGGCTCAAGTCCTATTAATAACTTCTGAACTGTTGCTGGCAACATTTTTATATCATCAGTAAGTGCTAAGGCAAGTTTCGCGAGCTGCATTGGCATTTCTAAAGGTGAAACGATAGCACGTTCACTGAGATCAAAGCGATATTCAAAATCCACTGGGTTTATCGCATAGATGTTGGCACCATTGCGATAAGCCTTACGAACTCTGACGCCAGCAAGCGGAACTTCACGATCAATATTACATCCGATCAACACAATTGTGTTTTGTAGTTCAATTTCCGCATAAGGTAATGAGTTTGTAGGCGTAGTTGCCTGGGTTTCCTGATCTTTAAAATCTACTTGTTGCAATCGGTGATCTAAGTTGTGGACACCAACCGCACGCATTAATTTTTGCAGCAAGTACATTTCTTCCAACGTAGAGGAACTGGATGCAAAGGCCGCCACTTGTTCTACACTATTTTGTTTTATAACTCGTGCTAAGCCTTCTGCTGTAAATTTTAAGGCGGTTTCCCAATCTACAACTTCCCATTGGCCATTACGTTTAATTTGTGGCTGGCTTGCCCTTGATGGATTTTTTAATCCAAGATAGCTAAATCGATCTCTATCTGATAACCAAGTTTCATTAATCACTTCATTTTCTTTAGGAACTACGCGCATTAACTGATTGCGCCGTGTATGCAGATAAATATTTGAGCCAAGACAATCATGTGGTGCTACACCATCATGCTGGGTAAGTTCCCACGCTCTGGCTGTAAAGCGATAAGGTTTTGAAGTTAACGCACCTACTGGGCACAAATCAATAATATTGCCAGAAACTTCTGACTTCATACTGTGCTGAACATAAGTTCCAATTTGCATGTGCTCACCACGGCCGGTTGCACCCAACTCTCGTAAGCCTGCGATTTCCTCACCGAAACGAACACAACGGGTACAATGGATACAACGAGTCATTTCTGTTGAAATCAACTCACCCAGCTTATCATCTTCTACAGAACGCTTTGTTTCTGTATATTCTGATGCATCTGCTCCATAGCCCATAGAGATATCTTGCAGCTCACATTCACCACCTTGGTCACAAATAGGACAATCCAAGGGGTGGTTAATAAGTAAGAACTCCATTACGACTTTTTGCGAATGTAATGCTTCCTCTGATTTGGTAAACACTTTCATTCCATTAGTAATAGGAGTAGCGCATGCAGGAACTGGCTTACGGCCATTTTCTACTTCAACTAAACACATGCGGCAATTTGCAGCCACTGATAATTTTTTATGATAACAAAAACGTGGAATATGAATGCCTGCTTCATCAGCAACTTCAATAATCATTTTACCGTTTTCAGCTTCAAATGTTTTACCGTCGATTTCAATAGTAGTAGTCATGGTCAAACCTTTTAATTATGCTGCGACGATCGAGCGTTTATGCTTAACGAAATATTCAAATTCATCGCGGAAATGCTTAACAAAACTTTGCACAGGCCAAGCTGCTGCCTCACCCAATGCACAAATAGTGCGACCTTCGATATTGTTCGCAACATTGACTAATTTCTCTACATCCCCAGGTTCGCCATGGCCTTCTTTAATACGATGTAATAAACGGACTAACCAGCCTGTACCTTCGCGACAAGGTGTGCATTGACCGCAAGACTCATCCATATAGAACTCAGAAATACGGTATAGCGCATCAACCATACAGGTTGTTTCGTCCATAATAATTACAGCACCTGAACCCAAACCTGAGCCTGCCTTTTGTATGCTGTCATAATCCATATCAAGTCCCATCATTACCTCACCAGGTAACACAGGCATGGAAGTACCCCCGGGAATCACTGCTTTAATCTTTCTGCCTTGAATCACACCACCTGCTAACTCAAGCAATGTTTTAAACGGTGTTCCTAGCGGAATTTCAAAATTTCCAGGCTTATTCACGTGGCCACTTACACTGAAACATTTGGCGCCACCATTATTCGGTTTACCTAGTTTTAAAAACCACTCGCCACCTTTTTCCAAAATGACTGGAACAGAGGCAAAAGTCTCTGTGTTATTTATAGTCGTGGGTTTGCCATATAAACCGTAGTTTGCAGGGAATGGAGGTTTAAATCTCGGCTGGCCTTTTTTTCCTTCCAAAGAGTTAAGAAGTGCTGTTTCTTCACCACAAATGTATGCGCCCGCGCCTAAATGATTATATAAATCAAAATCAATGCCAGTACCTAAAATATTCTTCCCAAGTAAACCTGCCGCATAAGCTTCTTTCAACGCAGCTTCTGTACGTTCGAAGGGCAGCCAAAATTCGCCGCGGATGTAGTTATATCCCACAGTAGCACCCATGGTGTATCCAGCGATAGCCATTCCTTCAATGAGTTGATGTGGGTTTAATGTAAGTATTTCTCGGTCTTTACATGTACCGGGCTCACCTTCATCAGAATTACAAACTACGTATTTCTGTACAGGAGAATTACGGTTCATAAAACTCCATTTTAATCCGGTTGGGAACCCAGCACCACCTCGACCACGCAGGGAGGATGTTTTTAACTCATCAATAATTGTTTGTGGAGAAGTTTGTTCTTTTAATATTTTTCTCCAGGCACTGTATCCGCCAACACTTTCATAAGCAGATAATGTCCAAGGCTCTGGTAGATGAAATGTTCGATAACAAACTTGATTTAATTCAACCACGGCAACCACCTCTATCTTTTTATTGGTATTGTTCCAACACTTTATCTATAGATTCAGGAGTCAGATTCTCATGATAATCCTTGTCCACCTGCATCATCGGCGCGTTAACACAAGCACCTAAACACTCAACAGGTCTTAAGGTAAAACGCCCATCATCTGTGGTTTCACCTAATTTAATGCCTAATTTCTTTTCTAAATGTTCAACAACTACTGCTGAGTCACGTAACATACAAGAAATATTTGTACATACATTAATTGAATGTCTACCGATTTGTTTGTGCTCATACATGGTGTAGAAACTAGCAACCTCATATACAGCAATAGACGGCATATCAAGATAATCAGCGATGGCATCCATTAATTCTGTGGTTAAATGGCCATGCTCTTCCTGGACAATTCTCAATGCGCTCATTACCGCAGATTGCTTTTGATCCGCAGGATACTTAGCGATCCAATGATCTATGTCTTTTATTCTGTGATCTGACACCAATTGATGTAATATTTTTGCTGAATTAGCAGACATTTCTAAACCTTTATTTAAATTGTAATTTTCTGGAATGTCACTTCATAAGCGTAAGAAATGACGTACCACAAATTAACGATCAATTTCACCAAATACTATATCCTGGCTCGCTAAAATAGCGACACCATCAGCGATCATATGTCCTCTTGTCATCGCATCGTAACTCGACAGATGCGCAAATCCAGGCGCACGAATTTTTACCCGATAGGGCTTATTGGCACCATCAGAAACCATATAAATACCAAACTCACCTTTAGGGGCTTCAACAGCACTATATACTTCTCCAGCAGGTAAGCAAAAACCTTCAGTGAACAGCTTAAAGTGATGGATTAAGGCTTCCATATCTTCTTTCATTTCAACACGGCGCGGCGGTGTAACCTTATGATCATCAATACGCACCGGACCAGGATTTGCTCTGAGCCATTCAATACATTGTCTAATAATACGATTTGATTGTCTTAACTCTTCTACACGAACCAAATAACGGTCGAAGCAATCACCCGTTTTACCCACTGGAATATCAAAATCCACCCGATCATATGCAGCATAACTCTGCTTCTTGCGCAGATCCCACGCAATTCCAGAACCACGAAGCATTGGTCCGGTAAAACCCCATTGCAAAGCCTCTTCAGGTGAAACAACACCGATATCTACTGTACGTTGCTTCCAGATTCTATTGTCAGTTAATAGTGTTTCATACTCATCAACACAACGTGGGAAGCGTTCAGTAAATGCCCACAGAAAATCAAGTAAACTCCCACTTCTATCTTCATTCAGTTTTTCAATTTCACGCTCACTATGCCATCTAGATGCTTTATATTGAGGCATAGTATCAGGTAGATCGCGAGCGACACCACCAGGTCTATAATATTTAGCATGCATCCGTGCGCCCGAGACTGCTTCATAGCAATCAAAAAGGTCTTCACGCTCTCTGAAGCAATACAGAAACACAGTCATTGCCCCAATATCTAATGCTATAGCACCTAACCATAACAGATGATTCAAAACACGAGTTATTTCATCAAACATGGTACGAATGTATTGAGCACGAAGCGGTGCTTCTATACCTAAAAACTTTTCTATAGCGCGTACATAGGCATGTTCATTACACATCATAGATACATAATCCAGTCTATCCATGTAACCAATAGATTGGAGATAAGGTTTGGTTTCTACCAATTTTTCTGTTGCTCTATGCAGTAATCCTATATGTGGATCTGCGCGCACGATTGTTTCGCCTTCAAGCTCAAGAACTAAGCGCAATACGCCATGTGCTGCTGGATGTTGTGGACCAAAGTTTAAGGTGTAATTCTTTAATTCAATCATTTTTTGCCCCTTTTTCACCAATATAGCGGTTATCTTCACGAATAACCTTGGGCACTAAAACTCTGGGTTCGATATCTACCGGAGCATAGATAACTTTTTCAAATTTTGCGTCATAGCGCATTTCAACATGACCACTTAATGGAAAATCTTTACGGAATGGATGCCCGATAAACCCATAATCAGTCAAAATACGTCTTAAATCAGGGTGTCCTTCAAATAAAACACCATATAAATCATAGGCTTCACGCTCAAACCAATCAGCACCTTTCCACAAATGATGTACCGATGGAACGATTAAATGAGACTCATCTACAAATACTTTGACACGTAAACGGTGATTCTTTTTAGTTGAAAGTAGGTGGTACACTACAGCAAAACGTGGTTTATCCAGGGCATAAGCTTTGACTTCCTGACGTTCTACACCTCGAGAGAAGCCGCTTTCAGTTGCTGTGTCTGTTTCCCAGTCATACTCACCATAAAGCAAATAATCTACGGCACAAAGATCAATAAGCTGATCAAAACAAAATGCTTCCAGATCACGCAGCTCTAGCATTGCTGCTTTTAAATTTGATACGCCACACTCAACAGTTACTTCATCATAAGCGACCGTAACATTGTTAACATGACTCGATAATTCGTTTTTGAGTTGTTCAACCAAATAATCATTTTTTGTCATCTATTTGCACCTTTGATGATCTTAAGCTTCTAAGACTTTTTTATGCCTGATTTTGTTCTGCAATTGAATAATGCCATACAGCAAAGCTTCAGCAGTTGGAGGACAACCTGGCACATATACATCTACGGGGACAATACGATCGCACCCACGAACTACGGAATAAGAGTAATGATAATATCCACCACCGTTCGCACAAGAGCCCATAGAAATAACCCATCGAGGGTCGGGCATTTGGTCATACACTTTGCGTAAGGCAGGAGCCATTTTATTACATAGTGTACCAGCAACTATCATGACATCTGATTGGCGAGGGCTGGGACGAAAAATAATTCCAAACCGGTCCAAGTCATAACGTGCTGCGCCGACGTGCATCATTTCCACTGCACAACATGCCAAACCAAAAGTCATAGGCCACATAGAACCACTACGTGCCCATCCGAGAAGTTTCTCGACTGAAGTCGTTACAAAGCCACTTTTTTGCAATTCTGCAACCGCCATAGCTAGCCTCTAAGCAGTTAAATATTAATAAAAAATATCACCTCTGACTGCTTTCTTCTGCAATTGCAGTTGCGATCAGAAGTGAATTTGTACCTGTTTACAATTCGTCAATTAAATCACAAAGCTTAGCTTTTTTGTGCCCCGATGCTCACATGCCGTGCTTCAGCGCGCAAAATCAAAGTTTTGCAGTTCAGATAATTGTGAACAAGCTCTATTTCGCACTCTTAAAAAATTATTCCCACTCGAGTGCGCCACGTTTCCATTCATAAATAAAGCCAATAACTAATAGCCCTAAAAATAACATCATCCCAGCAAAACCAAACCAACCAATTTTGCGTAAAACCAACGCCCATGGAAAGAAAAATGCCGTTTCCAAATCAAAAATAATAAATAATATGGCTACAAGATAAAAGCGAACATCGAATGGAATATGAGAGCTTTCAAATGCCCCAAATCCACATTCATAGGGAGAATTCTTGGCACTATCAGGTTTATGTGTTGACAATAAGGAGCCGGCTCCTATCATTGCTATACCTAATGCCAATCCGACAATTATGAAGATGAGAACAGGTAAATATTGAGATAGCATTTTTTCACCTTGCACGGATTAAAATGGTGCCGAAGGCCGGACTCGAACCGGCACGGCTTTCGCCACCGCCCCCTCAAGACGGCGTGTCTACCAATTCCACCACTTCGGCATACTCTTTTTGAGCCTGTTTACATTTCTACTCTCTTGAGCTTTTCATCTCAATCTTCGGCACTTTAGTGTTCGAAAATCAGACTATTTAGGCTCAAGCTAACGATATGTAAGCAAACTCCTTTTATAATTATTTTTTTCAACCCTTATAATGCGTTATTTAACGCAGCACAAGGAATTTTATTTACTTTTCTTACTGTTATCTACCGGTACTGGAATTGAATTCGCAGGTACACTGGTTTGCTGAGGAATTACTTGTTGTTCTGTTTTTTGATATTGCACAGACACCAAATAAGACAACAATAAACTGGTGACAAAAAATGTCAGTGCTAAACCACCAGTTAATTTAAATAAAAACCCACCTGTTCCTTGGCTTCCAAATAAAGTATTTGAAGCACCAGATCCAAAAGCAGCACCAATATCAGCACCTTTGCCATGTTGGATAAGAACTAAGCCGATTAAGACCACAGCAACAATTACATGAATCATTAATATCAATTGATACATTTCACAATTTCCACAAACTGTTTCGCGTTCAACGATGCACCTCCTACCAAACCACCATCAATATCTGGCATGGCAAATAATGCCTTGGCATTGTTTTCGTTTACACTTCCACCATAGAGAAGTGGTAAACGATCAGCATCGCTATGATTAATTTCTGCAACCAGTTTTCTAATAAACTGATGTACTTCCTGCGCTTGTTCTGGTGACGCAGTTTTTCCTGTACCTATTGCCCAAACGGGCTCGTAAGCTACGACACAATCACGAAAACAATTTTTATTGTGTTCACTTACGGCAAACAATTGCTCGGCAATAACTTGTTCTGTTTGCCCTTTTTCACGTTCTACTAACGTTTCACCGACGCAAAGAACCGGTATCATACCATGTTCTTTTACGTGGTGGAATTTTTGTGCTACAAAATTTTCATCTTCGTGAAAACAATGTCTTCTCTCAGAATGTCCAACCAAGACATAACGACAGTTGTAGTCCTTTAACATCGGTGCGGACATCTCACCAGTATAAGCACCAAAATCTTTTGGATAGACGTTCTGAGCGCCAATTTCAATATCACATTCAGCAAGTATATCCCGGACTTGTGGGATATAAATGGCCGGTGGCATTACAATAACTTGGACATCATTAATAGAGTGAAGTAATTCTCTAAGTTCATTACTTAATTGAATTACCTGCTGCAGCTGACCGTTCATTTTCCAGTTGCCAGCAACTATTTTGTGTCTCATTTATCCCCCTCGCATCCAACTGCGGACTATACCCAAACTCATTGCCGATGTGTAGCCCTATTGCGATTTTTTTATTACACGGCTCAGTAGATATAAAAAACTATGAGCCCAATTTATCTACTGTATATTTAAATTTCTCTCAATTTGACTAATATCATCGCAAAGCTTTTGCGCATGCTGCCTTACTAAAGACTCGTTCATACCTTCTACCATGACACGTAATAATGGCTCAGTGCCGGAAGGTCTGAGTAAAACCCTTCCTTCTCCATTTAAGCTTGACTCTAACGCCTTAACTACTTCGATGACTTGTGTATGTTCTGCAAGTAAGGTCGCGTAATTGGTTTTTAAATTCACCAAGCTTTGTGGTAATAAATTAATACCTTCTCTAAGTTGTTGTATGGATTTGCCCTGTTTGACCATAATTGACAGCACTTGTAAGGCAGCAACGATCCCATCACCTGTTGTGGTTTTATCCAGGCAAACAATGTGTCCGGAGGTTTCACCACCTATTTTCCAATCCTTTTCGCGGAGGGCCTCTAAAACATAACGGTCACCAACTCGGGTTCTTATGAAAGGAATACCTAAACTTTTAATCGCAATTTCCAAGCCGTAATTACTCATTTGTGTACCAACTACACCACCATTGAGCACCCCTCGTTGATGCCGGTCTTTAGCAATCATATAGAGGATTTGATCTCCATCAATTAAATGGCCATCAGAGTCAACTAACACTACGCGATCCCCATCGCCGTCTAAGCCAATGCCAATATCTGCACCTGTACTCATGACTTTTTGTCTTAATAGCTCGGGAGATGTTGAACCACAATCTTCGTTGATATTAAAACCATCGGGGCGGTTACCAATAGAAATAACTTGCGCACCTAGCTCAGAAAAAACATTAGGCGCAATGTGGTACGTCGCGCCATTTGCGCAGTCAACCACAATTTTCAAACCAGATAATCGGGTTAATGACGGAATAGTGGACTTACAAAATTCTATATAACGTCCGCTGGCATCATTAATTCGAGTCGCCTTCCCTAAATTTTGCGAAGGCACAGTTTGCATTTTCTTTTCCAGCTCAGCTTCAATCGCTAATTCAACGCTATCAGGTAATTTCCCTCCTTCTGATGAAAAAAACTTAATCCCGTTGTCTTCAAAAAGATTATGCGATGCACTGATCACAATTCCGGCATTGGCTCTAAGTGTTTGGGTCAGATAGGCTATAGCAGGTGTTGGCATAGGTCCTAATAAAGCAACATCAACACCAGCAGCGGAGAGTCCTGCTTCCAGAGCAGATTCCAGCATGTAGCCTGATACCCTTGTATCCTTGCCAATAACTACTTTCTTGCGATGACCATTAGCCAATACACGGCCAACTGCCCAACCCAACTTCAACACAAACTCAGGGTTAATATTTGATAAACCCACATGTCCCCGTATGCCATCAGTGCCAAAATATTTACGTTGCCCCATCCTTAACTACCTTCTTATTAAGGAACGTGTACGTTCCTAGGAATTTTTATCCTGCGAGAGCTGATAAAACGCCCGCCTTACTAATCATGGTGATCATATGCAACGCTTGGTTTGTTTCATCTACATCATGCGTTCTAATGATCGCCGCACCTTTCAATGCAGCATAGACTGCGACCGCGATACTTCCTATCAACCGCTCCCCCACCTCTTTAGCAAGTACCACTCCAATCGTACTTTTACGTGATACCCCTAAAAGCAAAGGCATCGCAAATCTTGCAAAGCTATCAAGATTTTTAATTAAGAGCAAATTATCTTGTACTTGTTTTCCAAATCCAAAACCTGGATCTAAGATTATATTTCTTCTTTTAATACCTACACGCTCACACTCCGTAATACGCTCTGTAAAAAAACGTGTTACTTCCGCAAGGACACCATTCGGATAATACGGTTCGTTTTGCATATAATGTGGCTCTCCTTGCATGTGCATCAAGCACACAGGAACTGCAAGTTTTGCCGCCATTTCAAGCGCCCCTTTGCTGCGTAAAGCATAAATATCATTAATTACATTAGCACCCGCAGCGACTGCAGCCTCCATTACTTCAGGTTTATTTGTATCAATTGAGATACAAATGTCTGAATTAGCACGAATTTGTTCGATAACAGGAATCACCCGGTCTAATTCGACCTCTAATGAAACCGGCTCAGCTCCAGGTCGGGTAGATTGGCCGCCGACATCAATTAAATCAGCTCCTTGGCCAATTAAGTGAAATGCGTGCTCACAAGCCCTACCCATGGATAAAAATTTACCCCCATCAGAAAATGAGTCTGGAGTAACATTTAATATACCCATTATTAAAGGTTTTTCTGGGGAGTTATCCAAGGAAGGTTGGCATTGACGTTCAAGCCAACCTAAAAATTGCTTTGAATTCACCTGCTTCTCTCACTACTAATCTCAGTGCTCTTCAGCAGGATTCACAATCACTTCATGTTCCGATGGCTTTTCTGATGAGTTATGAACTACCTCAGCACCATCCAGAGGTTTTGATGAACCCCAGTCTTCCGGTGGCGATGGTTCTTTACCGGACATAATTTCTTGTATTTGTTTGAAATCTATAGTTTCGTATTTAATTAAGCTTTCAGCCATTAAATGCAACTTATCCATATTCGAAACCAGAATTTCTTTAGCTCGCTTATAGTTTCTATCAATGATTGCGCGTACTTCATCATCAATTTGTTGCGCTGTCCTGTCTGACATTTCTTTATGTTTATTCATTGAGCGACCTAAGAATACTTCCTCTTCTTCTTCGCCAAAAGTAAGCGGTCCCAAGGTTGATAGCCCCCAGCTCGTGACCATTTTACGCGCTATTTCAGTAGAACGCATAATGTCATTCGATGCTCCCGTGGTCACACTTTCCGGACCAAAAATCAGCTCTTCAGCAATTCGACCACCAAATAAACTGGACAATTGACTTTCCAGACGACGTTTACTATGGCTGTATCTATCTTGCTCCGGTAAAAACATGGTTACACCGAGAGCACGACCACGTGGAATTATAGAAACTTTATAAACAGGATCATGCTCAGGTACGCTTAAACCAACAATCGCGTGACCAGCCTCATGATAAGCAGTCAATTTTTTCTCATTATCATCCATCACCATGGAGCGTCGTTCAGCCCCCATCATGATTTTATCTTTTGCTTTATCTAGCTCGATCATGTGCACTTTACGCTTATTAGCACGCGCAGCAAATAAAGCGGCTTCATTCACAAGATTTGCCAAATCGGCCCCTGAGAACCCTGGAGTACCTCGAGCAATTGCCATAATGTCAACATTGCCATCTACTGGAACTTTTTGTAAATGGACTCTTAATATTTGTTCTCGGCCACGGATATCTGGTAAAGGAACGACAACCTGGCGGTCAAATCGGCCCGGGCGCAATAATGCAGGGTCCAAAACATCCGGACGGTTTGTTGCGGCAACAACAATAACACCCTCACTGCCTTCAAAACCATCCATCTCCACGAGTAATTGGTTTAACGTTTGTTCACGCTCATCATGACCTCCGCCAAGACCAGCACCACGATGACGGCCTACAGCATCAATTTCATCGATGAAAATAATGCAGGGCGCATGTTTTTTTGCTTGCTCAAACATATCACGAACGCGTGAGGCACCCACACCAACAAACATTTCAACAAAATCAGAACCTGAAATTGTAAAAAATGGTACTTTAGCTTCACCTGCAACAGCACGAGCTAAAAGAGTTTTACCTGTTCCAGGAGAACCTACTAATAAGACACCGCGGGGAATACGCCCACCCAGGTTCTGGAATTTGGTAGGGTCGCGTAAGAAATCAACTAATTCTTTAACTTCCTCTTTAGCTTCGTCTACACCAGCAACGTCCGCAAAGGTCACCTTAACTTGGTCTTCGCCGAGTAAGCGTGCACGCGAACGTCCGAAAGACATTGCACCTCGACCGCCCCCGCCTTGCATTTGGCGCATGAAGAAAACCCAAACACCAATGAGTAGCAGCATTGGGAACCAGTTAATAAATAAATGGAGAAGGAAGCTTTCTTGTTGCTTTTCTTGGCCACTTACATCGACTTTGCTTTTCAATAGCTCACCTAGCAAAGCATTATCTTGCATAGGCATGTATGTGACAAAGCGCTTATTATTTTTAGTCATCCCTTTGATGATTTTATCATCCTCAATGGTGACTGAATTAACCATACCTTGATCGACTTCTTTCAAAAATTGGCTGTAAGAAAGTTTCTCAGCAACCGAATTTCGAGGGCCGAAATTACTGAAAACTGAAACAAGCACTATCGCTATAATCAGCCACAAAAATAAATTCTTAACCATGTCGTTCAAAGTATTAACCCCGTTAGTACGTACAGCTTTATTTTATGATCGAATGCTTAGATCATAAAGTTACTATAAATTGTATCCCTTTGCCAGCAAATAGGTTTCTTTTGAGCGAGCTCGAGAAGCTAAAGGCTTTCGAATCACGACTTTTTCAAAAGAAGCTCTTGCCTGTTTTACCAAATCATCAAAACCTACCCCATGAAAGATTTTTATCAGCATGGAACCACCAGGTTTTAACATTTTCTCTGCAAAATCAAAAGCCAATTCCACCAAATACATGGCGCGTGGAATATCAATTGCAGTAGTACCACTCATATTTGGGGCCATATCTGACAATAACAAGTCGACGCCGCGTTCTGGAATTAAATCCATTAGTTTTTGCAACACTTCATCTTCTCGGAAGTCACCTAGAATAAAATCAACATCGGGTAAAGCATCCATAGGCAATATATCCAAAGCAATGACACGTCCGCGTCCTTGTAATCGCTCAGAAACATACTGAGTCCATCCGCCGGGAGCTGCCCCCAGATCAACTACAGTCATCCCAGGTTTGAGTAATGACTCCTTTTCGTCTACTTCTTTTAATTTGTATACGGCGCGACTGCGGTAGCCTTCTGCTTGTGCTTTTTTTACATAAACATCATCAAAGTGCTCTTGCAACCATCGTTTACTGCTTTTAGTACGCTTCATAAATTTATTTATGAGTATCAATTTGACCTATGATACTGAATTTCACTACCTTTTCCCAGCAAAACGTGCAATAATTTACCATTTTATCATTCAGCCTCCAAAATAATTGTATTATTTGGCGTGTATTAAGGAACATTACAGTGGATAGTTCACTCAAAAAATCGCTTAAAGCCCAAGCACATCATTTAAAACCTGTCGTACTTCTTGGCGCCAAAGGATTAACTGAAGCCGTTATTGCGGAAACAAACATTGCATTGCTTTCACATGAACTAATCAAGGTGAAAATTAACGGTGCAGAAAAGGAAGACCGACAACTCATGGCAGGTGAGCTATGCCAGCAATTACAGGCAGAACTCGTACAAATGATTGGTAACACAGTGATTATGTATCGTAAAAATGAAGAGAAACATAAGTGACAGAACTGCGAGTATTGTATACACTAGATTTTATTGTTTAGCAAAACACATATTCCCTTCAAAATCCAATCCCTAGATTCATCGTGAAGGTGCGGGCAAATAAGGGTTATTAAATTATCGTATGGCCTATGATATTAAAATACATTCCAAATGCTCTGACATTATTGCGTCTTATGTTAATCATTCCTTTCATATTTTATTTGTACAATCATGAGTACACTATTGCTTTTTATTTATTTATATTAGCAGGATTAAGTGATGGTTTGGATGGCTTTTTAGCACGGAGTTTTAACTGGCAAAGTTTTTTTGGCTCATTCGTCGATCCACTCGCTGATAAGTTATTAATTGCTTCTAGCTTCATCTCTTTAGCCTTAATTGGTGTATTGCCCTGGTGGTTAGTCATTTTAGTATTTCTCAGAGACTTAACGATTTCCTTAGGGGTGCTTGTTTGGTATCAATTTATTCGTCGCAAACTGGATTTTCAACCCACATTGCTCAGTAAAATAAATACGGCATTACAGTTAACGCTGGTCACCTCCTGCTTATTTGAATTAGCTTATTTTGAATTTCCTCCCTATCTCCTTAATGCCCTGATCATATCAACAACATTTACTACGGCGATTACTTACCTTGATTATATGTGGACGTGGGGCAGAAAAGCATGGCCCAAAAAAGAACCATCATAATGAACAAGCAATTAGCACTCGCAATCAAATTAAATGATGAAGCAACCCTTGTTGATTTCAATTGGGGCTCCAATAGACTACTGCAGCAACAATTACATAACATGCTCGCCCACGGAGAAGATCGATTACTTTATCTTTGGGGCAATGCAGGTTGTGGGAAAACTCATTTATTACAAGCATGTTGCCAAGCCGTTAATGCAACACAATCTGCAATCTATCTACCCTTATCTCTCCTGAAAGAATGGGGACCGCAAACCATAGAAGGGGTAGAGGAACAAGAATTAATCTGTATTGATGATATAGACATTATCGCCAAAGATCCTGAATGGGAAGAGGCTTTATTTCATTTATATAATAAAATCAAAGACATGGGAAAAAGCACTTTAATCATTTCTGGAAATCAATCACCAACCACTGTTCCCATTCAGTTAGCGGATTTACGGTCTAGATTAAGTTGGGGTTTAGTCATTCAATTAATGGAATTAAATGACGAAGATAAAATTAATACGCTTAAACTGCATGCATTAAAACGTGGATTTGATTTACCAAACAGCGTGGGACAATTTCTCCTAAATCGATGCTCGCGAAATATGCATGATTTGCAAAACTTACTTAATCGCTTAGATGATGCGTCGCTTGCTGCACAACGAAAAATAACGATCCCTTTTGTAAAAGATATCTTGAATATTTAATCCCAGAAATAACGCCAATGTTTAGGAGGAAATGGACGGCAACAAATTATCAACGATATTTTGTACATAACACCACCAGATCCTAGATACAAAAACATCTGCCTTCATCTAAGTTTTCCCCCTTAACAGCAATCGAAGTCAATGAATCTGGTTTAAGAAAGGAATAATAGTTAGCACTAGCCCGTGTCGCCATCGCTGTACCTTGTGGTACAGGATCGTCATGGACCATTTGCTCGTCAACACCAACACGATGCTCCAACCGAGCAAGCCTATCTGCTAACCTTGAGGCGCTGATTATTTTCTTTTCTAAATTATCTAAATTTTTTGTTTCCTTACTTATCAAGTCCTTATCACATAATTTCTGTACGTTTTCTTCATTTAGACCAAACCAGCTACTTACTAACTTATTTAGTCCAGGGCGTTCAACACACCAATAAACACTCAATGCGGCGATGCCTACTAAAGAACTAAAAATAATGACCGGCCAAAAAGCCGGAATCATTGAACTGACAAATAGACCTGAGATAATCATTGCTACTGATTGCCCTGCAAAAAAACCACCGCCAAAAAAGAGTATTGCAGACGCTCCTGAAATGAGTGCTTTGGCCAGTTGCATGTTCTCATTATTCAGTGCTTGCTCAAATTGCTTGCTGGCCTCTGTAAGCGATGTAAAACATATTTGTAACATGGAAATTATTTGCTTTAGTTCTTGCAAATCACATTGAGGATCCGCAAAGTCATAATCATCGACCTTCTCTCTTATGAGTTTAATCATCTGCAATTGCAACACGTATGCATCTAATAATTTATAAGCCTCACCCAGCTTAACTCCCAGAGCATTCGATACTTTTACTAAATCAAATCCACAAAAAACAACTACGGAAAGGAATGAAAATATAAATCCAGCACCGAGAATCACCGATGTTGACACCTCAAAAATACTCAACATCGTGACGATACCATCAAACCCCTGACATGCAGCGACCAAGATTCCTGCCGCTGTAAGTAATCCAAATTGGATTTTGTCTGCCACCGACTCGCTTTCGTCTTCTTTAGGCAGTTTGATACCATCCCCACCCATAGAAACAAACAAATCGTGCAACAGCTCTGTACGCAAAGAGACAAAAATAAACTCTATTCTTTGCTGTTCCTCTTTTGTCCTATGAGAATGGTTTAATTGCTCTTGATTGAGCCAGTAGATCAACGTAGCAAGATCAATAGACGAAGCAATAGAGGGCAGCTCATCTTGATGAACACCGGAGGCTAACAAATATTTTCTTATCAATTTTTGAGAACGCGGGCTGATTACAATGTTCATTTTTTCTCATTATTGAAGCCTAGATACTTTATAACCCGGATTAGCGCAACAAAATCGGGCTATAAAGCTTACATGAAACCAGGATTTCACTGTGCTCATCCAGACTAGAATTTTTTTTAACTTTATGGCCTTGCAACACCCAATAGTACAATAAAAATCATATATATGAACACAGTTTATCCAATTTATATTAAAAAACTCCTTGATTTATAAACACTTTCCAAGAACAAAATTGAAAAATACCTGCCTTTTTTGATTAACTTATAGCCATGAAGTATAATTAATGTACTGGCATTGACTGAGGGAGCAATCATGAAAAAACTGGTTATCGCAACATTAGTGTTTGTGCCGACACTCCTGTTAAGCGGTTGTTATGTCTCTTCTTATCCAGGAGGTTATTATTATTCTGGCTATTCTCCAACGTACTACTCAAGCTCTTACTATCCAAGTGGTTACTACTACTCTGGATGGCGGCCTCACCGTAATTGGGGCTACTGGGGTGCACATAGGTGGAACACCAGTTGGCATGGTGGTTGGAATCGTGGCTGGCATGGTGGCGGTTGGCATGGTGGCGGCTGGCATGGTGGCGGTTGGCATGGAGGTCGTGGCCACTGGCGATAAAATTAAATTCTCTTAATTTCGTCATCCCGAGTGCAACGAGGGATGACGGAGTGGTTTATGCACCCTAAATTTGCTAGAGAAAATAGACTCACCTTCATTCCTTACTCATATATCACAAGGTAGCATCTCTTCATGAGGCGCTATTTTACTTATGACTGTATCATAAAACACCTAGATACAGAGTATTCTGTCCCTTGCGCCTCTTGATGCAGATCAGTCTTTTTTAGCGCAATATAACGACTTAATCGTGGCGATAATAACCACATAAACAACGCAATAATTAAAGTGACAATACCAATACATGCAAATACATGAGTATAAATCATTAATGATCCAACCCCTGGTTTAATATGTTCAGGAAGCGCTGTATAAGAAGCGACTGTAGCGCCAATAAATCCTGCTATTGCAGAAGTTAAAAACCACATTCCCATCACAAAACCAACGATTTGTGCCGGTACTAACTCCGCTACCATTGCAACACCAAGTGCGGAAACCAACAACTCACCAAGACTCTGAAACAGATAGCTTATGATTAACCACCAAGAAGAAACCAGCCCCTGATCCGTATAAAAATAACGCGCAAAAAAGAGCATTAAAAAGCTCACGCCACACATAGTCATTCCTAAAGAAAATTTATATGGGATAGAAAACTGTATGCCTTTTCTATTGAGGAAATCATAAAAATATGCCAAAACAGGACTCATTAATACAATCCAAATAGGATTTAACGCCTGGAAGCTTTGTGCATCAATAGTGATGCCAAAGAAAACAGGAATGACGTTATGTACTGCAAATAAATTTAACGAGGTTGGCATTTGTTGGTATAAAGTAAAGAAAATGATTGCTTCCAACATCAAGGCTAAAGCGACCAGCATCCGCATCTGTACAATTTTACTTTCTTTACGTGTCATCAATAGGTAATAAGCAATTACCGCAATAGTAATAAACCAAAATAAATTCTTAGCAAGCATTACATGCTGCAATAAATGTGCAGAGCACTCAGTAAGAATGAATATGCCAATTAATATCATGAGCCATTGGGATACTGAAACGCGCCGCTTATCAGCATCCGTATTGATGTGTGCCACAAATTGACGTTGCACTCCATAATTGGCCAATCCGATTAACAAACCGATTGCACTCATCATATAAGCATACGAATAACCATAGCGGCTAGAAATAGCTGGGCCTGCAAATAACGCAATCATACTTCCCAAGTTGATTGCCATATAATACAAAGTAAAACCGCCATGCAAACGAGGATCATTTTCTTGATAACACTTAGCAAGCAAATTCGATGGATTTGCTTTAAATAAACCGTTCCCTACACAAATTAAACCCAGCGCAAAGAACACATGTTCTTTATCAGTAATTGCTAAAGAGAAGTAACCTGCCGCCAAAACAATAAGACCAAGAACTATGGTGCGCTTGGTGCCTAATACCCTATCTCCTAAATATCCACCTACAACCACCATGCCGTAAACTAGAGCTGAATAAGCACCAAATGTATAATAAGAAATCGTATCACTGTAACCCAAATAGCGAATAAAATATAAAGTCAAAATCCCTTGAACAGTATAAAACCCAAACCGCTCCCATAACTCCAACATGAAAATCATGTGAAATGCACGGGGTTGCTCGCGAAGTATATTCACCATGAGTTCTCTTCCTTTGAGGTGTAAGATTTTAAATTAAAGGAGTTTTTAATTTTTTGCAATGCACTTTAGACTAAAAAGAGCAAATGGATCCAAATACATCAATAAAGTTGATTTTTGTTGAAAAAACAGGTTCTGACTCATAAAATCGATGGTTTAACCACTAAACTCATACCGAGATTGCTGCTCACTTGCCTGTTGAGGAGCAAGAGTATCCTTAGGGGCTTGAAACAGAGGACCAGTACTTCTTAATGAGTGGTCGATATCTTTAGGCGGCACTATTTTTAACATGTCGCGTGCATTTTCTTTGCTGCCAAAAAAATACTCAAGCATGGAATCAGTTGAAGGTTCTTGAGTATGCTCATAGGTCTCAGTAAGATCTCCTGTGGCACTGTCGCCAGCTCCAAATTTGCTGCGAACCCACCCCACTAGCACTTTAATCAAAGGTATTGCCACTCGAACAACAAGAAATGCCAACGAAAGAACGGATATTGCTGTTAATATTCCTAAGCCTGCCAGCGGGAAATAGAGCGATACAATCAAACCAATCAGCGCTACTGCAGATAAACTAAAACCAACTCCTTTGTTTATTATTTGCGAAAAATTAGCATCCTTAAATTTCTTATTTAAATCCAATTCCTTTAACTTAAGCTCAAGTAGATATTTTTTTTGTGCCTCAAAATCTTCATTAAGCAAGGCAATCTGCTCACATAGCGAAATAAGCTCTGATGTTGTAGCACAATTACCTAAAGCGGTTTTCAATCCAGGCACTTTTTTCTGCAGCACCTCCATTTCAGCTTCAGCATGAGAAATCGCTTTCTTAATCGCTCTTTGTGCTTTACTCAATTGATAGTATTCAGAGATTGTTTTGCCTAATAAAAATAAACTCAGGGCCAAAGAGATTGAAGTTGCTGTAAAGGCAATTGCGATGGCTACGGCAGGTACCGCGATAGACGTGATGCTCAGAGCCAACGCTATCCCAGAAAAGAACCACTTCGCATTATTTTCCGGAGTCACAGGAGCTTTTGTACCTAAGAGATGACAAGTAAGATACACAAACGGAATAAGTAAGAAATCTACTGTAGCAATAAAAATTGAGCCAATACCTAAGCCCAACGTTAGGGACTCAGTAGGAGGAATATTCTGAAAGGTTCTAACTGAAGAACCAATCTGCATCACGGCCTTGCTTGAATCACCCGTAGTTTTGATGACTTGTGATACTAAGATTACTTTTTTTGAAACCTTGTCGAGATCGAGCGTAGAAATCGAAAGCTCCGCATCATAATCGATTGGATGCTGTATTTTCTCAAGAATTACAGTTGCTTCGTGCTTTTGATTAGCAATCTCAAATTCTGTCACTATGACCACTAATAGCTCATTTTGGCAAAAAGATATAATATACTATTTCTCTGAATTTGTGCTAATTTTTTTTACAATATAAACGAGAACTTGCTAATCCGATGTAAATTCAACTATATTTCACATAGATACTAAATAAATGCGATAAAAAAAAACATTATGTCTAAAAAAGCCCTTTATTTGGCAGGTGGTGGCGCTCGAGGCGCCTATCAAGCGGGTGTCCTGAAAGCAATTGGCCATATTTTGCAAGTTAAAACGTTACCTTTCGAAATGGTCAGTGGGGTAAGCGTAGGGAGCATCAATGCGGCAGTACTTGCAGAAAACGCCGATGACTTCCCAACGGCTCTTGATAAACTGGAAACAATTTGGAGTGAAATTCATTGCCACCAAGTCTATAGAGCCAGCAATTTAGCGTTAAGTAAATCTGTTGTACGTAATATGAGTACAATGATGATTAAACAACGACAGGCAGCTCATCTACTCGATACCACACCACTGCGAGAAATGATTGCAGATGGACTTGACTTCGGCAAGATCGCGCAAAATATAAACGACGGATACCTCCATACTTTAGAAATCATTAGTAACTGTTATGAGACCCGTCAAACGGTTTCTTTTTATGAGCACAACAATCCTGAGTTCACTGACTGGAATTATCCACGACATGGCAGCAAGCGTGTTAGTTTCCAGGCAGAGCATATTTTAGCGTCCAGTGCCTTACCTCTGTTTTTTCCAACAGTTTTGCTCGATGGCTTTCATTATGGGGATGGTAGTGTGGGCCTAGCCGCCCCCCTTCGAGGTTCCGTGCGCTTCGAAGTGGATAAAATTCTGATTTTGGGGACTCGGGCGTTGCCTGCATTTGTTGAGCAAGAAAATTTGCGTAATCATGATGACATTCCTTTTTCACATATTTTTGGAAATATGTTAAACGCACTTTTCTTGGACAACCTTGAGCGCGATATTGAAATGGTTAATCGGATGAACGAAATTGCAATGCTTTTGTCGATGTGGAAAAAGCGCCGCTCTCCATGGCGTCCCATTACTACCTTGCATTTACGTCCCAGCAAAGATCTCGCTCCTTTAGCGCAAATACATTTTAAAGCCTTGCCATCATTGCTTAGGTACCTTCTCAATTTCCTTGGAGAAAAGAAACATTCTGGAGATTTGTTAAGTTTTGTGCTGTTTGAACGAGACTATACAAGAGAATTGCTAGAGCTAGGTTTTCAAGACACCATTAATAATGCTAAAGAAGTGATCGCCTTTTTTGAATAATTTTTCTTAACACCCTCTTTTGCTATGCGCTACGGAACAACAAAAAATAGCAGACATTTTCGAAAGAGGGCTATCCTTAATCACGTTTTAAGTAATTTTCTAACTGTTCAGCCGACATTGGTTTATTAAAATAAAAACCTTGGAATTTATGACAATTATGCGATTCTAAATATTCCAATTGACTGGAAGTCTCAACACCCTCAACGACTAAATCCAAATGCAAATTGCTCGCCATATCAATAATTGCTTGCAAAATCACTCCATCTGAACGGTTAAAATTAATATTTTTGATAAATGATTGGTCAATTTTTAATTGATCAATTGGCAGTTTATTCAAATAATTGAACCCAGAATTACCCATACCAAAATCATCCAGGACAATGCTTACACCAAGTTTTTTCAAGTCATTAATTGAATCAATAACATTTCCTGCATTGATAATGACATTTTCTGTGACTTCCACTTTCAGATATTTGGGGTTTAATTTACTGGTTTTTAATATATTTTTAATCATGCTTACAAAATTAGGTTGTATGAATTGCTTCGTTGCAATATTTACTGAAATAGGAAAGGGGGAAATTCCTTTATCTTGCCAAGCCTTATTTTGAGCACACGCAGTCCTAATCACCCATTCGCCTATCGGTACAATAAGACCTGTTTCCTCTGCAAGAGGTATAAACTCCATAGGTAATACAAGGCCCTTTTGAGGATGTCGCCAACGAATCAAAGCCTCTACGCCAATTAACGTCTGACTCTGGCTGTCGTATTGTGGCTGATATTCTAAAAAAAACTCATTTTCAATGAACCCACGACGAAGATCGGATTCTTTTTCCAATCGGCCAATGCATTTCTCTTGTAATTCAGCAGTATATAATTGAAATTGATTCCCACCTAAAGCCTTTGCCCGATACATCGCCAGATCAGCATTATGTAACAGTTCTTCAACAGTTGAACCATCCTGAGGATAAATGCTGATGCCAAGGCTTGCAGAAATGATAATGTCTTGCTGAGCAATATGCAGACTTTTATTGATCGTCTCTAAAATTTTTTGGGCAATATGAGCTACCTGTTCAATTTTATATACTTCTGCTGAAATGAAAATAAATTCATCACCACTTAAACGGGCAATGACGTCTTCTTCTCTAGTGACTTCAGAAAGACGCTCAGCGATTCGTTTCAGTAAGATATCACCTGACTCATGGTTAAAGCTGTCATTGATGAGTTTGAACCGATCAAGATCGATAAAAATCACTGCAAACATGGAATGATTTCTTTTAGAGCTAGCAATTTCACGCTTAATCCTATCCACCAGCAAAGTGCGATTGGGTAAATCAGTTAAGCTATCATGGGTTGACTGGTATTCAAGTACCGTGAGCGTTTTCTGTAAAGAGTCCGTGCGTTCTTCAACCGTTTTCTCCAAAATTTTCTCGCGATTTTTTGATTCTTGCATCAAGCGCCATTTTTTAGTTAAAGAACAGGCCACTTGGCGTACTGAAATACTATCGAAAGGTTTTTTGAGAATTAATAAATTATCACTGAGTCCCAATTCCGCTACTGTTTCCTCCCAGGTATAGTCAGAATAAGCGGTGCAAATCACAATCTGTGTTTCTTTGTCTAAAGCCCAAATGCGTTTAATGGTTTCAATACCATCTAATCCAGGCGGCATGCGAATATCAACAAAAGCTAAGGCATAAGGAGCTCCCTGCGCTATGGCCCGTTGAATATATTGAATTCCTTCTTCTCCTTGAGAAACACAGTCTATTTGAAAGGCAGGAAGATCGATTGCAGCTGATTTTGATTTTTCCGCATCGTTTGCCAAATCCTCTCCAAAAACCAGCTGATTGAGTTTGTTAATCCCTGTCGTTGATTCTTTCATTTTTAAGATTTTTTGAAAATCAAGATGAATGGCAGGATTATCATCAATAATTAAGATCTTAAAATCGTTTTGTTTATCCATTTACTATGCTCCTCTCATCTTTTCAGCACGCTTGCTTTGCGATTAGGTAAATAAACGGTGAAGGTAGCACCCTTTTCATGACCTTCGCTTTGCGCAAAAATTTCGCCGCCCAATTCATTAATAGCAAGAGCAGAGGCATGAAGCCCAAATCCATGGCCCGATTTTTTTGTTGTAAAACCAAAAATAAAAATTTTATTTAGATTGGCTTTGGCAATCCCAATGCCATTTTCAGAAAACTTGATTTCAATTTTGTCTTTATTTACCAAACTGGTTTTAATTATTAGCGTTTTATTTGGGTTTGATGACTCAAGTAACGCATCCTTTGCATTGGAAATGAGATTGCCAAGCACTTGAAACAATTTAATTTTATCAACCTTAACGGAGTTTAGGTCACCATATTCCTTTTTCACCTTAATTTCGGATTGTAGATGAATGCTTGATAAGAGAAGCGTCTCGTCAATAAGATCGTTAATAGAAATAATCTGTTCAAAACTATCTACTTTAATCACATTTTGTTGAGTAGATATGATGTTTTTAATTAGCCCTACATTTTTAGATATTTCTTTTAACTCGCCTACCTCCAGTTCATGTTCTTTACTCCAGCACTGGGCCAATTCATTAATATATGCGACAACATGAACACCGCGCGGATCTTGGGTAAGAAACTGTGGTAGATCCTCTTTATGGGTGTTAAATAGCTCCGCTAATTTTTTTATATCTTTTAAAGGAGATGAGTTTTGGCTAGCGATCATGGTTTCAACGGAAATATTAACCGAATTGAGCACATTACCCACATTATGCAAAACTGAAGCTGAAATCTCCGCCATGCCTAATTCACGTGCTTGTTCAAATTGGTGTTGATTTCTAGCTTCTTTATAAGAAGAGGCCAAAAAAGCAATGCCTAGAATCACCATAGTGACTGCAGCAATGATAATTGCCAAGACGGTTTGATTAAGCCCTTGATAGCTGTCGATACTGATGGGCTGACATAGAGGGGTAAATACTGATGCAGCCATTCCAGTATAATGCATCCCACAAATCGCAAACCCCATCGTGATTGCCGATAGCGCTTTAATCCGATTTCTTAATTTTAAAATGACTGTATTGCTTTTTAGAGCAAACCAAATCGCAGCTACCGAAGCGAGAATAGCAACAAGGAGCGACAACAAGAATAAGCTAGGCAAGTACGCAATATTTAAGGAAATAAGCATTGCTGCCATACCAGTATAGTGCATAGACGCAATCGCTAACCCTAAAATGAAACCACCGGCAAGGAGATGGACAATATTAATTATTGATTTTTTTAATAAAAATAGGGCAAAACAAGAGGCCAAAATGGCAACAAAGAGTGACAGGATAGTCCATAACAAATCATATTTTAAAACAAGGCCAGGAATTGTGAATGAGAGCATACCAATAAAATGCATAGACCAAATCCCCGAGCCCATCGCAATGGCCCCACCCAACAACCATAGCCTGACCTCTTTTTTTGTGTTACTGCGATCTCTTAAGCGGCCAGTTAAATCAAGCGCAACATAGGAGGCCATCATAGCCACGAAAAAAGAGAGAACAACCAATTTTGGATCATAGATACCTAGGAGCTGATTAGGTGGCAAGGCATTCACTTGAAAAAAGTCAGTATACATTTCCCTTGATACTCTTTATATTTTGTATAAGTGTAGCAGGATTTTATATTAAATAGATTGAATAAAGTGACTGAAAAATCGACCAAAATTACCAAAATAATCCTTTTCTATTTAATTATCGCCATCAGTCTTATTGTGTATTTTGCTTTTCATCATAGTGCAGTCAAACTAGAAAGTGGTGTTTATCTCAATCAACCCCAGACCGTCACGCATTTTGAGTTTATTGATAATCATGGGAATTTATTCACAGAAACAAAATTAAAAGGTCATTGGTCTTTATTATTTTTTGGCTTTACCTCCTGTGCCATGATTTGTCCGCTTACTATGCAAACGCTAAATCAAACATATGGACGTCTGACCACAACCAAAAGGCCACAAGTGATTTTTATTTCGGTTGATCCTGAACATGATTCTTTGCAGCGGCTCAATCAATTTATGCATCAGTTTAACCCACATTTTATCGCACTCAGAGGTGACATGCCGGCAATAAATACCTTGCAAAAACAGCTGCACGTTACAGTCTCAACCACACCTATGAGTCATGGAACAGAAATTGTGCTCATTAATCCAGAAGCAAAGATCCAAGCCTATTTTCATTATCCTATTAGCCCAAAAACATTGGCAGCAGATTTGCAGCGCTTGATGCATTAACAACGCAGAACCCGGGTTACGGCTTCACCTTCACCCAGGCTATAGTGGTTTATATCTCTAAGAAACGACTTAGGTACGCAACAACGTCAGCACTTCTTCAGTTTCAGGCATAATTCCATTCCAAATAAAAAAAGCCTCGGCTGCTTGTTCAACCAACATTCCTAAACCATCTACTGCATCACAATCTGATTCTCTAGCGTATTGCACAAAAGCGGTCGCGCTGTGCTGTTTGTAAGACAAATCATAACAAAATGGCTTTGCTGACATGCATTCGTCGGGTAAGGCAACGAACTCACCCACCAAACTCGCCGAAGTAGCATTAATCACTAAATCAAATTGCCCCTCAATTTCATCAAAACTCAAACATTGTGTTTGTGGAAACGCACGTTGAAACTCCTCTGCTTTAGCTGAGGTACGACTGGCTATAATCAGTTCCGCAGGATGGTTTTCCAATAAGGGAGAAACTATTCCACGTGCAGCCCCCCCTGCGCCTAATATCAATACCCGCTTGCCGTTTACTGAGAGATAACGACTCAAATCGCGAATCAAACCAATACCATCGGTGTTGTCTGCATGCAATTGGTTGGCTTGCATCCATAAAGTATTGGCCGCTCCAGCTTGTTGACAGCGAAAACTGCTCTGCTGTGCCATTGCAAAAGCTCGTTGTTTGAACGGCAAAGTGATATTGAGACCCTTGCCATCTTGAGCAAAAAAATCAGATACTAGCAGTTCAAAGGATGGATCATCTGCCTTAATTTTTTCATAAGTCAGTTGTATGTTCACTTGTTTGGCAAAAGCTTGATGGATTACCGGAGATAAACTATGCGCAATAGGATTACCAATAACTGCAAAACGTTGGGACACCTTACTCTCCTATTTGGGTTAATTTGTTGCTTTATTGCCAATACCGTTACAGCGAAAAGCCTATCAATTAATGTTTATCTTAAATTAAAACCAGAAAATCATATCAAAGCATTGATCAAAGAATTGAATCAATATCTAGCACAGCAAGGATTATTTGCTGCGTATCAGATTACACCTTATTTGCAGCAGCATCCGCTGCACATTACCTTATATCTGGCAGACTATAGCCCCCAAAAAATTCCTGCCATTCTTAGAACAACAAAGGAATTAGCCAAGCAACAGAAGCCTATTCTTTTTTCCACCGCAGAATTTATTCCTAGCCGCAGTGGTTATGTCATGTTGACGGTACGCCATGATAAAACAATACACGAATTAAGCAATAAGACATTAAATGTCTTAGCACACTTTCGTAACCCACACGCAAGTATTCCCGCCTGGGCTGCTCAGGATCCTGAACGACAAGCTCTTTTTCGTCAATACGGTAGCCCAAGTGTGCTAGACTACTTTAATCCACATTTCTCTATTTTTTCTGCAGAGTCTTTAAATACACAACAGAGTACTTTTTTATATCAGCAACTGCGCAAGTTAATTCACCAATTTAGCCAATCCCATCAAACACAAATTGAAGAACATGTTGATGCAATAGGAGTAGGGATAGCCGACACACACGGACAAATTGTCAAGGAATTAGCAGTGTTTACTCTAGAGCCATAAGATAAAAAGCTAACTTTCCTTGAAAAAAATCATATTGCTACAAATAATTAAAGGAACTGAGTCTCTTTTATCTGTATCGTTCTGTGATGCAAAAAAACAAGAGGCATAATAAGTTACTCTGACCTGAATTAAGGAAAATTCAATGAGCGACTTTTCCGAAAATGAAAAAAATATTTTAAAAAACAGCCCTTTATTAAGCCATTTATCTGCTGAAAACTATGAGGAGTTCCTCGCCATCTCCTCAAGAGAGCTATTTAGGAAAGGTGATATTTTGCTTAAAGAAGGGGAAATAAATGATGATTTTTTTATTATTGTTTCTGGGACCGTTGGACTTTATAAGAAAGAAAATAAAAACGCGCCCCCTGAGTTCATAGAAACACTGAGCACAGGAGAAACCATTGATGAAATAAGAGTGATTCGAAATCGCACCTGCACCCTCACTGTAATCGCAATGGAAGAAGCAGTTGTTTTACAAACGTCCATAAGCAAATTACATGCATTAGAAAATCATCCCTATCATGATGCGATTATTGAGTCGGTAATCAAAATAATAAGTGAACGATTGTTACACAGCAATGAAACTATTTTAAATAAGATCCATGAAAAAAAGAGAAAAAACATACAAATTATCTCCGTCCTATTGGGAATGCTTATTCTGGTTGTTCTTTTATGTGAAGTGGGTTTAGGACTGTATCATACATTGAACCCCACAGATTTTTGTAACACGTTAAATGCTTTGCCTGCTGAAAACACTAAAGTGGCACTCTAGCAAAGCGAAGCGTAATCTCCGTCATCTTGAGTGCAAAAAGAGCCCGGGTTTCGCTACGCTACACCCAGGCTACGAAGTTATTTTTTGCTAGCTAACCAGCAAGCTTTTAGAAACTACTTCCGCTAAATCACGCGATAACTCCAGTTTTGCCAGCTGTGCCAATTGCTCTTGCATTAGAGTTTGTCTGGATTGGTCATAACGTTTCCAGCGCGTAAATGGATTGGCTAAACGTGCGGCAATCTGGGGGTTAATTTTGTCTAGCGTCACTAACATTTCTGCTAAAAAGCGATAACCGCTACCATCTAAAGCATGAAAGTTGCGTGGATTTCCCATACAAAATGCCCCGATCAATGCACGAACTTTATTAGGATTCTTAATACTAAACGCGGTGTGTTTTAATAACATTTTTACATGTGTTAACGTCTCAGGTAACTCACTCATGGCTTGAATGGCAAACCATTTGTCTAAAACCAGTTCATCTTTAGACCATTGCTTATAAAAATCTTCAATCGCCTGCTCCCGCAATCCCTGATTGGTGCAATTGACCAACAAAGAAAAACTGGCAATTTGATCAGTCATAGTTTGTGCCGCCATGAATTGCTGCTGACACACATCTAAAGTAGCAGCCTCTTTGGCTTTCATCATGAGCCATAAGCAAACATTGCGTAGTTTTCTACGGCCATAAGCAGGTCCATTCATGCGGTGATCTTCAATTTGCCATAATTGTTGATAGAGTGATTGGGCCGTTTCATACAAATACCATCCCAATTGTTGATGGAAGAAATCACGAACTTGCTCTACCGCACTCACATCCACACTATCTAATCGCGTCGCAATGTCCTCAAACCCAGGAGGAGTGAGTAGTTCTGCTCGTAAATCAGCATCCAGTGAATCATCAAGCAATACATGCTGAAAAGCAGAAATTAAAGCTGCGGGAATTTGCCATTTATTGGAAGGTTGCTGTAAACATTCTTTAATACAATTTAGGATCAGATTTTGCGCTGCATCCCATTTGGCAAAACCATCCACTTCATATCGTAATAAAAAGAGTAACTCTTCCTGGCTCAAATCATGTTTTAATTTAATTGGTGCAGAAAATTCACGTAATAATGAAATGACAGGTTTTTCACTCAAGTCAGTAAAAGTAAAACTTTGCTCTTTTTCTTTTAACTCTAAAATATCTTTCTCGACTGATATCTGATGACCATGAGCATCAAATAGCGCAACTCGGATTGGAATATGGAATGGTTTTTTATCATGACACTCGGGAGTTGGCGGGCAGGATTGTTGCATCTTGATGGTAAGCTGTCCCTGTGCGTATTCACTGGTAACGCGTACTTCTGGAGTTCCTGCTTGGCTGTACCACCGTTTAAACTGAGTGAGCTCAACATGATTGGCATCTTCCATCGCCGCAACAAAATCATCAATAGTGACTGCCTGACCATCGTGACGTTTAAAATATAAATCCATGCCCCGTCGAAAACCGTCTCTTCCCAACAGGGTATGCTGCATACGAATGACTTCCGCACCTTTATTATAAATAGTTGCAGTATAAAAATTATTTATTTCTTGATATGACTCTGGCCGAACCGGATGGGCCATTGCGCCAGCATCTTCAGGAAATTGTGTGCTTCGTAATGCCCTAACATCCATAATTCGGTTTACATCTCGGGAATTCATATCTCGAGAAAATTCCTGATCACGAAAAACGGTTAAACCTTCTTTCAAACTTAACTGAAACCAATCGCGGCAAGTAACCCGATTACCGGTCCAATTGTGGAAATATTCATGCGCAACAACCCCTTCAACATCGGCGAAATCTTGGTCAGTTGCGGTATCGGGGCGAGCAAGAATGTACTTGGAGTTAAAAATATTTAGTCCTTTGTTCTCCATAGCACCCATATTAAAGTCGCTGACTGCGACAATCATAAAAATATCCAGGTCGTATTCACGACCATAAACTTCCTCATCCCAGCGCATGGATTTTTTCAACGATTCCATTGCATGAGCACACTTATCTTCATTTCCTGGCTCGACATAAATACGCAAATCAATTGTGCGTCCAGAACTGGTCACAAATTTATCGCGCACACACGCTAAATCGCCTGCAACTAAAGCAAATAAATAGGATGGTTTTTTAAATGGATCCTGCCAAACGACCCAATGACGCCCATCGGTAGTTGTACCCGACTCGAGCAAATTGCCATTGGATAGTAAAATTGGATATTGTTTTTTATCTGCTGAGATACGCGTTGTATACGTAGTAAGTACATCCGGACGGTCAAAAAAATAAGTGATGCGTCGAAAGCCTTCTGCCTCGCACTGCGTACAAAACAGATGATTCGAACGATAAAGTCCAGATAATTGGGTGTTATTTTGTGGGTAGATGCGCGTTACTATCTTTAAGGTAAACGCGTCTGGGCAATTTTCAATAATGAGCGCGTCAGCTTGCAAAACATAGGAAGATGGTTCCAATTTTTGACCATTCAGATGCACACTAACCAATTCCAGCTCCTCACCGTATAAATGTAAAGGGCCTTCATGTTGACGAATTAATTGAAGTTCACTACTGACTAAAGCATGATCATCATACAGATCAAAATTCAAATTTATAGTTTCAACTGCAAAAAAGGGGGGCTGGTAGTTTTTTAAATAAACGGTCGTGTCAGGCATGATCATTACATCCTTTGCAAAAAGCGATTAAGTTTATTGAGTTATATAACAATTTTCCTAGTTTAGCCTATAATGATTATAAAGGGGTAACTTCTTAGGTCAATCTTTATATATATTGCGAAGTTAGCTGAAAATTCATTTATTGCTTTTACCAGTAAAATGCAATAAATGTAAAGAAACACAAGATATCCTTAATACGGATAAAAAGGGGATGGCATATGAACACTCAAGACTTTTTAACCAGCTATACCAAACGCTTTGTAGATAACAAAGAAGAAGAGATGGGTTTGGAGGAATACCTGGAATTGTGTAAAAATGACCCTGCTGCTTATGCCAATCCAGCGGAGCGCTTGCTCATGGCCATAGGCGAGCCTGAAATGGTCGACACACGTCATGATCCTATTTTATCAAGAATTTTTTCCAATAAAATCATTCCACGATATAATGTATTCGAAGATTTTTATGGCATGGAAGAACCCATTGAACAAATTGTCGGCTTCCTAAAACATGCCGCGCAAGGCCTAGAAGAAACCAAACAAGTGCTTTATCTCTTAGGACCTGTAGGAGGCGGTAAGTCTTCTATTGCTGAAAAATTAAAAGATTTAATGGAAAAAATACCATTTTATGCCATAAAAGGTTCCCCTGTATTTGAATCCCCGCTGTCTTTATTTAATCCAGTAGAAGATGCAGAATTGCTCTGGGAACGTTTTGGGATCCCCTCTCGCTATTTACGTTATTTGATGTCACCTTGGGCAGTCAAAAGATTGCATGAATATAACGGGGATATTAGCCAATTTAGAGTAATAAAAGTCAGACCTTCACGTTTAAAACAAATCGCCGTTTCCAAAACAGAGCCAGGAGATGAAAATAATCAGGATATTTCATCTTTAGTCGGTAAAGTTGATATTCGTAAATTAGAGCACTTTTCTCAAGATGATCCTGATGCATACAGTTACTCAGGAGGGCTGTGTCGTGCAAACCGCGGTCTTTTAGAGTTTGTCGAAATGTTTAAAGCACCAATTAAAGTGCTGCATCCCTTACTAACCGCGACTCAGGAAGGCAATTATAATGCGACAGAAGGTTTATCTTCCATTCCATTTGAAGGGATTATTTTAGCGCATTCGAATGAATCCGAATGGCAAACATTTAGAAACAATAAAAACAATGAAGCATTTATCGATCGTATTAACATCGTTAAAGTGCCTTATTGTCTGCGAGTTACAGAAGAAACGAGAATTTATCAAAAACTTATTGATAACAGCTCGCTAACGCATGCTCAATGTGCACCAGGGACTTTAGACATGCTCTCGCAATTTTCAGTCTTAACTCGTTTAAAAGAGCCACAAAACTCCAGCATTTATTCCAAAATGCGCGTGTATAATGGAGAGAGCTTAAAGGACACCGATCCCAAAGCAAAATCATATCAAGAATATCGCGATTTTGCTGGCGTTGACGAAGGAATGAGTGGCGTATCAACTCGCTTTGCTTTCAAAATTCTTTCTAAAGTGTTTAATTTTGACCACAGTGAAGTTGCAGCAAACCCCGTACATTTAATGTATGTATTAGAACGTCAAATTGAACAAGAACAATTTCCTCAGGAAGTACAAGAATCTTACTTAGGCTTTATCAAAGAATATCTCGCACCCAAGTATGTTGAATTTATTGGTAAGGAAATTCAAACTGCCTACTTAGAGTCTTATTCTGAGTACGGACAAAATATCTTTGACCGCTATATAACCTATGCTGATTTCTGGATTCAAGATCAGGATTATCGCGATCCAGATACCGGTGAGATCTTTGATCGTGCCTTATTAAATCAAGAACTTGAAAAAATCGAAAAACCAGCCGGGATATCTAATCCAAAAGATTTCCGCAATGAAGTAGTAAACTTTGTTTTACGTGCTCGTGCGAATAATCGTGGCAAAAACCCAGTCTGGAATAGTTATGAGAAATTAAGATCCGTGATTGAGAAAAAGATGTTTACCAATACTGAGGATTTATTACCCGTCATTTCCTTCAATGCGAAAGCATCTGAAGATGATAAGAAAAAGCATGAAGAGTTTATCTCTCGAATGATTGATAAAGGGTATACACGCAAACAAGTACGCCTACTTTGCGAATGGTATTTGCGAGTACGTAAGTCACAATAATAAAAATCGTTCTCTCGCTCCCATGAGCGAACGCTTAGGGTACTGCTATTTGTAGTTTGGGGCTGGAATTCGGGATCTACACGAGAAGGACCATGTCCCCACGCAACGACAAATGGGTGCAAGATAAAAGATTATTTGGGGCTAAATTATGTCGCAATTGATTGATAGACGACAAAATGCGGGGAAAAAAAGTACGGTTAATCGCCAACGTTTTCTTCGTCGTTATAAAAATCAGATCAAACGAGCTGTCTCCGATGCTGTAGGTAAAAGAAGTATTACCGAAATTGATCAAGGTGAACAAATAACGATTCCAGCCAAAGATATTTCGGAGCCTATATTTCACCGAGGTCAAGGAGGGCATATAGAGCGTGTACTTCCTGGCAATGATAATTTTATTACAGGCGATAGAATAAGAAGACCTAACAGCAGCTCAGGCAGTGGTGATGGCTCTAATGCCAGCGACACTGGTGAAGGCGAAGATAGTTTTGTTTTTGAGTTATCTCGGGAAGAATTTCTTGATCTGTACTTTGAAGATCTGGAGTTACCTGATTTGATTAAAAAAGAATTAGCGCGTATTAGTACTTTCAAAACGGTAAGAGCGGGCGTAACCACCAGCGGTATCCCAAACAATATTAATGTGCTGCGCTCAATGAAACAAGCAACCGGACGTCGAGTCGCTTTAGCCTCACCGTATAAAAGACAATTAAAAGATGCGATAGAAGAGTTAGAGCAACTGCAAGCACAGCCCATTCAAGACACCGAAGCCTTATTGGGCCTGCAAAAAAGAATTGAATTCCTGAAAAAGAAAATACTCACAGTGCCATTTATCGATACTCTTGATCTGCGTTATAACTTTCGTGTCCGAGTTCCTTCGCCATCAACACAAGCAGTTATGTTCTGTGTTATGGACGTATCTGGCTCCATGGATGAGGCTAAAAAAGACATTGCAAAACGCTTTTTTATTCTTCTTTACATGTTCCTCACCAAAAATTATGAAAAAATAGAATTGGTATTTATCCGACACCACACTTCCGCTAAGGAAGTGAATGAAGAAGAGTTTTTTTATTCTCGAGAAACTGGAGGCACGGTAGTGTCTAGTGCCTTGGAGCTTCTAAGTACTATTATTGAGACACGTTATCCTCCTGAGGCTTGGAATATTTATGTAGCCCAGGCATCGGATGGTGATAATTGGAATGCAGATTCCCCCTATTGCCAGGAACTACTGCAAGATAAAATTATGCCTTTATTGCAATATTTTGCATACATAGAAATCATGCCGCGCCATCATCAAAGTTTGTGGGAAGTATATCAACTGGTGAAAGAGCGCTACCCTAATTTTGCTATGGAAAACATTGATACGGTGGCGGATATCTACCCCGTATTTCATGAGCTATTTAAAAGGAAAACTGCATGAAAAAGAAGAAGCCATTATCTACAGGTGCAGAATGGACCTTTGAATTAATTCAAGACTATGATCGCGAGATTGCGCGCATAGCTAAAGATTTTAAGTTAGATACCTATCCCAATCAAATAGAAGTTATTACTGCAGAACAAATGATGGATGCGTATGCTTCAGTAGGTATGCCAATTGGTTATCATCACTGGTCTTTCGGCAAACATTTTGTTGGCGTTGAAAAAAGTTATAAACGGGGACAAATGGGTTTGGCCTATGAACTCGTGATTAATTCAAATCCATGTATTTCTTATCTCATGGAAGAAAATACCATGGCCATGCAAGCGCTAGTGATTGCGCATGCCTGCTACGGCCATAACTCATTTTTTAAAAACAACTATTTGTTTAAGATGTGGACTTCTGCAGATGCTATCATCGATTATTTAGTATTTGCTCGCAAATACATCAGTGACTGCGAACAACGTTATGGCATCAATGAAGTAGAGGCAATTTTGGATGCTTGTCACGCACTGATGAACTATGGTGTGGATCGATACAAACACCCTACTCCGTTATCCATACAGGAAGAAACAATTCGTCAACAAAACCGCGAAATTTACATGCAATCGCAAGTGAATGAATTATGGCGGACAATTCCACAAAGTAAACAAGTCTCTGAACAAGCAAAGAAAAAACAATTTCCAGAGGAACCACAAGAAAATATTTTGTACTTCATTGAAAAAAATGCCCCTCTGCTAGAACCATGGCAGAGAGAAATCGTGCGTATTGTCCGCAAGATGGCCCAATATTTTTATCCACAAGGTCAAACCAAGGTAATGAACGAAGGCTGGGCATGCTTTTGGCACTATACCATTTTACATGCACTATATGATGAGGGCTTGGTTACGGATGAGTTTATGTTGGAAGTCCTCCAAAGCCATACCAACGTCATCATGCAACCCGCGTATAACAGCCCTTATTATAGTGGTATTAATCCCTATACTTTGGGATATCACATGATGCAAGACATCAAACGGATTTGTGAAAATCCTACTGAAGAGGATCAAGCATACTTTCCTTATTTAGCCAATACCGATTGGTTAAGCAGTCTGGATAACGCCATGCGCCACTTCAAGGATGAAAGTTTTATTGCCCAATATTTATCGCCTAAGTTAATTCGCGATTTAAAACTATTTCATATCGTCGATGATGATCGCAGCCCAGATTTGTATGTTAATGCAATTCATAATGAATTAGGGTATCAAAAAATAAGAGAAGCATTGTCTCGGCAATATAATTTAGGTTATTTAGAGCCTGATATTCAAATTTATTCTGTAGATGTGCAAGGTGATCGCTCAATGACGTTGCGATACACTCAGCAAAATAGAGTACCTTTAGGTAATACTACAGCGGATGTATTGAAACATCTTTATTCTTTATGGAAATTTCCTATCGTTTTGCAAGCAGTCAGTCCCGAAAATGAGATCACAGAAGAATACCATTGTCCGCCCTTGCAACTGGAAAAATAATCACTACATCACCCGCTGAGGACCTTTCAGCTCCCTGCGACAAATTGGACAGATTTATTTTCCAATATCGAGGATGACTATTTATTCTTGCAACCTGGGTCCAGCATAGCGGAACCCGAGTTACGGCTTTGCCTTCACCCAGGCTACAAAATGTTTAATTCTTTTTAGCTTGTTCGGCAATGTCGGTACTTGCATACATTTTAATAGCACCTTCTTGATAAGGATCTAGATTAAACACAGTTCCAAATGCTCTCGCTGCTACTTCATTCGTATTGAGATACCAATCACTAATATCGTCAGAATAATACTGTACAATCATGGGCTTAAATAATGCAAATGCGGCTTCATCAAAGTGCCTTAGGCCAATGTCTGCTCTCACAAAATATTTGTTTCCTTTAAGCGCTTGATTGAGCAGCGCCACAGCTTCTTCTGGAGTACTGGGGGCACTTGCTTCGACAGGTACAGAATCAGATGTATAAACCTTTACTGTAACTGCTAACTTATCTCCAAATTCATGAACACGGTTGATAAACGAGGCTAGCGCACGTGCTTTATCCTCTTTACACACAGTAACTTTGATTTCCATTTCAAGCCCATCGCCAGTTAAATCGCTGACTTGTACGCAAGGATCAGCATTTAAGGTTGCACTTAACTGATTGTTTAATAAGTACCAGGGAGGAAGAAGTTTCCCGGCACTCGCGGTGAACGTGACACTACTTAAAAATATACCCAGGAATAGCCCTACTTTATTTATTACTGCTCGACTCATTATTTACATCTCACATGTTATTAAAGAAAAACACCTGTATTCTATGAGTACATCTACATCTAATGCACATCCCTGAAAACCCATTTCCATGGATGTCGACAGAGATGTGTGCAAAAAGAAGATTAATTCATAGCCATATAGTTTACTCTGAAGCCATTTCAATAGCAAAAGCCAAAGCTAACTTCGAGAAATTGGTCATATGCTCAAGACTTAATCGATCCATAGTATCTTTAGAACTGTGGATGTATGGGTTGTGCTCTTCAAAATTCGATTCGCATGGGAATGCTGCTGGAATTCCCACCTCATCCCAAGAAGCATGATCACTACAACCATAACCACATTCTGAATAAGCAACTGGAACCTGAACATAAGTACTAATCAATTCTGCCACAAAATCACTTAAACTCTTGTCGGTATAATCGGTAAATACCCACATGGTCGGATCTTTAGAATCGACACGATAGCCGGTCATATCAAATTGGATTGCCGCTTTTACTGGAATTGAATTATCCATAAAATGCTCCACTACATATTGAGAGCCGACTAAACCCCGCTCCTCAGCAGCATACCAAATAATATAAATAGGACGTTTAAAGGTTGTTTTGGAAGACAACAAAATTCGCGCCATTTCCATAACTGATGAAGAACCACTTCCATCATCCCCTGCACCTGGCATACGACCATCAAGTGTATCCATATGCGCACCAATCACCACCGCAGGTGCATTGATGTCTTTACCAATAACGGTTACTAACGATGGTTGCTTATAATAACTGCCTGTTTTCACGAAAAATGATGTCGTGTCAGTACGGCCACTGGCTACAGTCATGTCATCAAAAGTTTTTTTCAACCATTTTGCCGCATCCACCCCAGTATCTTTCGTCGCTGAGCGGTTATGAAATGAAGTAAGCTGTGTCAAAGTATTCCAGATATTCTCTGGCACGACATCCTGTAATGCAGCATTCACGTCATCTTGATGTTTAATCTCGTAGGCAATGCTTTGTGGTTGCGCTGCTTTAAGGTTTTTTCTCTGCAGAACTCTTTGTGCCGATTGTTTTTTTGCTTGCAGTAAAGAACCCATAATATGGTGGCTTACGTTCACAAAACGACCACAATTCGCGTGATCTGCCAAACGAGTTAGCGCATCGACATCAGCCGCAGAAATATCAATAATCTTAAACTGTTTATTTTCAGCTAAAACCTCATAAGGAGTAGCAATTTTTGCTGCAAGACATTGAGGTACTTGCAACTGTTCATGCACAGGGGCATTTGCTGCCAAAACATGCGTACTAGCCAGCACCGAGGCCACCGCGATATAAGTCATCCATTGATTCAAACGCATTTCCACTCCTAAGTTAAATTAAATTCCAAACGTAATTTCATCGTAAAAATTCACTTTACCGAAATTCTGCAGTGGGATCTACTGTTTAATTTCAGTTTTCTTCAATAAAAAAATAACCACATGCTTTATTTTTAATCTTATTGCTATTGATAATCATTTTCATTTGCGCTACAGTTTGAACCCAATCCATTAATTGAGCAAATAAATGGCAGTAAATAAAAAAAAGTTCAAAAAAATTCCTCGTTACCTTGCTCTAGGGTCTCTGACTGTAGGCGCTAGTTTAATTCTTGGCTTTTTAAGTTTTGGAGGGATGTATGCATTATATCCTGCGATATCTCTAGCATTTGCTGCTTTTGGTCTTTCCGTAGCCTATGAAGGTGAAATTTATTTACAAAATATTAAAGGAGCTTTTAAAAAGTTATTTAAAAAAAATTACTTAGAGAATCACCTCGCCAAAGAATATTTGCTAGAACACTTTCCCCAAGACCTTCAGTCTGAAAAATGCCCTCAGTTTTTCAGAGATTATGAAATCCAGCTCAAACTACTCAGTGAGTTTAGCCATAAGCCACTCAATAAAGAGAGCAAAAAACGAAAAAAACAAATAGAAAAAACGCTCGCGGACATGGAAAAATGGTTTGCCTTGCAATTATTCGCAAGCAAAAATAAGGAAAAGCAATCCGCCTACACGGAAGAGTTAAGAGAATGGTTGAATCAACATGAACAAAATGAGTGGCAAGCACGCTTAGACAAACGACTATCCACCTTTAAGTTTGTTAAAGGCTTTAGTCTTCTCTCGGCAACGTTTATGGGGCTTGGTAGCACCTATCTCATTGTTGAAGCCTTTAGTGTTATTCCTTTGATGGCCGCCATCCCCTTTACTTTTTGGCCAATTTTTATTGTTCCCATGGCAGTAGTTGCTGGAGCTGCTTATGGCATGTTGATTTATAACACGGTCACCGATCTCATTAACAATGACACCATCAACAAATGGAAAACGCGACTGCTCAATGATTTGAGCCAAGGGCTAACTGCTCGAAACCTATTTATGACCGCCACGGCTGTTATTTTAGTGAGCTTAGCAGTTGCACTGACTATTTGTACTGCAGGTACCTGGTGGACTGTGGCAACCAGTGCGCGCCCTCTATTTGAGTGGATGAAAAAAATGCCCAGTTTTATTATGGGCATTATTAATCCCATAGTAACTGGATTCTCTGCTATATTTTTTAATGTACAAAACTCTGCTGAATCCCTGGAAATGCTCTATGAAGCCACCGCCCCAGATACAGAGGCTGGTGCCGAGAAGAAACCCAATGTATTTCAACGCACATACCAAGCAGTCGCCGAGGTACTCACCCATGTATGGGATACTGAGAATTGGCTGCAGATGCTTAACCCATTCCGTCTCCTCTTAAAATTAACGATTACCCCCCTGCGTATTCTGTTTTTTCTTGGCCATTTAGTCAGTGTTGCACTTACCTCAGATCGCATGCCAGGGGTTCCGCAAATCGTGTCTGCACTTGTGGCAATTATCTGTGAGGGATTTGAAGATGCGCATTACTTTATTGGGGCGAAGAAAAAAGCAAAAACATTACTGGAGGAACGTCTAGATTCTGAAGAAGAGCATCTCGATTCAGATATCCCTACTTTTCTTCTTACTGTGCTTGCCTCCCCAGTGTATTTCCTTGCCGCCGTTTGGGATTGGGGGACAAGTAAATTGAATCATCCTGTCTCAGGTGATGCCAAAACCCCACAACCTAGGATACTTACCTTTGTGCAAGCAGGATATAAACAACTAGGGATAGAGGAAGAAGAAGTAAATGTAGCGTTAGCTAAAGATGCACAACGTCCATCAAAACAATGGCAGATTGAACATACTGTTTCGCTGATTGAAAAATATGAACGAAAACACTTAAATGAGGTGTGGTGTGGCGATGAAATCGCTGAGCAGAAAACAGCGGAGCTTGAAAAATTAAAGCAAGAAGTTCGTCAACCTAATGGATCTTCATTAAGTAGCATACTTACGACCGCAAAAAAGAATCCCGTCTATGGACAACATCGATTATTTCCTGCGCTACAAGAAGGTGCGAGCACGGCGACGCAAGAATTTGTTAACGAATTACCTGAGCGCGTTAACGCACTTTAATCATTTCTTTATGCATCATTCTATGGGCCATCCCTAACTGTTAAGTGTAGGGATGGGCTCCCTCGAAATAAATCCCCATAAACACAAACAATCCTATATGTGCCATATCAATACTTAATGTCTATAATACTACCAATACAGGCAAAATACTCAAAGACTTAAAAGAATATTTTATAAGCCAGCAAAAAGAAATTGGACAGGTACAAATCCCACTACACAAATTAGAAGAGCGAGTGTTCCATGCCAAAGAAGACTTAGAACATATTGATAAAAAAAAACCTATTTTGCAATAATCATGTTGGCAAAATCCTCTATGCAGTACCCTCTTTTATAAACTCTTGTTTCATGTTTTATAGAATGAAAAACACCGCGAAATTATTTTTTTTTTGAGATTATGCCCCTCATTGCATAAATATCCCAATGCAATATGTTTATAATATGGGAACTTTGGCCAATATAAGTTTTGGGGAATCTTTTGAAAAAAATCCTACATTACAGTATCACGTTATTTTTTGTATTTATTGGCATCTGCTGTGCACAACAACGAGAGATTGTAATTACAATTGATGACTTACCTCTGATTGACACGCCGTATGAAGCCATTGAAAATATTGTCCATAGCCTAGTGAAATATGAAGTTCCTGCAATAGGCTTTATCATTGGCAACCGAGTCAATAATAAAACCATAAAGCAATTTAAACTATTCCAAAAAAATGGGTTGGCGTTAGGAAACCACACTTATTCTCATCTGAATTTAAAACATACTTCTTGTGAAAAATACATTGATGATCTGATTAAAGCAGATGTAGTTCTGACGCCGTTTATGTCAAAGCCCAAATATTTTCGCTATCCCTATCTTTCTGAAGGGAAATTGTGGCGCAAAAGTGTCGTTCGTCACTATCTCAATGAGAATCACTATATTGTTGCCCCAGTCACAATTGATAGTCGGGATTTTGAATTTGATGCAGAGTTAGAACAATTAAAAGAACAAAATCCAACAGCATCGTTAGCTGATTTAAAAAAACGTTATCTCGCTTATGTTTGGCAACGAACATTAACCGCCGAAAAACTTACACCAGGAAAACAAGTCTTATTAATCCACGCTAATTTACTAAATAGTTATTTTTTAGATGATTTACTGCACATGTTTGTCGAGCACGACTATCAGTTTATTTCACTAGATGAAGCATTAAAGCAGTAATAAACATTGCACCCAGGCTACAATTTTTTAAAATTAAAGGCCTGTTTTACATTTCGCTAACTTGGGCCAAAATAGTAGAAATATAAACAGGACTAGTTGCTCTGTAGTAATAACTCTTTAGCATGTGAGCGGGTTTGCTCGGTTATAGTCAACCCTCCCAGCATACGTGCAATTTCGTCCACTTTTTCAGCAGATTGCAACAGGGTAATACGGGTAAATGTTTCTTTATTATCGCTGCGCTTTTCAACCATAAAATGGTTGTGCGCTGCGGCGGCAACCTGTGGTTGGTGCGTCACACAAAATACTTGTAACCGTTCGCCCAATTTACGCAACATTTGCCCTACCAAGGCGGCTGTTGCCCCACCAATACCGACATCCACCTCATCAAACAATAAAGTAGGTGTTGCTCCTTGTTGGGCAGTAATCATTTGAATGGACAAACTAATTCGTGACAGCTCACCACCTGACGCCACTTTGTTGAGTGAGTCAAGCTCCATTCCTGGATTAGTGCATACTTTATATTCCACTTTATCCATTCCATGAGCCTGCATTTTTTCAAGAGGCGTGATTTCGATCTCAACCCAACCTTTAGGCATACCAAGCTGTTGAATACTGCTGGTGATTTCTTTCGCCAACTGTGCAGCTTGTCCTTGCCGTTCTATTCTTAACTTCAGGGCGGCCGTTTCATAGGTCGCCACCAACTGACGATGTTCTATTTTTAAGTGCGCCAATCTGCTTTCGCTGTCTTGTAGCGAATCTAACTCTTTTTGCAAGTTATGCGCATGTTCATGGAGTTGGCTACCATCAATATGATATTTACGTGCAAGCTGATGTATTGCACTCATGCGTGTTTCTATTTCATACAAACGTTCTGGATCCAGATGCACGCGCTCAGCAAATTGCTGCATTTCATCAAATGCCTCTTCGCATTGAATCAATGCGCCATTAATCAATTCAAAAGTATTTTTGATTTGTGTTTGCTCTGCTGGTAATTGACTGAGCAGGTGCAAAATTTGATTTAGGCTAGTACAAAGGTTGGGCTCATCTTCAGAGTTTAATAAACCGTGTATTTGCTGACTTTTTTGCAAATACTCTTTTGCATGATGGAGCATTTGATGCTCTTGATATAAGGTTTCAATTTCATTTTCATGCAAGTTCAACGCCGACAACTCTTCAATTTGAAATTGCAATAATGCGATCCTATCTGCTTGTTGCTCCTGGCCTTGCAATATATCAATTTCCTGCTGAATTTTCTGGCACTGTTTATACAAGCGACTCACTTCATCAAGTAATAGCTGATTCTTGCCATATTGGTCTAACTGTTGACGATGCGTTGTATGATGCATCAAGGTTTGATGCTGGTGTTGTCCATGAATGTGGACCAGTTTCTCACTTAACTCTTTTACTTTTTGTAAGGGAAAGGGTTGACCGTTAATATAGGATTTAGAGCGTCCTTCAGCATAAATGACACGCCGCAAATAAATTTCGCCATCATCACAAGGAATATCATGCGCCACTAGCCATTGTGCGGGCTCAGAGTCCTGTCCCACAAAAAATCCGGCAGTGATATCACATTTTTCTTGGCCAGGTCGAATTACGGAAGCATCCGCTCTATCACCTAAAGCCAGCATCAACGCATCGATCATGATCGACTTACCCGCACCTGTTTCGCCAGTGAAGGCCGTCATTCCTTGAATAAAATCTAACTCCAGGTGTTGCACAATCGCAAATTGTTCAATACACAAAGTAGTGAGCATGTTCTATTCTATCCTTGATGTTTGGATTCCCAACCCAGTTTTGATCGTAATGTATCATAATAATGATAATCAAGAGGATGCAACAAACGTAATTGATGATTATTTTTTTGAATGGCGACTTTTTGTCCGGGTTTGACCATTCTCGACTCATGGCCATCGCAGCTCACGCGCAAATCAGTTTCGTTAAACTGGCTGATCTGCAGTTCAATTTTAGCCTCTCCATCAATAACCAAGGGACGTGAACTCAGGCTATGAGAAAACATGGGCACAAGAACAATCGCATTCAAATGAGGATGCATGATTGGACCACCCGCAGATAAAGCATAAGCTGTAGAGCCTGTAGGTGTGGATAAAATCATCCCATCCGAACGATAATGACTTACCAATTGTTGATTAATGTATACCGAGAACTCAACGAGGTGTGTTTCCTTGCCACGACCTAAAACAACATCATTAAGTGCATCACCTTCAAAATAAGTATTCTCTTCATCGTATATTTTGGTATGAAGAAGAAAACGTTTTTCTTCTTCATAATGACCAGCTAAAACTGCACTGAGCTGCGTTTCCAACTCATGGGGCATAATATCGGTGAGAAATCCCAAACGACCTCGGTTAATCCCAATGACTGGGGTACCGACTTTAATCGCCATGCGTGCAGCAGAAAGTAAACTTCCATCACCACCAACAACAATAATCAAATCATTTTTTGCACCCATATCTTCTCTGGCCAATACCGGGACTTGCGCCTCAAATCCCGCAGCCGTATCGATATCTTGATAGATTTGAACATTTTGTTTCTGCAAAAAATCAACCAAACGGTATAAACTTTCGTTCACCCCTTGATTCGCCCTGTGCTGGCGAGCATACAAGATGACCCGTTTGAATTGAACTTTATTCTTCAATGTTTGCTGTTCTTGATGCTTTTTTTCGTTCATGTTCTTTCAATGATTTTTTTCTTATGCGAATTGAGTCAGGAGTTACTTCAACTAACTCATCATCATCAATAAATTCCAATGCCTGTTCTAAAGTTAACTTAACTGCAGGAGTTAATATAATGTTTTCGTCAGTACCTGAAGCGCGCATATTCGTTAATTGCTTTTCTTTAGTCACATTCACAACTAAATCATTATCGCGTGCATGAATCCCAACAATCATTCCTTCATAACATACTGTTTGTGGTTCGACAAATAATCTGCCTCGTTCCTGCAAGTTAAATAAAGCAAAACCACGTGCCATTCCTTGACAGTTAGCAATCAATACCCCGTTAGCACGCTTGCCTATGCGTCCTTTAATTGCTGGACCATAATGATCATAAACATGATACATTAAACCAGTACCTGAGGTAGATGACAAAAATTCGTTATGAAAACCGATAAGGCCACGGGTAGGAACCATGTAGTCAAGACGCACACGTCCCTTGCCATCTGGAACCATATTTTGTAATTCACCACGACGCTCACCCAATTTTTCCATAATAGAGCCTTGATGATTTTCTTCCACATCTACAGTCAGATGTTCATAAGGTTCTTGTTGTTCACCGTCTACTTCGCGAATAATTACTTCAGGCTTACTAATTGCTAATTCATACCCTTCACGACGCATCGTTTCAATAAGAATAGATAAATGGAGTTCGCCTCGACCAGAAACGCGAAACTTGTCTGGATCGTCACAATCGTCAACCCGCAAAGCCACATTATGTAATAATTCCGTTTCCAAACGTTCGCGAATTTTTCGTGACGTCACAAACTTTCCTTCCTGACCTGCGAAAGGTGAATCATTAACTTGGAACGTCATACTAATTGTTGGTTCATCAACCGAAAGCACAGGCAATGCTTCAACCATATTCGGATCACAAATCGTATCCGAAATTTTAAGGCCTTCAATACCTGTAATTGCAATAATATTACCGGCACCCGCTTCTTCAACTTCAATACGTTCAAGGCCTTTAAAGCCTAATAATTGTAATAATCGGCCAGTGCGAATATTGCCATCTTTATCGATAATCTTCACTGCAGATTTTGCTTTAATCTGTCCGCGCGTGATTCGACCTATACCAATAGTTCCTACATAAGATGAATAATCTAAGGAGCTGATTTGCATTTGGAAAGGACCATTTGCATCCACTTTCGGTGCGTCGACTTTATCAATAATTGTCTGCAATAAAGCACTCATATCGGTCGCTTCATCTTCCAGATTTAACTTAGCATAACCATTTAATGCAGATGCATAAACAACCGGAAAATCCAATTGCGCATCAGTTGCACCTAGATTATCAAAGAGATCAAAAACTTGATCCATAACCCAATGTGGGCGTGCTCCAGGACGATCGATTTTATTAATCACCACGATAGGGTTTAAGCCACGAGCAAACGCTTTTTGCGTCACAAAACGTGTTTGTGGCATTGGCCCATCAACTGCATCCACCAACAACAAGACGCTATCAACCATCGATAAGATACGCTCTACTTCGCCACCAAAATCAGCATGCCCTGGAGTATCAACAATATTAATTTGATGATCTTTCCAATACACACAAGTATTTTTGGCGAGAATGGTAATGCCTCGCTCCTTTTCTAAAGCATTGGAATCCATTACACGTTCAACTTTAGGTGCTCTCTCATTGAGTGTACCTGTTTGTTGCAGTAGCTTATCTACTAGCGTGGTTTTACCATGGTCAACGTGGGCGATAATGGCGATGTTGCGAATCTGATCAATCATAAATAACCTTCGAAGGAAAAACAGAATATTTGTACATAGATTTGACATTATACATGAATAAGCAGCTAAAACCTACCTGCTTGTTGTATTTTAGCAGTAAAACTGGAGTTATACGCTGTTACTTGTGACTTGTAGCCTGGGTGCAGCGCAGCGGAACCCGGGAGACAATTATGACATTTCATCCCCGGGTTCCGCTGCGCTGCACCCAGGCTACGATTCTACTATCCAATAAATATTTTCCGGGCACGCGTACGTTCACGTAAGCTCCGGCCTGCAAGTTGTTTTTTAGATGCTAAAATAATAGTGAGGGGCTAAAAATAGGGAGTAATGATGAAACAACTAATTTTACATCCCACCGACATCAGCCAATGGCACGCATTGGTGAATGAGGCGCAAGCCGCGACTCAGTTGATACTCAATGAAAATACTGAAAGTTATTTGGTGTTTTTATTAATGCGTTTTTCCCAAGGACCTAAACTTATTGAATCGGTTGTTGCACTTGATTTTCTTGAGTCCATGCACAGGCCAAGAACTTTGCAAATGGAATTGTTACGGGATGTAGGTGATAAAAGTTTACTTTTTTGTGGGCTGTTTCCTGGAATTGCCAAGAGACGCCACGTCAGCCTTGATTATTTCTCCGGAATGGGACAAGCCGCTTATCTTACTATTGGCGAGTTAGAAGGAAAGCATACCGCAAGTCTGTACATTCAACTTAGTGAGCAATTCCTTACTTTACAACACATATTACAAGCCATGCGTGGAGAATGTATGGACCTTATTCAATCGGAGCAGGGGATCTTATCTTCTATAAAATTTACGTTACAATAAAGTAGATTATTGTAGCCTGGGTGCGGCACAGCGGAATCCAGGGTTATGGGACAAGATTTTATTCGGAATCCTGAATTATGGCTTCACCATCCCCCAGGATTCTGCATGAGCTATCCCTTATGGAATAACATCGTCACATCTATCGGATCAAAAGTATATTTCTTGTTGCAAAAATCACAGCGAATCGCAACTTCGCCTTGTTCCTTTAATAATTCTTTTGCATCTTCCTCACCTAAAACAGTCAATACCTGTTTCATTTTCTCCAAGCTACAGCGACATTGGAACTGCGTCTTGCGGCTATCAAATATCCTGAGTTCCGTCTCATGGTAAAGACGATGAAGTAACGTTTCATTATCTAAAGTGAGTAACTCATGTTCTTTGACTGTTTGGCCCAAATGGACTGCGTACTCCCAAAATTGTTCTCTTTGTATCGTATCTTGACCGGGCATCAACTGCAGTAACATCCCAGCAGCTGCATTCTCATTTACAGCCAACCAAACTTGCGTAGAGACTTGCTCAGATTGAGCAAAATAATTCATGAGATTCTCACCCATGGAAGTTGATTGAATAGGAACCATACTTTGATAGGAGTTTGTTTTATTGTACTGATTAATAGTAATTACCATCTGCCCTTCAAGAAAAGCAGCCGCGTACTCTTTTGTTTCCAGACACTCAATAAATTGAGCAAAAGCCCTTACATTAAACTCATGGTCGCATTGCACCAATAATAACGGGAGTCTTTTATCACCCTGAAATTGCAAATTTAAACTGCCTTGAAATTTAATACTGGATGCCAAAAGCAGACAAGAAACTATAGCCTCTCCCAACAAATTTTTAACCATAGGAGGATAGTTCCGTTGGCTCATAATCGTTTGATAGGTATTTTCTATATGGACAATTTCGCCACGAATATTAGCATGTTCAAAAATAAAGCGTTGTAGGGTGTCGGATTCTTTCATAACGGACTCAAAATAAAATTACGGCAAGCCACAGGGAATCCCGTGACCGTGCAAAGTATAACATAATTTTTTCGTAATTTTCCTGGAGAAAAAATTATCTTGGGCTATGCTTTTAAAACCTCCCTCTGAAAAATTAAAGGACTAAATCATGATAGATAAAAACATACTTGCACCCTTATTTAAAACCATTGATAAAGTAGTTTTCGGGATTGAAGAACCTAAAGAACCAGAAACCAAACCCGAATTCATTGAAATTGATACCGAAGAAGAGTTTGATGTCGAACGCTCCATGAATTAGTAGTTGATTCACATATGCCAAGCGGGCAATAATCGCTCTTTTTTTGAGTGAGAAATCCTTAAGATGTTAAATAGCCAACAAATGGCAGCAGTACATTATATCGATGGACCTTTATTAGTTCTTGCTGGAGCTGGAAGCGGTAAAACACGAGTCATAACGCAAAAAATAGGCTATTTAATTAATACCTGCGGCTATGCCGCAAATACAGTGTGTGCAGTAACTTTTACCAACAAAGCAGCCAATGAAATGCGTGCTCGCGTTGCCGCTGTTCTGCCAGCAGCAAACCGCCGCGGTTTAAAAGTAGCAACCTTCCATACTTTAGGTTTAAGCATGATTAAGCGCGATCTTGCTTTATGTAATCTGAAAAAAGGATTTTCTATTTTCGACAGTGAAGACTGTTTACAAATCTTACGGGGTTTTTTACCTACCAATAAAGCAACTGAACGCGAATTTATTCTCCAAATCCAACAACGAATTTCGCGTTGGAAAAATGATTGCCTAACACCGGAGCAAGTCGTTACACTTGCATCTGATGCGCCGTATCATGAAGAGGCGGCCCTGCTGTATCCGCGTTATCAACAAGCACTAAAAGCATACAATGCCGTCGATTTTGATGATTTAATCCGTCTTCCCGTCAGTCTCTTAAACGAACATCCTTCCGTATCTGAATATTGGCAAAACAAAATACGTCACTTATTGGTTGATGAATACCAAGACTCAAACACCAGCCAATATCTTTTGGTAAAAAAATTAACCGGAATCCAAGCCCGTTTTACTGTAGTAGGCGATGACGACCAATCCATATACGCTTGGCGGGGTGCCAAACCGGAAAATTTGCAACAGTTACAGCAAGACTACCCGCAATTGAAAATAATTAAGTTAGAACAAAATTACCGTTCAACCAACATTATTTTGCATACCGCCAATCATCTTATTGCCAACAATCAGCATTTGTTTGAAAAAAAATTATGGAGCGAGTTTGGTCATGGTGAGCTATTACGTGTTATCCGTTGTAAAGATGAAAACGATGAAGCAGAACAAGTAGTAACTGATTTAATTAGTCATAAGCTACGCGCAAGAACAGAGTATGGCGATTACGCCATTTTATACCGCGGTAATCATCAATCACGCATATTTGAAAAAGTGCTACGCCATTATGGTATTCCTTATAACATCAGCGGCGGTCAGTCGTGGTTTGCTAAAGCAGAAGTCAAAGATGCGTTCGCTTACTTGAAATTACTGTGTAATGAGGCAGATGATGCCGCTTTTTTAAGAGTGATTAACACCCCCAAACGCGGCATAGGAGAATCCAGTCTTGATGCTTTAGGGCATTATGCACAAGGCCGGGGAGTTAGCCTTTACACGGCAGCAGACCACCTTGCACTAAGTGAGTATATTGCCGAAAAACCTCGTGCGGCCCTGCTTACTTTTAAATCGTGGATAGAGGAAATCAAAAAGCAATTGACTAACGGATCGACGCTGGAACTTTTAAAGCAACTGATCGAAGACAGTGGTTATGAAGCCTATATTTACGAACAATGTGATACTCCCGCAAAAGCACAGAAAAAGATGGAGAATGTCTGGGAATTGTTGGAATGGGTAGGACGGTTATTAACTAAAAATCCAGAACAAACTTTGGCCGAAGTCATCAACAAATTAATTTTGATCGACATTCTGGAGCAGGCCGATGAGCAGGATAATGAAACCTTACAACTTATGACCTTACATGCATCAAAAGGGCTAGAGTTTCCTTATGTTTATTTAGTTGGAATGGAAGAAGAGTTATTACCACATCGAGTAAGCATCGATGAGGATCATATTGAAGAAGAAAGACGTTTGGCCTATGTCGGGATTACACGAGCACAAAAAGGATTATGTTTTACCCTAGCCAAACAAAGACGCCGAGCGGGTGAGTTGCAAGATTGTTTGCCAAGCAGATTTTTAGAGGAGCTGCCCTCCGAACATTTAGAATGGTTTGGTAAAAACGTCGAACGCACTGAAGAGCAATCCAAAAGTTTGGCCAAATCCCATTTGGCAGGATTAAAGAATTTGCTAAGTGAATCGTAATTTGCGCTTTAATTGTAGTTGTAGCCTGCGGCGCAGCGAAACCCGGGCTACGATCTTATAATTAATCCTATATGCAGATTTTATCTCCATTGATATACTGAACCCATGAAAAAAAATATCATTCTGTTCATTGTTTCTTTTGCCATGTTTATGGAGGCAGTGGATACTACGATTATCAATACAGCAATTCCCGTGATGGCGCAGAGTTTAGATGTCAATCCAGTGGATTTGAAATTAGCGTTGATTAGCTATCTTTTGAGTTTAGCAATTTTTATTCCCATTAGTGGTTGGATCGCCGATAAATTTGGCATGAAAATTGTTTTTATTACAGCCATCTCGGTGTTTACTTTGAGTTCTATTTGGTGCGGGTTTACAAATAACCTATCGGAGTTAATTTGCGCTCGTATTGTTCAGGGCTTAGGTGGCTCATTAACTATGCCCATTGGTCGACTCATTATTTTACGAACGTGTGAGCGACATGAATTAATCGCCAAAATGAGTATTGTGGTCATGGTTGCCTCATTAGGGATGATGCTTGGACCTTTATTAGGAGGAATTATTACCTATCATTTTTCCTGGCGTTGGATTTTTTGGGTTAATATTCCCGTAGGCATACTTGCGGTAGGCTTATCAAGTAAATTGTTACCGTACATGCCTCCACGCCCAGTTCCTCCACTGGATAAAGTGGGCTTTATTCTTTTTGGTACTGGCTTGGCCACCCTAACCTTCGGTTTATCGATGGTTAGCGAATCGAATGTAACGACAGCGCAAATCGGTACTGTACTCCTTATCGCGCTCCTTTTATTGGGCGGCTATACCAAACACGCCTATAAAAGAAAGCACCCTATAGTTAAGGTAGAGCTCTTACATACGCGTACATTTTTTATTTCAGTTGCGGGCAATTTATTATCCCGTCTCAGTTTTGGAGGCGTTCCTTTTTTATTGCCACTACTATTACAAATTGCTTTGGGCTATACACCTAGTCTATCTGGCCTATTGCTCACCCCCATCGCTTTAGGTGTTTTCTTAGTAAAACCTTTATCTTTATATATACTGCGCTGGTTTGGTTATAAAAATTTATTAATTTTAAATACGATCTTAGTCAGCATTTCTCTTTGGTCCTTTTTCACCATCAACCAGCATTCGTCTGTATACGGCATTGCCTTTTTGACTTTTGTTTATGGGTTCTTAATCGCATTACAATATACTGGTATGAATTCACTCGCCTATGCAAACATTACAGAAAACGATATGAGTGCGGCCACCAGCATCATGAGCACAACCCAACAATTAGCTCAAAGTTTTGGTGTTGCCGTTTCAGCAATCTTACTGAATTTTTTCATTTATAAATATTCTGTGAATCATGTTTTATCCATCCAAATATTCCATGATACGTTTCTCATGCTTGGAATCCTGACTTTTTTTTCAGGGATCATTTTTACTTTTCTCAAAAAAGAAGATGGGCTTGAGCTCATTGAAACTCCCGAAAAGCCCTCCTTATAAAGTTTTTAGCGCCATTCTGCCTGCTTTTAAATGAAAACGGCTAAAAGATCGTAAAGTATTAGAATTTTTAATCAAAATGCTCTATGATGGCGAAGCATTATTTGTTGTTTTTGCATTAAATGTAAAAAAAATTAAAAATATTTAATAAAAAACAGCACAATTAATATAAATAATGCTACAATGTCCTGGTAACAATTTAGGAAATTAACATGTCAGATAAAATTCGTGGTACAGTAAAGTGGTTTAATGAGTCCAAAGGTTTCGGTTTTTTAGAAAGTGGCGGTAAAGATTATTTTGTACATTTCAGTGCAATTCTTGGCACAGGGTTTAAAACTCTTGCTGAAGGTGCAACAGTAATGTTCAAGCCAAGCAACGGACAAAAAGGTCCTCAAGCTGAAGAAGTTGAAGTAGTCTAAATCATTTCTTAAACCCCCTATTTGCTTAAATATGACAATATTTTTGTGGATAGGGGGTTTTTCTTTGTAAAAATTCCCAATACAATATTTTCTCGATTAAGCGCATTGCGTCTGACCGATATTGCTGACCATCTGGTTTGTGCAGGATACTATTCTGAATGACTGGAAGGTTATAGCAATTATACAATAGACCTATTCATAACCTCGGATTTTGCTTGGGGTCTAATCACGAACGCCATTCTGAAATACACAAGGAGTTGTAGCATGAGTAAAAAAATTGCAGTCATCGTTGGAAGTTTGCGCAAAGAGTCCTACAATAGAAAAATGGCAAAAGTACTTATTTCTCTTGCACCTAAATCTCTCGATCTACACATTATCGAAATTGGTGATTTGCCACTATATAACCAGGATCTCGATGACGAAAACCGACCTCCAGCTGCCTGGATTCAATTTCGCGAGCAAATGAAAACATATCAAGGAGTTTTATTTGTCACTCCAGAATACAATCGTTCTGTTCCCGGTGTACTTAAAAATGCAATCGACGTAGGTTCTCGACCTTATGGCAAAAGTATTTGGAGCAAACTGCCAGGCGCCGTCATGAGTGTTTCCCCTGGAGCTATTGGGGGTTTTGGAGCAAACCACCATTTAAGACAATCATTTGTCTTCTTAGACATACCAACCTTGCAGCAACCAGAAACATACATTGGTATGGCGGGAGATTTATTTGACGCGCAAGGGAATATTGCCAAAGAAGACACCCGAAAGTTCCTAGAAAAATTTATAGCGACTTATGCCGATTGGGTTGAGCTTAATACGAAAGGCTAGTGCAAAAAATAAAATATCCTAGGTCAAAGTACACCCGAAGAAATAGGCTGGGCTGTTAAGCCCAGCGTAACAACACAACTTCCAAAGTTTTTTTCAAAAAATAAGATTCAAAAATTGCTGGTCTTAACTGCCCAGCCTGCTCTCTACGCGAACGCAGAATTTATGGCAATAATACTTTAACCCTGCCAACGCGCAACAATACCTACATCGAGATCAAAAAGATCAAGTATTCTTCCTACGCTGTAATTGATAATATCGTCAATTGTTTCTGGTTTGGTATAGAACGCAGGCATTGCAGGACAAATGATTGCACCTTGTTGTGTCAGTGAGACCATGTTTTGCAAATGCCCTAAATGCAATGGTGATTCGCGAGGCATAAGTACTAACTTTCTACGCTCTTTTAGGGTCACATCGGCTGCACGACCAATTAGATTATCACTGGTTCCATGAGCAATCTCCGCCAAAGTTTTCATCGAGCATGGGGCAACAATCATTCCCAATGTTTGAAAAGAGCCACTAGCAATACTAGCCCCCACATCGTTCCATGAATGATAGACATCCGCTAATGCTTTCAATTCAGTAAGAGATAAATTGGTTTCGTACTTACGTGTCAATTGTGCTGACTTACTGACAATCAAGTGCGTTTCAATAGCAGTGGGTCGTAGTAGTTCTAAAAGACGTACTCCATAAATCATACCTGATGCACCAGTAATTCCGATAATTATTCGCGCAGCGCTCATAAGTGTTTCCTCGTGATTGAAGCGATTAGGTTTTCAGGCATAAAAACAAAAAATCCGGCAGATTTGCTACCTTTAGCTTGTATAGTAGGTTTCAACTGTTATTTCTAAGATAAATTATTTCACATAAATAGAATCTTCACAAAGCAAAATAAGTGGAAAATATAGACATAAAAAGGTAAATTGCACAAATTACTACAAACAGCAAGAAATAAGAGAGCCAGATTATGCAAATTACAGCGGCCGCAGAAGACACCATAGTAAGTTCTTTCCCCATTGCGATCATCACCAGTATTTTTAATCGTCAGGTCACCAAAGCGCTGCAAGAAGGAGCAATATCACAACTTCTGAAGCGTGGCTTTAACGAACATGACATTAAGTCATTTGAAGTACCCGGAGCCGTAGAAATACCGTTAATCACAAAACGTATCGCTATGCAAAAAAAGGTACAATCAATTATCACCCTAGGTGCAGTAATTCGTGGTGAAACCAGTCATTATGATCTAGTTTGCAATATGGTAAGCCAAGGATGTTTACAGGTCTCATTGGAATATAATATTCCTGTTATTTTTGGTGTACTTACTACAGATAACGAAGAACAAGCATGGGATAGATTAGGTGGAAAAGGTGGACATAAGGGAGTCGATGTGGCCAATGCGGCCATCGCAATGCACCAAACGTTAAGTCAATTGTAAAACAGGCATAATCCATGACGAATCACTATGAGCAGTTTGAGCAGCGTAAGCAAGATCACATCAAATTGGCTTTAATGCCTGACAATCAAACTGCAGAGCTCAGCACGTTCGATAGCATCCATTTGGTACATGATGCCCTCCCCGATTTAAATTTTGATGAAATAAGCATCAAAAGTTCCCGGCTTGGCCAAGAAGTAGAAAAGCCCTTTCTTATCAGCTCCATGACCGCAGGCCATCGGCGTGCAAAGCACATTAATCACAACCTGATTGAGGCATGTGCGTTGAACGGTTGGGCAATGGGTGTTGGCTCACAAAGACGTGAACTCACTGATCCCAAAGCTGCTTTTGAATGGCAACATTTACGCCGTGACTTTCCTGAAGTCAGTTTGTACAGTAATTTAGGGATAGCGCAATTAATCACTAATCCCTTGAGCGATATCCAACGCTTAACTGATGCATTACAAGCTAATGCATTAATTATCCACTGTAATCCCTTACAAGAATGCATGCAGCCCGAAGGGACAACACACTATAAAGGCTGCTGGCAGGCTTTGGCTGATGTGGTTAAAAATCTTCCTTTACCTATTATCATTAAAGAAACCGGCTGTGGTTTTTCACGTGAAACAATGATGCGTCTCAATGAGATTGGTATTGCAGCGATTGATGTGGGAGGCTTAGGTGGCACCCATTGGGGACGCATTGAAGGGCATAGAGCAACTCATGATCCAATTCGACAACAAGCAGCCATTACTTTTCAGAATTGGGGAATTGATACCGCAACATCAGTACGCCATGCAGCGGAACTCAAACCATCTTTTGAAATTTGGGGCTCAGGCGGTGTGCTTAACGGCTTAAATGCAGCAAAACTTTTTGCTTTAGGAGCATCAACCGTAGGTTATGCAAAACCGATGCTCGAAGCAGCTTTAGAGTCATCAGCACAAGTCAGTTTATGCATGCAAACGATAGAATATGAATTGAAGGTAGCGATGTTTTGTACCGGAAGTCGAGTATTGGCCGATTTAAAGAAAAAATTGCAGCGCTAAATTGATACATCTTCACCCTAAATCTTTGAACCATCATAGCCTGGTTGCTTGCAACCAGGATCAAACGGTGAATAATCCCCCCGGTGCCAGCAACCTAGCTACACATGCTTAAGTTAAGGCCATTGCATGAACATCTTGTTCATTCACACTCACTGTTTTTAACCAGTTGCTCTGCATAAATTTTTTTACTTAAACGCTGATTTAACAGCTCAACTAGCTTTTTCGTCTGCGCCGACATTTCAAAGTGCTGCATAAAATAAGCGTGCCCAGATAGGCCCATTTCGTTTCGCTGCTCTTCTGACATATGGTATATTTTCTCAATACAATGCATGAGTCCAGATGCATCTTCAGCAGCACAAGTAAAACCTGCGCCAGCGTCATTGATAACCTCCGCACCTTCGCCGTTTAACGCAGCAATAATTGGACGACTGGCAGCCAAATAAGCTTGTATCTTACTTGGAATTGTATATGAAAATATTTCTTCATTGGTTAAACTAGCAATTAATGCTGCTGCACGCTTAAAAATCAACGGCATAACCTCCATAGGGTACCGTCCCGCTAATACTGCGTGCGTTATTCCCTCTTCTTTAATGCGTCGCTCAATATGCTCGGATTGGCTGCCGCTTCCGACCAGAACTAGTCTAAAATTTTCTAAATGGCTTAAGCTTTTAGCCGCATCTAGTAATGTATCTAAAGCTTGTGCCGTACCTAAGTTGCCGGCAAAAACAAAACAAGAATAGTTTTCTAACAAGGTTAACAGCTCTTGCGGAAGAGGTGTTGTGGTTAAAGGCTCATTCGCATTCAGAGGAAAAGAATTCGGGTAGTAGATTATTTTGTTTTTCTTTGCCAGACGACTCACCTTAGGTATAAAACTTTTAGATTGAACCAATAATGTATCTGAGCAAAAGTAAATCCCACGAACGATCCATTCTACCGTTTTCAAAAGTAAACTATTCGTCAAATACCCAGTGGCCTTTAAACTTTCTGGCCACAAATCTTGTACCCAAAGAGCTAGATGTGCTTTAGTTTTCCATTTTAAAAAGATTGCGGGAATTGCTGAGGTTATTGGTGATGGACCATAAAATAAAATCACATCCAAAGGTTTGCCTTTGACTGCTTTGGGAAAAAACTTAATCCCGTTATAAGCAAATGAAAAATAATTCAAAAACAAACTCTTCGCACCTTTCATTCCGCGAGGGCGTAATGGAGCGCGAAACACCTCAACTCCAGGTATATATTCTTCTGTCATACAAGAGTGTTGGGTATACCCGGAAAAAATTGTTCCAGAAGGATAATTGGGTTTTCCTGTCAGGACAAATACAGAATGACCTTGCTCGGTCAACTCTTTAACAAGATCATTAATAATGAATGATTCTGGCCAAAAATATTGGCTAACCAAGGCAATGTTCATGTGCTACCTGATTTATTGGGAATAAGTTATAAATTTCGCTCCAAGTTTTAATTGCTGTCTTTGGGAAATCAAATAATAAACTTTGTTGAGCAACCATTGTCGAATAATCATGAACAAGTTGTTCATTGGATAATAAAGAAATCATTTTTTCATACAAATCATCAGCAGAGTATGGTGAGAAATAAATAACGGACTCTCCGCCGAATTCAGGCATGGGCATTACATTTGAGGATAGAACTGGACGTCCTGCACTCATTGCCTCCAAAAGAATATTAGGGCAATTTTCACAAGAAGAGGCAAAAATATTAATATAGGCAAATCGATAAACGGCTGGAAGCTCCTCATAAGGTACAGAGCCAAGTATGTGTACTTGCTCGCTCAACGATTTTTCTTTAATAAGCTCCAAAACTCGAGGATACTCAATAGCATCAACGCCGCCCACCAACACCAACGAATATTGTTTGCGGTAGTCTTCGGGCAATTTTGCATAGGCGTTTACCACCTCATATTGATGCTTATAAAAATCAAACTTTGATACATAAAGGATATAATTATTTTCTGGTAAAAATTTAGGTCTTGATAATCCTTCTGTAGACTGACGAAAATGTGCTGGAATTCCATGAGGTATAGTTACCGCTTTTTTTAATACAGTTTGTTTCTCAATGACGGTGCGCGCATAATTTGAAATAAAAATGACAAGATCAGCTGCAGTCATGGACTTTAGCATGACACGAGCTAACATCCAATTTCTGAGGCGTTGCAGGCCATAGGGAATTTTTTTGTACACTCCCTCGTCAAAAGGAATCATGTTTCTGAACATGGTAATTGTTTTACACTGTTTGGGGGCTCGCGTACCGACAACGCCTCCAGGACAAAAGAATACATCAATGTTCAACTTTTTTAGAGTCAAAGGTAACACAAACTTTTCCCAAACCGCGCGCAATAATGGATTTTGGGTTGGCCAACGTGTTGTTAAGCGTGTAATTGCAGTACTCGCAGGCAACACCAAGGAGTCTGGAACATAAAGATAAATTTTTAAATCAGGATGAGACGGTAAATTATCCAATAAATTTTTTAAATAGGTTTGTCCACCACCAAGACGCGCAGAATATGCATTAATTAATATGTTCATTATGTTCCGTCTGATGAAATTGTAATAATATCAAAATTGTCCATAAACAACTTTGTGCCTGCCATTTACCGGCTTTATGCTTTTCCCAAATATTAGCAATATACTGACTATCTAAACCAAGATAATCCATCGTTGCTTTATCAGCCAAAAGAGATTCAGCCCAAGGTCGCAGCTCATTACGTAACCAGGAAGCCATAGGGACGCCAAATCCTTTCTTTGGGCGATCTAAAATTTTACGCGGAACATAACGGTACGCTAATTGCCGCAAAAGATATTTATTAACATTTTTTCTAATTTTCCATTTTAATGGCAGTTTAGCCGCCCATTCCAAAATAGTATGATCTAACAATGGTTCTCTAGCTTCAAGTGAAAAAGCCATACTCGCCACATCGACTTTCTGTAAATAATCATCAGGCAATGTATAAGCCATATCCAAACGCATCGATTTTTCTACAATCCCTACATCCTCATGCATAGATTGGGCTTTTGCCTCCAATAACGATGAAAAAGACTTCGTTTCTGCGCGAAATTGCGGCTGCATAATTCCTGAAAAATCTTTTATCACACTGCGAATAAATGCAAATGAGTCCACATCACCATTTGATTTTAATGCACGGGCAAACAATTTTGCTTTATTTGCAGGGATCAGAGCAAATCCCGCAGCTAATGCCTTTCGTATCGATTGTGGCCAACGTTGTATTCGGCTCAAGATTTTTATTATGCGATAATAATGATATCCACCAAATGCTTCATCACCACCATCCCCAGAAAGACTTACAGTGACATCGTTGCGCGCTAATTGCGACACAGCCATAACTGGAAAAGCCGAGTAATCAAAAAAAGGTTCGTCAAATTCCTGCAAATATTTAGGCATCAATGCTAATAAATCATTAGGCGTTAATCTTTTACAGACATGCTCAGTGCCAAGATGGTTTGCAACCAATTCAGCATCATTGCTCTCATCAAAGTGCTCATCATCAAACCCAATAGTAAATGTCTTGACTGGGCTGTTCGCATTTTTTTTCATGTAGGCAACAACTAAAGAACTATCAATCCCACCAGATAAAAAAGCACCGACAGGGACATTACTGACCATCCGTAACTGGACCGATTTATTAATCAGCGCATCCAGTTCATCAAGAAGTTCCGACTCATGCTTATCATCTGTTGTTAATTCGGTTGGAATATTATTCAAACTCCAATAACAAAATGTTTCCGCACCAAATTCATCAACCCACATATAATGAGCTGGTTCTAATTTTTTAATTGCCGCGTAATAGCTATGAGGGGCAGGCAAGTAACCAGACTCTAAATAATATCGTAATCCTTGACGATCAATCTCTTTACTTAAGTTGGGTACCAATTGAAATATTGCTCGTGGTCTTGAAGCAAAAATAAATAATTGCTCTGAGGCATGAAAATAAAGCGGTTTAACCCCCATACGATCACGTGCCACAAATAACTTTTTATCTACTTTATCCCAGATAGCGAATGCAAACATCCCATGAAATTTTTGCAAACAATCAACACCAAATTTAATGAAGGCTGCTAAAATGACTTCGGTATCAGAATCAGTCTTCCACTCATATTCCGTGCCAATTTCATTTTTTATGTCTAAGAAATTATAAACTTCGCCGTTGAACACAATGACATAACGTGAGCATGCCGAAACCATTGGCTGGCCTGCTAATAAAGACAAATCAATAATTGCCAAGCGAACGTGACCTAAATCAGCGTGTCCATCTTGCCAAATTTCTTTTGCATCGGGTCCTCGAGACTCAATTAAGTTTAATGCTTTTAGCGCATTTTCTTTTCGAGTTACAGTCTCACCTAAAAAATCGTTCCAAGAAAGTGCCCCTATTAAACCACACATATATTCCTCATATAATTTCTGCCAGCAATATTCACGATGGTCAGAAAAAAATAATTTCCATAAAAAACGAATTCCAACATAGCCTTTAATTTTAAAGGCTTAGGAACTAAATTGCTTCAGCCTCTTAGTAGGAAATTTCACCATCATATATAGCGCACATATAAAACTAAGTATCAGAAACAGAAGCGTAGCAGAAATAAATGACTTGTAATAAGCAAAAGTTTGATACCACGCCCCACGTAACCACACGCATAATAGGGCAGAAAGAGCAAAAAAACGATACAAACTTGCACCATTTTTTGCATAGGTATAAACACAGGAAATAGCTAAAGAAATACACAAGGGAACAAGAGCCGCCCCCCACATCCCGAAATTTAAATACGCTTCGGCAAGCTCAAAAAAACCACCACCCGATGATAGACCGTAATCCTGAAATATATAAGCTAAATCCTGAGGTCTTTCTGGATATAGAAACGAGGGCAATGTTCTCCATATATAATCAACAAATCCAGATCCATACAAAAATGAAATCAACCCGTTTTCGATGAGATACACTGTATTTGCAAAAGTAGTGGTGATAGGCCCCAAAGTGCCTGAATAGACCACATGGTCCATTATTGCAGCATTTCCGAGTCCCATATTGATCACATCAGAAACTCCTGTTTCCCCACTCAGATATAAATGCAATCCAGTTCTGACCAAACCCCATAATTCGAGAAATAAATACAGGGGTATCATATAAATAAAATAGATGGCTCTCCAGCCAATTTTTTTATGATGAAACATGAGATAAATGATAAAAATAGAAAAACTGGTACCAATACACTCTTGTCTAAGCCCACGTATAAATTGACACCAAATTAATAAATAGAAAGCAGCCATTGCAAATAATGCTAAATATTTCCTCTCGCCTAATACAAGAGCACAATAAAACATAATTGACAGCGCAACACCCCCTGTCGCCGCTGCAGTCCCCAACAATGGTGTGCCCGAAGTACTCTCACCGTAAGCTATATTAAAAATGGTTCCTCCTGAACTTACGGCAATCATATGACCAAAATAAAGTACAGCAACTCCACTTGCATAAAAAAAGAACCGATAATAATCCAGATTGAGATTAGCAACTGGCCGTTTTGCAAAATGAAACAGCTTTTGCCCTATTAACCACCCAATAAAAGCAGATGGTAATGCGATTAAGGTTAAGCCATACATCAATGTTGTGATTTCAAGACTTTGCGTTTTAAATTCAAAAACAGAAAAAAAATATTCGGGGTCAATGAGTTTAATTGTAACGGGATAAACACCCACTAAAAACAACAAACTCAGTCGCGAAAAAAAAATAATATTGTAACTGGCTCTTGCAATTAGAATGGCTGAAAGCGCAGAAGTAATAACTAACAGTTCAATGAGTGAGTCATTATCAAAAGTAAAATTACATAATAAAATTCCACAGTAATATAAACAAATAAGAACAAAAAAAATAATTACCGTTCCTATTGGCGAGCTTTTTTTGTCATCATTTATCAACATTGTTTAAAATACCATATCATTTATTAGTCAGCGATTAACAAACATTAGCCGCCAACAATATATCATCCAAAGCCTAAAACCTCAATCAATCATGGGGAAAACACCTGAGCAATAATGGAAAATAAGTACTTAGAATAGTTGGGTATTACAAGCAAATTCATAATGAAAATTCTAAAGAAATTAACATGGTGATGTTATATTTATAACCAAAAAATTTATAAATAGTTTATAATCCCTAAGCGCAAAATATTACGTGTAATAGATGTGCAGATAAATTAATGCAATCGAAATTATTACGGCCTAGGTTTTTTATTTTGATCAATTTTCAACAATTAGCAAACAGTTTAAGGAATAGAAATATGCACCGACTATTTATTATATTCGGTTCTACTGTAATTCAAAAAATCGCCGTTTTTATTATGATGATCATTGCCGCCCGAATTATGAATATTGATGAATTCGGTTCTTTTGCATTTATCTATGCGACCAGCGTGACTTTAACCAGCTTTTTAGGTGAGGGGCTCGCCACAACGGCTAATCGCTATGTGTCCATTAAAGAGCAGGAAGATAATCTTAAAATATGTAAACTGACTGGGGAATTAATAAAATGCTCGTTTGCAGTTTCTTGTCTTCTTTTATTTATTTTTATGTTCTGTTCCTTTGTCAGCGTTTGGTTGAGCAAAGATAACTCTGTTTTAATCCTATTAAAATGGGCAAGCTTAATCCCCTTTTTTACATTACAAAATACCGTACTTAATGCAATACTTAATTGTTTTGAAAAAAACATAGCTGCAGCTTTGATTGGTGGAATAGGCTCTATCTTAAGCGTTGTTTTAGGATTATTTTTTGCTAAGTCCTATGGCGTAGTAGGAATGTGCGTTGGCTTAACTATAGGGTTATTTTTTGCAACCCTGTCCTATTACATTACAATTCACAAGGATATTGTCACATTAAATGTAAAATTTATAGATATATCCAAGGTTTATCATATTATTAAAACATTTACGGTCCCTACTTGGGGCGCAATGGCCCTGGGTGGTCCCGTGCATTGGGTTTGTTTGACTGTATTAGCCACCTCAGGAAGTGAAGGAGTACGTAATCTTGCTGTTTTTACTGCGTTTTTTCAGTGGCATGTCATTTTAAACTTCATTCCTTCATCTGTTGCAAATTTTACAATACCCTTTTTAGTGAAAGAAAAAGGTCGAAACGATCGCGCTTTTGTGCATGCAATTATGAAAATTTTTGCTGCTAATGCAGTAACAGGATTATCCATCTTGCTTATGGTATTGCTATTAAAGGAGCAGATATTGCTTATTTATGACGCTGATTTTGCACAATATGGCAATGTTTTATTATTGATAAGTTTATGCGGTTATGTTGCATCATTTGCTCTGGTAATGAGTCAAGTTTTATGGTCTTCAGGTAAAGCATGGTTGAATTTTTCTGCAGCCTTTTTTTATGCTGTAACTTATATCGTCGCCACGTTTGTATTAGTTAAATTCTTTGCACTCGGTGCAATTGGTTTAGGGTTTTCAATACTTATCTCGAGCTTTCTGCAACTTATTTTTCAGATTAGATTATTTATCAATTCTTCAGAATTGAAATTGAATGGTTCTCGTTTAATGATTGTTGATAATCGAGATGGGTAATGAAAAAACTTACTTTTTTACATTGTACAAGTCGTCGATCCGAAGCATCAAACAATCACTTAGCCATCATTTGATTCATTCGGATCAAGCTCACACTTTATCAAGTGAAGATTAAAGTCCTAACTCATTTCTAACGTAATCCACCTGAAATAGTAAATCTTTTATTGCAGGAATTGAGAGACGATCCGTATTATGGGAGGTGTAATCATCATATAGCGTGATTTTAGTCTCACCCTCAACAAAGTATTTTTTGTAATTTAAATCACGATTATCAGCTGGTATTCGATAATACCGTTTCATTTCCTCAGCTTTAGCCATTTCCTCGCGGGAAATTAAAGATTCATATAACTTTTCGCCGTGGCGAGTGCCGATGACCTTAATTTCACTTGAGCCATTTAGCAACTCCTGAAGCGCTTGTGCTAAATCGGCAATAGTTGATGCAGGCGCTTTTTGAATAAAAATATCTCCCTGATTACCATGTTCAAATGCGTGCAACACTAAATCAACTGAATCCTCTAATGTCATCAAAAAGCGAGTCATCGATGGATCAGTAATTGTTATTTGCTCACCTTTTTTTATTTGATCAATAAATAGGGGGATCACTGAGCCTCGTGAAGCCATCACATTGCCATAGCGAGTGATACATAGCGTTGGACCAGATTTGGGTATTACTCGCGATTTAGCAATAACAATTTTCTCCGCAAGTGCTTTTGACATCCCCATGGCATTTACCGGGTAAACCGCCTTATCAGTACTTAGCACAACCACTTTTTGCACTTGGTTGGCGATTGCGGCATTCAAAATATTCTCTGTACCTAAAATATTAGTTTTTACCGCTTCCAATGGGTAAAACTCACACGAAGGAACTTGTTTTAAAGCAGCCGCATGAAAAATACAATCAACGCCTATAGTTGCTTGAAACGCACTATTATAATCACGCACATCACCAATATAGAATTTAACCTTGTCATCATTTAATGCGAGACGCAAATCTTCTTGCTTCTTTTCATCTCGACTAAAAATTCGAATTTCTTTAACTGCCGTTTTCAAAAATCGTTTGAGAACTGTTTCACCGAAGGAGCCTGTACCTCCAGTTATTAGTAATGTTTTCCCATCAAACATAATACATGTCCTATTTAAAGTTTTTCATTTTTAAAACAAGCTCTGGCCACGAAGGTGGTTCATAACCTGTTATCTGTTTAAAACGATCCGAATTAAGTGACCGATTAATTTTAAAATCTTCATCAGGTATAATATCAATTTCCTTGCCATAGACTTCAGCGACCAATTTCAATAAAGAATATTTATCAATAGGTGCTGATGATACATGGTACAAACCTGACAGTTGCGCATTAGGAAGCACATAATCATTGATAATCCGAGCTAATTCGACCGTTGGTAACCCTGAAAATATGGCTTGTTTATAACCTTTGATCGACTGTTGCTGGCTAAGAAACCAATCAATCAGTGCATAATTCGTATTTAATTCACGTCCAATAATTGATGTGCGCAGTGTTATGGCATTTTGATAGTCGCACAACTCACCAATTCGTTTAGAGACACCATATAAATCGCTCGCATCGCAATCATCATCTTCTGTGTATAATCCTTTTGCTCCTGCAAACACACAGTCTGTACTAATATGGATAACTCGTGCATTGATTAAATCAGCAAGATGGGCCAATCGATGAGGTAACATCGAATTAATGGGTAAAACCACTAATGGATCTTTTGATTCAGATAACTGCTTAATAATACCAACACAATTAATGATTACATCCGGTTTTAATTCTTTAAGCAGATGGATTAAATCATCTTGATGTAACACATCAACATTGGGAAACAGATACTCGCGTAAGTTATCTGCAAAATACTTCAGATTACTAGAATTTCGTATCGTCCCAAAAACGCTCAAATTGGGTTGCTCAGATAGGTATCTGTAGATTGCATTACCCAGCATACCTGATGCACCTAAAACTAAAATTTTTTTATTCATTTCTATTTAGCCGCTGATTTAATCAATCAATTTAACATAACGTACATCTCACTTTGCCTCACTCTTAGATGAGTAAAGTGATACCATCGAAAACACACCTATCATAAACGCAAATCACTTGCATCAGCAGGGAATAAATACTTCAAGTCATAAAGAATATGCTGAGTTTTACCAAACAACCGAATGGCCTCAACTCCTAATTCTTTAAACTGCTCATGAGCAACCGAGAGAATAATCCCGTCGTAAGACTGCATAGGAGGGTGTTCAATCAAAGTGAGTCCATATTCATGCGCAACATCTGCAGAGGAAGCCCATGGATCATATATATCTACAGCCACATTATAAGCTTTTAGTTCATTAATCACATCAATAACACGTGTATTCCTTATATCAGGGCAATTTTCTTTAAAAGTGAACCCCATCACGAGAATTCTGGAACCCTCGACATGTATCCGTTTTTTTATCATTGTTTTAACAAGCTGCGACACCACATAAGTGCCCATTGCATCATTGAGACGCCGTCCAGCAAGAATAATTTCTGGATGATAACCAATTGCTTCTGCTTTATGAGTCAAATAATAAGGATCGACACCAATACAATGCCCGCCCACTAAACCAGGACGAAACGGTAGAAAATTCCATTTCGTTTCAGCTGCTTTCAGTACCGCTTGTGTATCGATACCTAATTTATTGAAAATAATCGCCAACTCATTAATCAATGCAATATTCAAATCTCGTTGCGTATTTTCAATAACCTTTGCAGCTTCTGCAACTTGAATACTTTCAACTTTATATGTTCCCGCAACAATAATTTGCTTGTATAAAGCATCAACAATATCTGCGACCTCAGGGGTTGAGCCGGAGGTTACTTTCATGATGGTAGTCACGCGATGAAGCTTATCGCCAGGATTTACCCGCTCAGGGCTATAGCCTGCATAAAAATCCTTATTAAACGTCAACCCAGATACTCGTTCAAGAACTGGCACACAAACTTCTTCAATAGCCCCCGGATAAACCGTTGATTCATAAATAACGATATCTCCAGGCTGTAATAGGCTGCCAATCAGTTCACTGGCTTTGATCAACGGCAAAAAATCAGGTCGTTTGTGCTGATCTATAGGTGTTGGTACGGTAATGATATAAGTATCACAAAATGCAATTTCTTCTGAGTTTGCTGTTAAGTATAAATGTTTCGCTTCATGCAGCTCTGAACCACTTACCTCTAATGTAGAATCATGTCCCGTTTTAAGCTCATTAATTCTGTTGGCATTGATGTCAAACCCCATTACTGAGCGCACTTTACCAAACTCAACCGCTAAAGGTAAGCCAACATAACCCAACCCAACTATTGCAAGCTTTCTTTCCTCAACAGACGTTAACATTAGCCCTCATCCATATTTTTTATTAGTTAATTTTCCAGATGAAGCTCATAATTAAGAGCTTACATATTGGCTTACATCCTGGTGTCTTTTTACCGCATAATAATCAAGATACCAGTCAACAAAACGCTTTACCCCGACTTCAACCGTAGTACTCGGGCAATACCCAACGTCGTTCTTAAGGTCTTCAACATCTGCATAAGTATCAGGTACATCCCCAGGTTGCAACGGCAATAAATTCTTTTTCGCTTTTTTTCCAAGGCATTGTTCTAACACATCGATATAGCGAGATAAAACAACAGGACTACTATTACCAATGTTATAAATCCGCCATGGTGCCGCGCTTGTTCCAGAATCAGGAGTTGCGCCTGACCATAACGTATTTGCTGTTGCCACATGATCATGGACGCGCATAATTCCTTCTACGATGTCATCGATATATGTGAAATCTCGGCGATGGTTTCCAAAATTAAACACATCGATAGGTTCGTCATTAAGAATTTTTTTCGTAAAAGTAAACAGCGCCATATCTGGACGCCCCCAAGGCCCGTACACAGTAAAAAAGCGCAACCCAGTGGTAGGCAATTGATACAAATTACTGTAACTGTGTGCCATTAATTCATTGGCCTTTTTAGTTGCGGCATACAAACTCAAAGGATGATCGACGTTATCGTGCACAGAGAAAGGTAAGGTTTCATTTGCACCATAAACTGAGCTCGATGAGGCATAGGTCAAATGCTCTATACCATGATGTCGACAACCCTCAAGAATATTAACAAAACCGACTAAATTACTATCAACATAAGCATGTGGATTTTCAAGTGAGTAGCGTACTCCGGCTTGCGCACCAAGATGAATCACACGTTGAAAATGATGGGTTGCGAATAATTGCGCGATATTCTCTCGATCAGCAAGGTCAAGGCGAATGAATTTAAACTGGGTAAAATCAGCTAATTTTTGTAAGCGCGCTTTTTTTAAATTTACATCGTAATAGTTATTCAGGTTATCAATACCAATAACCTCATCGCCACGCTCACACAATCTTTGTGCCACATGCGAACCAATAAATCCGGCTGCTCCTGTTACTAAAACTTTCATCAAAAACTTACCCCTTCTCAACTCATTCCTGAGGTTAACCTGAAAATCTAGATAATATTAAACAGCCTTATTCACTCTTATAACAAAACATAGCATGACACCCAACATGCCAATGATTAAGCCCAACAAGATGGACGTAGCGATCACCACTTCTTTTTTGGGCGAAATAGGTGTCCCTGAAATCTCAACGGTGCCATCAGAAGAAAAAACTGCAACATCTTTCGGGTTTATAACAAATGAAGAGTAAAAATCAAGCTTACTCTGCAACGTACGTAGATCAGGAATAAACTCATTATCAGATTTTCTCTCAGACAAATTTTTTATTTGCGCTTGCAGTACATTGGCACCCAACATGTATGCCATATTCGATTCACTTGCCAAAGTATATTGCATCAATGCGGAATTCATTTTTGCAGATTGCGCAATTTTTAGCGCCTCATGCAATTTAGCTATTTGGTCGGTTCGATTTTCTTTAGCGACCCTACTGATAATATCTATTTTATGTGTTAATTGATAAATAACAACCGCTCGTTGCTTCTCTATATCACCTATAAGGGAGCTGATCGTGCGTTCTTTTGCCAAATCAATAAATTGCTTAACCCAAGCTGCTGCTTGTTCCGGGTTTGTGGACTTCATCATCACATCATATTGTACCCCCGTAGCTTTTTGTCCGGGTGAAAGTTTGTTATCTATTTTTATTGAAAATTTCTTGAAAAACGCATCATAAAGTTTTTTTAAGGACGCATTATTTTTGGGTTTCTGTTTTAAAAGAGGCAGATAATATTCTTGAAAAAAATATTTCTTATTGGATGCTGAAAGCAATTCTTTACTGAAAACAGCATACACTGAATCTACATTCATGGGCTTAATCGTTTTATTATCGCCCCATAAATTTCCCTTATTAAAGGCAACGATATCCCCTTGCATAGGCGCTGAAATATGCGCGGATGCCTGATAAACAGGGGCGCTAACTAAAATATAAATAATTCCAAGTGCAATGCTCAGTAAGGTGACCAATAAAATGGTTTTTTTATGCTGATAAAATTCACACAGCAATTGATTCATCGTTATTTCGCTGTGATTTCCAATAAGTTTTTCTGTATGCACTCCTTTTTCCCCCTTACTGAACATACTTCGACTACTCAACAAAATTCACCCAACAAGAAAATACTAGTGCTACACTCAGAGAAATTTGCGGCAAAAAATACTCAGCATTATTTCTTTTGAGCTATTTTTAGTCTTGTCAGAATTTATGCAAAAGAATAATTATACCGTTAACCAACTCATAAATATAGATGATAGCCAGCAAAACAAGCTAACCGCTTACTAAGATAAATCATAAACCAAGAGAACTATCTACTCTATTGAAATCAGCATCTATGTCAGGTGTTGCATACTGTGTTTTTAGAAATTTCCTTAAAAATCAAGTACTACCCTTTTGACAAACCTAAATGGTTAATTATTGAAATAATGGTGCGTTTTAATTATACTCCGCTCTCAGTGTGAGAATGAACAATTTAGGGAAAAGATGTCTAAACAAAAATTCTGTTTAGGAGTAATGGCAGAGGCTGATACAAAAAAACGTTCACCTACATTGTGGCCCTACCTCATCCAGTCTTATGTACTGACGTTTCGAACCTATATAAAACTCCGTTTAGCGAAGTACTTAGCATTCGGGACTTCTCATAATAAAATGAATCACTTTTTATTCCAATTACTATGAAAAAAATACTTAAATTTTCGGGATATATACTGGGTATTTTTTTTTTCGCATACTCTTTTTCGCAAGTACAATGGTCTGATTTTATTTCCTCAATAAAAAATGTGGCAACACCCTGGATCGCAATTATGGCTGCTTCTTTTTTATTGTCTATGTTTCTTCGCAGTGTCCGTTGGCACATCATTACCGGACTTCCATGGATAAACATGAGTAAGGTCTGGGAGGCCACAGCGATAGGTTATCTCGGTACCGCTATTTATCCTGCTAAGGCAGGTGACATTTTAAAAAGCATACGACTACAGCAGCTCACTGGCATCAGTAATACTGAAGCTTTAATGAGCACTTTAATTGATAGACTATTTGATGGCTTAGCTCTTTGTGGAATACTGGCAATTTTAGTGATTGCCTGGGGAAAACAACTCAATCTTAATTTTGTCGTATGGATTATCGCCGCTTGTTTTATATTAGGCCTGTTTGTCATTGCATTGTATTCTGTAAGTGGGCATCGTTTAGAACGCTTCTTCACATCTCTTGCGACTCAATCAAAAGTAGGAACACGGTTGAACCAAATTTATCAACAATCTTTAACCGCGGTGCATTTATTAAAATCGCCTAAATTATTATGCTCCTGTCTTACAATTCAAATCTTAATTACCCTATTTGATATCTTAGCATGTTGGTTTCTATTTTATGCTTTCGGATGGAAAGAGTTGTCTTTGCTTCCTGCAATTATTATGCTTGCCTATTTAGCAGCGGCTTTTTCTCTTCCTTCTACACCAGGATATATTGGCGTATATCAAATCGCTTCAATATTCGCACTGCGAGGTTTTGGGATTAGTGAATCAGAAGCAGTAGCATATGGAACTATATTTCAAACAATTACTTTTGTATTATTTGTAAGCGTGGGGATACAAACAAAGCTTAGACGCCCAAAAAAATACATGCAATTAGCAGATGAAACTTAATTAACTCAAGGGGAGAGGAATAAAATGCGTGAGAAATTGGCTCTTTATGGAGGAACTCCAGTTCGCTCGACACCCCTACCGTATGCACGCCAAAGTATAGATGATGCGGACCGCAGTGCAGTGGAGGCTGTTTTAAATGGAAACTGGCTAACTACTGGCCCCATGGTAAAACAATTTGAAGATGCGATGAGTGCCTATGCCGGTGCTGGTGAAGCAATAGCAGTGAATACAGGTACAGCTGCTTTGCATGCGGCCACATGGGCAGCAAACATTAGCCCCGGAGATGAAGTAATAGTCCCGGCAATTTCTTTTGTTGCAAGTGCCAACTGTGTTTTATACATGGGAGGCAAACCTGTTTTTGCGGATCTAACGCCCGATACTTTAAATATCGACCCTGCTGATATTGAGAGAAAAATTACCTCTAAAACTAAAGCCATCATCGCCGTAGACTTTGCTGGCCATCCTTGTGATCACGATGCGATTCGAGAAATAGCAAAAAAACATAATCTTATTGTCATAGAAGATGCCGCACACTCACTAGGCGCGACCTATAAAGAACGCAAAGTCGGTACCTTACAGGACATGACCATTCTCAGCTTCCATCCGGTAAAGCATGTCACTACCGGCGAAGGAGGCATGGTTCTCACCAATGATGCAGGATTAGCCAAACGTATGCGCTCATTTCGCCATCATGGAATCGACTTAGATTTTCATCAACGCGCTGAAACACAATCATGGCGTTACGATATCATTACGCTAGGTTATAATTACCGAATTCCAGATATTAATTGTGCTTTAGGCCTAAGCCAACTTGGAAAACTGGATGGATGGTTAGAAAGAAGAAGATTTATCGCTGCGTGTTACAATGAGGGTTTAGCCGATCTCGGCGAAATCGAACTTCCTACAGAACGCAAAGAATGCAATTCCGCATGGCATCTTTTCGTTATCAGATTATGTTTAGACAAGTTACAAGTAGGTCGTGAAGAACTATTTGCCGCGCTGCGTGCAGAAAATATTGGCGTCAATGTTCACTACATACCAATTCCCTGGATGAGTTATTATGCTCAACTGGGCTATCGCAAAGGAAATTGGCCTGTGGCTGAGGCAGAGTATGAACGCATGATTTCCTTACCAATGTTTCCAGCAATGAGTAATCAAGACATCAATGATACAATTGAGGCTGTACGTAAAGTAATCAAAGCCTATAGTAAGTGATTAAAAGGAACTACTTGGTAAATGAATATACGCCCTGCTGAGCTTAAAGATTCTTTAGATATTTTGCGTTGGCGCAATGATACTCATACTCGCTTGATGTCGCGAAACCAACAGGTTGTTGCGGTTGATGAGCATTCGCAGTGGTATACTCGTTTGCTAAGTAACCCTAATCGAATGCTATTAATTGGTGAGTTAGTGAATCAATCCCTGGGCATGGTGCGTTTTGATCGCCTAGAGAATAGTTCACAATGGGAAATTAGTATTACCTTAGCTCCTGAATTTCGCAATCGTGGATTGAGCAAAGAATTATTGGAGCAGGCCATCAGTTATTTTCGTTCTAAATTTAATAATGGCGAAATAATTGCTGAAATAAAAGAAGGTAATCAAGCAAGTAGAAAATTATTCACGAGAGTAGGATTTAATTATATTTCTCGTACAGATGAGATGCTGTGTTTCTCTTTTCAATAAGAGCGCGCAGAGAAAAGGAACGGATAATGGAAGATATACAACCACAACGAGTAGATAAATATTTCAAAAGCTTTTCATTTTTATGGAAAGGGGCTTTAGGCTATCTGGCTTATATTGCTGTTTTTCCCGTATGGTTACCTGCCTGGCTGCATAAAATCAGAGGGGTAAAAATAGATAAGTTTCGCACAGTTTATATTGCGCCCAATGTCCTAATCGATACGACATTCCCACAAAATGTACATATTGAAGACAATGTATACATCACACGTGGCGCAAAAATCATCTCCCACACTTCATTTACACCGGCAACCCAGCATGAAACAGGTATGGAGTTCACCGTAGAAGATGTGGTTATTGAGTATGGAGCCTATATTGGCGTTAATGCGATAATTCTTCCCTCAGTTCGTATAGGGCGTTGTTCCATTGTAGGTGCTGGTGCCGTAGTGACTAAGGATGTGCCTGCATATGCTATTGTCGGAGGAAATCCTGCACGCATCATTGGTGATGTGCGTGAATTGAAAAATAAAAAAAAATAATCATGTTGCGACATAAGGACCTTTAAATAATGTCAAAAAATAAGATTTTAGTCATTGTTCCAGCCTACAATGAAGAAGCGAGCCTTCCAGCATTGTTAAAGGAAATACAACAATTGGGCTATGATATAGTAGTCATTGATGATTCATCGAAAGATAATACATCTATGGTTGCTAAAAATGCAGGCGTACCTGTCCTGTCTCTTGCGGCAAATCTTGGTATTGGCGGTGGAGTTCAGACTGGGTTTAAATATGCAGTGACCCATGGATATGACATCGTAGTGCAAGTAGATGGGGATGGTCAGCATAATCCTTCTTGGATCGAAGCATTAGTTGCTCCGATTATTCGCGGGGAAGCAAATTGTGTTATTGGTTCGCGCTATTTGTCTGAAAATCCTGATAAAGATTATAAAACACCGCTTGCACGTCGCATTGGTATGTATTTTTCAACAAGTATGCTCTATCTTGCAACTGGTATTCACATCACCGACACTACCTCGGGTTTGCGAGCACTCGATCGAAAAGCATTTGAATATTTTTCTAAATCTTATCCAGTGGATCATCCCGAAGCAGAAGCATTACTTATGCTGCATCAAAAAGGTTTTCGCTTACTGGAAATACCCGTAAAAATGCGTGGACGTGTGCATGGCCAGTCTTTATTTAATTTTGCTAAGGCCAGTTTATATCCTCTTCGCGTTATTATTGGCTTTACTGGCTTGTTATTAAAAAGAAAGGATATATAAGAAATGGGATATATCATACAACCTGGTTTTTTGGGAATTGGGGTCATAGTTCTGGTACTGTTGTACACCATCCATCTCGTTCGTGCAGAAAAATTGAGCGCCCATATGGCAATAAGTTGGATCATTGCTGAGTTAGCGTTCTTAATCATTATGAGTTCAGAGTATCTTCGCTCATCAATCCGCGCTTTTCTTGGAGAACAAAACGCGCCATACAGCTTGTTTTTATTAGGTGCTGTCTGGGTGTTGTTTTTGATGCTTGAAAGTCTTACTCGTGTTTCATCATTAACGGTAAAATTAAAACAAATTAACCAAGAACTTGCTTTAACGAAAGAGCGTCTGGAACGCGCAGAAGCAAAAATCAATCAACAATAAAATAAAGGGATGAGCAATGATTAAAAATTTTATTTTGCAAAAATTCGTTGCCCTTCTCTGGTTTGGCTTTTGTTTGTTCTTTTTTATGGTCGTTGCAAATCATCAAACGTTGCAATACCTATTTAGCTCGAAATCAGAAGCCATCCAAAATATACATAACACATTTAAACCTCTATTTTATCGCAATTTGCGTGCATAAGGTTCGCATATGACCCCATTTTTAATTTTGATCATATATACACTCGCCAATATTGGTTGTAGCTATGCATTATTGAGTATTTTCTCCAGACGATTAGGAAAATATCTCCCACCTTGTGTCATGTTTTCTCTAGGCACCGCATTTTTATCAACACTATGGATTTTTATTGGTCTGGCCGGTTTTTTACATAAAGAGTTCATTGGTTCGATCGTACTCATTATGGCTTTGTTATCAATACCCTATCTCTATAACCAAATATCTGCTTCATCTCTTAGAGTTTCATTCAAAGAAGTAGTTAAAAGTCCGCTCTACTTTTTACTTATACTGCTGGTAATTGCTGTTGTAATCTGGCTTGGGATTTTAACGTATATGCGCGCACCCGCAGGAGATGCGGCCGCATTTTACATGGCATATCCCAAAATTATTTCCCTTAGAGATAAATTGACGGCTATGCCGGGTTTATTTCACGACTTTTCCTCAATTGGTATCAGTGGTGAATTACACTATGCCGTGCTCATGAAATTGGCTAATCCTGTTATTGCTAAATTATTTGCCTGGATTGTTGGTATCAGTGTTCTATTTGTTTTAAGAAGTTTAACGCGTTATTTAGGTGGTGGACTCATTGCTCAGACCACTGCAGTCAGCATCCTACTTACCTCCAGCACCTATTATAATTTTTTATCCGATGGGAAAACGGACTTATTTACAACACTCCTGGGAATTACCGCCGTATTGTGTATTGTCCTCATCAGAGAAAGACAATTTCCAAAGTCATTAAGCATTATTACAGGAATACTGACGGGTTTTGCAATCAGTGCAAAATTTTCTTTTATCATTGCATTATTTCCAGCCATAGTTTCTCTACTCTTTTGGCAGGAAATTGTCCAGAATCGAGACTTAAAAGTAACAAACCCCATCCGGCAAAGCATGTTCGCTTTAGTTTTGTTTGGGATAGGCGTTTTAATCGCACTTTTCCCGCATCTATTAAAAAATGAAATCCTGTTTGGCAACCCATTGGCTCCTTTTTTTGGTATGAAAAATTGGGCAGATCAATCCCACTGGTATGCTGTGAAAGATACCATTTGGATTGCCTCAACGTATCCATTCGCTCTGGTTTTTGGGCTTTATCCTTTAATGGGCGGTACGATGTCCGTGCTCTGGATTGCCTCATTTATATTCCTTTTATTTTTACCTAAAGCAAAACGTTCACTGCAACAACCGGCCACACAAATAATGCTCTGCGGTTGCTTGGGTTTATTGTGTTGGGTAGTTACAAAAGCGTCCGTTTTTGTACCGCGATATTTTTTAGCCACCTTAATTATGCTCATTCCTTTCCCCGCCATAGCAGTAGAGTACATGTGGCAAACTGAAATTCGACCACGTTTAATCTCAATCTGTTATGCGCTGCTTGCGGGTATCGCACTTTGTATTGCACCATTTATACCCATTACAGATACAGGTCTCATGACAAGATTAGCGATTAAGGATATACAGCATCCAGAAGGTCATAGCACAACATGTAATATTGAAACATCAGGTTATTGTTATGTTTATAACTCTTTAAACCCCAACGTTGCCAAAGGAGAGCGGGTCTATGTCATGGGATATTATACCTATTGGCTACGGGATGATCTGATACAATGTATTAACCAAATGAGTGAATTAAATATTCAAGATATGCCGAGCTCAAAACTCTGGGAAACCTTATACCAAAGAGGATTTATGCATCTGGCAGTGCAAAAGGCAACTCATGGAGCCCACTTAGAAAAGCTTGATCCAACCCAAGCACCAAAATGGTTGAAGATAACAAAAGAATATACCGATACGAGTATGCCCATTTTTCATCTTGAGGCCATAAATCCACCCAAACCACGTGAGATTTCTTGTGTCAATGAGGGCAATTCTTTTTGGCGCCCTAAAAAAACAGGGGCGTAAAATGGTGTCATTCCCGCGCAGGCGGGAATGACAGGGATTTAGAGCAAAATTAGTATTCTTAATATGGATTCTTAAAAAACCTTTGTATATAAAAAAGCTGAGGATATCTCGGGATTTGCAGCTCAAGGCTGGGTATTCTTCACACATCACTTCATATAGAAAATGAGGAATACTTTAAAACTCCTGACTCAAAAGTCCTAACAAGTAATTACCATAACTGCTTTTAATTAACTCACGTCCTATTTGCTCAATCATGTCTCTGCTCATCCAGCCGTTGTTGTAAGCAATTTCTTCTAGGCACGCAATCTTTAGTCCTTGGCGATGTTCGATCGTTTGCACGAACATACTCGCTTCTAAAAGACTTTCATAAGTTCCTGTATCCAGCCATGCAAACCCGCGACCAAGTAGCTCAACATGAAGATTACCACATTCCAAATAGCTTTGATTGATACAAGTGATCTCTAATTCACCTCGGTGGGATGGCCTGACTTGCTTCGCAAAGTCAACGACTTGATTATCGTAAAAATAAAGCCCAGTTACGGCATAATTTGATTTTGGCTTAGTCGGTTTTTCTTCAATTGAAACCGCTTTCATTTTGTCATCAAATGTAATGATACCAAAACGCTCAGGATCTTTTACTGGATAGGCAAAAACAGTAGCCCCTATTTCACAAGTAGCAACTTCACGTAGTTTTGGGGTAAAACCTTGACCATAAAATATATTATCACCTAAGACTAAGCAAACTCGGTCACGTCCAATAAATTCTTCGCCGATAATAAATGCTTGTGCGAGACCATCTGGGGTTGGCTGTATCGCATAATCTATGGTGATACCAAACCGTTCCCCCCAACCAAGGAGTCTTAGATAAGCTGGATGATCTTCAAGAGTTGTAATGATAAGAATCTCACGAATACCTGCTAGCATCAGCACGGACAAGGGATAATAAATCATCGGCTTATCATAAATAGGTAATAAGTGTTTTGAGATCCCTTTTGTAATGGGATGGAGCCGAGTGCCCGAACCACCAGCTAGAATAATTCCTTTCATACGACCAATTCCTTATCAGTCAGCTTAAAACTGTTGGAGGCTTGCTGAGTTTTATTTAAAATAGCTTTGCACCAGCTTTGATTTTCAATATACCATGCTACTGTTTTTCTCATCCCTGTTTCGAAACTTTCTACAGGCCGCCACCCAAGTTCAGATTGAATTTTTTTTGCATCAATAGCATAACGAAGATCATGGCCAGGTCTATCGGTAACGTGGGTAATTAAATCCTCATAATGAGTAATGCCCTGTGGCTTGGTAAAGCTCAACTCTTCTAATAGTGCACAAATAGTTCGAACAACATCAATGTTCTGCATTTCGTTATGACCACCAATGTTATAGGTAGCTCCGACTTGTCCATAGTTTAGAACTTGGTATAAAGCGCGGACATGATCGTTGACATATAACCAATCACGCACCTGTGTCCCAGTTCCATATATGCTCAATGGCTTACCCGAAAGTGCATTTAAAATGGTTAATGGAATTAATTTTTCTGGATACTGATAGGGGCCATAATTATTCGAACAATTTGTTATTAGGATTGGCAACCCATACGTTCGATGCCATGCTCTTACAAGATGATCGGAGCTTGCTTTGCTTGCCGAATAAGGTGAACTAGGGGCATAGGGTGTAGTTTCAGTAAAAAACTCATTGGAATTTTCAAGATCACCAAAAACTTCATCAGTAGAGATATGGTGAAATCGAAATGATTGGCGACGTGTTTCAGGCAAAGACTGCCAATAGGTACGTGCCGCCTCAAGTACGTTATACGTCCCTACAATATTAGTTTTGATAAAGGCAGCCGGTCCGCCAATAGAGCGATCCACATGCGTTTCTGCTGCCAAATGCATAACGGCATCAGGTTGGAGACTAGAAAAAACATGATTGATTAGCTCTGAAGAGCAAATATCTATTTGCTGAAAAACATAGCGATTACTATGGCTGATTTGAGAAAGAGACTCTAAATTCCCAGCATAAGTTAACTTATCTACATTAATTACAAAATCCGATGTGTGTTTAATCAGGTAGCGAATTAATGCTGAACCAATAAATCCTGCCCCGCCGGTAATTAGAATTTTCAAAATTAAATACCCATGCTTAATACATTAAAAAGTTGCTCAATAACGATGTCCTGCTGCTTATTAGACAGACCAACCCAAAGAGGTAAGCGGATTATTCGCTCTGAAAGAGAATCCGTTAAGGATAAATCGCCATGAGTTCTGCCATGGCGCATACCTGCAGGAGAGGAATGCAGAGGCACATAGTGAAATACTGCTTTTACATGATTGTAGTTGAGCGCGTCTAAAATTGATTGCCGATTAATTTCAGGTGATAAAATGACATAGTACATATGCGCATTGTGTTGGCAGGAACTAGGTACAATCGGACGGCGAAGAAAACCAGCATCCTCTAGCGATTTAAGTTGCTCATGATAATAATTCCAAATGACTAGGCGCTGTTGCGTTATTTTTTCAGCCTCTTCAAGTTGAGCCCAAAGAAAAGCTGCAATTAGTTCACTAGGCAGATAAGAGGAACCAACATCATTCCAAGTATATTTATCTACCTCTCCGCGAAAAAATTGGCTCCGATTGGTACCTTTTTCACGAATTATCTCAGCTCGTAAAGCAAATTCAGGATTGTTAATTAATAACGCACCACCTTCACCTGATATAATATTTTTAGTCTCATGGAAACTGTAAGCCCCAAGATCACCAATACCACCTAAAGCACGCCCTTTATAATAAGACATCACGCCCTGTGCTGCATCTTCAATTACTTTTAAATCATGATGTGCTGCAATATCCATGATTGCATCCATTTCACAAGCTACACCAGCATAATGTACAGGTACTATTGCCTTAGTTTTAGGCGTTATCGCCGCGGCTATAAGATGTTCATTAATATTAAGCGTGTCTTCTCGAATATCGACAAATACAGGTATACCACCCCGAAGAACAAAAGCATTTGCTGTCGATACAAAGGTATAGGATGGCATGATTATCTCATCGCCTGGCTGTATATTCGACAAAAGTGCAGCCATTTCTAATGCTGCTGTACAGGAATGAGTAAGAAGAGCTTTGGTACCAGCAATTTGCTCTTCTAACCACGTATGGCAACGTTTGGTATATATGCCATCACCTGATAATTGTTTATTGAGCTGAGCTTGGTTGATGTAATCTGATTCCTTGCCTGTAACATATGGCTTATTGAAGGGAATTTTTTCTGTATTCATCATTTCGACATTATTCCTATAACTTCCACGATACCATAATGACTTACCATTTGTACGCTCATATGAGTCGCTTAATTGATTAGCAAAAATTTCTAACAGCACTAAAGTCCTGCTATGGGTGTCAGAGAAAATCGATACTCACAGGGAATAAAGCCAGCTACCCAAGTTAGTCATTAATCAACACCGCGATTCCAAATCCTGTTTTTCCGTAATCATTGCCATTATACAACATATATCGTTCATGATTATAATCAAATACAAATGGGTAGCATGTCATCTTAGAGTCCCAACCAGATGCAGAAACATCAAGTTCAACTGTATCTTGTCGTTGCCAATTTCGCCCATCTTCTGACGTTGCGTAATTAATTCGATAAGTGTCGCAATTTTTTGTTGCTCTTGCACAAAACCACATTTTATAACCGAGTGGATCACGTAACACTCTTGGCACGCCAAGAGCGTACTCATGCTCATCTTTAAAATCGATGGCTATTGTTCCGTCTCGTTCCCAACAAATACCATCTTTAGATTCTGCATATTCAAGGCGATAGAAATGCTTTGGGCCTTCGGATGTTTGTTTCCAGCCAATGCACGATGTGAACCATGCCCGAAACAAACCATTCTCATAAGTTACTTCAGGAGTTGCTACAAAATGAGGGAAATCGCGAGTTCTATCAATAACTGGGCCAAAAAAGCGTCGCTCAAAGCGCTCCGTCGAATCATTCCACTCCGCAAGACCAATTGAGTTGCGAATTTTAACCGTTACACCTAAGTTGATCCCTGTATAATAAAGCAGCTTCTTTCCTTCATGCATTACAATCGAATTTGGAAGAGCGCCACTGTCATCAAAACAACCTAATTCTCCAGGCTCAAGGACCGGTTTATCATGAACTCGAAGGATTTTCGTCGGATTACGCATATCAATTTCAACGTAAGCCCCATGCCCACGATTATATTTATCTCTACAGGAAAAATAGATTCGATATAATTCATTATCAATTTGTTCGGCAATAGGGATCATCGCGTGTGAGTACATCCAATCGCTATGGTTATCTGCGCAAAATATGTGACCTAGTTTTTCCCATTTCATTTTTTATTTCCTAGACTCAAATTTTTTTTATTCGGTTACTTGGAACACGTGCACGTTCCGTTGCATTACCAACATAGAGACCTAGCGGTTCTGTAGAGGCAAGAATTAGTGCTCCTGCACCGATGATTGATTTTTCCCCTATAGTTATATTATCTCTGAATGTTGCATTAACCCCAATAAAGCAAGACTCACCGATTTCTACACGCCCAGAAACAACAATATGGGAAGCTAAAAAACAATGGTCAGATATTACAGAATGATGACCAATATGGTTGCCACTCCAAAGGGTGACATTGTTACCAATGGTTACAAATGGCTGAACGGTATTATCTTCGAGAATAAAACAATTCTCCCCTATTTGGTGCTGGTTCAGTATTGTTGCATGAGGACTAATGTAGGTGGCAAGTTGGTAACCCATTGCCTTTACCTCAAAATACTTTTTTTTCCTCGTCTCATTGAGATTTGAATATCCTAGCGCAACGAAAAACTCATGGCTTGTTGGTGGATATTTCTGGGCAATTTCATCAAAAGGAATAACCGGTAAACCACAAAATGTGTCTGATCGTAAATATTCGCGATCTACTGAGAACGCTTCAATTTTATAGTCGGAATCTCGAGAAAAGTAATAATGTGCGAGTTCAGCGGCATCTGTGGTTCCAAAAATAATTAGTTTTTTCATAAGGTCCCTTAATAAGTTATTCTGAATACAACGCATTCGCTTTAATTCAGAATACGTGGTCTTCAAGATGTTCTATCATTATTCATGTTTCAAAACCAGGCACATCAATTAAATTATTCATCAATTGTTGGCTTAGCTGACCTGACTACCAATTCTTTGTTACGCGGCTCGATAAGGTTTTTTTGATATATTTGCCGAACAATAGTATATGGGCGTTGTTTAATTTCAGAGAAAATTTTCGAAAGATAAATGCCAATAATACCAATGAACGAAATAATTAGGCCTCCTAACAGCCAAACTGATGCCATTATAGAGGTCCAACCGCTGAGTATGGTGTGAAAAACAAACCGATTGACAATGAGGAACACCGCATAAGCAGATGAAAATAATAAAATCAAAATACCAACATAAAAAATACTAATTAATGGTGTATTACTAAACGCAGTGATCGCATTTACAAACATGGATATTTTACGGCGTAGTGTGTAGGTAGTTTGACTTGTGCTTTTTTTATTTATAATTTGTGGTTGCTGGTTGAAACCCGTAATAGACCATAGACCAGCCATGAATATTTCACGTTCTTGATGAAGTAACAGTGCATTAACATAACGTCGAGTCATTAAACGCGCAACAACAATATTTGATGGGATTTTTATGCCGGTGAGTGCGCGAAATACTCTATAAAATAACTGTCCGGATATTCGCTCAAAAAAGCCACCCTTGCGTTTTTCTTGAATACCATAAACGACATCGCAAAGATCCAATTCCATTTTTTTAGAGAACAGATTGAGGAGCTCAGGATCTTCCTCAAGATCGCTGTCAATCAAAAAAACAAGCTCTCCATTTGCATGTGCGAGTCCAGTCATCATGGCTTTGTGATGTCCAAAATTACGAGACAGATCAATAAGAAGGATATGCGGATTTACTTTTGCTAATTCTAGGGCTACGTTAAAGCTATTATCAGGAGAACCGTCATTTACCAAGACCATTTCATAATCATCACCAACGAGCTGCTCAGCAGCCAAGGCAGCGCGCTCACAAAATTCTTTAATATGTTGTTCCGATTTATATAAAGTAGTGACAATAGATAATTTCATTTTTTCACATACCTCAAGTAATTCACAGAATCTTTGCCACAGTTAAATAAGAGGTCTAAAATAGAAACTTCATGGGTAAACTCACCCCACAGCTGGGGATATTCCGGGTAGCCTTTATAATCGAACCAGCTCAATTTAATGCCCTGATCAGCAAATAATTGCGCGTTGATATAATCAAAAGCGGCAGGTCCGGAAAGATATTCATTAGCGCCAGCTTGTAGACAAAGATCAACTAAGCGCTCTGTTTTACCATCAATTAAGGTGTAATCCCATGAGTTAGTTATTTTTGTTGTAATCCCAAGGTAATCACATATCGCTTCAATCAACTGCCGATTTAAAACAGAGAGGTGAGTATAATGCTTTTGATAAAACGGCTCGAGGAAAGATGATATTTCTTGGTATTTTGGCGCGCGACGGTAGTTGTATTCTAAAGTCTTCCAATGTTTTTTCTGCCACCCATCTTCTCGCAATTCAACATCACGAATACGTCTATTTATATTTTGGCCAACAGGTACACTAATCCAATCAACACCATTAGTTGTTTTAATTTTATTGCGATTTCGCCAATCATTTTTAGTAAATTGCATATCATCATATAAGATAAATTCATCGACTGATGCAATCATGTCAAAATAACCTTTCCATGGAATATAATTAGATTGAAGGATAGCGATTTTTTTCATGAACATTTACTCTTAGTTGCTTCACAGGTCATTTTACTTTTGAACTGAGAGTCTCATCAATAATCGCTGTATTAATTCGCTTCCGACTCATCTGATTAAAATAAAGCTCGCGGCACATTTTAGTCCGCAGGTAATATAATTTCAATAATAAATTTTTTAAAATAACTACGGGCTAAAAGCCTTTGTTGCCTGGGCGATCATCGTAAAATTATACAGGAGCAAGCTAATCAGTCCCAGAATAAATAATAATGCAAAAGGCCCTCGAAGACGCTGTTGGACTGGGGGGCTGATAACTAATGAAGCCGCAACAAAAAAGAGAGGTAATTCCAACATATAATCATACAAATAGGGATGTATTGAAACCGCTTGCGGCCAAAGTACAAGAGTTAACAAATAGGGGAAAAAAAGAAACAGATAAACAGCATAAAGCTCGACTTTTTCCTTCAACAAAATTTTACCGCCAATTAAAAAAGCAATAAATAAGAATATTAGTTCAGGAATCAGACTGCTCCACTCACGAGTAAATGATACGCACACAGGACGAACTAAAGCTTGGAGCATGTTTTTGTAATATCTTACATCACCATCTAAGCCTGAACGAAAAAGAAACGAACTCGAATCGCTTTTATAATGCAAAAGCTTTACCATAATAATTGGGTATAAATAAGACACCATGACAACAACACATGCAAACAATAATACAGAAATTACCGCGGAATAATGCTCTCTTTTATACTCCTCACGAAAAGCATAAAACATTAATGTAATAATCATCAATATTCCATATATTGGCACAAGGAGGCATAACCCCAATAAGCCAAACTTGAACCATGCAGAGGTGAAATCTTGTCGACTAACGTAAACGAATAGAAAAAGCGTACAATACATTATTAATGGGAAAACGTTATCCGTTCCACTATCTTGAGTGAGTTGAATCCAAAAACTCGGTATGGATAGCATTATTCCGAATACACAGAAAATTGAAAATTGGACTAAGGTTTTATTTAATGCCGATTTATTTGGATTATTGATAAGTGTAAATACATACACGGCAGCAAAAATAATGGAATAAAAAATTGAAACAACTCTCGTTGTTATTTCTAATGTTACTCCTAATAAAAATGCTAATATTTTTGCATAAGCATAAATTAATATCAAAAATGGGGGAGAATATCCTGCGTATGCAATTTGCTGATTATAATTCTCAACAGATTGAAATGACATTAAAAAATGAGATGAAAATGGCTTATGTTCCCAAATGTAATAAAAAGCTTGTGCTAATCTGTTGAATCGATTGGCAGAAACGCTGGTATAAACAACAGATTCCGCCCCAATTTTCCAGAGTAGTTGTAACCATAGAGCACAACTAGCAAACATAAAAAAATAAAACGCTATACTACGATACTCTGTTTTTTCATTGGCTACAGCATAATATTTATTCAGCCAAATTACTGAGAATATAAACCAGGAAACAATGACCTTTGTATAGAAATCAAATTTAAGAAATAAAATGGTTGGAGAAATGTTCCAAAAAACAGGCACTATAAAAAAAGGAGCAATAAAGTAAAGTGCATCAATCCTATTTCGGATCAGTATTTTAAATTCATGAGTATATCCAGAGCACCAACGCTTTTTATATGGATATAATAAGAGGCAAGATAAAAATAAAATAAAAATACCACTTAACAGAACAGAGGCTCGGTGCAAGAAGAAAAATAATGGCAATAAATTCAAGCAGAAAATTATGAAAACAGTTACCAAAGAAACAGGAACTCTGGTGGATTGTGATTTTATATCTTCCACTAAATTACTTTGATTTTGCACTAAATTAACCCCAAATTTATCTAATACTCTCGATTAAGGCTTATGCTTTAAGGCTTCATACTTTAGTGCAACGTTTCTTTAATGTAAAGATCAGCTTAGGAGGAGAGACATTCTCCTTTTGAAAAAAAATGATTCAGGTGAACCACAAGCACTTGAGTTAATGGGCCTTAATCTTTAGCTTCTTTGTAATCTCCATCGGCTAGCATGGAAAGATTCTATGCCTCACAATACATTTTAATTTAATAATTAAAATAATTGTTATTTAATGTATCACTTAGCCATATAGCTTAGTAATATCGTAACCATAATCAATGTTTTTATTAAATTAAAGCAAAAAGTAAGTAGAGTACAATATGTATAAAGCGATTATTCCGTTTCAATTCTCGAGAAACTTAACTCAATTCATACGCTTTGGCACGGTGGGTTTAATAACCAATATGATTGGTTACTCCATTTTTCTAGGGCTTACTTGGACTGGTATCAATCCTAAAATTGTTATCACCATACTATTTTTTTTCAATCTTACTTTTAGTTTTTTCAGTAACAAACGATGGGTGTTTGCGAATAAACAAAATCAACAATTGAATCGGATGACTATAGTACGATTCATTGCCACATACATTACCGGCTATTTAATTAATTTAGCATTACTCATAGAGGGCGTTGATCATTTAGGTTACTCTCCTCAAATAGTCCAATTAATAGCAATAGTCTTGATCGCCATTTACTTTTTCTTTGCATTAAAACTATTGGTTTTTAGACAAAATAATTTATCTGCGTTATAGGTGGAACCTCCCATTTGTTTCAAGAAAAAGATTTGTCCTTCCTCGAACTGTGTTTAAGAGATATGATCAGCTGAACAAAAATCATAATTAGTGTCAGTGTTTTTGTGTCACGATCAGATTTAATACATTAATTATTATAAAATAGTAAGCATTCAAACTAGGGACAATCAAGTAATGAGCGATACACTTTATATTCCGCCAATAGAACAATGGCTTAATGACATACGCTTATATGTGAGAGAAAAAGCACCAGAAATATTGTCTTTACTAGAGATCTATATTGGAGAGGCAAAATTTGGAAGGAATTTGATTCATAATGATTTGAACAATATAGGTAAAAATGCAAAGATACTTGAGGTTGGTGCCGGAAGTATGATACTTAGCTGCCAGTTAGTCAAAGAAGGTTATGACGTTACTGCTCTAGAACCTATGGGCTCTGGCTATTCTCATTTTAACCAAATGCAGGCATTAATATTAGATTTGGCTAACCATCAAAATTGCAGTCCCCAAATCTTGCACCTTCCAGTAGAGAAATTGAATGTACAAAATAATTTTGACTTTGCTTTCTCAATCAATGTAATGGAACACGTTGAAGATGTATCTCTTGCGCTCACTTTAATTAGCAATAGTCTGAAGGAAAAAGCGGTATACAGATTTACATGCCCCAATTATTTATTTCCCTATGAGCCTCATTTTAATATTCCCACTCTTTTTTCCAAATCAATAACAGAAAAGTTTTTTAAAAAATTAATATTTAACAAAATTAAAATACCCGATCCAGAAGGGACTTGGAACTCATTAAATTGGATTAATGTCCACCAAATCAAGAAAATAGTTCATAGCCTATCGCATTTTGACCTTACTTTTAATAAACACTATGTAGTTTCAATTTTCGAAAGAATTCTCCATGATTCCGAGTTTTGTAAACGCCGTTCTGGCTGGATGATTCATATAATTAAAGGAATTACCCATTTACGCTTGCATTATTTATTTGGATTCATACCAATTATCATGCAACCCACAATAGACTGCAAAATCACCCGATTAGAATAAGGACAAACAATTATGACGCAAATAACTAATGGCCTTCGTTCAATTTTATCCTCGCCTATAGTTTACTCCTTATTTCAGGGACTCATGGGCGCACATAAAGCGAGAACTCTATTTACGAAAAATTTCATTAGACCATTTTCTGGTATGAAAATTTTAGATATAGGATGCGGACCAGCGGAAATACTTAATTATATGAATGAAGTAGAATATTATGGGTTCGATGTATCTAACGAATATATAAAAAAAGCAAAATCTATATTCGGAGATCGAGGGAACTTCTATTGTAAAGAATTTGAATTAACTGATTTAGAGAATATACCTAAAGTCGATATTGTATTAGCGATAGGGCTTTTACATCACCTTGATGATGATATATTAATCAACATGCTTCACTTAGCTTTTTCTGCCTTAAAGCCAGGAGGAAGACTGATAACGCTTGACCCCTGTTTTGTTAAAAATCAAAACCCTATTGCAAAATTCTTAATAACGCAAGATCGCGGTAGAAATGTTCGCACAGAAAAGGGATATACAGAACTTGTGTCACAAGTATTTTCATCTTATAAAATTCAGATTAAGCACAAAAAATGGATACCATACACCCACTGTATTACAGAAAGCTTTAAAAACTGAGCCAAGAAGGGGTTATAGCCGTTGACTAATGCTCACTAAGCGTATTGCGCATGAGCATAGCACGGCGTTGAACTCTATTTGTCTATTTTTGACCACACTTCTCGATTAATATAATCAACGTAACTGGCCACAATGCGGACCATTTTTTTCGAAACACATCCACCCTCATAATCTGCAACAACTTTAAAAGTGCGCGGATTTTGATTATGTTGTGAGGTAACCATACGCACTGCATCCAGAACACTCGCTGATTTGAGTCCACACATAATCAAGGTCGCCTCATCCATACCTTCTGGGCGCTCATGCGTGTTACGAATGGTCACCGCCGGAAGATTAAGAAGAGAGGCTTCCTCTGTAATTGTGCCGCTGTCTGATAAAATACAAAATGCTTCCATTTGCAATTTAATATAATCGAGAAAGCCAAAAGGCTTTAAGAAGCGAATACGTGAATCCAATTGGGTGACATTAAGACTTTCTAATCTTTTTCTTGTTCTCGGATGTGTGGAAACAACAACTGGCATGTTATATGTTTGAGCTAGAGACTGTAATGTGTCTAATAAATCATGCAAGTTCTCAGGAATATCTACATTTTCTTCTCGATGATTACTGACTAAGAAATATTGCTGCGGCTGTAAGTCAAGTTGTGCCAAGATGTTTGATGATAAAATATTGGGCATGCAATGCTCGAGCACCTCGTGCATATGAGAACCTGTTTTAATGATTCTCTCTGCGGGGATGCCTTCATTAATTAAATAGCGACGCGCATGCTCTGACAACACGAGATTGATGTCACTCAAGTGATCAAGCACTTTGCGGTTTAATTCTTCTGGAACACGTTGATCAAAACAACGGTTACCTGCCTCCATATGAAATACAGGAATTTTACGACGCTTAGCCGGAATCACTGACAGACAGGAATTAGTATCCCCATAAAGAAGTAGCGCATCAGGTTTTTCTTTTTCCAATACTGCATCTGCTTTTTCAATAATACGCGCAATTGCTTGCGCAGCAGTATCTCCTACTGCCTCAAGAAAATAATCAGGCTTGCGAATTTCCAAATCATCAAAAAAAATTTGATTGAGTTCATAATCAAAATTCTGGCCGGTATGAACTAAAACATGATGTGTATGCTTATCAAACTCAGCAATGACACGCGACATCTTTATCAACTCAGGCCTAGTGCCCACTATAGTCATTACCTTAAGCATTTAGAATATCCTAATTTAAAAATGATAAAAGGCGTAAATTATCATAAAATGACGCATAACAACAGGAGCGCTTAAGAGAACATTGATTAACGCTTAGAATTAGGAATAAATGCTATCAGCATTCTCTGCCTCAAGTTACAACAGCAACCAAGCGTTTGGTAGCACAATAATTAAACATACTAATTGCGCCCGCAACAGCAAAAAGTATAGGAATGAAAAAGCTGAAATTGATCCCCGTAAATTCAATAATGAGGACAATTGCGGTAAGTGGCATTTTTTGTGCTGCAGCAAGAAACGCAGTTCCCCCAATAACGGCAAAAGCTGATATAGAAATACCCGGCAATAAATAACTCCAAAGAGTACCGAGAACAACCGCCAATAAAGCTCCATTTGCAAGTGAAGGAGTGAGTAATCCGCCCGCAGCGCCAGCTTGCACACTAGAACAGACAATTAACACTCTCAGGATCAATAAAACCGCAGCGATACTTAGGCCTAATATATTGCCATCAAATCCTAACTGTGCCGCCGAACGACCATTTCCCAAGATGGCAGGAAAATAAATAGATAATAAGCCGATGATGAAAAAATTGAACAGACAAAATACAATAATTCTCCAGTCGCGCGGCGCTCGATGTTGTGCTCTATTGGTAATTTCTTTAAACCAATAGGCTGCAAAACCAAAAATAGGTCCAGAGATAATCGCCCAAACGACAACTGAAGTATCTAATATTAAGGCCGGTATATGATATAACGATTGATTTCCAAGGCCTATCCAAGAGATGACCACAGCAATCGCAGCCGTAGTGATTGCAGGTATTACCGCAAACCAGCGGAAACTCCCAAGTAATACTTCGAGAGTAAATAAAGCACCACCAAACGGCACATTATAAACTGCAGCGAGTCCTGCCCCTGCGGCACTGGCCACTAATACCTGACTTTCTTTAGGATGTAATTTCAACTTATTAGTAAGCCAACAAGCAAAAGTGGCCGCTAATTCTCTCGGAGCAACCTCACGCCCCAGGGGAGAGCCCAAGGCAACTGTAACAATTTGCAGAAGTACGTGTGTGAGAGTAGTTTTTATTGGCATGTACGGTCTTGGGGATTTAATTGCACTGGCAATACTGACTAAGGGTCTGCCATAACGAAACACGACCCACCAGCCAAAACCTGCAATAAATCCACAAAGCAACAGCGCAACCAATCTTCTTGGTGCAGTTGAATCACTTACAACATATAAGAAACTCTTATTTCCAAGAATAGGAAATACGGTATGCTCATAAGCGAGATGTTGAATAAAATGCAATAATATGGCTAAAAACATTCCGCCAAAACCAGAAACAATCCCAATAATAATGGTGGCAAAAAAAAGACGATGCCAGCGGGATGTTAAATGTTTGGTCATGAATGACTCCTTAATTCATAACGGGATCTGATTCGAGGCTCTTGCATCACCAGCGCATTTTACTCTATTGTTTAATAGTTCCGGCAATTTGCAGCTGATGGGCAACGATGCGAGTCAAGTAATCAAACTCAATATTAACCTCTTGGCCCTGTTTTAAGACGCATAAGGTTGTACTCAGTAATGTATGTGGAATCAGCATTAATTTAATACCTTGATTCGCAACTGAATTAATCGTTAAGCTTACCCCTTCAACAGTAATACTACCTTTAGGAATTAAATACAACATTGCATTTGCATCAAATCCACCGAGTTCGACTTCGACAAATTCATTCAGGTGCGTTATTGAGCGAATGCGTGCAATTGTATCTACATGACCGCTTACATAATGTCCACCAAAACGTGTGGAGGCAAGCATTGCGCGTTCTAAATTGACTTCATCATCAGTATTTAATGTGCCCAAAGTAGTTCTATTTAAGGTTTCGGGAGAAACATCAAAATTCAATTTTGCATCTTCAGAAGGCAGTAAAGTTAAACATACGCCATTTACTGCAATGCTTTCGCCAACCTCCAACTCAGTAAAGGTAGATGCAATAACCAATCGATTTGCTTCAGCATGATGCGTATTGCTAATTACGGTACCTTTTCTTTCAATAATTCCGGTAAACATGAATTCCTCTTATTCCTGGCTCAAGTGTGTGCGTCTTTCTTGCATGGTTTCCACGCTATTAATCACCGTTTGTCGACAAATCTCGCGCATAACAGGAATTTCCTGCAAAGGCGTTCCTTTATAAATGCTATAAGCAATCAAGAAACTATCACGCCATATTTTTTCAGTGCGTTTTTCTTTCGCTTTCATCCATAAAGCAATCCATAAAAAATGAAATTGCCATTTATCGCGATGTATTTCCATTTCCTCAGAAAATACTGCATCCATTGCATCTTCCATGCGGCAGACTCTAATTCCATCCACAAAACTACTGTTGTGATTGACAATCTTATCAACTATAGGATTTTCTAAATACCAGGATTCAGTAAACGATTTATTTTTAAGCCAGGACTTTGAACGACGTAGAGACTCAGAAATCACTTCTTGAGTAAACGGTGTGATTTGGATACTCATTTGTTCGAAGAGATAATCTAAATCCAGTTTCACAGGGCGTAAACGGACTCCTAATAACTCTTGCATCTCTAAAAACTGGATGTTGGGAATCTCGCCTTTTTCTATCGACACGGCCAAGAAATGTTCCACCATCATTACGAAATAAGATAAATCGACCTCACGTAGCGTCACATTCTCATCAAAAGCCTTATGGTAATAATCTTTTACATCTTTTGCTGATAAAGTAGGCGTTATCCATGCATCTTTAATCCCTACATCATACTTCAGTAATAAGCCACATAATCTATTTTTTCTACGTTTACGAACATGTAAAAAAATACCTTGTGAGCCTGTACCATCCACTTCGGTGGCTCTAATTGTCGCGCTGGCCGGTTCAGGTTCAGGTGCAAATACGACCCCTTTTTTGCGTTGCGTTTTTATCCAGGAATTAAAAAGTGCATGATAATGTTCTGGATACCAGTACTTAATAGTCTGCAACCGTGAAAGAGACACAGAAGATAATGTTACGAAATCTATAATTTGGCCTAAGGTATTAATCGCAATGTCGCGAACCTCAGCTTTAGGGTGCAATAAAATGAGTAGGCCAATATCCGCCCCCTCTTCAATATTATATAAATCAACCATCAGGTCGATAAAAAAATCCGCCGGCATCGCATAGCTCTGCGCGAAAAAATTTTCAGCAATTTCGAAAACATTCAGATCAGACAACTCATGAATCAAATCACGAATCGCATCTAAATGGGATATCGGTTCGCCTTCATGAGTCGTTTCGTCTTCATCACTGGCGAGATCAAAATAGGCATTTTTCAACTCTTCAGTCAATTCAACATGTGATTCATAAAAGGAATTTAATACAGGAAGCCAAAAACTTAAAGTGTGTTTGCGTGAATCAATCATTTCCGCCAAATGATCCATCAATTGAATTAATGATCTTGCAGTAACTTTATTAGATTCGGCGGCTCCCTGTAGTTGTGCCACACAAATATCTAAAGCAAAAACACATGCGGAATAAACTGAAAGACCTTCATCCAGCTTTTCTTCCAAATTATTGATGATATCGACTAGTTTAAAGGCAAGTTCGGGCTCTTGAAAAAATAACGTATATAACTGGGGATCTGGCTCTGCATTTTGTTCAATGAGTGTAGCCATTTCCGTAAGTAGGTGCTGCAGTTCTGACGAATCATGAGTCATATTTTTTTAGGCACCTGTCTTGAGCGACCTTCTTCATCTATAGCAACAAAAACAAAAACGCCTTCAGTAACTTGATATGCTTCATTCTGCGTTGCAGGATGTGCCCATACTTCAACACTAAAGGTCATAGAGGTATTACCTTGCTTTATCAGAGTGACATAGCAGCTCACCAGATCACCCACATGAACTGGTTTTAAAAAACTCATGGAATGAATAGCCACTGTAGCGACACGGCCCAATGCCAATTTTTTCGCCAATATTCCTGCCGCTAAATCCATTTGTGACACAATCCATCCACCAAATATATCGCCATTGGCATTAGTATTTGCTGGCATTGCCAAAGTCTGGATAGCTAACTCTCCCTTTGGAGTATTGGTCATGATTCACCATCGTGTTTTTATGTTAGTCAGATGTAGCCCTGGATGCAACGTAGCAAAACCCGGGTTTTGCTACGTTGCATCCAGGCTACAATGCACCAAACCTTTAATTACGCTTTAATTTCGCTAACGCATCTGCCATTGCCGTATTAAATACAGTCTTTTTAACCGGCTCAACTTTTTTAGCCTCAGGCTTTTTCTTATGCTCAGGCTTCTTAACTTGAGGCTGTTTTTTCACTTCAGATGTTTTTGCAACTTTTTTAACCGGTTGGCTCGCTGGTTCGTCTTCCAATTTCATACTAAGACCAATACGTTTTCTTTCTTTGTCGACTTCAATGACCTTAACAGTCACAATATCACCAGCCTTTACGACGGTGCGTGGATCAGAAATAAACTTATTCGTCATCGCGGAAATATGTACTAGTCCATCCTGATGCACACCAACATCCACAAAAGCACCAAAGTTAGTTACATTACTGACGACCCCTTCAAGGATCATCCCTTCATGTAAATGTTCGATGTCTTCAACACCTTCCTTGAACTGTGCTGTTTTAAATTCAGGCCTGGGATCACGGCCAGGTTTTTCTAATTCGCGCAATACATCTCTTATAGTAGGCAAACCAAATTGCTCATCAATAAATTGTGCTGCATTGACACTGTGTAAAGCGTCTTTATTACCTATCAATTTCTTAATATCAATGTTCTTATCGGCAATAATTTTTTCTACTAAAGGATAGGCTTCTGGATGCACACAGGAGGCATCCAAAGGATTATCTCCGTGCATGATACGTAAAAAGCCTGCAGCTTGTTGGAATGCTTTTTCACCCATGCGGCTTACACTTTTTAATTCCATTCGGTTTTTAAATGCACCATGTTCATCCCGATAAAGTACTATATTTTTGGCTAAAGCTTCGTTAAGACCAGAAACATGAGACAACAGAGCCGCCGAAGCAGTATTTACATCGACACCAACCGCATTCACGCAATCCTCTACCACGCCATCCAAACAACGCGCCAAGCGAGTTTGATTCACATCATGTTGGTATTGGCCTACGCCAATAGACTTGGCTTCAATTTTAACTAATTCTGCGAGTGGATCTTGAAGGCGGCGTGCGATAGAAACAGCACCTCTCAAGGTAACGTCTAAATCAGGAAACTCCTGAGAAGCAATTTCTGACGCCGAATAAACCGATGCTCCTGCTTCACTCACAATAACTTTAGTCAGTTTTAAATCAGGGTACATTTTTATTAAATCAGACACCAAACGTTCGGTTTCACGAGAGCCTGTTCCGTTACCAATACTGAGCAAGTTAACTTGGTATTTTGCTGCCAATTTAGCCAAATCAGTAATTGCCTGATGCCATTCATTTTGTGGGGCAAATGGAAAAATAACGGTGTAATCCAGCAGTTTACCAGTTGCGTCGACTACAACCACTTTCACACCAGTTCGGATTCCAGGATCAAGACCTATCGTGATTTGTGGACCAGCGGGCGCCGCGAGTAACAAGTCCCGTAAATTTCTAGAAAATACTTTTATTGCTTCTTCATCAGCCATTTCACGTAAACGAGTGAGTAATTCCAGCTCTAACTTAGTAAATAATTTTACCTTCCAAGTAAGACGTATTGTTTCAAGCAGCCAACTGTCTGCTTTTCTTTGTTGGTCAACAATATTGAAATGTACTGCTAATTTATTTTCACCATATGTTGCTTCATGTTCAGGTAAAGTAAGGCTTACTTGTAACACACTTTCGCGACGGCCACGGAATAAAGCTAAAGCACGATGAGAAGGAATTTTTTTAATCGCTTCAGCATAATCAAAGTAATCTGAAAACTTGTTTACAGTTTCTTTTTTCTTAGAGCTGCCTATCGATTTAACAATACAATGCTGCCACAGATGTTCGCGCAGTTCATTAATTAAATCAGCGTCTTCAGCAAAATGCTCCATTAATATATGCCGCGCGCCTTCTAATGCTGCCTTTGCATCCTCGACACCTGCCTCGGGATTGATAAATTGAACCGCGTGTTCTTCGGGATCCAAATCAGGATTTGTCCAAAGAGCCTGGGCTAATGGATCTAAGCCGGCTTCTATAGCAATTTGTGCCTTAGTGCGACGCTTGGGTCTAAAAGGTAGATATAAATCTTCAAGACGCGTTTTAGTATCTGCAGCGAGAATACTCTTTTCAAGTTCAGGAGTTAATTTCTCTTGTTCTCGGATAGACTGCAACACAACAGCGCGACGCTCATCCAACTCACGTAGATAATGTACACGTTCATCAATAAAGCGTAATTGCACATCATCCAGCCCATCGGTGGCCTCCTTACGATAACGTGCAATAAAAGGAACTGTTGCCCCTTCATTGAGCAGACGAATGGACGCTTCTACCTGCGCTGGTTTAACTTTAAGCTCTTGCGCAATAATCGCAGCTAATCCCAACATCTCTTGAGTCATTTACATCCCCGTAAAACATAAATATAGAACAATTTAATTACCACAACCTAAACCTTTTAAAATTAGGCTGGGTAAGTCGTTTAAAAAACCGCCACATTATTACTCAACAGTCACCGACTTGGCAAGATTACGCGGCTGATCAACGTCAGTACCTTTAGCCACAGCAACATGATAAGCCAACAGCTGCAAAGGAATCGTATAAACTATTGGCGCAACCCATAAACCACAGTAAGGCACCTTAATTAGACGTGTGCCATTTGCTTGCCAGTTTTGAGTGTTATCAACAAAAACAAACAGCTGACCACCGCGCGCACTCACTTCGTGTAAATTAGATTTTAATTTATCCAAAAGTTCATCATTAGGCGCAACAGCAATAACAGGCATGTTTTCATCAACTAAAGCCAAAGGCCCGTGTTTCAATTCTCCGGAAGGGTATGCCTCCGCGTGAATATAAGAAATTTCTTTTAATTTTAAAGCACCTTCAAGAGCAACTGGGTACTGAACGCCACGCCCTAAAAATAAAGCATGTGCTTTATTAACAAATAAAGAAGCGAGATCTTCGATTTCCTCATTCATTTTTAATACACGCTCACAGCATGCAGGCAACTCTTGCAATTGTTGTAAGACTTCATTAGCACGATTATCGTGGGAAAGTGCTGCCGCTAACATCAAAAAAGCAGCCAATTGGGTGGTAAATGCTTTAGTAGAAGCCACACCAATCTCGACTCCTGCGCGCGTTAAGAAAACACAATCCGCCTCTCTGACTAAAGTGCTTGTTGCAACATTACAAATAGCTAAAGTGGCGACATAACCCATACCCTTCGCTTTTTGCAAAGCAGCTAGTGTATCTGCTGTTTCTCCTGATTGGGAAACTGTAATAAATAAAGTATCTTTGGGTACAACAACGTCGCGATATCGATATTCACTCGCGATTTCAACTTGTGTGGGCAATCCAGTAAGAGACTCTAACCAATATTTGGCAATCATGCCGGCATGATAACTGGTACCGCAGGCAACAATATGAATTTGTTTTACGGTTGGAAATATATGGGAAGCGCGTTCACCAAAACTGGATTTAAGCACCTCAAGGCTATTTACTCGCCCTTCTAAAGTATCCGTCAGCACCTTAGATTGCTCAAAGATTTCCTTGAGCATAAAATGCCGGTAAGGTCCTTTGCTTACAGTTTCAGCATCGCTGGTTAAAGGATGCAAAGGACGCTCAACAACCGATTTAGATGCATCATAGATTGCCACATTTTTTGAAGTAATAAAGGCACTATCACCTTCTTCTAAATAGATCACTGACTGTGCAAAAGACTTTAATGCCAATCCATCAGAAGCGATAAAATTCTCACCGATACCTAAACCAACAACCAAAGGACTACCTTTACGAACTGCAACAAGCTCCATTGGTTTTTGTTGATGAATAACGCCTAAAGCAAACGCACCATCCATTTCTGCAGCTGCGGTTTGTACTGATTCAAGCAAATTTTCACTTTGTTGATAGTAGTAATGAATTAAATGTGCAGCGACTTCTGTATCGGTTTCAGAAGTAAACTGATATCCCTTCATCATTAATTCATGACGTAACGTGTCATGATTTTCAATAATACCATTATGTACTATGGCAATTTCCCCATGAGACAAATGAGGATGTGCATTTTGCTCAGAAGGCTTACCATGTGTGGCCCATCGTGTGTGGGCAATCCCTGTAGAACCTGCAATAGCTGTTTCTTGCATCGCATTCGCTAAATTTTGTACCTTGCCCTGAATTCGTACGCGCTTTAAATGCTCTTGATTATCGATGACTGCAATCCCGGCAGAATCATAACCTCTATATTCCAAACGACGTAATCCTTCCAGTAAAATTTTACTGATATCCCTTTCAGATACAGCTCCAATAATCCCACACATAAACCTGCTCCTCGTTTCAAAAACCGCATATGAACGATATATCAATAAAAAAAGGGCAATTATGCCATAAACATTTATAAATCACTAACATGATTCGTAACGATTTAGAAAGGACGATGCCACAAATTATTCTCTAAAATTAAACGAAGAACACCGCGATTTTAGATGCTCTAAAAAGAAAACCCGGGTTAGGGCCATGCCTTCACCCAGGCTCCGAAAAACCTAAACAGGTTTTAACGCTTTAACACACGTTTACTCTATAGGATTTTCACACGTTACTTCATATCCATGGTATTTCATTGTCTTGCAAATCTCAAAAGCAAGTAGCCCATGCGCACGGGTGCTTGGATGAATTTCATCCCAGAATAAATAACTATCAGGTGTATCGCATACATGATAATTTTTATCTCCTGACGCAAAACTCGCATCCCGATATTGAAGTACTTGTGCGTAACGTAATACATAGTTATTCGCAAAAGGTGAACTACGGAATGCATCATACATAGGGAACTTCACGTCAATACATGCCTCAGTCGTATTAGTAAATCCATAGTTTTCTGGATTTTTTAAGGCCCGGGACAAATAATCATGCATATCGACGTAAAGAAAATCGGACTCAGGATAAATCTTCGCCCATTCTTTCATGCGATTTTGCAAACGCTCATTGTGTACATCCACCGCATTATTTAAAACTTCCCTATCTGTGGTTTGCACGACCCGAGGAGTATCGCCTATATGTGGCAGTCCCATGATCACAAAACGACGCGCACCTGCTTTCATTAATTTCATGACAGCAGAACCGGTGCCGGAAAGGACATTATCCACATAGGTACTCATTACTTCAGTGTTGTAATTATCTTCAAAGAACAAGACATTAATATAATCATTATTTCCTGTGAAAATGAAAAATACCGTTTCATCACTTAAAACAGGGTGCTCTAGCAAATAAGCTTGGACGGTCAAGCCAAGGCTTGGTGGCACCAATTTACCTACAATAAGATTTTTGATTGTTCCTAATGGATGCCGAATCAAATTCCATACGGTAAGTTGATAATCATATGTTGCTGCCCAGCTTCCACCAAAAGCACGGTTCAAATAAACTTCTTCATCTTCAGGAGAAATAGATAGCATTTTTGCTAAATACTCATTCCATACCTGACCATTAGAGAAACGAGCATTCCAGTATGGTTTTCCGGGTAGGACAGGCACCAACTTAACTTTGCTGACCAAATTGGCAATATAGGGTGCCAATTGATTATCAAAAAAATCGGTTACTATCGCGATGCCCGAATCCAAAACCATTTGTGGTACATAATATTCATCAGCAAACTCAACCATTTTATTGAGTACAAAAACTTTAAAAGGCGCAACTAAAAAAGCAGGATCCTCTTCCTGACGTAAGCTTTTGAGTAAATGAGTGGTATTCCCTGTATCTGATAAACTGTCGCCAAAAACAACCATAGTTTTTATGGGCGTAGCGGCAAAACTCATGAACGGGATAAAGAAACAAAGGATAAAGAACCAACGCAACTTCCGCATGTAATGTGCCATATTATCTCCTTATAAAGCCGGCAGAATGAAAAACACCGATAGCTTTGGTACCTACCTAAGAAACTTCAAAATGCTATTTTTAGTCATTACTTTCCCGCTCTGGACGCTTTTAAAACTCGCCATTAAACTAGGCTATTACTCATCTTTAAAGCTTCTGGAGTGAACAATTTAAGTTGTTTAAAACTTAGCATTTTGAAGTTCCTTAGGTATATAACAGTATGATCGCTGGTTAGTTTTTGTCAACGCATTTAGCTAATTTTGCTTCAAATTTAAACGTCTTAATAAGATGCATTTAATTCATGCCTATTGATTAAATTCTGTGTAAATGGTAATTTTTGTCGATTATTTTGGGTTATTTTTCAGGTAGTATGATGAACGAGATAGTGATTGCTTCATTTTATAAATTTGTTCTTTTAGAAGATTTTGAAACGATGCGTGAGCCTTTGCTGGCGAAAATGCATGAAATCAAAATCAAGGGAACGATTATATTGGCCTCTGAAGGAATCAATGGAAGTTTTGCCGGCACACGTGAGCAGATGAACCTATTCTACCAATTCATTCGCCAAGATGAGCGTTTGGCCGATTTAAGGTTTAAAGAAACTTTTGATAAAGAGAATCCCTTTGAAAAATCTAAGGTCAAACTACGCAAAGAAATCGTAACCATGGGCATAAATAACATTGACCCACTGAAAACCGTAGGGACTTATCTGAGCCCTGAAGAGTGGAACGAATTAATTCAAGATCCGGATGTGGTGTTAATTGATACCCGTAATGACTATGAATTTGAATTGGGTACATTCAAAAATGCCATTAACCCCACTACAGAAAATTTTCGTGATTTTCCACAATATGTGCGTGAACAGTTAAACGATAAAAAAGATAAAAAAATCGCCATGTTTTGCACAGGTGGGATACGCTGCGAAAAATCCACTGCTTATTTAAAAGAGTTGGGTTTTGAAAATGTCTATCATTTGCATGACGGTATTCTCAATTACATTGAAAAAATGCCCAAAGAAGAATCGCTCTGGGAAGGACAGTGTTTTGTTTTTGATAATCGCGTCGCAGTTGATGATCAATTAAATCGCGTCTATCCTCAATTACCACTGGATTACAAACACGATCGCGTCAAAGAATAAATATGACTAACAAAAAACAATCCGATTCAACCATCGTGTTGAATCGCAAAGCAGGTTTTAACTATTTTATTGAAGATCAGTACGAAGCAGGTCTCGTACTCGAAGGCTGGGAAGTCAAAAGCTTGCGCGCAGGAAAAATAAATTTATCTGATGCGCATATTATTATCAAAAACAGTGAAGCCTTTTTACTTGGTGCGCAAATTCAACCGCTCATAACCGCCTCGACACATTCTATCCCCGACCCGATACGTACACGTAAGCTATTGTTAAATAAAAAAGAATTGAATCATCTCATCGGCAGTGTTGAACGCCAAGGCTATACTATAGTGCCCCTTTCTTTATACTGGAAAAAAAATAACATAAAGATAAAAATAGCGCTGGCTAAAGGTAAAAAAGAACATGATAAACGAGGCACCATTAAAGATCGCGAGTGGGAAAGAGACCGTTCGCGAATAATGAAAAAAACAGGGAGAGATTAATGAATATTGGTGAATCCATACCCGATTTTGCTTTTGCAGCAACGAGTGGACTCAATGCACATCTGAGTGATTATCAAGGTCAGTATGTCGTTCTCTATTTTTATCCTAAAGATGCCACACCAGGCTGTACTACTGAAGGCCAGGATTTCCGTGATGCATATCCTCAATTTCAAAAATTAAATACCCAAGTCTTTGGCATCTCTCGTGACAGCATGAAATCACATGAGAATTTTAAAGCAAAACAAAACTTTCCCTTCGAGCTCATTAGTGATCACGACGAACAGTTATGCCAATTGTTTGATGTGATAAAAATGAAGTCCATGTACGGCAAACAAGTACGTGGCATTGAGCGCAGTACGTTTCTCATTGATCCCCAAGGCAAATTAAGCAAAGAATGGCGTAAAGTAAGTGTCAAAGGCCATGTAGACGAAGTACTCAGTGCTTTAAAATAAAATTCTTGACTGGGTCTCATCCCCTAAGCAGAATGAATGAAGGAAGCAATCAAATAATTGTAGCCTGGGTGAAGGCGTAGCCCTAACCCGGGAAATTTCTCACCACTGACCCCAGGTTACGGCTTTGCCTTCGCCCAGGCTACACGTTTTAATCACAAGGTGAATTTATGGATAATAGCAATACCAAGCTGTTTGTACTTGATACCAATATTTTAATGCATGATCCTACAGCGCTCTATCATTTTGAAGAACATGATATCTATGTGCCCATGGTTGTTCTGGAAGAGTTAGACAATCATAAAATGGGTACCTCGGAAGTAGCGCGTAACGTACGCCAAACCAACCGCATGATGGTAGAACTCATGAGTAATTCTACCCATGAGCAAATTGTATCTGGATTAGCGATACCTAATTATTTGCACTCCGATAAGAAAAAGTGCAGCGGCAAGCTATTTTTTCAAACCGATGAATTTGACCAAGCTGTCCCCTCAACGCTCCCAGGGCATAAAGTAGATAATACAATTCTGGCTACCGCTTTAGGCTTACAAAAAAAATACGCCGGGAAAAAGCAGGTCATTATTGTATCCAAAGACATTAACTTACGTATCAAAGCGGGAATTTTGGGAATTCTTGCAGAAGATTATTACAGCGATCAGGTCCTTGATGACGTCAATCTGTTGCATAGAGGCTTACACATTCTAGATAATAATTTCTGGGATACCCACGCCAAAGACATGGGATCATGGCAGGAAAGCGGCAAAACTTTTTATAAAGTAGCTGGCCCGCTAATCCATCAGTGGAACCCCAATGATTGCATCAGCACCGAAGATGATCAGTTCCAAGCCATAGTAAAAAAATTGGAAAGTGATCATGCGGTAATTCAGCTCGTGCGTGATTATACAAAACATTCTGTATGGGGAATCCATGCGAAAAATCGGGAGCAAAACTTTTCCCTAAACTTGCTGATGGATCCCGATATCGATTTTGTTAGCTTACAAGGTCCTGCGGGAACAGGAAAAACACTACTCACTATTGCTGCAGGTCTTACCCAAGTCTTAGATCAAAACCGTTATTCAGAGATTTTAATGACGCGGGTGACAATTCCTGTAGGCGAAGATATTGGTTTTCTTCCTGGCACCGAAGAAGAAAAAATGACTCCGTGGATGGGCGCGCTAATGGATAACCTAGAGGTGCTCCACAGCTCACAAGTGGGTGGTACTTTCGGACGTGGCGCAACCCAAGATTTATTACAGAACAAAATTAAAATTCGTTCTTTGAATTTCATGCGTGGTCGTACCTTTTTAAATCGCTACATTATCATTGATGAAGCGCAAAATTTAACGCCCAAACAAATAAAGACTTTAGTTACACGTGCAGGCCCTGGATCTAAAATTATTTGTCTTGGGGATATCAAACAAATAGATACCCCTTATTTGAGTGAAACGACGTCGGGTTTAACTTTTGCAGTAGATCGTTTTAAACACTGGGAGCATAGTGCCCACATGAGCTTAACCCGTGGGGAGCGTTCAAGACTTGCATTTTATGCTGCGGAACATTTATAGTAGGGTCCGTTTAAATTTCGCTAGCTTGAGCCAAAATGGCTTGATTTTTGAGCACCGAAGCGCAGCATACATGAAGTATGTGAGCATCGGAGCACAAAAAATCGAGACAGTTTGGCCAGGATAGTAGAAATGTACTTTAAGGATTTACCATGACCGATCATGCCATCACCTTTGATGACGTTCTGCTTGTTCCTTCATACAACCACCACGAATCAAGACGCGTGGTGGAAACCACCAGTACTGACCGACTGGGTAAATTAACTCTAGAACTCCCTGTAATTAGTTCCAACATGGACACCATTACTGAAAGTACTATGGCAAACTTCATGGGTTCCAAAGGTGCTATGGGTGCTTTACACCGCTTTATGAGCATCGAAGAAAACGTTGAAGAATTTAAAAAGTGCCAAACTAAAGTTTTTGTTTCCGTAGGTTGCAGTGTTGCCGATTTAGAAAGGGCAGAAGCATTACGTGATGCAGGCGCTGACTATTTCTGCGTGGATGTGGCCCATGCGCATGCCAAATATGTGGGGAAAACGCTAAAGAGTTTACGCCAAATCCTTGCTGACCGCTGTATTATGGCTGGAAATGTTGCCACCTATGCAGGCGCGGATTATCTTGCCTCATGTGGTGCGGACATCATTAAAGCGGGTATTGGCGGAGGTTCCGTGTGCAGTACGCGCATCAAAACCGGTTTTGGTGTCCCCATGCTAACCTGCATTCAAGACTGTTCACGTTCGGATCGCTCTATCGTTGCTGATGGTGGAATTAAAACCTCCGGAGATATCGTCAAAGCATTAGCCTTTGGCGCTGACTTTGTCATGATAGGCGGTATGCTCGCAGGAACTGCCCCAACACCTGGCGAAATCATTCAAAAGCAAGATGGAACTAAAGTAAAGCGTTACCGTGGCATGGCATCCAAGGAAGCCCAGGAAAACTTCTTAGGACAAATGCATGAATGGAAAACGGCTGAGGGCGTCGCAACGGAAGTACCCTTCAAAGAAAACCCTGACGCAATTATTGCAGATATCGTAGGTGGTTTACGATCTGGTCTGACCTATGCTGGCGCGGACACCATTAGCGAACTGCAACGCAAGTTAAATTACGTGGTGGTCACCCAAGCCGGTCGTATTGAAAGCTTACCGCATAAATTATTGACTGGAAATTAAAAAGAACTCACTCATCCATTGTCGCCTGGGTAAAGGGATAAGGCCTTAACCCAGGTTTTCGAGTGCTCCCAGAAATTACGGAGTTCCCACAGTAGGGGTATCGGGAGCTGGAGTATCAGGAGCAGGAGCTGGTTGTTTTTGTTGAGGTGCAACCTCATCAAAACTACTATCATCCACAGACCCGAGAGATTGTTCCGCTTCACCAGTTTTACTGCTACTTAGAGCAGTCATTTCAATGGCTCCACCTAGGGTATCATCATCATTAAATGGAAGCTCAGAATTCCATTCGGTATTCCATTCTTCGACGTTTTCTTCTTCATCATTTTCTGCTTCAACTACTTCCTCATCTTCATCATTTTCTGCTTCAACTACTTCCTCATCTTCATCATTTTCTGCTTCAACTACTGCCTTATCTTCCTCTTCTTTTTTGGGCGAAAAATCAAGTTTTTTTACTTTATCTATAAGTTTCTCTAGAGCATCAGCTATTTTATCGCCCAATTTGTCAGGAGCAGAAGTTATCGCATCGGTAACTGCACCCACCGTGTTTGCAACTTTAGTAAGCGCCTGCCCTACTGTCGTTTGCTTGAAAGCGTTTACTTTATCGTCTATTTTATCTGAAATTGCGTCTTTTAGCTCACCTGCTTTTTCGTTTACCGCATCCTTCAAGCCACTCAGCGCTTTTCCTACCCTAGTTTCTGCAAATTTATCACCAAGTTTCTCTACGCCCTTTTTCAAAGCATCGTTTATGGAACCATTAATGTCCGCAACCATCTTCCCCATATCTTCAAGCATCTCTTGGCTAGCGCTTTTCTCCTTGCCCTTACCCTCGTCTTTTTTAGCGTCCGTTTTTTTAGGTGGAGATGCATCGTCCTGCTTGGCTTTGCCGTCGTCTTTCTTGCTTGGTTTTGGACCATTAGAAACATCCGGAGTTATCACCTGCGGTTGTGGAGGAGTAGGTGTACCACTAGTAGGACCTGGAGTCTGTGTATCTGTTTTTGGCTTCTTAGGTTCAGTTTTGTCTGTACTCATTTATCTTAACCTCTATAGTATCTGCCCCTATTATATTAAAGATAGCACATTAAAAGAAACGTTGCCCTGAAATAAATAGCGCGAATTTAATATTTTCAGATACACTAAATAGTATCAGGATTTGCTTTTTGTGAATTATATTAACCCATAATTTACACTAATTTTGCAAAAAAATGGCAACATAAAATGGAATAATACATCATGATGAAGCAAGATGATTTTCGGTATATGCGACGAGGCAAACAACTGCTTGATTTAAACAAGGATGATTTAGCTTTGCTCGAACCAATTTATCGACGGGGTCCCAAAAAAGATCGTGCCCTGCTGCTGATACATGGGTTTACTTCCTCCCCAGCAGTTTATCGTTATCTGATTCCTCAATTAAATCATTATGATGCATTAGTTTGTCCTGTATTACCGGGGCATGCTGAAAGCATCTCTGCTTTTGCACAAGTCAAGGCTGAGGATTGGTTCAATTGTGTCATGCAAGAATGCGAGACATTATTTAAAGAATATCAAAAAGTAGATGTTCTAGGCTTATCGCTTGGTGGACTTTTAGCTTGTAAGTTGAGTGCCAAATTTACATTCAATCACATGTTTCTTTTAGCGCCAGCCTTAAAACTACACATGAATATTCATAAGAACCTAATGATTCTTAATCTACTAAAAAAACTTGGATTTTGTGAGATCCGTGGACAGGCAGGTAACCTAATAACCAATGAACATGCGGAAATATCATACAGAAAATTTCCAATTCCTACGCTGATTGAGGTGTTTCACTTTATTCGCGAACACCATTGGATCGCACCAAACTGTCCAGTTGATCTCTTTTTAGGCACTTATGATCGTGTTGTTGCTTCCAAAGAAGTAGAAAGGATGTTTTCCTCTTTACCTAACACCACCATACACTGGCTTACTAACTCGGCACATGTTTTACCATTGGAGAGTGACCTAGAGCAGATTACCCAATGCATTAATCGACATATGCCTCATAACTCGAAGGAGCAGCCCTCACTTCTGTTAATGGAGAAGGAACTAAGAGTAAACGAAATTTAATCCACTCTGATGAGCGCCATCTCCCCTTCAAGGGAGAAGGGGGACGCATTTGTTCGACTTATGGAAAACAAAAAATCCCCTCTCCCGCCATCGGGAGAGAGGTGAGGGAAAACCAAACTCGCTACTTTTTAAGGGAATTGTTTATTGTAACGCGTAAAATCTTTCAACTCGGCTTGATTCCACTCACGCATATCTAATACCGATCCATCAAAAGCCATAAAGTCCGCACGCGTAGTGGGAAGGTTATAATAATAAATGTCACTTGCATCCGTAGCCAAATTACTCTGATGTTTTGCCACTGAAATTTCTGCAATAGAGTGACCGTGTGTTCTTACAAAACTGCGTTGTGCACGTAAATAGCGTCCTTTAAAGTGCGCATTTCCCCAAAGCTCAACATCGAGCCTATTGACTGCACCAGCTAATTGAATCGTTGATTTCTGCTTTGCGCGCACCGTTAAATTATCCGTTCTGACCCAATACAAACTGAGCCAAGCATTTCCATGCATCGACAAATTGGCTAAATTGGCAACTCCTTCGAGCTGAACTTTTGGATTTCCTTGCAGATGTACCTGTAAGTTTGGGCTAGAAATACCCCCAATTTGGACAAGACCTTTACCTTTAATATCCAGCACACGTAAGCCAATAGAGCCGCCTAATTTGACGGTCCCGGTATTGACCAAATAGGCATCCAATGCACTGGTACGTATCTGACTTCCGGTAATTAGAGGAGTACCTGATGCCATTATGCGGTTAAGAAACTGGCCGCGAACATCAGCATATACTGGGCCATGTGATGGATATCCTGTCAAATACAGTATGTTTCCTTTGACCTCTGCCTTGACCGCAACTAAATCGCGGGCGTCACCAGATAAAATCACCTGTGGCTGTTTATACCCCGTATGCAAACTCACATACAGAGGGCCTTGGAAGACAACCTGATTAAACGGAGTAACTGATCTGACTTGTTTCGTCTTTACAGCTGGCGGCAAAGGAGACATCGTTTTTTTTCTGGGCCCATGATGCGCACAAGCAGCTAATAAAAAGACAATTAGAATCAATAAGTAACACCGCTTTAGCATAAAGTTCATTCCTGGTTCAATAATTCCTCTACATTAGAGGAAGTTCTGGCAATGTGCAAGGTGTAGCCTAGGTGAAGCAAAGCGGAACCCGGGTTTTCCAATAGAGAATCGTACCTCACCTCACTCAGAGCCATCTAAAACCAAGATCCTTTATTAAAATTGGAAAGCATTACATTAGCAGGACAGGTATCATTCACTGGTGAATTCGGTGCACTATCGATTAACGTCTCTAAAGATTCATCAAAAGGAATTAATGCCGGCAATTCAATGTAAATATCAACCAAGATACCGTTTCGACACCCCAGATAAACTTTACCGGAGTTCTTTTTCCCAAAAGCTTGCACCACCATCTCCCGCAATGCGGTTAAAGGTAATTTTTGTCCTTGATGCTGGGTCAGATACTGTCCTAAAACAGAATGGTCGACCGCATCAGTCAAACGCATGGCCAAAGAAAAATACTCATCTGCAGATAGTACCTGACAACTGCCATGCTTATTCCATTCATGGCGCTCCAAACAACTCCCATAATTATAGCTGGGCATGATTTTTTTCAAGTGTTCGGATACTTGTGGTGACAAATTTAGTGGGGGATAAGCACAATGCTTGAATTTTTGTTCTACGCCACAGTATCCATAACTTTGACCACAGGCATTCTGGTTAGGCCATAAACCATGTAAGGTAAGATGTTTTGCTTGGTACGAATTTGGGGGTAAGTTCATGCATTCTGGCTTGCCAGCTTCATAGCCGTAAGTTTGGCAAAAACCAGGCTGCGAACTAAGCGCAAGAACATAAGAATCAGACATGCCCGCATGCGTATCGCAAGCATCACCGAATCCAACAGAAGCAACAACGTTGACAGAAAAAACAAGCAACAACAGAGCAGTGAGCTGTTTCATTAAGGCCTCCAACCAAGGCTTCTTTCAAACATTATACATAAGCAGAAAATGAAATCCAGCTTTTTATTTTTATATAATATATTGAATATTAATGAAAATTTTTTGATTAAAGTGTTTATTCTGAACACCAAAGTGACATGGTTAGTATCCGTAGCCTGGGTTTCGCTACGCCGCACCCGGGCTACATCTTAATCATTTGCAAGGATGGTGTCCCCTGGAAGATTCGCTAGATCATCAAGTTCTTCTCGTCGTTCTTTTTCAGCTCCTGCAGAGAAAAGACGAGGGCGCTCAGGTTTCTTAGGCTTCATAATTTCACCACAAAAGGTCTTATATTCTTGCTCATCAAATTCCAATTCCTTTTTTTCCTCAGGTTTAAACCTAGCGTCCACTAAAAATTGGGTTGCAATTGCCAGTGCCGCCGCTGCAATAAGCATAGGGATACCAATACCCAAAGGTACGACCGCTAAACTGGCGAACACCACGGCAGGAATAAGAAGTTGAATCAAAGTACTACGGATTAAATTGACTGATTGATAAATCATCATCTGTTTTTGATATTCAGTTTCTGCTAGGCATTGCTTAATTTCAAGGTAAAGAAATTTTTTTTCGTTGCTGTCCAGAGAGTTATCGCCTTTTAATCTATCGCTTCTTATCAATTGAACTAAGCACTTAATCTTAAAGTCGGCATCTTGCTGTGACTCTTGTTTTGTCTTATGAGTTTTATAGAGTTCAATACCACCTTTGACTATATTATTAATCACAGTAAATGCAAAGCACAATACCGCACCCGCAATAGCCATTGAAGCTAAAACTGGAGCTGATATAGGCAGGAATGGCATGGTTAAGACCAAAAACGCGCCCATCAAAGCAGTCGCGTACACAATACCCCAAATTAAGGATACTTTTTGCAGCTGCCACTCTCTTTTACACTTTTTCTGCTCTTGTTTTAACGTATGGATTTGCATCTCGATTTGGCGTATTGTTTTTAGCTCTTCCTCTTCAAGTTGTCCATTTTTATTACGCAAGGCATGAAGTTGCCGCTCTAATCTTGCTAAATCTTCCTCATATTGCAGCATGGCTTTATCATATTTTGTTTTTTGCTCAGCCAAATCCCAGATCGATATAGCAATATCAAAAATTAACAATGCAAGGGTAACCGCATCTCCCGCAGCACCCAATGTGCCTCCTCCAGTAAGCCAGAAAAAACACACTAAATTCGCTGTTCCCCAAATTGAATCATTCAATAAAGTAAATTTTCTTTTTGACCACTCGGTTTGGAAGCGCTCCTGCCAAGGAGTTTTTGCCTCTTCGTCACTCATCTGCTCTTCATCATATCGAATAGTATGTTTGAGTAACAAAAATAAATTCATGAAAAAACGCGCGTAATATAAAATCCAGCTCAAATTCCCGGTGTAAGGATCCGGCATTTTAATCGCTTTATCGGCTTGATCTCCGAAAAAACGAGAGTCTTCAGCAACTAAGCCAATCAAGGTTTTTATAAAACTTGACCCCCAGACCCAATATAATCTCTTATCATTCAGGGAATCCATGTACCCTCTAATGGTCTTAGTGGTTCCCCCTGATAGGTCAACAATGTCTTTAGCTAACAAGCGAGCAACAGGAATACCCATATATTTTATAGGTTGTGCATCAGAAATCTCCGCTAGCTCAGGAGATTCTTGAACGCGTCGTTGATATTCGGGGTCGAGCTCTTTAAGTAAAAGTGAACACTTCGCAATCTGTTGGTTATATTTCTTATCGTTTTCTGTTTTTTGATAGTCTTTTTCATGTTGTTGTTGCGCGGCCAAAAGCAACAGCGTAATTCTTAAGTCATATATTAGCTGTTCTTTTTGTTTATCACTCATGTATCGACACAGGACAACATCAGCTTTATCCAATTTTCCTAAATAAAATTCTAAGGAAGGAAGAAAGTCATCACTACGATGTTCTGCAAACGCGCGACCGGTTAAAGACCCAATATAATCCAGTTCCCTTCCTTTCGCTCGTTTATAGGTGTTGGCTTCAGAGGATGCTTGTTTTAACCGATTATAGTACGTTTGATGACGAAGATATTGAATGTACTTAGGAGATTTAAAGTATTCATCGTACTCTTCCTCTGCCGTGATTTCTGGTTCTATGGGTTCTTGCAGAAGTTGAATACTTTCTTTTTGTATATCTACATAATAAAGATTATCGTTCTGAAAAATGACGGCGTCATTATTGTCATGGAGCACACTTTTGAGGTTGGCAAAATCAACATTATCCTCATCTGCAAGATTAATCTCTTCAGAGTCTATATTGATAAGACCACATTGGGTTCGACTGTACTCAAGTAGCTTTTCGAAACTCAAATCAGCGATGTTTCTTTGTTCTTTTAATGCATCTCTAAGGAAAGATTGCAGAATTGCGCTACTTGTTGCCATAACAGTCACCTCTGTGCCCATAAATCTCGACGACTAATTCATTTTATCACAGAAAAAAATTAATGTGTTCTTTTTTATAACATAGCACTAATTTTAAAAACAAGATGTACAGACATTGATTTACACTATTGAAACCAAAATTTTCATAAAATAATAAATTATTGATTGAAAATTCATCATTTTAGTTGAATTTATAGCCTGAGTGCAGCGCAGCCAATCCCCGGGAATGCAATAGTAACGATCCCCGGGTTCCGAGACTACAATATTTTAGAAAAAGCTATGTCGCTGAAGAGAGATCACGCGCGTAAATATCATCGAAACGCTTAATGTCATCCTCTCCCAAATAAGCACCACTTTGCACCTCAATGACATACAGTGGCTCATTCCCCGGATTACTTAAGCGGTGGAGCGTATTTTGCGCAATATAAGTTGATTGATTTACCGATAGGAAAATGGTTTGCTGGTCATTGATTACTTCGGCTTTTCCAGAAACAACAACCCAATGTTCCGCACGATGTTGATGCATTTGTAAAGATAAACGGGCTCCAGGTTTGACCATCAGACGTTTCACTTTGAATGAAGCGCCCTCGGCGAGAACCTCATAATATCCCCAAGGGCGAGATACGCGTTGGTGATCCTGTGTGAGTTGGTGGTGATCTTTACTTAAAGAGCTCACCAAATCCTTAACCTGCTGTGAATATTGCTTGTCAGCAACTAAAACTGCATCTTGTGTTGCCACAATAATTTGATCTTGTACACCAATGGCGGTGACCAAAATATCGGTACTATGAATCAAGCAATTAGTACTCTGCTGCGCAATAACTTTTCCAGTCATCGTATTCCCGTCTTGATCCGGTATATTGGCATCAGCTACTGCAGACCAACATCCTAAATCACTCCATTGCATGGACACGGGGATAACTGCTGCTTTGTTTGTCTTTTCCATAATCGCATAATCAATCGATTCCGCCTCACATCGTGAAAAGTATTCTAAATCGAGACGTAAAAAATCATGATGATGTTGCGCTTTTAAAACAGCTTGCTGACTAAAATATGAAATATCCGGCTGGTATTCAGCTAACTCCTGAAGATAAACACCCGCACGGCATACAAACATACCGCTATTCCAAAAATAATTTCTACTGGCAATAAACTCTTTCGCCATCTCAATGGCTGGTTTCTCTCTAAAACTTAAAACCTGCTGCACCTTATCCGTTAGCGACTCTCCCGCCTCTATATAACCATAGCCTGTTTTGGGACTATCTGGCTCGATCCCAAAAGTCACTAAAGCTTGATGCTCTGCTGCAAATTGTGCTCCTGTTAACATGGCTTCTTGCCATGCTTTATCATCCGCTATCCAATGGTCTGAAGGAAGTACCAACATGACGGCATCAGGACCGGCAATTTGGGATAAATAATGAGCAGCACAGGCAATTGCTGGGGCGGTATTGCGTGCACAAGGCTCTAACAGATAGGTCATTGAATGACTTAAATGATTTAATTGCTCCTGACAAAGAAAATAATGTGCATCATTACTGACAATCAGAGAATGAGTACTCACCAAGTTCTGTGCTCGGTTCACCGTTTGTTGCAAAAGAGATAACTCACCATTTAAGGCCAGGAATTGTTTTGGGTAATTTTTACGAGATAACGGCCATAAACGAGTCCCAGAACCTCCAGCAAGGATAACAGGATAAAGAGTAGTCGTCATAAAGTTCCATGTTATGGCATAATTTGGCGCATTCTAACAGCATTTTTGACCTAAAAAAAGCAAACTTCCCAATAAGTCCGAACAAAAAAACAACAGCCTACGTTGCACGCGCAAATTTGCATACAGACGTTCATCTAATGTTTGGTTCTGAATATCATTTGCCAAAATTGATTTGAGAATATAATCTGCTCGGACTTACTTAAAAAGTAAACGTAGTTAAATGCTGAGCTAAACAGCCCAGCCAACACTTACTTATTAATAAAGCCACAAAAGTAAACTCTTCATGGAGACTTATATATTATGAAAAAAGCGGTAGTCTTACTCTCTGGGGGTCTGGATTCGACCACTTGCCTGGCTTTAGCAACAGCAAAAGGTTTTGCCTGTGCAGCAATCAGCTTTGCCTATGGGCAAAGACATTCTGCTGAATTACAAGCAGCACAGCGTATTGCACACCATTATAAAGTGATAAAACATCATATTGTGACCTTAGATACGGAACTGTTTCGTAACTCCGCTTTAACAGATACGAACCTGGACGTGCCTGCCTTTCAGGAAGGCTCTGAGATTCCGGTAACCTATGTTCCTGCGCGCAATACCATTTTCTTGGCAATGGCCTTAGGCCTGGCTGAATCCATAGGTGCACGAGATCTCTTCATTGGCGCAAGCTCTGTTGATTATTCTCATTATCCTGATTGTCGTCCGGAGTTTATTGAAGCCTTTCAAACTTTGGCCAATTTAGCAACCAAAGCAGGCGTAACTGGAGATCGTTTTTCTATTCATGCGCCATTACAACATTTAAGTAAGGTACAAACCATCCAGTTAGGGATAAGTCTTGGCGTAGACTACAGCTTAACGGTTTCATGCTACCAGGCAAATGATGCGGGCGAAGCCTGTGGTGAATGTGACAGTTGTACTTTCAGACGACGTGGCTTTAGCGGCGCAGGGGTTGCGGATCCTACTTTATATCATCATGCAACGACAAAATAACAGCCAATGAATCAATATCTAGTGAATTATGATATGGGTATTTTCGAGTATCTGTATCGCTTAATTAAAACCGAGGGCACAAAATGCGCCCAAAAATAAAACCAAAAGAACAAATAATAAAAAATCTGCTCATTTATTACACTAATAATCCTAAAAAATCAAATTATTTTACACTTTTGTTACAACAAATTGAGCATTTTTGGTTCACATGTAGCAAAAACATTGCTATGATTCGCCGTGATTTATAACCTTGGAGTAAAACATGGCATTACCAAAAAAAGTTGCAAAATTTTTCGAAACGATTGGTTATTTACCAGCGAGTGCTTTCGTTGGTCTTTCTAAGTTAGTACTCGGTGGTACTGATGTAGATGCAGATGGCAAACCTACTGGCACTACTACTCGCGGCTTAGTTGGTTTACTGGCTGATGGTGCTAAATATCTAGCTCGTTCAGCTACTGATTTCTTAGCGAACCATAAAAAAGCGATTGCTATTGCTGCTTGGGCTTCTTTAGCTGTTGCTGGTGCTGCTGCACTGACTTTATTCTTGTGGCCTGCTGCTTTAGCTGCTGTTGCTACATTCTCAATCGGTGGTCTTTCTATTGCTGCTATCGCTGGTGCTAGCACCCTTGCACAAATCGGTCTTGCTGCTGGTTTAGCTGCTGCGGCTACTTCTGCTCTTGTTTATACAGGTGCTGCTATTGGTAACTTCGCTTCTTGGGTTGCAAAGTGCTGCAAAGATCTTCGTGCTAAGAAAGGTCCTTCTTCAGTAGCTCCTACTGGTCTACAAGATGATGAAGAAGAAGATTTAGATAGTAGCCATGAAGCCACTGCTACTTTGGGCACTGGCTCTAGAAGACCACTTGCTAGATTAAGTACTTCTGATGATGTTGAGGCTTCTGCTACTGTTACAGCTAAGAAGCAACCAACTGCGACTGTTGTTAGATTAGGACAACCACAACAACCACAACACTTTCCTCCAGTACTTGCTACTGCTACTGTTGCTACTAAGAAGAAAGATGATGCTGAAGAACTCCAACAAGGTCGCGGTCTTGGCCTTTCAGGTAGCCAACACTAATTAATTAGTGCTGAGAGTACCATTGTAAAACGCGGCCTAGGCCGCGTTTTTTATTTCCTCTTATAGCGTTCTCCACAAATCATTCCTACTAAAATTCTTGCCATAATTCAGCCAATGCATTCTTAAAAGCAGCAAAGTAGAACCAAAAAACAAGGCTCGCATCAGGCTTCACTCCCGGGTTACGGCGATGTCTGCACCAGCTACAATTTTTTAAGCATTTATCACTCTTATGCGTTATAATCAGTCATTTCATGCAAGTAGGTACCTAATTGATGGCGAAACAACGGAAAATGCTGGTGACCAGCGCCTTACCCTATGCAAATGGTCATTTACATCTTGGGCATTTAGTAGAACATGTCCAAACAGATATTTGGGTGCGCACCCATAAAATGTTAGGCATTGACTGCATTAGCATTTGTGGCGATGATGCACATGGAACCCCAATTATGTTGAAAGCAGAGCAAATGGGAATTACTCCCGAAGCGTTGACTGCTGAAATCAAATTAAGCCATGAGCAAGATTTTAAAGCCTTTGCAATTGATTATGACTGTTACCACACCACCCACTCTCCTGAAAATCAGGAGTTGGCTGTCGCCATATACGAGGCATTACAAGCCAATGGTTCAATTATCAAAAGAACCATCCGCCAGGCTTATGATCCCCTAAAACAAATGTTTTTACCCGATCGTTATGTCAAAGGAACCTGCCCTAAATGTGGCGCTAAAGATCAATATGGGGATAACTGCGAAGTCTGTGGCGCGACCTACTCGCCTACGGATCTGCTTGATGCAGTATCGGCTATTTCGGGGGCCAAACCCATAGAAAAAGATTCCGAGCATTATTTCTTTGATTTACCTCGCTATGAACAGCTCTTAAAAGAATGGACCCGTAGCGATCACTTACAAGCAGAAGTTGCCAATAAACTGGATGAATGGTTTGCCGCAGGCTTAAAGCAATGGGATATTTCCCGTGACGCCCCCTATTTTGGCTTTCCTATTCCGGGGACTACGGACAAATACTTTTATGTTTGGCTGGATGCGCCTATAGGCTATATGGCTAGTTTCAAAAAATACTGTGATGCGCATGGTGTCTCTTTTGCTGAGTTTTGGGATAAAGACTCCACCACCGAACTGTACCACTTCGTTGGCAAAGACATCGTATACTTCCATGCTTTATTTTGGCCCGCGATGCTCGCTGCCAGCGGTCATCGCATGCCAACAGCGGTTTATACCCATGGCTTTTTGACTGTTGATGGCCAAAAAATGTCAAAATCACGCGGGACATTTCTCGAAGCACGCACCTATTTAGCACATTTGCATCCAGAATACCTACGCTATTATTTTGCAGCCAAACTCAATGGTCGGGTTGATGATCTTGATTTAAATTTTGATGATTTTACCAACCGCATCAACGCCGATCTGGTAGGGAAAGTAGTCAACATTGCCAGCCGCTGCGCCGGTTTTATTAATAAGCGCTTTGATAACCAACTCAGTAATCGTCTAAGTGATCCGCAACTGTATGCAGAGTTGCTGGCCATGCGTGCTGAAGTAGTGGAGTCTTTTATTGCTCGTGATTATGCACGCGCTATTCGCCAAATCATGGATTGTGCCGATAAAGTGAATCAGTACATCGATACAAATAAACCCTGGGTTTTGGCAAAAGAAGAGGAGCGTTTATCTGAAGTGCAAGACATTTGCACTATGGGGATTAATTTATTTCGCATCCTCATGGCTTATTTAAAACCAGTATTGCCGCTGATGGCAGAAGCCGCAGAAGAGTTTTTGAATTGTGAACCACTTACTTGGGATGCAATTGACCAGCCTTTATTAAATCATCATCTCAATACCTTCCAGCCGTTAATGGTGCGTGTTGAAAAGGACAAAATACAAGCGATGCTGGAGCAGTCCAAACAGGTGTACAATGCCCACAGTTAAAGAAATTGACGCGCTTTTGCCACAAACCCAATGTGGCGAATGCGATTTTCCTGGTTGTTTACCCTATGCCGAAGCCTTGGCTCAAGGTACAACCACGATTAATAAATGTCCTCCTGGAGGCGTTGCCACCGTCAAAGCGTTAGGTGCTTTGCTACATGTTGATCCAACGCCTTACTTGTCAGAAGCACTTGCCAATACACGTCCGCCATCTGTTGCCGTCATTCGTGAAGCAGAATGTATTGGCTGTACCAAATGCATCAAAGCCTGCCCGGTTGACGCAATTATCGGCAGTGGCAAATTAATGCATGCCGTAATCAACCATGAATGTACCGGTTGTGGTTTATGTGTTGCGCCCTGCCCAGTAGATTGCATCGAGATGGTTACATTACCAGAGATATCCTACGATAAAGAGTTAGCACGCAAACGCTTTCACGCGAAACAAAGCCGTTTATTGCGTGAGGAACATGAAAAACAACAAGCGTATAGAGAAAAACGCCTGCTTGCATTGAAAACGGATAAAACTCAAGACCTACAAGCCAAGCAAGACTATATTCAACAAGCTTTAGCGCGCGTAAAAGCGAAAAAAAATCATGAATAAGCAAAAACGTCGAGAAATTTTTGAACGCTTTCGTGAGCAAAACCCTCATCCAACTACTGAATTGACCTACCATTCTCCTTTTGAATTATTAATTGCTGTTATTCTTTCAGCACAAGCAACGGATATAGGCGTCAATAAAGCAACAGCCAAATTATTCCCTGTAGCCAACACGCCCCAAGATATTCTTGATTTAGGGCTGGAGGGCTTAAAGGAATATATAAAATCTATAGGCCTGTATAACAGCAAAGCGCAAAATATTATGAAAACGTGCGACCTGCTACTCAAAAAGCATGAGGGGCATGTACCCAATACCCGTGAGGAATTGGAGTCACTGCCTGGGGTGGGGCGCAAAACCGCAAATGTAGTGCTCAATACAGCTTTTGGCGAGCCCACCATGGCTGTAGATACGCACATATTTCGGGTAGCAAATCGCACGGGGTTGGCGAAAGGAAAAAACCCTTTAGCAGTAGAAAAAGCGCTGCTAAAAAACATAGAACCTGAATTTTTAAAAGATGCACATCATTGGCTGATTTTGCATGGGCGATACGTATGTACAGCCCGCAGCCCTCGATGTAAGACATGCATTATTCAGGATCTTTGCGACTATCCAGATAAAAATTTATAAGAGACTGCCTTGCAGTAGCGTAGCTTGGGTAGCGCAGTGAAACCCGGGAATACAAGAATACGGTTCCCGGATTCCACTGCGCTGCACCCAGGCCACATTTAGATGCTGGTTATGGATAACAACAATGAAAGAAAGTCATAAAAATACTCTAGCAAACTTCATTTTAGCAAAATTTTATCGATTTTTATCCAAGGAAGATAACGTCAGCAAAAGAACGTATCTGTACGATTTCGAACAAATGACCCAGGAAATAAAGCCTGGCGATGTACTCTTAGTAGAAAGCCATACGCGGATGGGTAATATTATTCGTCTTATTTCCGAAAGTACCTGGACCCATGCTGCTTTATATATTGGACGTCTTCAGGAAATTAGCGATCCCTCCTTGCGTGAGGTAGTGCAAAAACAGGTGCAAAATCTGACTTCAAAACAGCTGATCATCGAAAGTGTCCTCGGCGAAGGCACGCGCATCACTGGTGTGGACGAATACAAAAACGATCATATACGTATTTTAAGACCCTCCGCACTCCTCCCCGAAGATAAAGAAAAAGTGATTGCTGCCGCCATTCATAAAATTGGCAAAAACTACAGTCTGAGACATCTTTTTGATCTGGCACGCTTTATTTTTCCTTGGAGTTTTTTTCCGCGTAGATGGCGCTCTTCTTTATTTCAACACAATATGTTGCAACCCACTGAAGATATATGTTCGTCAATGATTGCCAAGGTGTTTCAATCGATAAACTATCCTATCTTACCCCTGATAAAAAAAGACCAAGCAGGCTATACCTTAATCCACCGCAACCCACGTCTTTATACGCCAAGCGATTTTGATCTTTCACCTTTTTTTGATGTGATTAAATATCCCATTTTACCGCTTAAAAAGGGACAAACTTATCATGACTTACCATGGAAGAACCAATTAATTAGTGATGACATTGAAGTCGTTGAGTTAAAAAATAAAGAATAATCGAGTTTGTTTTTAGATAAAAAGATCTTGATACAACATGTAATGTTCCTGGGCTTCATGAGAAAAAGACTGGCATTTCTATATTTTTACTCATACAATAAAATTTCGTTGTTGCAGGGAGCGCAAACAATATGAACTGGTGGACAGATGGCGCCAAATCACTTGGCAATGGAGTAACATGGGTTTGGAACAAGACCCCAATCACGCAAGCCGTGGGTTACGTTATAAATACAGGGTTTTATGTAGTTGAACAGGTTTTAGCCTTACGCGAGGCGGTTCCTGCCGTAGTTACGCCTCCAGTGATGAAGATCGTCAAAGGAACAGGGAATATACTCTATTATGATGTTGCACCTGTTGTCGCCGCACATTGTGTCAATTACGGCATTCAAACTTATTTGCGACCAGCAGACCCAAGCGGAATGTTGGCATCCTATCTAATACAACCTACCCTAACTCTTATCGATTATACAACATGGGGATTTACTTATAGGCAAGCCCCTAAATTAGCAGTACATACTTTTGCCCTTGTTTCCATGGGCCCAGCCGCTTTTAATGAATACAAATGGAAACTCAGCGAACCCCCACCAACATTATGTAAAGAAGAAGAGTGTAATTTTAAACGTAAATTTAAAGGCACTTTACGCGAACCATTAACATTGGCATTGAATGATCTGGTACTTTGGGTAGTTAGCAACCTTCCCTACGGTGGAAAACAACTCTCATGGGTATTAGCCGTCTTTTTTTATGGTGAATACATCACCCGGATGGCAACACCAGAACGATGTGAACGGCATAAAGCCATGAAATCGCAATCCGTACTGTCTTTAGGTGCAGTGTACACCGGACTCTCATTGTTGATGGATTATGGACTTGATTCCACAGTGGGAATGCCTCCTTATCTGTACCTCAGAACCTTGCACCATTTATTACTTTTAGCGCACATTAATCTCGCATCACACATGAACTTGCCATTAGTCAAAACGACAAAAGATACAATCTCCCTTGATCCTTTTGTTATTTATGATCGAAGCAAACGTTTTATGGTTGATGTTGTGTTTGCAGGGCTGATGAAAAGAATACCGATTGATTTTAAACCGCCAGAAGGTTCAAAACCCTTCATTCCGCTTTCAACGGTTTTTAAATTCTTAACTAAAGTACTTAAAAGTGATTTAGAGCAGGTACAAGTTACACAGCCTGGATTTTTTAAAAAAGCAACAAGAATTCTGATACCGAACATGTTTCTTAGTCCAAAAAATGCAGTCAATGATCCGGTGATTAAGCAATTTTGGCCTGACATACGCAGTGACTTACTCTACATCTTAGAAATTGTAGAATCGACAAAACCGGTTAAATCACTAACCACAGCACCTAAAGCCATTGCATCTACAGTGAAATATACACTACCAGTTGTATTAAACTTTCGTTTTGGCTTACCTATAAAATTGTCTGAATTTCTATTATCCTTAAGTAAAAAAGAAGACTTTTGGGATTTCGTATCTGAACTTAAATTATGGCTTGAACGAAATAATCTATCTAATGAAGTAATTTTGGCAAAAGGAAACTCTAAAGTGGGCGTAGGTTTACATGAACATGGACGAATCATCGAGCTCCCTATAGAGCCTCAAGCGATCACATTACCTCCTGCCGATGATTTAAAAGCAGTACGCACACCAACAATGGCGAATGCCAAACGCTTAGCTTTTCAAAAACCTCCGCAAACTCTAGTCACCGCACACAGTTTATTTTCTACTAAAGATCGCTCTCAATTCATAAGTGCCACGCCACCTAAAAAAGAAGAGCATCCTTTAGTCCAACCAACCGAAGAAAATGCGGCATTTCAATACAGCTAATGAGTTGAGGGGATTAAAAGAATGCCTATAGCGCTTCTGATTCTTTTAATCACCTTGATTGCAATTGCTATCCGCAGAATGACTCAAGTTATCATTCCAATTTGGCTTATTACTACAGTAGGCGCTGCAGCAACAGTATTATTGCAGCAAATCACCCCAATTCACGCAATTGCCGCAATTGAACCGGATGTAATGTTTTATTTGTTTGGTGTTTTTCTCATCGCCCAAGCAGCTGAAGACAGTGGCTATTTAGAACAATTAACGGACAAAATCTTCTATCGTGTCCACACTGGGAAACAGGCTTTATTCATTATTCTATTTGTCCTTGGATTGAGCGCGTCCCTACTGATGAATGATACCATTGCAATTATAGGCACCCCCATTATTATTCAACTATGTCAATCACATAAAAAGTTAATTAAGCCCTTACTTTTTGCCCTGGCGTTTTCAATCACTATTGGCAGTACCCTCACCCCTATTGGTAACCCACAAAACTTATTAATTGCTGTACAGGGAAACATGCCATCACCTTTTTTTCAATTTATCCGACTTTTGGCGATACCTACAATAATAAATCTTATCATTACTTATCTGTTTCTCTATTTTCTATATAGAGATACTTTAAACGAACCTATAGAAAAGCCTACTCCTGCCCCCATCAATGATCGTCATACAGTCACTCTTGTTCAATTAAGCTTAAGCATTTTTTTTCTTTTAATCATGCTGAAAATTGTTTTCGAATACATCCAATCATCCATCCATTTAAATTTCAGTCATATAGCACTTATCTCTTCCTTGCCAATTTTTTTAAGTAAACTCCGCTGGGAACTTATCAAACGATTGGATTGGGGCTCTTTGATTTTTTTCGCAAGTATGTTCATTTTGATGCAAAGTGTATGGGATAGTGGTTTTTTGCAAGCGCAGATCAATCATTTCCATCTTTCAATGGCTCAAGTGCCGGTTATATTGATAATCAGCATTATTCTGAGTCAATTTATATCCAATGTACCCCTGGTCATCTTGTATTTACCACTGCTCATGCACCATTCTGTTTCTGATGCCAGCCTATTGGCTTTAGCAGCAGGAAGTACCATTGCCGGTAATTTATCAATTTTAGGCGCAGCAAGTAACATCATTATTATTCAAAACTGTGAAAAAAGAGGCATTAGAGGCTTTAACTTCCTTGAATTTATAAAAATTGGGGCTCCGCTTACGCTCATTAATATTTTGATTTATGCATACTTCCTTTAAAGCGAAAATCAGGTCGTTAACAGCACGTGAAATCTAGATGAACCAATAGAAATTTATGAATCTCGCCCCATGTTCTCCCCTACACTCCGCGCATCAAGCAACTGGACAACTACTTGCCATATTAAACGCAATGGTGGTATATTTACGCGCGAACTTGTTCATTACAAGGCAACTATCAGCAAAGGCCAAGGCAAAATTATGGAAATTCTACACCTATGAATCAATCGTTGCCTTCACAGCGCTCTTGCTGCTTTTTGTTTCTGAGTATCAGTGTAATTACCGCTCTTATTTTATTAATCAACGTCTCATTTAAAATTGTGCTCGTTGAAGGCCTGGTATTCTCTGTGAATGGTTTAATCTGTCCACTCATAGCCGGTTTGTATTTATTGGCATTAAGAAACTGCTCAATTAAAGAACAAAGACATTTACTCAATATCTCTTTACTGACGTTATATCTTTTTTGTATCGGGGTTTATGTCTTAATCAATTTACCTGCAGCCGAATACATGCACGATAATCCAGTGTATCAAATTATTTTTCAAGACATACCTAAAAAGTTCTTTGCCACGACCATTGCTTTTGCCCTGAGTTTCTACCTGCCGCATCTATTGGTTTATCCTAAATCCAGTAAAAAATCACCTACACCAAAGCAATGCATGCTCCTTGCACTATTAGGTGGCATCAGTTTTTTTGGGCTGGATTTTTTTCTCTTATTTTCAGGTACTCATCTTCAAAGTTTTAAACACATTTTTATTGATTCATTTATGATTGCCTCGCTAATACTGCTTCTTATTGGTATTTTTTATCTGGCTTTTTTATTAAAATATCAGAATTTATTGACCCCTGAACGCGGCAGCGAGCAATTACCCTTATATCATTACTTTATTTGTGTTGCGATCGTAGTCATGCTGATTTGTTTGGCTTGTGAGTACAGAATAGTCACCATTATAAATAAATATATGGTCCTATCAGCCAGCTCATTATTTTTTCCCATTACCTTGGTGATTAGTACAATTCTTGGTGAGCTTTGGGGATACCGAGTCAATCTAAAATTATGTCTGATACTGATTGCCACCCAATTTACATTTGATGCATTACTTATGGGGATTGTCGCTTTACCTTCTCCAACGTTTTGTAATTTGAATCATTTTTACAACTACATCATGCTAAAAAGACTACCTGCAGCATCCTTAACCTTATTTATTGCCTTTATTAGTAATGCCATGTTGCTCAACTATTTGAAGCATTCTAAGTGGAACTTACATCGCCCATTGCGTATTTTAATTGCTAATTTTTGTTCTAACTCTTTATTGTGTTTAATCGATTACGGTTTGTTATTTGGCGGCATTTATCCTTATGATCAAGTGATTAATTTAGTAGTTAATGTTTGGCATTATAAATTATTTACAACCTTGATCACTTTACCTTTCATTCTGTGGTTCTGTGCTTATATGGAAAAGAACAAATCATTAACCTTGCAGTATGATTGATCCCCATAACCTCAATCGAGCCTGCCAGCAGTTGTAGCCAGGGTGTAGCGCAAGCGGAACCCGGGTTTCTAGACGTGAATAAACATAAGCTCCCGGGTTACGGCTCGCGCCTTCACCCAGGCTACAATTCTACGCCATGAATTGACGAGGAAGTCCGTGTGAATACTACTCTTTTTTTATTGGTCTTTTCCAGCCATAGACCGTTTTCTGTTTTGACTCCGTAAGTGTCAGCTCACCGGGAGGAACATTTTTCCGAATGGTACTGCCCGCCCCTATAGTTGCATAAGCGCCTACAGTCACTGGCGCAATAAACTGAGTATCTGAACCGACAAAAACACCATCCTCGATAATGGTTTTGTGTTTGTTCACCCCATCGTAATTACAGGTAATAGTACCTGCACCCACATTCACTTGCTTCCCAAGAGTCACATCACCCAAATAACTTAAATGACTTGCCTTAGAGCCCTCATCAAATACAGCCTTTTTGGTCTCCACAAAATTACCTATCTTACAGTGTGCAGCCAATTCGGTACCTGCTCTTAGGCGTGCAAAAGGACCAATAGCGCAATCATTTGCGATGTTGCATCCTTCTAATACACTGTTCGCATGAATCTCACAACCAGCACCCAAACTCACATCGCTGAGTATGCAGTTAGGGCCTATAGAGCAACCATCACCAAGAACAACCTTGCCTTTGAATATACAGTTGATGTCAATGAATACGTCTTTGCCACAAACTAACTCACCACGGACATCAAAACGATTTGCGTCAGCCAAAGTAACGCCTTGCTGTAATAATTGTTCAGCGTTCCGTACTTGCCAGATGCGCTCTAATTGCTGCAATTGTAAGCGGTTATTTACCCCTTGAATTTCTGCGCTATCTTTTACACTCAGTGTTTTAATTGGTGTTTGACTGGCAACAGCTAAAGCAATAATTTCTGTGAGATAATACTCAGATTGCGCATTATCATTGCCCAGCTTGGGCAGCCATGCTGCCAAATCGTCAGAAAATGCACAACAAACCCCTGAATAAATTTCTTTTATATTCTTTTCTTGCTCATTTGCATCTTTTTCTTCTACAATGATGGAAACTTCACCTTGGTTGTCTCTAATAATACGTCCAAGACCGCTAGGATCTTCGAGATGAGCAACCAAAAGTGCCAAAATGGATTTATAGGGGTTTGCTGTATTGCTGCATTCAATTAAAGCACGCAACGTATCGGCTTGAATAAGCGGTACATCAGCAGATAAAACAAGTACTTGTGTTTGTGGTGGAATAAATGGTAAGGCTTGCATTACTGCGTGTCCGGTGCCTAATTGTTCTGCTTGCTGTACCCAATGCACAGGTAAGTCAGGGAGTGAGTTCTTAAGTTGTTCACCACCATGACCGTATATAACATGAATTACATCAGGATTTAGTTGTTGTGCGGTTTCCACTACTCGAGTCAGCATAGGCTTCCCAGCAATTTGGTGAAGTACTTTAGGAGTACTGGAATACATTCGTTTACCTTGCCCTGCAGCTAAAATAATAATTTGTAAGTTCATGTAGTTATGAGTCCTAAGTTAAAACACAATGACAGCGATGCAAATGAAACAGTCTGCCTAAGTTAAAGAGGTATGATAACTAAATTACAGTTCAAGGAGTAGAGCGATGACCATATTTGTTAGAACAGCCCAAGCACTCATAGACCGAGTTTTGAATAAATCGAATGAAGACTCCATTGCTGAAGATAAAGGGGTAATATATGGATGGTTTCGAGATACCAAACATTCTGAGCAACAAAGAGAGGTAACACGTAATCTACAAAAACTCATCGCGGACTTTCAAACAGAAGATACAGATAAAAAAAATTTAGCAGGCATGCAAGATCTAATCAGCAAAACAGATGTCGTGGTCGAAAGTATGCGCGCCAAAAAATCATGGAAGCGAGGTGACTTGAATGACACTTTAAGTGACCTTAACTCACGCCTGGACCGATTCTACCGTTATCTTGGTGAGAAAGGCGAGAAAGCTGATAAAAGTGATAAGGCTGAGAAGAAATTGTTTACTTTTGTCGATGTCGCTGATGATGATGATCCGTTTAATCTACTTTGTGCTCATGCAGCTTATTACTTGGGCGAACATATTCTTTGTCCTCCTGAAGAAGGAATGCTTGCTAAGATATATGAAAAAGTTGCCAACTCCATTAGTAATGCTACCGCGATAGAAATCAGAGCCCAAAAAGAAGATTGTCTGATGAAAAATATTCTCATCTGTAAGAAAAAACTAGAGGGCTTGGATCCAGAAAAACCCGATTATAAAGAGCTACGGAAAACTTTTGTTATTGAAGCCATACAGGCCATTCATCGAGAGAATGCTGAGATCTGTGAAGAATCCAAACCTATTGACTCGATACCTGTGCAAGTAACTTTTATTGCCGTTGCTCGAGTTAAAGCCCCAACCATAAAGCCCAGTCGTGGAAGATTAAAAGTTGCTATGGACAATGCATTTGAGGAAATTGAAACCAGAGGGCTCAAAGAAAAAAATGATGAGAAAGCAGCACTCGCATTGTAACTTTTTGCGTCACACTGATTCTATAGCCTGGGTGCTTCACAGCGTAACCCGGGTTTCCTCAGCAGATCAAGATCCCCAAACCCTGGTTACGCCACACTGCAACCAGGCTACAAAAATATCCAAACTACGCAGTCAACTCACCACACAAGTCTGTTTCCATCAATTTCTTTATTTCTGCAATGTCTAATCTTTTGCTGAGCAAATACAATAACTTGCAATGGGCAGCTTCCGGAGTCATATCATGGCCGCTAATCACTCCAGCGTTCTTTAAAGAATGGCCAGTAGCGTATTGGCTCATCTCTACACCACCTTGTTGGCATTGAGTGCAATTAACAATGATCACCCCGCGTGCACAAGTATCCTTGAGCAATTTTAAAAAACGAGGCTCATTATTTTGAGCATTACCAGCACCATATGTCTCCAAAATCAAACCGCATAAAGGCTGATTTAAAATATATGTCAAAACATCCGTAGCAAAACCTGGGAATAACCGAAAATTAGCAATAAACTGTGGTTCTATCGTTTGTAAATGAAATGCTTTTTTAGGCCGCTTCAGTAACAAGTTTTGCTGAACTTTTATTTCAATCCCTATAGACGCTAGATGTGGATAATTCGGTGAGTCAAATGCTTTGAACCCCTGCGAACTGATTTTTTGTGAGCGATTACCACGCAATAAATGTTGATTGAAATAAATGCACACTTCATGTATGGGCTGATTTGCGCAGAGCCATAAAGAGGTGATCACATTATCGATCGCATCATTACGTACTTCGGATAAAGGGATTTGCGAACCGGTAATAATTACTGGTTTGCCTAAGTTCTCCAACATAAAGGATAAAGCCGAGGCAGTATAAGCCATAGTATCCGTACCATGAAACACAACAAAGCCATCAAAATGCGCATAGTCGTCCGCAATATCCCGTGCAATTCGGTTCCAGTCGTACACCGTCATATTCGAAGAATCAAGCAAGGGCAAGTATTCCTTGATCGCATATTCGGGCATGTCTGCATGTTTGAGTAAAGGAATTTGTTGTAATGCAGCTTCTACGTATCCTGCAGCAGGCTCATAACCATTTTCTGTCTTAATGCAGCTAATCGTGCCACCTGTATTGATAATTAAAATTCTCTTTTTCATATGCTGGTCAATGAGAGTATGTGTCCTAATTATATAACTAAATGCTTGCGATAGTGTAATGAATGTTGGACAGAGGGATGTAGCCTGGGTGTGGCGCAGCGAAACCCGGATTCCGCTGCGCTGCACCGAGGCTACAAATTCAATCGTCAAAATGCGAAAGTAAGACAGATTTTGTTGAGTAGTAACCTTTTTTCAATAATAATTACAGATTTAATTGCCAAGGTCTCGCAGTTTATGGAAAAATCAAGCTATTAGCGGTTTAATCTAAACAGTGACATCATGGTGATTGATCGTGCCGGTTATCGGTTGAATGTAGGTATTATCCTTGTCAACGCGCAGAATAGAGTTTTTTGGGGTAGAAGGACTGGTCATGATGCTTGGCAATTTCCGCAAGGCGGCTTAGCTGCTGGCGAAACATCGTTAGAAGCAATGTTTCGGGAATTGCATGAGGAAGTAGGTTTGGATAAGGAAGATGTTGAAGTTATGGGCTCAACCAAGCGCTGGCTTAAATACAGACTTCCAAAACAATATCTACGTCATGGCAGCGAACCTTTAGTGATTGGACAAAAACAAAAATGGTTTTTGTTAAAGCTCGTTGCTAGTGAGCAAAAAGTCAAACTGGACTTAAGTGACTCACCAGAATTTGACAGCTGGCGATGGGTCGACTTTCATGAACCAGAAGGGCAGGTTATTTTCTTTAAACGTCAAGTGTATTCACAGGCGTTAAAAGAGTTAGAACCTTTATTGAAAAAGAATCGTCGTTCTCCTTATGGCATTAAACGCAAAAAGAGAGCATAGGTTGCTGAGATATAAAATATTAGGGAGCGGTTGAATTTCGTGCAAGATTTGCCAAATACGGCCGTTGACCATTTAGAAAAGAGGTAATCATAGGCATAGATGCTCAAAGTACTTAAACGGATAGTTCAAGAAGTCACTACAGCCAAGCAGCTTTCTGAAGCACTCGGCATTTTAGTGCGACAAATTAATAAAGCCATTAATGCCGAGGCCGCTTCCGTTTACCTCATCGATACCAAACACGCCGAATACGTTCTTATCGCCACAGAAGGTTTAAATCAGCAAGCACCATTTCGTGTGCGTATCTCGTTTGATAGTGGCCTTGTAGGTCTTGTCGGCCGACGTGAAGAACCTATAAATCTTGAAGACGCCCCCGCCCATCCTGATTTTTATCATAATCCATTATTAGGCGAAGAGCATCTTAAAGCGTTTTTGGGCGTCCCTATTATTCAGCATAGAAAGCTCTATGGCGTTCTCATTGTTCAACAAACAGAACAACGCCATTTCGATGATACAGAGGAATCTTTTTTAATTACCTTAGCGGCCCAGCTTGGTGGCATTATTGCCCATGCAGAGGCAACCGGTGAGTTAGCCGAATTAACACAGCCCAAACCTATGGGCGTGAGCAAAAAAGTTGAAACCAGCCCTGCGGCTTTAGCAGGAGTTGGCTCTGTCCCAGGAATTGGGATAGGTACGGCTGTGGTTGTGTATCCACAAGCAGATATTGATGCCGTCCCACAAAATCCTGTCGAGACATTGGATGAAGAAATTAATGCGTTTTATGAAGCGTTGGAATCCACTCGCGAAGACATGCACCGCTTAAGTAAACGCATGAAATCTGTTGTTGGCGAAGAGGAACACGCACTGTTCGATGTCTATTTGCGAATTCTTGATAAAGACAGCCTAGGTGTAGAAGTAGAGCACATTATTCGTAAAGAAAAGCTTGGCGCCCAGGGGGCTTTAGCGGCGGTAATTAAAAAGCACATCGCGCAGTTTGAAAATATGGAAGATACCTATCTTCGTGAACGCGCCAGTGATTTCCGTGATTTAGGACGTCGTGTGTTGGCGGCATTACAATGGTCACAACAAGAAGAAATTGTATATCCCAAAAGAACCATTTTGGTTGGAGAAGAAGTAACTGCTGCGGCACTAGCGGAGGTTCCAGAAGGATATCTGGCGGGAGTTGTATCAGCCAAGGGCTCCAATAATTCACATGTTGCTATTTTAGCGCGCGCCTTAGGAGTGCCCACAGTTATGGGCGTGCGTGGTTTAAAATTAGATTCAATTTCCCGCCGGGCTATTGTGGTGGATGGATATTATGGGCAAGTTTATATTTCGCCATCAAAATCCGTACTGGCAGAATTCAAGCTCCTAGAGCAAGAAGAGCAAGCATTAAATCAGAGCCTGATTAGTCTACGCGATAAACCTGCAGAAACTACGGACAACTATAAAATTTCTTTACAAGTCAATACAGGCTTAGCTATGGACGCGGGTTTATCCATGAGCGTCGGCGCTGAAGGTGTTGGTTTATATCGTTCTGAAGTTCCTTTTATGAGTCGAGATCATTTTCCTTCAGAAGATGAACAGACCATTATTTACCGACAAACACTGAAAGCCTTTGCCCCACGCCCTGTAACCATGCGCACCCTGGATATTGGTGGCGACAAAGTCCTCCCCTATTTCCCTGTAGAAGAAGATAACCCCTATTTAGGATGGAGAGGTATTCGGGTCACATTGGATCATCCTGATGTCTTCCTGATGCAAGTTCGGGCAATGATGCGTGCAAGCGAAGAGTTAAATAATTTACGCATCATGTTACCTATGGTGACCAATTTAAGTGAAGTCGAAGAGGCATCCTATCTTATTGATCAAGCGTTTACAGAATTGTTAGAAGAAGGTTGTGTCATCGAAAAACCAAAGGTAGGAGTCATGATTGAAGTTCCTGCAGCAGCCTATTTGGCACGAGAAATCGCCAAACGGGTCGATTTTATCTCTGTAGGAAGCAATGATTTGACCCAATATTTTCTGGCAGTCGATCGCAATAACGCGCGTGTTGCCGGTCTTTATGATGCCATGCATCCGGCAATGTTACGTATATTGCTAAAAGTCGTGGAAGGAGGCCATGCAGCAGGAGTAGAAGTCAGTATTTGTGGCGAAATGGCCAGCGATCCTTTAGCCGTTATTTTATTAGTCGCCATGGGTTTTGATACCTTAAGTATGAACTCTTCAAGTTTACCGCGAGTAAAATGGGTCATTCGTAATTTGTCCATTGCCAATGCGCGTAAAATTCTTGCTGAAGTGCTGGAATTTGAACACCCTGCGCAAATACGTTTTCATTTACAAAAGGCACTAGAGGATGAAGGATTAGGCGGCCTCATCAGAGCTGGAAAGTCTTTATGAATAGGAAGCTGATTACAGGCTACAATGCTTCATCACTTAAACTACGGAAACGTGCGTGTTATAAAAAAGGAACTTAAAAAAATATGCTAACCTTTCCCTACATTAATCCTGTCGCATTTTCACTAGGTCCAATACAAGTCCATTGGTACGGCTTAATGTATTTGATTGGTTTTGTGAGTGGCTGGTTACTCGCTCATTGGCGTAACAAACACTATCATCTGAATTGGACTTCAGAACAAATCAGTGATTTGATCTTTTTCGCAGCCCTTGGTGTCATTCTTGGGGGGCGCATCGGTTATATGCTTTTTTATAATTTCCCGGATTTACTGCATGATCCCTTGTCTTTATTTAAAATCTGGCAAGGAGGAATGTCGTTCCATGGTGGTTTACTTGGGGTTGCTGCTGCACTCTGGTACTTTTCTCATAAAAGTAAAAAATCATTCTTAGAAATCGCTGATTTTATTACACCACTGGTTCCCATAGGCTTAGGTGCAGGACGTATCGGCAATTTTATAAATGGCGAATTATGGGGCCGGGTGACCGATATGCCTTGGGGGATGGTATATAGCCATGTTGATAATCAGCCGCGACATCCTTCGGAGTTGTATGAATTTGGTATGGAAGGAATTGGATTATTTCTTCTGGTTTGGATCTATGCACGTAAACCTCGTCCTGTTGGGCGAGTATCCGCCGTTTTTTTAATGGGATACGCGGTGTGTCGTATCATTGCTGAGTTTTTCCGACAACCTGATCCGCAGCTTGGTTATCTTGCATTTGGATGGTTGACTATGGGACAAATTTTATCTATTCCCATGTTATTATTGGGACTCTGGTTATGGTGGCTTAAACGATGAAAACTTATTTGAATTTGCTAGAACATATTTTGCAGCACGGCACCCAAAAAACAGACCGGACAGGAACAGGGACCCTATCGGTTTTTGGCTATCAAATGCGCTTTGATTTACGCCAAGGATTCCCTTTAATAACGACCAAAAAATTACATATGCGCAGTATTGTGCATGAATTACTGTGGTTTTTAAAAGGGGATACCAATATTGCCTATTTAAATGAAAATGGGGTTACTATTTGGGACGAATGGGCTGACAGTCATGGAGATTTAGGGCCTGTTTATGGCAAACAATGGCGCAATTGGCCAACGGCAGATGGCCGTACAATTGACCAACTCAGCGATATTGTGCAGCAAATCAAAACCAATCCTGACTCACGCCGTTTGTTGGTTAGTGCCTGGAATGTTGGCGAACTGGAGCAAATGGCCTTAATGCCTTGTCATGCTTTATTCCAATTTTATGTGGCAGACGGAACCCTGTCTTGTCAATTATATCAACGCTCTGCGGATGTATTCTTAGGCGTACCGTTTAATATTGCTTCTTATGCGCTGCTAACCCATATGGTTGCCCAGCAATGTAATCTCAAAGTAGGCGATTTTATATGGACAGGTGGAGATTGCCACTTATATCTCAATCACTTAGAACAAGCCCGTACCCAATTAAGCAGAGAACCCTTGCCTTTAGCGTCTTTAAATATCAAACGCAAACCCCAATCCTTATTTGAATATGTTTATGATGATTTTGAGTTTGTGAACTATCAATCTCATCCTGCAATCAAAGCGCCCATCGCGGTTTAAATGCCTTATTTGCACCTAGATTCACTAGGCTAAGAAAAAAATCTCATTGAACCCTCTCCCATATGCGGAAGAGGGGATCCTGGCTGCAAGCAGCCAGGCTACATTAATTACTTTATTAGAATCAGACCTCTTGCATCACCTCGGATTTTGCTCGAGGTCTATTTAAAATAACTGCGGATTTTTTCAGGCAAAGGTACAGATTTACTTTGTGTATAATCCACCCAAACAATTTTGCAACTGCCTTGCGCCATCATGACCTCATCCTGATAGAGCTCATGATCCATCATCATGCTGGAGTTGCCCAGGCTATGTATTTTGGAACACAGCGTCACGGTCGCCGGATAAATAACTGGTTTTAAAAAAGTACATGCCACATGAATAACTACAGGGCCAGTTTTTCCGGCCATACTAATATTGAGCTCTCGTAACCATTCAATACGCGCTTCCTGAAAATAATCAAAATAACGTGCATTATTTACATGCCCTAGTGCATCCATATCGCCCCAAGCTATGGGAAAAACCTTTTTATGTATTTCGATTTTCGACTCAGTCACCACTCGACCTCCTTCAAGATAAATCCATAGGATCCACATCCACATTCCAACGGACACCATTACTTAATTTATTTCCCGCAAGCCATTGGCGTAATTGGGTTAAAACATTTTTTAAGTTTCTCCGCGACGAGGATTTAAGTAATAATTGCATACGATATTGATTGGCTTTACGCGGCAGAGGAGCAGGTGCAGGACCCATCACCGTAATGGCATGCTCCAGCATTTGTTCTTTAGCCGCATGTAAGAAGTTTAATACACTCCCCGCAACTTTTCCTTGGGCTCTAATGATGGCCAAATAGTGAAAAGGGGGCAGTTGCGCGTGTTGACGTGTCATTAATAATGCATCTGCAAAGGAATCATATCCTTGCTGAATCAATAAATTCAGCAAGGGATGATTGGGTTCATGCGTTTGAATCAAAACCTGGCCAGCTTGCTCTGCACGCCCTGCACGCCCCGAAACTTGCATTAATAATTGTCCTAAATGCTCTAGAGCGCGAAAATCCTGATTATAAAGTCCGGCATCTGCATCAAGAATAACGACTAAAGACAGGCGTGGGAAATGATGGCCTTTGGCTAACATTTGTGTGCCCACAATTAACTGTGCCTCGCCTTGATGAATTTTATGCAGATGTTCATTTAAAGAATTCTTTTTACGCACCGCATCCCTATCAATGCGCACTACTTCAGTACTCGGAAAATAGCTACTTAAAAATTCATGAATGCGCTGGGTACCGGCCCCAACAGGGATCAATTCCATGCTTTGGCAACTGCGGCAACGCTCTGGTTTCTTTTGGGTCAGTCCACAATGATGGCAGATCATCTGCCCTAGCTGTTTATGCAGCGTTAAATGACTGTCACAAGCACGACAGTCAGCCATCCAACCACATTGATGACATAACACAACAGGTGCAAAACCGCGGCGATTGATGAATACCAGTACCTGATTTTTTTTGTGCAAATGCTCTTTAATGACGTGTAATGTGGTTGTTGTCAAACCATGTTGCAATGTTTGCGACCGTAAATCAACCAGTTGATAATGCAAAGGGGTAGTGGAGAGTGCCTTATGGTTCAGACGTAATAATGTGTATTTTTTTTGCTTCACATTGTGCATGCTTTCAAGGCTTGGGGTTGCTGAACCTAAAATAATGGGAATATTGGCCAAATGCGCCCGCATCAACGCAGCATCTCGGGCGGAATAACGCACGCCTTCCATTTGCTTTAATGACGCATCGTGTTCTTCATCAATGACAATGAGGCCTAAATTGGGCATAGGCGTGAACAGTGCAGCTCGAGTGCCAATCACCATCTGCACCTTACCTTCCTTAGCCAATTGCCATGCGACTTGCCGCTCCGTTTCATTCAAGCTGGAATGAATTACGGCAATTGGCTGTTTAAAACGTGCCGTAAAGCGGGAGACCAATTGTGGTGTTAAGCCGATTTCAGGAACTAAAACCAAAACTTGTTTTTGTTGCTCTAATATTTTCGCGATTACATGCAAATAAACTTCCGTTTTGCCACTGCCAGTAACCCCTTGCAATAAAAAGCACTGATATTGATGCAATGCATCGGTAATTGCCGCCACAGCCACTGCTTGTTCCGGATTAAGTGCTAAGGGAGGCGACAATGCCGTCTCTTCTTTTTCTGGCAACTTGATTTGCTGGGACAAAGAAATAACCTCTGTAGCAAGTAAATTGCACAGTTGTGTGGAATTAAATCCTTGCGCTGTCAAACGCTGTTTGGCAACTGGTTCGTTTTGGGAGTTTAAGAATTCGATAAGTTCCAGTTGCTTACGCGCACGGGCGGGGATGCGCTTTTTGGCTTCTTCAACTGGTAATGCCAGTTGATAAAAATCACCCATAGGTAATTGGCAGAGCTCCCCCAATCGATATTTTTTAGGTAAAGCCAGAGGCAATACTTCAGACAAAGGCGATTGATAATAATTGGCAATCCATAAGCATAAAGCTAACATGTCTGTATCGATTAAAGAATACTTATCAATGACCTCGCTGATACTTTTTAGGCAAGTGACATCCTGCGCCGAGTTGCTTGCGCCAATTATTACCCCCAAACGGGTTTGCTTGCGAAAAGGCACCCAAACTCGAGCGCCTGTACAGGGGTTTAAACCATCAGCGACATAATCAAAACAATCCCGATGAGTATGCGGAATGCACACTTGATAGACCGTTTTCCCAAGCTCCTGGGAACGTTCATCATGGATTAGCTCTGAAGATGTGTCTGCAGATATGGTCACGGAATTGTCCCAATAGAATGCTCACGACCGTTCTTATTCATGCACTCTTTGCCATTGATGGCTGGCTGATTGTCCCGGAGCCGAAAAAACCTTAACCAGAACTTGTTCAATACGATGCCTGTCCAACTCTGCCTTATCTTTAATCAGTTCATTAACAAACCAACGTGATAACTCTTCAACGGTAATATTGGTTACTGGCAATAAAGTTACATCTTCTTTAAGAAATGGAATTTTTTTGTGGTTAAACGTAAAATAATAATATTCTTTATCCTCAGCATATTCCAGAAAAGGAGAAAATTGCGGCATCAGAAAAGTTTGATTCAAATGACGGCATAATTTATGGATACGTTCTTTGTAATAGCGATAGTCAAAAGTCATCCCATTTTCTTCAACCCAAGTCGTGAGTGCCAAATAAACGCCATACATATGGCCATGTAATGGCTCTCTTTCAGTTGCAGAGAAAATAGTCGTGTGACCAGCAGAAAATTTCATGGACTCTTTTTGTAATTCTACTGTTGTCAGGTATTTTTTTATATTCATAAACTCACTCGTTTATCATTTAATAAAAATCCGTTTAGAGAAATTTCTACATCCTTACTTAATGCAATGACTTTAAATAACTCCCCCATTTCACTGGGAAGGGTAAGCTGTTTTATCGCTTGTTTTGCTTGTACTTGCACCAACTCATTATCTGCTGAATTCAATAAGCTTAGCAAACCGTTCGCCAGCAAAAAAGAGGCCTGGTTCGTAAAACCAGCAATATGAAACCCTGCTTGTTGCCCGGCTTCTGCCACGTGCGTAAAATCCACATGTGCAGTAATGTCTTGTTCTCCCGGATGTAATAAAGGATCGGGATGGCTATGATGTTGATAATGGCACATTAAAGTCCCTTGATTGCGATCTGGATGATAATATTCATGGCGCGGAAATCCATAATCAATTAAAAAGACCACGCCCTGCTTTAACATCTGATACGTATTCAAGATCCAATCATCAATAAAAAGATTCACCTCAGAAAGATAAGGTACATCAGGTAACGATAATCGCTCCTGTACATAATCCAGTAACCGTTGATTATGACAGGGCTTGAATCGTTCGCTGAGTTGCTGCTGCTCATTCAAAGCAACATAACTTTCCATAATACCGTCTTCTGTTTTCATGAACCGATGGACAGGCATCGCATCCAGAACTTCATTAGCCAGAACTACTCCATTAAAAGGAACCTCCGGCCAACGATCAAGCCAGGTAACTAAATGGGCTAAATGAGGAATTTTCTGTGCGATAAGTTCACGTTGGCGATGCTGTAAATTCGCACTGACCTCCAAAATATAATAAGCCACTGGCAAAGAGTTATGCTCTTCTAGATGTTCTAATACCGCCACACAAAGTGCGCCAGAGCCTGCACCAAATTCGAATACAACGGGAGACTCCAGTTCCTTAAGGACTTGCAAGCATTGATTTGCCAACGTTTTACCAAATAAAGGGGTTAACTCAGGAGCAGTAATAAAATCACCATGCTTCCCTAGTTTTTGCAACCCAGAACTGTAATATCCTTCACCAGGAGCGTACAATGCAAGTTGCATGAATTCTACAAAAGGGATAGCCTGACGTTCATTCAGTAATGCGTGTAGGGTGTGTATTATACTCATAGTTAATTACTTAAAAAAATTGCAGATACAACCTGGGTAAAAAACTCCTGCCAAGAGCTTAATTCTCCCATCCCCCACACAGGGAGATGGTGCCTGTCAGAGCGGATGAGGAGACGTCCTCGCCTTGTTCCTCTCACTGTGAGTAGCAGTAGGTAACCCAGAATATCTAAAGAATAGGAACCATACATTGAATCCGCCAAACAAACAAGAAGCAAAAGTTGCCTTAATCACTGGCAGTTCGCGCCGAATTGGCGCGGCTATTGTAAAAAAACTACATGCAACAGGATATAAAGTAGTCATTCATTGCCATCATTCATTGTCAGAAGCCCATTCTCTTGCTGCCCACTTAAATAGCCAACGAGCAAACAGTGCCTTTGTAGTGCAAAGAGATTTAACCGCACCATGTGCCGCGGAAGAAATTATGACGGCAGTGCAAGATTGGGCGGGACAGTTGGATTTATTAGTCAATAATGCCTCTGTTTTCATCCGTACAGAATTTACGACCTTTGCGGAAACAGATTGGTATGCGCTTTTTGACATCCATGTTAAAGCACCTTTTTTACTAAGCCTTGCAGCTCGTCCATTATTAGCCAAGCAATCGGGAGCAATTATCAATGTAACCGATACCCATGCAGAAAAGCCACTGAAAGAGTACTCCGTCTATTGCCAAAGCAAATCAGCTTTGGAAATGCAAACAAAAAGTTTAGCACGCGAGTTTGCTCCTGAAATCCGGGTCAATGCAGTTGCTCCAGGAGCAATTGCCTGGCCTGAGCACAACAATACGTTGCCCCCAGAACTACAAGAAAAAATTATTGCGAAAACCCCATTAAAAAAGCACGGTAATCCTGAATACATTGCCCAGGCCATTTTAGCTTTAGCGGAAAACCCCTTTATTACAGGACAAATACTCAAAGTAGACGGCGGAAGAAGTTTGCTCGGCTAATCGATTGTAGCCCTGGATGAAGGGAAACCTATAAACCCGGGTTATGGTCTCGCCCACACCCTGACTACAATGCGGACTAAATAACGCTTATCTAATTGCTTAATGAAAAAACTTATTGAATAATAGACAAGATCAATAAGGACGGATGAGTAAATTCATGAAGAAAATAGCTACCTTTTTATTTGTTACCTTCAATATCAGTATGGTACATGCTGGTGCCATGGGGATCATAAAACCTTCTTGTAACCCCGATGTCACTGTTCCCTGTCCATGTAATGCATGGGAGATAGGCATTAGTGCTTTATATTTACAGCCGAATACCAATTCCCCCCTACTAAATCCTACATTGACTATAAATAATATCGCAGCTGACGGCACATCTACTAACACGTTTAAGAACATTAAATCCCCTTGGGATTGGGGTTTTTTACTAGAAGGTGGCTATCATTTTAACACTGGTAATGACCTTAATATAAATTGGTTGCACTTCCAAGGGAACCGCTCGAGTAGCGTGATTACCTTAATTAATGCAGACCCAGACAGACCAGATATCAATAACTCGATGAATTTGAGGTTTGATACTAATTTTGATGCAGTCAATCTTGAATTAGCACAAACCAGCTACTTCGGGAATACAACAAATATTCGTTTTTATGGCGGTGGACAATATGTCAACGCCAAGATTAAACGTGCTGAATCTAATTTTGAAGAAATCGTTGGCGAACCGGGCGATATTCTTTTTCAAGAATCAGTATCTCATACTAAATTCCAGGGTGCAGGTCCTCGCATTGGGATAGATATGGCTCATAAGCTAAACAATAGTTTTGCTGTATTTGCGCAAAGCGCCACAGCCATCCTCCTTGGAGAAAGAAAGGCAAAATTATCTGGAGCAAACATAAGCGGAAGTAATGTTACTTCGTTCAGCGCGAATGCCAAAGGGGTCCATGTCGTCCCCGAAGTGGAAGCAAAATTAGGGGCCAGTTATCAATGGAATACACACAAAGGACAGTTTAGTTTAATGGCCGGTTGGATGTGGCAACATTATTTTGATATGTTTCTTCTACCTCCAGGAGGAAACTCTAATCCTGCAACCGTAGTCACTCAGAATGATTTCTCTTTAGATGGTCCTTTTATCACGGCAAAATGGGTTTCTGGATGTTAAAAAATACTCATGATGACAATAACCCCTCCTCATTACTTACATGCTGCAGCATGTAAGTAGGGGGCGACCTATTACGTCGTCTATTCATAAGCAAATGGGAGTCTTGTTTTTTCTGCTTCTGGTTGCATCGTTTTTGTTTAAAGGCACAAGCGATTATTCAATTTTACTGCTCAGCTACAGCATAATGCTTGTTGCACTAATTGGTTCTATTTCCCTCCATTGGTCTGCCAAATTAATTCAATGCACCACAATAGCGTTTTGGCTGATTCTCTGGCTTGTCTGGATAATACTCCTTCCGCTATTGAGCTGGGTGCCCAATACTGCTTTTTTCGGCATCTTCCAATGCTCTGCGTGGATATTTGGTTTTTTTTTAGTGGCTCAAAATCTTCGCACTGAATGGTTATGGCAAAATTTGCTCCGATTATTGTGGGTATTGGCTTTGGTTTGTGCCGCCTATGCCTTGATTCAGCTCTGGGGTAAAAATGAAATGCCTGCTGGATTTTTTGCAAGCAAAAATACTGCTGCAGCCTTTTTAATGACAGTTAATCTATTACTAATAGGAAAATTCTTTACATTAAATCATCCTCAACTCATTGAAATAAATCAATCTAAAACACAAAAAACAATTGATAATACTTTGCTTCTAATCAGTATTTACATCATCACCCTTGCTTTGTTTGCAGCCTTAAGCCGTGGTGTAATTCTTTGTTTTATTTTCTTTGCTTTGCTAGAAGTCGCTTTGTGTCGCCATACAATAAAAATAAAAAATATTTATCAACTATCTGCTGTTCTGGTTTTGGCTTTATGTACCTTGTATCTCTTGGCGCAACCTGCCATCCAACATCGGCTGGATTTACTAGCGCATGAGAAATCACGCCTTGTTATTTGGCAAGGTGCGTGGCACTTATGGCAAGTAACCCCCTGGTATGGGCTTGGTATTTTCAATTTTAAACAGTACTACCCTGCGTTCAGTTTAGCGGGTGATGGTTCCAATCTCGAATATGCGCATAATGACTTTTTACAGTTGTTGATTGAAACAGGAGTTCCAGGTGTTGTTATCCTGCTTGGAGTGATGGTGACGTGTATCGTCTATTTAAAACGCTACTTAAGCCATCAAAATAAAAATCCTATTGCCGGGATTCAGGGTATGGCGTGCTTTGCGGCATTAAGTGCACTGGTTTGCCATAGTGTGATCGATTTTAATTTCTATGTATTTCCCATAAATCTCCTCATGGGATGTTGCTTGGGGTACCTTTATTACTTCTTTAAACAAGAAGGCTGCATCAGAGTTTATTCAATACCGTCTGGTAAAAGTTTTTGGATTCTACAATGTAGCCTAATTGTATTTCTCCTGCTCGTAAGCAGTTACTTTGTTCGTTTTTTAACCCTAGAACACTATATTGGCAAAACTGAAGCGGCACTGCAGGAAAAACAATTTCGGAAAGCGGTTAATTACAGTAATTATGCATTGAAATCATTTCAATTTGTTGAAGTTCAAAGCCTGCAAATTGATGCTTACCTGCAATTGCTCCAGCACACGCCATCGGAGCGTCAACGGTATGACTGGACAGCAAAAACAGTAGCGGCTATTAATCAAGCCATCGCAATGAACCCATACTTCGCTCATTCATATTTTCAAATGGCCTTGTTACAAAGCTTGGTCTTTGATAACCCACAGGAAGCAAAAGAATATTTTCTTAAAGCACTAAAAAATAATCCGCATTTTTGTTTGGCGCGACTTACTTTTGCTCGATTTTTAGTCGAGCAACATAAGCTACAGTCCGCTCAGGAAGTTTTGGAGACTGGTCTTCATTATCCAATTCCCCCAAAATATATAGAGCTTTACCTCAATTATCTGGCCAAACTTCGTTTTCAAAACGGCGATCCGCAAGGGGCTAAAAAAGTAGTGGCGCGATTACAACATCTCGTTATTTATAACCAAGATTATAGCGATCTCATTTAAACTTAAATTGCTTTTCGCTCCGCCCCACCTGTAGATGTAGGTAAAAAATAAGTAGGCTTGGCTGTTAAGCCCAGCATTTTCCCATTAAGACATACTAGGCTTAACAACCCAGCCTACCTTGTTTGTAGATATACCAAGATTGGGGTAATTAATTATGGTTTATTTAAGATATAGATTGCAAAAAACTATCAATTCCAACTAAAGAACCCAATTGATAAAATCGATTTAATAGTGACTCATCAAGCCATGTACCAAAATAGTAACGAATCAAAGATTTGCTTTGCAAAACTGCCTTATATTCATCTTCCAGACTAGCCAATCCTTGCAAATGGGTCATAAACAAGCAGATTTTTTCCGTGACACTTACAGGAACACCCCGCTGCTGCAATAACTCCTGATAAAGCCAAGGCTTACCACTTCCCGCACGCGATATCATGTACGCGTCACAACCACTTAACTCTACGGCTCTTTGTAAACTGGCAACATCATGAATATCACCATTAGCAATCACTGGAATAGTCATGTTTTGTTTGATTTGTGCGATTTGCTGCAGATCAGCAGCGACATCATAATCATCAATCCAACGTCGGCCATGCACAATCAAAGCATCTGCACCCGCCTCTTCGATTTTTTTTGCCAGTAAAAGATCCTGTTCATTGCCTTGGATACGAATTTTTATAGTTAAAGGGATGGTAATGGCCGCACGTACTTCCTGAATAATTCGTACCAATTGTTCGGGAGCCTCAAGCAAGGCACTTCCCGCACCTTTTTTACGTATTTTAGGTTTAGGGCAGCCACAATTAATATCAATAATATCCGCCCCATTGAACTGTAATCGTTGGGCGGCTTGCGCCAATATGTATGGTTCTGTGCCTGCAATTTGATATGCAAGAATCTGTTCCTGCGGCGCTCGATAAATATAACGTGAATTAGTACTGTGTTTATGGAGGATATCGGTTGCAGAACTCATTTCCGTAACGCAATATGCAGGTGTCAGATATCGATTGAATAAAGTTCTGAATGGCGCACAACTATAACCTGCCAAAGGACCTTGAATTAGCCGATTGGGTAGCGTCAGAGAGCCTATTTTCAACGAACTGTTAATAAAAGCGTGCATCAATTTATTTCATGGATATAATGAGGACCTATTTTAACATACTTAAACCTAGAAAAAGCAGTTTAAACTTGCTGCACAAGCCCAAGGTACTGAATCAAATAGGAAAAGCTTTATGGACAAACGCTACTTATCCCCGTTAGAAATGCTCAATATCGCAACACAACATGCCTATGCTGCTGATTATCTATTACAACAAATCACAGATTGGACATTTCGACAGGCTGATCCACTTACCGTATTAACCCCAGTGACTTCGCTAATGTACCAAGCCTTTCAACTGACATTAAAAGCATACTGTTTACACGATCATCGTCCAGTGAAAGAGCATAAGAAACTTATGGAGTTGGTTGAATTAAATAGCCATCTGGGCTTTTCTCGGCAAGAGCTCGTTTTATTTAAAACCCTAGCAAAGCAACAGGTTTTTCTTAAAGGAACGGATTACGATTTATGGGAAAATCAGCAACAACTGCATGTCTTTTGTGAAGAAATTCTTTCTCTTTATCAAAAGTTACAAACATTGATGCCATTAGAACTGCAACCCGATTATCAGCAATAATCATGTAGCCTGGGTGAAGCGAAGCGTAACCCGAGTTCTCTGGATATGAATAAAATTTCTCGACCCGGGTTGCGCTTCGCTTCACCCAGGCTACAATGAGGCAGCATCTTTAGATAAAAATGCACAAACATTAAACAACCAACCATTCATGGTACTTGGCATCACACACAATTCACGCTAGGATAAGTTCTCTTTATTTTATTCTATTTAGTGTTACTTATATTAAGGTAGAAACTATGGAGCAGGTAGAAGACAATAAGACTGGAAATGCTGTGCAGCACCAAATATTACAGCTAAGTCATCGCTTAAATTCGCGAATTTTAGGTCAGAATGGATTAATTTCACGTTTACTCATTGCTTTGCTTGCTGATGGCCATTTACTGGTAGAAGGTGCGCCTGGGTTAGCAAAAACCAGAGCAGTTAAAGAATTGTCTGATGGAGTCGAAGGTAATTTTCACCGCATCCAATTTACACCTGATTTATTGCCGGGCGATTTAACGGGTACTGATGTATATCATCCACAAAATGGTTCATTTGTATTTCAACCAGGCCCCATATTTCATCATTTGCTTTTAGCCGATGAAATTAACCGCGCCCCAGCAAAAGTACAATCAGCTTTACTTGAAGCAATGGCAGAAAGGCAGGTTACTATAGGAGGCAAAACCTATCCTCTGCCTGAATTATTTTTAGTTATGGCAACACAAAACCCAATTGAGCAAGAAGGCACTTATCCCTTACCTGAGGCTCAATTAGACCGATTTTTAATGTATGTAAAAATTAGTTATCCTGATGCTAAAGTAGAGCATGATATTTTAGCCTTATCACGCAAAGAAGCCTTAGGTGCCACAATGGCCAGCAAACCACTGGCATCGGAAAAATTATCGCAAAAAACATTATTTGAGGCACGTAAACAAGTACTTAACGTGCATACAAGCGAAGCATTAGAGAACTATCTGGTGCAATTGGTCGTAGCAACACGCAATCCTGGCGTATACAGCGAAGAATTAGGTCGTTGGTTGCGTTTTGGCGCCAGCCCTCGTGCTACGATTGCCTTAGATCGCTGTTCTAAAGCTCATGCTTGGCTTTCCGGAAGAGATTATGTCACTCCAGACGACATCCACGTCATTGCTCATGATGTATTACGCCATCGAATTTTATTAAGTTTTGAAGCTGAGGCGGAAGGAATCAGTAGCGATGATTTTATTGACTCCTTATTACGTTTAGTTGCTGTTCCGTAGTTGTAGCCTGGGTGAAGCACAGCGTAATCCGGGTTTTTCTGCAGATTCCCCGGGTTATGGCATGTGCCTTCACCCAGGCTGCGATATGGGTGAGTTAAGCTCTATCTATCCTACACAGCATATGAGGTATACGAGGTTTTTATGGCTAATGGCGTTATTGCACAATTAAATGAATTGATTGACTTGAGGCGTTATGTACAATCGGTTCATTATCACCCTGAAGGTAAAGCAATACGATCCGGCAATCATTTATCCAAATTACGTGGCCGTGGAATGGATTTTGCTGAAGTAAGAAATTATCAGGCAGGTGATGAAATACGTCATATGGAGTGGCGCGTCACTGCGCGCACCGGTAGACCTCATGTCAAAATTTATCAGGAAGAACGTGAACGACCAGTAGTCCTTCTCACTGACTTTAATCCGTCAATGATTTTTGGTACACGCATTGCGTTTAAATCAGTGGTTGCCGCCCGATTAGCGGCACTTCTTGCCTGGACCGTAATCAAGGAAGGCGATAGAGTGGGCGGTGTATTTTACTCAGCGACCGATCACAGCGAATTTACTCCCCGCAGTCGTGATATGGGGGTACTGCCCTTGTTAGCGTCCCTAAGCCGATATACGGATCAGTCCGAAGAACAAAGAGAAGCCAAACCAAAGCTACTTAGTGATGCCTTGGCTCGCTTACGACGCGTTGTGAGACCCGGAAGTATCCTCGTTCTAATCAGCGACTTTTACTCTATGGACAGTGAATGTGAAAAACATTTAAATCGGTTACGTTATCATAATGACATTCTGGCCTATCATATTTGTGATCGCGTGGAACTTGCACCACCAAAGCCACAGCAATACGCGATAACCAATGGACAGCAAGAAATAATACTCGATACCAGCCTACGTTCGGTGAGCACGGCTTATGAGCAGTATTGTCAGCAACGCATCGATCGCTTGCAAAATCAATTGCGGCGCTTATGCATTCAGTATGTGCAGGTCACCGCAGATATTGATTTAGCACAGTTGGTGCGGCAAACGTTTCCTAGGAGGTCGCGTGGCTAACACAGCTCCCTTGGCCCAGTTAAAAGACATACATCTTCCGCCGCCTATTGGGTGGTGGCCATTGGCCCCTGGTTGGTACATTTTGCTTGCATTTGTTTTATTTTTAATAATCATGCTCGCTTACGGTGCTTATAAAAGACATCGTCATGCTTTGGCAAAGAAACAAGCGTTGCTGTTGTTACATGACTACCAAAAACACTATGAAAAAGAACAGAATAGCTCCTTAACCAGTGCACATATTTCAGAATTATTACGTCGAGTTGCCCTTGCCTATTATCCAAGAGAGCGCGTTGCCAGTTTACATGGAGAAGAATGGTTGCACTTTTTAAATGAAACCGGCAAAGGAATTGATTTTAATTTGGTAAAAGACATGTTGTTAGATGCCCCCTTTAAAACAGGGGAAACTATGGATCTCAACCCCTTGTTCAACACCGCACAACGTTGGATTAAACAAAGGAGGGTGCCATGTTCGAATTAGTCAATCCTTGGATTTTAGTACTTTTACCTTTGCCCTTGATCTTCTGGTTTTTAATCCCTAGAGCCAAAGTACAATTGCCCTCTGCATTAAAAGTACCGTTCTTTGCAGCGATGCTCCCTATAGCGGATCAAGAAAAACGTTCTGTTTCTGCACAATATTCGCTAATCATTCCGGCTATAGTGTGGTTATTATTGGTAGTTGCTTTAGCAGGACCACGCTGGATTGGCGCCCCCAAACCCATTGCCCGTGAAGGGTTTAACATCATGTTGGCTTTAGATTTATCTGCCAGTATGGAAATCCCCGATATGCTCCTGCATGGACGCCCGGCAAGTCGTTTAAGTGTAGTAAAAAGTGCTGCTGAGCAATTTGTACGCGATCGTTCTGGAGACAAAATTGGTCTGATTCTTTTCGGAACACACGCCTACTTACAAACACCACTCACTTATGACCGACAGACCATTCTTTTACGCCTAGAAGATGCCACAGCAGGGCTTGCAGGGAGAACTACATCCATTGGCGATGCCGTTGGCCTTGCGGTAAAACGCTTGGATGATGTACCTAAAGAAGGAAGAATTCTTATTTTATTGACGGATGGAGCAAATAATTCAGGCGTCCTTGCGCCGCTAAAAGCAGCAGAATTAGCTAAAGATGAAGGAATTAAGATCTATACCATTGGCTTAGGATCTGAAGCAGAATCAAGAGCCTTAGTTGGTGATTTTATAATGCAAAATGCTTCTGCCGATTTGGATGAGGAGACTCTACAAAAAATGTCGGACATGACTGGAGGCCGTTATTTCCGTGCTACAGATACTAAAACATTACATTCTATCTATAAAACAATTAACAAATTAGAAGCAGTAACCCAGGAACAAGAAACTGTTCGTCCGCAAAAAGAATATTATCCATGGTTTATTGGTGCAGCCTTACTACTTTGTTTCTCTTGGCTGATTAGAAAAACAAATCTGACCATGAAAGTACGCTCAGTAGCAGCCGCTCAGGAGGCATTAAAATCATGATCGCAGATTTTCATTTTTTAAGGCCTTGGTGGTTTTTAATGATTTTACCTTTATTAGGATTGATTGTGGTTTTATGGCGACAAAAACCTCAATTACATGCCTGGTCAGAAATTTGCGATTCTCATCTACTCAGCCATCTCCTGCAAAAAAAAGGACAAGGACGACGCATGAGCTCTATGCTCTGTCTGTTTATAAGTATTCTATTTATGATTGTGAGCATCGCGGGTCCTGCCTGGTATAAACTCCCCGTAGCAACCTACAAACCAATACAACCCAGAGTTTTAGTTTTAGATATGTCAGACAATATGATGGCTAACGATTTATCACCCAATCGACTAAGTCGCGCAAAATTCAAGTTGCATGATTTATTTGCGCATAAAGATGTAGGCCAATTTGGTCTTGTGGCCTTTACCAGTGAACCTTTTGTGGTTTCGCCACTTACTGATGATGGGCAAACTATTTCCTCCTTACTTTCCTCTCTCACTCCAGATGTCATGCCTGTAACGGGACAAAATCTTGATAGTGCCTTGAGCGAAGCCAGCAACTTAATCAAACAAGCAGGTTATAACCAAGGACAAATTTTGGTATTAACTGCCGATACTCCTTCGGATGCTGCAATTGCCCTGGCAAAAAAATTAGCTGATTCAGGCATTTACTCTTCGATTATGCCAGTTAAAGCGGATAAGAATCTCAATCCACTGTTTGGTCGTTTTGCCGATGCAGGTGAAGGACAATTGGTACAATATACTCCAGACGCAACCGACTTAGATCAATGGCTTAATGCAAGTAATAATCAACAATTTGCTTTAAGTAAAGACGAAGACATACCACTTTGGCGTGATGAAGGACGTTGGTTTTTAATCCCCGCGTTGCTGATGCTTTTGCCTGTATTTCGACGTGGTTGGATACAGAGGATGGCTGTATGATGCGTTACTTTATTCTTTTATTCATTTCATTTTTGCCTTTAAACACTCATGCTTTTAATTGGCAAGACCTATGGTCAACACCGGATCAGCAAGGACGAGACTTAATGTCAAAAAATCAATTCAAACAAGCCAAGGAAACATTTACGGGTAGTGCTTGGGCTGCGACGGCGGCATATCGTGACGGAGATTACCAAAAAGCTGCCGCGTTGTATCAAGAATTAAACAATGAACAAGGCTATTATAACCAAGGCAATGCTTTAGCGCATATGGGACAATATGAAGAAGCAATTAAAGCCTACAACAAGGCATTGGCACTCAATCCCAAAAATCAGGATGCGCTTTATAATCGTAAGTTAGTCGAAGATCTTTTGAAGAAAGATAAAGAACAGAACCAAAACAAAGATCAACAAAACAAAGATCAACAAAACAAAGATCAACAAAACAAAGATCAACAAAACAAAGATCAGCAAAACAAAGATCAGCAAAACAAAGATCAGCAAAACAAAGATCAGCAAAACAAAGATCAACAAAACAAAGATCAACAAAACAAAGATCAGCAAAACAAAGATCAACAAAACAAAGATCAACAAAACAAAGATCAGCAAAACAAAGATCAGCAAAACAAAGATCAACAAAACAAAGATCAGCAAAACAAAGATCAGCAAAACAAAGATCAGCAAAACAAAGATCAACAAAACAAAGATCAGCAAAACAAAGATCAACAAAACAAAGATCAACAAAACAAAGATCAACAAAACAGCGAAGCTCAGTCTGAAGCAGAGCGGGAAAAGCAACAAGCTAAAGAACAGTGGTTACGTTTGATTCCAGATGATCCTGGTGGATTAATGCGAGAGAAATTCTTACGTGATCATTTACGAAGAGAACGTGGGTGGTATTAATGAAGAAATTAATAATTATTGGTTTTTTTTATTTATTCAGTACTCTAGTTTATGCTGAAGCACAAGTGCAGATTGATCCGTCGCAAATCGGTATTGATGATTCATTCAGATTAGTCCTGACTCAAGATAATGCACAAAACGGGGGAATTCCTGATCTGAGCCCATTGCAGAAGAACTTCATGATTCTTGGCACTGAACGCAGCATGAATTATGTAATTATCAATGGGCAAGCACAATCATCTAGCGAATGGACTGTCACATTAAAACCAAAAAAAGAAGGCAAATTAACAATCCCAGCGATTAGAATTGGTGGAGAATATACCAAACCATTAACTATTGATGTACGCCCAGGTACCGCGCCACAAAGTACTCCCAGTGACAATTCTGCGACCCCACAGCAAAATCAGGCTCTTTATTTAACAGCCCAAGTTAATAAAAAAAATCCTTACGTAAATCAACAAGTTATTTATAAAGTAACTTTATACTATTCCAAAAATTTTTTAGACCATAATTACCAACACCCACAAGTAGAAAATGCATTACTGATTCCCTTGGGAGAGAACAAACGCTCTCAGATACAAAAAAATGGAGTGACCTATATTGCCGAAGAACAAAATTATGCCATTTTCCCTCAAAAAAGTGGGGCTTTAAAAATTAAACCACCCGTGTTTAGCGCATTGCTCTATGAGTTTAACCCCGAACGAGTTCAAGCTACGGCCAAAACAATTAGTCTTAATGTACAACCAATACCTAAAGAGTATTCAAGTAAAATATGGTTGCCCGCTAAAGGCGTTAAATTATTTGAACAATATGAACATTTGGATCAAACCATTAATCAAGGTAACACATTAATTCGTACTGTAATTATTGAAGGTGTGGGTATTCCCGCACAACTATTACCCACACTCAAGTTTGCTAAAACAGATGGGCTTAGTATTTACCCAGAGAAAGGGAAAGATAAAAATCGGATAACTCAGGGAGAATTGATTGGCCGTACTGAAATTAAAGTGACTTATTTATTCAATAAAGCAGGAAAAATAACAATCCCGGAATTAAAACTCCCTTGGTTCAATACCGAAACAGGAAAAGAAGAAGTAGCTTCCTTGCCTGCAAAAACATTTGAAGTAATATCCACAAACACCGCCCCGGCGACAGACACAAAACAACCTGCTGTACGCAAAAATGAACATGCTGCCCAACCCGCACAGCTAACGAGTGAATCTACTTCGCCAACCCAAATCACATGGGCCTGGATAGTTGCAGCACTTTTTGCTTGTGCCTGGCTGTTTACTATAGCCCTATGGGCTTGGCAAAAACGTAATAAAAATACTGGCAAAGGTCAATACAAAACGGCATTAAACGAACTTCATAAAGCCTGCACACAAGGAAATCCTCAACGCGCACGTGATGCATTATTAAAATGGGCAAGCTTGCAATGGCCCGATGCCCCCATATTAAATCTAACGGATTTAACCCGTCTTACTACGGATGTGCCGTTTAAAAAACAAATACAAATTTTGTCGCAAGTATTATACAAAAGCAAAGAAAAAACCTTGTGGCGTGGGGATGAATTGTGGCGTAGCATTCAGCAAATGAAAAAAAATACCAATAAGAAAGAAGATAAGAACAACCTACCGCCTATTAATCCGGCTTGATTTGCAACACATAGCAAAAATCTCCCTCACCCTAACCCTCTCCCCTACGCAGGCGCGGTGGAGAGGGGATCCAAGGTGAGGATACCTCAGGCGTAACAACCCAGCCTACCCGTGCTGTATGTTTATCATGACAAACAAAATGGGTGCTCAAATCAGGAGATCCTCCGTCGTAAACACCTTAGGATGACGGTAACTCATTTCATTGTATTAAATTTTTGGATATTCATCCTCCCGCTCATCCTGTTCTACATCTTCTTTATTTTTTTTAGAGCTTCTTTTTTGGAGAATAAGCTTTTGAGTGGCTTGTTCTGTTTGGGTCTCTTGAGGGATATTAGGGTCACCCGCTACTGTGTCTTTTAATCGGTTCGCCACTTTCATTATATCAGGCATATCTTTTTTAATTCTCTGGGCCGAACTTTCAGATTCGGACTCTGATTCACTCAGGGCATCTTTCTCTCCTAAACCCTCGCTATCTTCTTGAGCAGATTCAGATTTTCTTGTGACATAATTGGCTATTTTATTTACAAGAAACTTCAGTGCAGGATAGATAAGTCGGCCAATCGTATAAGCAACTGCCAAAGAAGCGGTTACCGCGAGTATTGCAACCCCTACTGGAGGAGCTATGAGGCTGACCACTGTACCAATGAGTGCCAGAGAGGCAAAAGCGATAGCTACTGATTTATCCAACACAGCCGTTGTACCCAACTTTGCTAGTTTTTGTTCGCAACTTACTTGATTATTATATAATTCTTGTAAAGAATTTAACTGGCCTTTAATGTCATTTCTTTCACTTTCGATTTTAGATATTAAGGCTTGGTACTCTTCTATTTTTCCGTCTTCCTTGGCCTTTTTGGCGTCTGCTTCTAATTGTTCTAAATGGTCAATTAAATAATCCACCAGATTTTTTTGTCCCTCAATTTCCCTCTTTATTTTTGTCAACTGCTCTTCAACTTCATAACGTTTATAATAAAGTTTGGCCAAAGTAATTACACTCAAACCCAATGCACCAAGTGCGGTCACCAAAGCAATAATAGGCGCGGAAGGAGGGAAAGCCAAAGCAGTTATTGCAAGGCCCAAAAGAACTGTTGCATACACAAAGCGTGCATTACGCGACAAAGTGAAAGGCACTTTTTGATTGGTTATATAAGCACCAAAATAAATAATTGGGATCACAATAAAATCCGTGGTACTTGTCAGTAATTTAATAATTTGAAAACTTTCAGCTGCTGCAGTTGTCGCATTATTTACAAGGCCTTTAACCTCGACCAAACGATTAATCGCGCCACCAGCGCCCCCTAGGGAATCAATGAATTTACTTGCAAATGGAAGCATGCGTAATATGGCTAAAGCAATCGACTTTTTTGATGCTTTAATGCCTTTCATAACCTTTAACTTTTTCCTTAATTGTTCTACGGAATCTGCTTCCAGATGTTCAAATGTTTCAATATCAGTTTTAAAGAACATTGCTTCCTCAATAAAAATTGCTCCACCCTTTTACATTATACCAATTAATTATGATATAAGGCTGAACAGGAAAAGAATCGTTAACATTCAACATGTCCAAGGGTAAATCGTTTTAGCCTTTTTAATTAGAAACGCGGACAAATACTCTTAATATTGGGACAATTAATAAAAAAGTGTATAATTCCTCTTTTTGTTACACAAATATTGATCAGTCATGAATCTTGAAAAAATATATGATGTTATTGTTGTAGGTGGCGGGCATGCGGGCACAGAAGCGGCTCTTGTAGCAGCACGAATGGGTGCGCAAACATTATTACTGACTCATAACATGGATTTGCTCGGGCAAATGTCGTGTAATCCTGCCATAGGTGGAATAGGAAAAGGACACTTGGTCAAAGAGATTGATGCCTTAGATGGAGCGATGGCAAAAGCAGCTGATAGAGCAGGAATTCAATTTCGAACGCTTAATGCCTCCAAGGGACCCGCCGTGCGTGCTACTCGTGCACAAGCTGACCGTGTGCTTTATCGTCAAGCCATCAGAGAGCAACTGCAAACCCAAGAAAATCTAACTCTATTTCAGCAAGCAGTTGATGATTTACTGATCGAAGGTGGTCGAGTAACAGCTGTGGTTACACAAATGGGCCTTACCTTAAAAGCTCGTGCGGTGGTATTAACTGTTGGCACCTTTTTGGGAGGTAAAATTCACGTAGGCATGAGCCAATATGCTGGCGGTCGAGCAGGTGATCCCCCTGCGATTGCTTTAGCAAAAAGCTTGCGTGATCTTGATTTACCAGTTGGCCGCTTAAAAACGGGGACGCCACCACGAATTGATCGCCGTTCTTTAGATTACAGCCAAATGACAGAGCAACCAGGTGATACGCCCATCCCTGTTTTTTCATATATGGGACATGTCAGTGATCATCCACAACAAGTGTCTTGCCATATTACCCATACAACAGAAGCCACACACGATATTATTCGCAATAATCTGCATCAATCTCCCATGTACGCAGGGGTTATTGAAGGTGTAGGTCCTCGTTATTGCCCTTCTATTGAGGATAAAATTGTTCGTTTTGCGGATAAACTATCGCATCAAATCTTTGTCGAGCCTGAAGGGTTAACCACCGAAGAAATCTATCCTAATGGTATTTCTACAAGTCTTCCCTTTGAAGTTCAAGTTCAATTTGTGCGTACGATTAAAGGTTTTGAGCATGCCCATATCACACGCCCAGGGTATGCCATTGAATATGATTATTTTGACCCTCGTGGATTAACCTCATTCTTGCAGACGAAACCAATTCCCAATTTATTTTTCGCAGGCCAAATCAATGGTACCACCGGCTATGAAGAAGCTGCCGCACAAGGAATCATTGCCGGAATGAATGCTGCCCTTCAGGTTCAGGAAAAAGAACTTTGGTGTCCCCGACGTGATGAAGCGTATATAGGGGTGTTGATTGATGATCTCATCACCTGTGGTACCCAAGAACCTTATAGAATGTTTACTTCTCGTGCCGAATATCGCCTACTTTTACGTGAAGACAATGCGGATTTACGCTTAACGGCTAAAGGCCGAGAGTTAGGTTTAGTCGGTGAAGAGCGTTGGCAACATTTCTCTAGCAAAACTGAAGCCATAGAATCCACACAAGCATTGTTACATCAAACTTGGGTTCGTGTAGGGCATAATGAGCCTTTAAAAGATGTCCTGCACAATCCGATGCAGCATGACCATAGAGCCTCGGAGTTTCTTAAGCGTCCTGAAATCAATTATCAACATTTATTAATGCTCGATGATTTAAACTTACCTGAATTATCCGCTGAGGTTAGTGAACAGATAGAAATTCAAAACAAATATGCAGGGTATATTGAACGACAACAACTCGATATAGAAAAAATGCGTAAACATGAAAACACCGTGTTACCTGAGTCGTTAGATTACAGCGAAGTGACTGGATTATCGAATGAAGTTATCCAAAAACTAACAAAAATAAGACCTGCCACTTTGGCTCAGGCTGGACGTATTTCGGGTGTTACTCCTGCTGCCTTGTCGCTCCTTTTAGTCCATTTAAAAAAACAGCGAATTGAGGTATGAAGGAATCTAGAGCAAAAATACAATCACAGCTTGAAGAAGGCTTGCAGCAATTTGATTTGCAGGCACTTACAGCCTCTTTAGCTGATTATTTAGTCTTACTTAATAAGTGGAATTTGGCTTATAATCTCACTGCAATTCGTGATCTTGAATCTATGGTGGGTAAGCATATATTGGATAGTTTGGCGATTTTACCTTGGCTTAAAGGTACGCAAATTATTGATGTAGGAACCGGCCCAGGTTTACCAGGTATTCCCCTTGCTTTGGCCAGACCCGAGCTTAATTTTGTTTTATTGGACTCTAACGGAAAAAAAACACGTTTCCTACAGGAAGTAAAACGACAGCTCAATTTAAAAAATGTTGAAGTTGTACAATTTAGAGTCGAAAACTACCACCCAACTCAAGGTTTTGATACAGTATTAAGTCGAGCTTTTAGTAGCCTTGAACAAATGATTCAGTGGACGCAACATCTTATTGCTAATGAAGGAATCTGGTTAGCAATGAAAGGGCGTTCTCCTGATACAGAATTAAATGAGATAAAGCAAAACTGCACAGTGCAGCACTATACTGTCGCAGGGGTTGAAGGCGAGCGCTGTTGCGTCATTATTGAAAATTAACCTAAGAATAAAGTGGGACTAGGTTTACATTAACTCTCTCGAGCCAAAATGGCCCCAATTTTCGAGCATCGAAACGCTGCATACACGAAGTATGTGAGTATTGAAGCACAAAAATCCGGTAGTTTGGCCAAGATAGTAGAAAGTAAGCTCTAGTTTGCCGCTAATTCAGGTTTAACCAAGGAATAAATCATGGCAAAAGTTATAGCCATTGCCAACCAAAAAGGTGGCGTAGGCAAAACTACTACTGCTATTAATTTAGCTGCTTCTTTAGCAGCAAATCGACAACAGGTTTTACTGATTGACCTGGACCCGCAAGGTAATGCAACCATGGGTAGTGGTGTTGATAAAAGTCAGCTGGTACATACGACCAATGATGTTTTATTACATGATTGCCTTGCCGAACAAGCGTGTCTTTCCACTACATGCGGTTATGATCTAATTCCTGGAAACGATGATTTAACCGTTGCGGAAGTGAGTCTCATGGAGCGCAATCATCGTGAAACATTTTTGTATAAAGCATTACAGCTGATTCAAAATAATTATGACTTTGTCTTAATCGATTGCCCACCAGCCCTAAATACGCTAACAATCAATGCTTTTGTAGCGGCTGACTCGGTACTTATCCCTATGCAATGTGAATACTACGCATTGGAAGGCTTGGCGGCTTTGCTTTCAACCATTGAACAAGTTAAAGCATCAGTAAATCCACGTTTGCATCTTGAGGGCGTACTACGAACCATGTACGATGCGCGTAATCGATTGTGTTCTGAAGTATCAAAACAGCTCATGGAACACTTTCCAACTAAAGTTTATAGAACCGTCGTACCACGTAATGTCAGACTTGCTGAAGCACCGAGCCATGGGTTGCCAGCCTTACAATATGATAAAACATCACCCGGTGCAGCAGCCTACATGGTCCTTGCTTCCGAGTTAATTAATAAACAGACTGTAGTAGGTTAAATGGGGTAATTTATGACAGTAAAACGTAGTAGTTTAGGACGTAATTTATCCGCTTTATTGAGCCAATCAAGTAGCGCTCTTTTAAATGAGAAGCCACAAGCTGAAAGTCTGAAGCTTTCAGTGGATTGTTTGCAACCAGGGAAATACCAACCCCGTGGTGAAATGGAAGAAGCCTCGCTGATGGAGCTTGCTCAATCTATTAAGAAACAGGGTTTGCTGCAGCCTCTGTTAGTTCGCGAGTTGAGTAGCGGTCTCTATGAAATTATCGCGGGTGAACGTCGTTGGCGTGCCAGCCAACTAGCAGGACTTACGGAAGTTCCTGTTATTTTAAAACAAGTTGATGATGAAACAGCTATGGCCATGGCTTTAGTTGAAAATTTGCAACGTGAAGATCTCAATGCAATGGATCAAGCACGCGCGATGCATAGACTGACTCATGAGTTTTCTTTAACGCATCAACAAGTTGCGGATCTTTTGTGTAAGTCTAGAACTGCAGTCAGTAATTACTTGCGATTATTGGCTTTATCAGCTGGTGTTAAAAAACTTTTAGAGCATGGTGATCTCGATATGGGACATGCACGCGCCTTGTTAATGTTAGATGAAGAACAACAAAATCAAGTTGCTCAGCTAATTGTTGCGAAAAATCTATCTGTACGGGAAACGGAAAAGTTAGTTGAACGTATTAAATCTGGAAAAATAAAAGAGCAACAACCACATATAGACCATTCCCATACATATCACGATCAGTTGAGTAGTCTGGAGCAACATTTGCAAACCGCGATTAAGCTTAAACCAGGAAAAGCAGGCAAAGGTTCGTTAGTCATTCACTATGAGAATGAACATCGTTTGCAGCTTATCATCGATCAATTAAGTCGCACACAACAATAATTTTGTTATTCTTATCAGCACGATAACCTAGTGTGACCTAGGTTATCCCTCCTCTCAGTGCAGCAGTGTAGACAAAGCTTGATTTTAAATAGTCTAGTAATTGAGTTTGGCACGAATACTTTATCACCGCGAATTAAAAAAGAAATTTATATTAAGCTACACTTATAGATATAAGCTGGTTGTATTGCTCGGAGACTGCAATGTTAATACAGCCTGTTCAACCCGTTTACATTCTAATGAAAATTGGCGAAGATGAATTTGTAGGCCAACTGCTTAGTTTGTCTGATAAAAAATTAGAGCTAAAATGTGATGAATATATTGAAAAAGACATTGAGGTTTCCTTTTTTGCCAAGCACTTTCGTGGCCAAGCAATTATTGAGGAAATCAAATTTGCTCACTCTTTTTTTACTTATCAATTATCTATCCAAGAAATCCAATTTCAACCTGGCCTGTTAATTAATACTCGGCTCTAAATTTAATCTTAAAGTTGTTTTTTTGAAGAAGGCTAGTTAATGCGGCAGCACCTGGCTGTGAGTAGCTTATTCATGGTATCACGGTCAAAAATAGCAAAAAAATGTAAGCGGGATTGTTAAAAAGGACCGCTCACGGGCCGTTGGGTCAAGAGCCCGCCTGCTTTTGATTTAATTTCGTAGTTTGACGACTAGGGGTTTTAACGGCCCAGTCTCGATTGAGTACCGTGCATAAAGCACGGTACGTAGCTCGGAAAAATATCGATTCTTATAGCCAGTAAACAAAAACAAACAAGAATAGCCAAACCACATCCACAAAGTGCCAGTACCAAGCGACACCTTCGAATGCAAAATGCCGTTCTGGGGTAAAATGGCCCAACTTGCAGCGAACCGTGATAACAATCAACATGATCGTACCTAAGGTAACGTGGAGACCGTGAAATCCAGTGAGCATGAAAAAAGTCGTCCCATAAATACCTGCAGATAAAGTCAAATTCATCTTAGTATAAGCTTCATGGTATTCATAACCTTGCAAGATCAAAAACGTGATACCTAGAGCAATAGTTAAAACCATTCCAATAATTAATTGCTTTTGCTTTTGTAATTTTAAAGCCCAATGTGCCCAGGTGATAGTAACCCCCGAGGTTAATAAAATAAGCGTGTTCACTGCTGCTAAGCCCCAAGCGCCCATTGCTTCCTCAGCTCCAGCAAAAACTTTATTGCTTGGGTTATCTAATAAAGGCCAAGTAGAAATAAAATCTGGCCATAAAGTAAAGTGAGTTATTGGATGTACATGGCCACCTATAAGAGGGACAACCCAAAATCGGGTATAAAACAAAGCGCCAAAAAATGCACCGAAAAAACAAATCTCAGAAAAAATAAACCAGCACATACCCCAGCGAAACGAGCGGTCAACCTGTAGGTCATAGACTCCTTTTGAGTTCTCATAAATTACCTGGCCGAACCAACCAAACAACATGAAAATCATAATTCCCATGCCAATAGTGAATATGTAGGGCCCATACCAATCATGGTGAAGCCAAGATGCCGCACCTACAAGCATAGTAGTTAGCCCACATGATGCAACCAAAGGCCAATGGCTTGGCTTAGGGACATAATAAGTACCATGTGCTCCCATTATATTTTTATCTCCTGTATCAATAATCTTTAAAACGCTCTCAGGGAGAGAATCTAATCCAATCAAACCGCCCAATACGTCACAGTGATTTTCTGCATTATCGTATAGACTTTGACAGATTATCCACGCAAAGTTTGCAATCTTACATCTAACCTTTATCGGTTACATCAAATAAAGTATAAGACAATGTCACTGTATGCACTTTTTCGGGTAAATCAGTATCCAAATGAAAAAGTAACGGCATATTCATGGCTTCATGTCCGTTTAACGATTGCCGAGTAAAGCAAAAACATTCGGTTTTTTTCAGATACTTAGCAGCAATACCGGGAGTAACACTGGGTACAGCTTGCACTGTCATCGGATGATCCGTTTTATTTTCTGCATAAAATGCAAGTTTTGCTATTTCGCCAGGATGTACCTTTATTTTGCGGGTCTTAGGATAAAATGCCCATGGCACACCACTATTATTTGTAGCAACAAACTCGACTGTTATTTCTCTATTTTTATCAACTTTGGCCTTAGTTGCATCATAAGCTACTGCCTCAGGATTTGTTTTACCATTAATGCCCAATGTTTTACACAAACTATTATAAATGGGCACTAATGCAAAACCAAAAGCGAACATACCTAGCACAAGGCCAGCTAAAATAACCATTAACCTCTTATGGCCTTTCTCATTCTTCATACAACGAGCCTATAAATCCAACTTGGGTGGAGTTGTAAATGTGTGATATGGCGGTGGAGAAGGTAATGTCCATTCTAAACCATATGCACCTTCCCAAGCTCTTCCAGCTGCAAGGTCTTTTTTAGTCCCTTTCTTTCTCACCGTAGCAATCACATTATATAAAAACAGTAGTTGCGTAAAACCAAAAATAAAGGCTCCGACCGAAGAGACCATGTTAAAATTGGCAAATTGCAAAGCATAATCTGGAATCCTTCTTGGCATACCGGCGAGTCCTAAAAAGTGCATGGGGAAAAACGCCACGTTCACCGAAATAACAGATAACCAAAAATGCCATTTACCTAAGCACTCACTATACATATGCCCTGTCCACTTGGGCAGCCAATAGTATGTTGCAGAAAATAAGGCGAAAATTACGCCAGGAACCAACACATAATGGAAATGTGCCACTACGAAATAACTATCCTGATACTGGAAGTCTGCAGGTACCAATGCCAACATCAAACCAGTAAATCCTCCTATAGTAAATAGAAAGACGAAGGCTAAGGCGAACAACATTGGCGTTTCAAAGGTCATAGAGCCTCTGAACATAGTACTTACCCAGTTAAACACTTTAATCCCTGTGGGAACCGCAATAAGCATCGTGGTATACATAAAAAATAATTCCGCGCCCAAGGGTATACCAGTTGTAAACATATGGTGCGCCCAAACAATAAAGGACAAGACAGCAATACTGACTGTCGCATAAACCATAAAATAGTAGCCGAACAAAGGTTTACGACTAAAGGTAGGAATCACTTCGGAGATAACACCAAACGCCGGGAGTACAAGAACATATACTTCGGGATGTCCAAAAAACCAAAATACGTGTTGGAAGAGGATGGGATCACCACCACCTGCAGCATCAAAGAAGCTGGTACCAAAATGGCGGTCAGCCAACATCATGGTTACTGCCCCAGCCAATACGGGCATAATCGCAATCAATAAAAAGGCAGTGATTAACCAGGTCCATACGAACATTGGCATCTTCATCAAAGTCATACCAGGTGCACGTAAATTTAATATGGTTGCGATAATATTGATTGAACCCATAATAGAGGAAATACCCATCATATGGATTGAGAAAATCATAAAATCGGTACTGGGCGGCGCGTATTTGGTAGATAGAGGTGCATACATAGTCCAACCAAAGTTGGGGCCCCCTCCAGCATGAAACGTAGTTGACAATAATAATGTAAACGCAAATGGTAAAATCCAGAAACTCCAGTTATTCAACCGCGGTAAAGCCATATCTGGAGCACCAATCATCATAGGAATTTGCCAGTTAGCCATTCCTGTAAATGCCGGCATAACCACACCGAATAACATGATTAAGCCATGCAGTGTTGTCATTTGGTTAAAGAAGTTAGGATCAACAAAGCGATGGCCTGGCTGAAATAATTCTGCACGAATAAGCAGCGCCATGCCGCCAGCTAAAAAGAAGCTGATCATTGCAAGCCACAAATAAAGTGTACCTATGTCTTTGTGGTTTGTAGTAAACAACCAGCGTTTTATAAATCCGAAGACGCCCTTGCCTTGTTCAGGACCATGATCGTCATGTTTTTCATCGTGTGCTAATGTATAACTACTCATTGCAAACCTCCAGCTTGAACTTTATTAACCATGGTTGGTTGTTGATTGGCTTTTTGACGTTGTGCCGCAACTTCCGCAGCTTGGATTACGTCATTAGTATTATTTTCCCAGGCATTACGCTCATAAGTCGCAATCGCAGCGATTTCTTCATCGTTAAGCTGATCCTTATAGGGCTGCATCGCCGTGCCAGGAATACCATGTAGTATTGTATCTATATGTCGTGAAATAGGATGACCCGTTGCTACCGAACTGCCTCGGAGTGCAGGATACATTGGCGGAATACCCTTTCCGTCCGGTCTATGACATGGAGAACAGAATTGTTCATATCTTTGTTTTCCAAGAGCAAGCAACTGATCGCGTGGCATTGTTTTCTGTGCGGCAGCATTCGCTTCTGCTTTATCGTATTGATCTTGTGATTTGGTTTGTGCAGCAACCCATTTATCAAAATCTTCCTGGCTTACTGCTTCAACAACTATGGGCATAAATCCATGGTTGACACCACAAAGTTCAGCACACTGGCCTCTATAGGTTCCTGGTTTTTGTATTGTAGCCCATGCCTCATACATGAAGCCGGGTATCGCATCGCGTTTAATACCCAATTCAGGTACCCACCATGAATGGACCACATCATTTGAAGTAACCAAAAAGCGAATTTTCTTATTCACTGGTAAAACCAATGGCTTATCTACTTCCAATAAGTACCATTCGCTCTTTTCCTCTTTATTTTGAATTTGGGCAAAAGGTGTAGATAAGGTACTAAAAAAGCTTATTCCCTGATCCAGATACTCATACTGCCATCGCCATTGATAACCAACTACTTTTACAGTTATTTCTGATTGTCTTGTATCATCCATGCGGATTAAAACACGTGTTGCAGGTACTGCAAGTCCAACGAGAATCAAGAAAGGAATAAGCGACCAGACTATTTCTAATCGAGGATTATCATGAAATGTTGCCGCCTTATAACCTTTGGATTTTCGATGGTGGATCATGGAATAAATCATCACACCGAAGACAACAATCCCGATAATGGCACATACTGCCATACAAACCATGTGCAGATAGTACGCATCCCGACTGATTGGTGTTACCCCTTCGTACATATTTAACTGCCAGAAATCCGCAGCAGCGAATATTGGTTGGCTCGCAACCCAGGCACCAAGTATTGTTAATAATCTACAGATCTTCAACCTGTTTAACATCCCCATTCCTCGCCTTGTCAATAGCTAGACTACCTAGCTTCAATTTAGTGTTTATACGTTTTTAATTTGTGCCCCTCACGGCTGGAGAGGGGCTTTGATACTACACTACCACAACGAGTAGTTTCCTTCGGTTTTAGATTTACTGACCATATACTTCACCGCTTCAATGACTTCATTCGTAGTACATTGCTTGCAGCCTCCGTTTTTCGGATGACCTTTTCCGCGTACAGTATTCTCAATCAGTACATCCATATTTTTTGCAAGTAAGGGTTTCCACGCGTCTTTATCGCCAATTTTAGGCGCACCGTTTTTCCCTTCGTTATGACAAACAGCACAATTGTCGTTGTAAACAGCTTCTCCGCTTGCAGGATATTTCTCGGTACCGCCTGACTTAAGATTTTCTAACTCAGTACGCGTCAATGACTCGTTTAATAGGTAATCAACAGCAGAAATAATGTCATTATCGGAGCAGGTCACACAAGCACCCTTTACCGGCATTGAGTTAAATCCACTAATTGCATGGTGATATAATCCCGTTAAACCACTTGATTTTAATCGCTCATACCAACCCGCGGCATTCCCCATTAAGGGAGCACCCATCACACCTTCTTGGTGACAAATAACACAAGCGGTGAAATAAACTTGTTTTCCTCGATCGAGCGAAGGCCGCTCAGATGAGCCAGGTAAGCCTAAAGGTTCTTCACTCACTACCGTTTTAAGATACGTAGCAACAGCCATCCTATCCGCATCAGTTAAATACATCATGCTGTTATGATTTACTTCAGACATAGGACCAGCCACTGGACCCGCATTATTTATCAGTTTATCTAATTTAAACACATCAGCAACTTGTTCATGCGTTGCGGTTTCTAATCCATACTTGGTAATGTTTGGTGCCCAATACCCATTAATAAAGCCACCCGTTAGATAATATTTGTTCTTTGGCGCACCAAATGGATTTAAAGGGGTATGACACATACTGCAATGGCCTAAACCATCAACAATGTATTTGCCACGATTCCACTCGGGAGACCTGCCTTTTTCATATTGAAACCCATGTCCTTCAGGGAAGAAGAATAATAAGTTCCATCCCCAAAGAGAAAAGCGAGCTCCTGGTACATTAAAGGGGAACGGTAATGATTTGTTCTTTAAATTAACCGGAGGCAAGCTCATAAAATACGCGTATAGAGCACGCGCGTCTTCATCCGAAATTTTAGAAAAATAAATATAAGGGAATACTGGAAAATAGTTTCTACCTTTAGGATCACGGCCTTCTTTAACCGCACGGATAAAATCTTTCTCCGTCCAGTTACCGATCCCAGTTTCTTTATCCGGAGTAATATTAGGGCTATAAAATGTCCCGAAAGGAGTTTCGATAGGAAGTCCACCTGCATAAGCGGGAGTGCCTGCTTTAACATTAGTATGACAGGAAATACAATCGCCTACCTTTGATAAGTATTCTCCACGCTGAATTAAATCTTGCTGTTCGCCCGTAGCTGGGGCAGTTGGTGGATAAACCGGATAATATCCATCATGAACTTGTAATTTCTCTTGAGCAGGTGCAGCATTTTCTGCATGTAATAATTGACCCGCCATGCCAAGCACTGTCAAAGTTGTGACAATTAGCCTTCTTAGTAACAAAGAGCCCACGCCCCCTCCTATTTGTTCTTATTTTGTACGCTTCTCTTGCGGAGATAGAGTAATCGTCGCATTTTATACTCCACAACGCATAAGTTGCAATGTTATAATCGCTATCTTTAATTATTTTTATATTGTGATTATGTTTGTTTATCTTGATGGTTTGCTTTTAGGTTTATCCTTAATTATCGCTCTAGGGCCGCAAAACGTCTTTTTGATTAAACAAGGCGCCCTAAAAAATCACGCCATTCTTTCCGCTGTCATATGCTTTATCTGTGATTTAATTTTAATTTGTTCGAGTATTGCCGGCTTGCATGAATTGTTGCTCGTACGTCCCGTTCTACAAATCTGGATGATGCTGCTAGGTACAGGATTTTTACTTTTTTATTCTGCAAAAGCGTTAACCAATGCATTTTCAAAGTCAGAAAAAAATACAGAAAGCACCTATCAACCACGTACCAGAGCTCAAATCATTCTCCTCGCTTTAGGGTTTAGTATACTGAATCCCCATGCGATTATTGATTCTCTAGTCATTATTGGTGGCGGCAGTAGTGGATACCCCCATCAGGAACATATTTTCTTATTAGGTGTGCTTACTTCAAGTTTTATTTGGTTTAGTTCATTAACATTTACCGCGCGATATTTTTCAGATGTATTAACTAAAGCGAATGTGTGGAAAGGAATTGAGCTACTTAGTGGTGTATTAATGGCCTTGATAGGGATTAAACTGGGTACAGATTGTTTAAGCTTAATTTCAGAGATGATTGGAAAATCGATTTAGTAGAAAGGGCCAATCAGTGTGTCGCCAATTGACCCAGTGGAATGACACATAGCAAGTCCAACCTCGCAGCGTGAATATCTCATAACCCCTTATCCATGTCAACCAGCAAGTGAAGTGCCTGGAAGAGCGTAAGAATGACTGGATTGTGCGCACGCGCCGCATCAATAAGGCAGTCGCGTTTATAAAGAGATCCCATTGTTGTTCCAACTCACTTCAGTTAAACTCAAGCTTTCATGAATATGAGCAATACATGTTTTACGGCGATACCATCCAAGAAACGCGACAAATGTTTTTTTCCAGTTGGGAAAAATACCAACATAAAAAATTGTTGTCACCTTTAGAAAATGAGATTGTACAAGTGATATTAGCCCATCCTGAATACCATAAGATACTAGAAAATCAGGAAAAATTTCAGCAACAATCTTATTTCCCAGAATCAGGAGCCCCCAATCCATTCCTGCATATGGGACTTCATCTTGCAATCAGAGAACAAATAGTTACTGATCGACCTGCCGGCATTCACGACATCTATAAAAATTTAATCAAAAAATATAATGATTCTTTAGAAGTAGAACATTTAATGATGGAGCAATTAGCCGAATGCATGTGGCTTGCGCAAAAAAATAATATTCCTCCCAATGAAATTCATTACCTACAAGCATTAGCAAGCCTTTGAGTTAGTTTACTTATCACCACATTGTAGCTTGGTTGCTTGCAACCAGGATTGAATAATTCAGCCATTAAGAAGAGATGACTCCATTCCCGGTTGCAAGCAACCGGCTACCGGATGTCATCGTGCTGCTCCATTTGATATTCAAGGATATCTCCAGGCTGACAATTTAGATAAGCACAAATCGCCTCCAGTGTTGCAAAGCGTATCGCTTTCGCTTTACCATTTTTTAAAATAGACAAATTCGCTTCAGTAATGCCTATTGCCTCAGCCAGTTCCTTCAGCCTGCACTTGCGCTTTGCCATCATCACATCCAAATTAACAATAATAGACACGAGTACCTTCCTTAGATTGTTAATTGCGTTTCAGATTTTAGTTGATGGGCTTCTTGAATAATCCAGGAGGCCACCAAAATAATAAACGCCGTAATTAAAGTGGATGCATTTGCTGAGTTCAAGGTAATACTAGCAAAACGTTCTCCTTTAGGATTAGTAAAGGTGAGTGCTGCGGTCATTAATGGCTGATAAAACAACTGCACCAGTTCACCCACAATCATATAAATACTTACATGTTTAATCAGCTTGATATTTTCCTCTTCAAATAAATATCCTTGTTCAAAAAGTCTGAATAATTTAGCCAGCTTATGGCAAATTAAAATTGTAATGGTCATCGGCATCCATTCAATGGCCAACAGGATACAGCGATGCAGCCAAGAAAAATGAGCCGGATCACGAATTTGTTCAGCAGAAATCACCGAAGACCAAGCCCCTATATGACACATCCAATCAAATTTTAAGAGGATCAAGAATGTGGTCGCTAATGGAATAAGCCAACAAAGAGTACGAAATAATAAATAAAGTACATGGCTTGTGTTTTTTATTTTTTGCATGGTCAATATCCTGTAAGTAATAATTAGCAAGAATTATAACCAATAGCTATTGTTTATCAATAAAAATATATTTAATTTTAGATATTTTTTATTGATTATCAAAATAGAAATATACTGTCCATGTTCTGTGACATTCAATTCACACTTTTTTCCACGTCAAAAACGACACAGGGCTGGGTATCTTAGTAAAGATCAGTTAATATGGTGCATTAAATAACAAATCTATGCTCTCTGTATGACTGATAAAGAAAAAACAACCCATTTTGGTTACTCTACGGTTTCCTGGGGTGAAAAAGAGAAAAAAGTAGCTGAAGTTTTTCATTCTGTAGCAAAAAACTATGATGTGATGAATGACTTAATGTCTTTAGGAATTCATCATCTATGGAAACGTTATACTGTTGCCTTAAGCCAAGTACATCCAGGCCAGTCTGTCTTAGACTTAGCAGGGGGAAGTGGCGATTTGACACGATTATTATGCAAGAAAGTTGGGGAAACAGGCCGTGTTGTTCTTACAGACATTAATTCGGCCATGCTGCATGTAGGGCGTGATCGTTTATTGGACGAAGGGTTATACAAAAATATTGATTACGTACAAGGTAATGCCCAATGCCTTCCTTTTGCTGATAATAGTTTTCATTGTATTACCATGGGTTTTGGTTTGCGAAACGTCACCGATAAAGAAGAAGCCCTGCGCTCCATGTATCGTGTATGCAAGCCCGGCGGGAAAGTGATGATTCTTGAATTTTCCACGCCGACATTTCCTGGCTTAAAACCAATTTATGACTGGTATTCGTTTAATATTTTACCTAAAATAGGAGCATTTATTGCGCAGGACAAATCCAGTTATCAATACCTTGCTGAATCCATACGCATGCATCCAGATCAGACGAAACTAAAGGAAATGATTGAGTGTGCGGGATTTGAAGACTGCCACTATGACAATCTCAGTGGAGGCATAGTTGCCTTGCACATTGCCTATAAATATTGAGTGCATTATGTTAAAAAAATACTCCTTAAAAGCGCTTCAAATAGCCATTAATAAAGCCACCAAACTGGATGAACAAATGCCAGTCAAGCTAAAATCGCTTGATAACAAAACGCTTGAAATGATAATCAGCCCTTTAAATGTTAATTTTTTCATTCTATTTAAAGATGGCGAAATCATTTTGCTTGATCGCTGCGACAAAGAGGCAGACACCGTAATTCACAGCAATCCTTTGGGTTTAATCCGTCTCAGTTTATTGCCCGCATCGAAAGCTCGCTCTTTATTTAATGATAAAATCCGCATGACTGGAGACACGGAATTAGGGCAGCAAGTAAAAAAGCTATTTGATGAAATGGACATTGATTGGGAAGGCCATCTGGCTCATTTTACCGGCGATGTGGTGGCACATCAAATTGGTTCTTTTGTGCGTAAGGGATTATCATTCAAAAAGAAAATTGATGAGTCCATGCGCCAGAATATGTCCGAATACCTCCAAGAAGAGCTACGCGTCATTCCTACAAAATATGAATTGGAAGATTTTTTTGCAGAAGTCGATGAGTTATCCTTACGCGTTGAACGCCTACAAGCCCATGTCAATCAACTAATAAGCCGCTATGAAATCAATTAAAAAACTCATTCGTCTTATTCATATCAACTACATCCTAGCGAAAAACGGGCTGGATAATGTGGTCGTATCATTAAGATTGTTTGCACCGCTGCGCTTCATTGTTTATTTAAATCCTTGGAATTGGTTTCGCAAAGAACATTTGACACATGGCGAAGCCCTGCGTAAATCATTGGAAGAGCTTGGGCCTATTTTCATCAAATTTGGGCAAGCACTTTCCACTCGCCCCGATATTTTGCCTCTAGATATCGCTCTTGAGCTGAGTAAATTACAAGATAAAGTACCTCCATTTCCCAGCGAACAAGCAATGGCTATTATTGAAAAAGCCTATGGCTTATCTCCCTACGAAGTCTTTGCAGAATTTGATCCCATTCCCCTTGCATCAGCGTCTATGGCGCAAGTCCATGCAGCAACCCTGAAAACTGGTGAAGACGTGATTGTCAAAGTTCTGCGACCTAATATGCGCCGCATTATTGAGCAAGACTTGAGCATTATGCATACTATAGCCAAATGGGCAGATCGCTACTGGCCTGAAATTAGACGCTTAAAACCTAAGGAAATTGTCACAGAATTTGAACACACGCTACTTGATGAGCTGGACTTATCAAGAGAAGCCGCAAATGCGGCGCAATTAAGACGAAACTTTGAAAATTCACCCATTTTGTACATTCCAGAAATATATTGGGACTATTCTCGCCCCAATGTAATGGTACTAGAGCGAATTCATGGCATCCCGGTATCAGATATTAAAAGTTTAGAAGCACACGGAGTAGATATAAAAAAGCTTGCTGAACGTGGCGTAGAAATTTTCTTTACGCAAGTATTTCGTGACTGCTTTTTTCATGCAGACATGCATCCAGGGAATATTTTTGTCTCCTATAAAAATCCCAAAGAGCCACAATATATATGTATAGACTTTGGCATCATGGGCACTTTAAATAATAACGATAAGCGCTACTTAGCTGAAAATCTTTTGGCCTTTTTTAATCGAGATTACCGACGAGTCGCCGAATTGCATGTTGAGTCCGGATGGGTTGCGCGTGATACGCGTGTTGAAGAGTTCGAAAGCGGCATTCGTACGGTATGCGAACCCATTTTTGAACGGCCCTTAAAAGATATTTCATTTGCACAAGTGGTATTGCGTCTTTTTCAGGTTGCACGACGCTTCCATATGGAAGTACAACCACAACTCATTTTATTGCAAAAAACCTTGCTGGCTGTAGAAGGGCTAGGACGTCAACTCTATCCTGAATTGGATTTATGGGCTACTGCTAAACCTTTTCTTGCAAAATGGGTAAAAGATCAAATAGGCCCCAAAGCATTTCTCAACCAATTAAAACAGAATCTACCCTTCTTTGCAGAACAGTTACCGCACATGCCCAAACTGCTTTTTGATTATCTAGAGCTTAAAAAAGAAGAATTAATAATAAATAAAGAACGCGCCAACGCGCAGCCAGAAAATGAAAAACCAGCAGTACAATGGAACAGCATTGCACTTGGTGCGGGGCTTTCTTTCCTTTTAGTTAGCCTCTTAGACTATTTGCATCTTATCCATCACAAACAGCTCGCTCCGCTTACTCTAACTGGAGCCATTCTAACGGGGCTGTTTGTACTTATTAACCGTAACGCGAGGAACTAACATGGGATTAAGTGGTATTAGCCCTCTGTCTTTATTATTAATTCTAGTCATTATCATTGCTCTTTTTGGCACCTCCAAATTGAAAACCATAGGTACTGATCTTGGTGAAGCTATTCGAAACTTCCGCAAAGCTTTGAATGAAGAACAAAGCAATGAGCCCGCAAAAGAGGATAATAAACTCTCATGAGCGGCGGTGAGCTTCTTGTCATTTTGATTGTTGCTTTCATTGTATTTGGGCCTAAGAAGCTTCCGATGCTGGCAACACATTTAGGATTACTAGTAAGAAAGTTTCATCAACTTAAAGCACAGGCTGTGGCACTCTGGCAACAGCAACTTGATGTACTGCAATTGCAAGAAAATCAGCGTAAAGCCAAAGAAGCAGATGAGCAGTATAAAAAGGAACAATCATCCTAAATTTTAGTTATGCGTCAGAGAAAGTGGATAATGCAACCACTGTACTTACACTAACGAAATTGTTTTGAGGCTACAACAGATTTATTTTAAATCTTATTGTTTAATTTTTATGATATTTTTTTGCCATAATTAATCATTTTAGCGAATGATTTCCATATAAAGGCTGTAAGCTACTTACATGCAATGAGTGTATCTCATTGTAGCCTCATGAAATCTGGATTTATATGCAAGATTGTAGGAGCACACACAACAACAAAAATGCATCATCGTAGGATTTGAACATATATATTTAAATACTCGTTAAGAAGCTTATAATAGATTTATGAATTGTAATCTGAGTATAAGCATTGACACTTATCCTACATCTCCCACTTGACTGAGGGGCGTAGAAAAAGATTAAGCAGCCGTAACCATATTGCCCCGGGTTACAGCTTCGCTTTCGCTCAGGCTACAAGATAATGACTTTATAGAGACAAACTCATGAGTCTTCAAAAAAATTTATCTCAAGATGCAGCCCTTAAATTCATTATTCTTACGGGTATTGTAAGTCTCTTTGCAGATATGACTTATGAAGGAGCGCGCAGTATCACCGGCCCATACTTAGCATTATTAGGGGCCAATGCTGCTGTAGTTGGCTTTGTATCAGGTTTTGGAGAGTTATTGGGTTATGTACTCCGTATGGTTTCAGGTTATCTTACTGATCGCACACACAAGTATTGGACCATTACTATTTTAGGTTATACCCTTAATTTATTAGCCGTCCCCTTGTTAGCAATAACAGACCAATGGTGGTTTGCTGCCACCTTGATTGTTACTGAGCGTATAGGTAAAGGAATTCGTACCCCGGCTCGTGATGCAATGCTAGCTCATGCAGGACACCAAAAAGGAATGGGTTGGGCTTTTGGCTTACATGAAGCATTGGATCAAACAGGTGCGATGTTAGGTCCTTTGATTCTTGCCCTGGCACTTTATTTTAAAATAGGCTATCAGTATTGCTTTGCCTTACTCTTAATCCCCGCATTATGTGCCTTAAGTACTTTATTGCTCGCACGCTGGCTCTATCCACGCCCTCAGGATTTAGAGGTACACCACGATACACTTGAAGTGGCGGGCATGGGTATGAATACCGCTTTTTGGTTGTATTTATCTGGAGCAGCACTCATAGCAGCAGGCTATGCCGATTTTCCTTTAATCGCCTATCATTTTCAAAAAACAGGTCTTTTATCTCCACTATGGATCCCAATTTCTTATGCAATAGCAAAAGGATTTAACATAGTAAGTGCTCCATTACTTGGCCATCTTTATGATCGTTATGGTTTTATTATTTTAGTTATCGTTTCTTTTTTATCGTGCTTTTTTGCACCTTTAGTCTTTTTGGGCAATGCCAGTCTGGCTTTATCAGGAGTTATTTTATGGAGCATTGGTGTATGTGCTCATGAATCACTGATGCGGGCTATAGTTGCGGGCATGATACCCAAAGAAAAACGAGGTTCAGCTTATGGAGTGTTCAATACCGGATTTGGCATTTTTTGGTTTTTGGGGAGTGTGGCTATGGGTGTACTCTATGACATTTCCATTTCTGCACTGGTTATCTTCTCCATTGCAATTCAATTGTTGGCATTTCCTTTCTTAGGTATCGTTATGAGCAAATTGAAAAAATAAATACCTCTATTTTTGTGCTGCCAATTTTTGCAAATGCTCGCCTGCTAACCGAAACTGCAGCAAATCGGTTCGCGGAGATGCCCCTATAAATTCAAAGAACTCAATTCCTTTCTTATTCCAGGTCATTGTATGTCCTTCCATGCGACAACATTCTTTCTCGATTGCTATGTGGGCAAGATTTGACAACAATGCAGAACCCAAGCCATGGTTACGATAGAGTTCATCTACAAATAGCTCTTCGACATAAAGAATGGGGGCTGCTTCTGAGGCGCAGTAGGAAAAGAAAAATAAGGCATAACCAGCTGGCTTTTCCTTATATTCAGCCAGTAAGACATAAAAATACCTCGTTCGCCCAAAACCATGAGACTCTATTTTATCTAGAGTCAAATTGACTTCTTCCGGTTTTTTGCGCTCATGTTCCGCCAATTTGTTTACTAAAAAAAAGATTTCTTCTTTGTCTTTTTTCTTAGCAATGCGAAAAGTAAACTCCATTTGCTACTCCTTTCCACCATACAATCTTAGTCAAAACGATTTACTGGTTGATGACAATAAGGGGCTTTATGATGTTTGGCATAATAATCCTGATGGTATTCTTCTGCCGGCCAAAATGTTTGTACTGGAAAAAGACGGGTAGCCACTTGATAACCTCTTTTTTGCAGCATTTGCATTAAGGTTTCCGCTTCTTCTAATTGTTCTTGATTGTAATAAAATACAGCACTTTGATATTGCTGGCCTATATCAGGACCTTGTCCCGATTTTTGTGTAGGATCATGAATTTCAAAAAAGCGTTTCAGAACCTGATGGTAATCGGTCTTGGCCTTATCATAGATAACCCGTACGGCTTCGTAATGCCCTGTATCACCTTGACACACCTGCTCATAACTTGGTTCTGTAGTAATACCCCCAGTATAGCCCGCCTCAACGCGAAGAACGCCGGGGATTTGCTTTAAAAAATGATCCACGCCCCAAAAACATCCACCAGCCACAATCGCTTCTTCAGTATCTAAAACCAGGTTGGATGCTACAAAATCAATGGAGGCTGAATTAACGCAATGACGCAAATTCTTTTGCGTAAAATATTCGCCAGTAAAGACATGCCCTAAATGGGCATCGCAACGCGAGCAGAGTATTTCCATACGCCTGCCATCGCTATCTGGAATCTGTTTCACTGCATGGACGATGTTATCATCAAAACTAGGCCAGCCACACCCTGAGCTGAATTGACTTGACCCACGAAATAAGGCCAAACCACAGCGTCGGCACAAATAAGTGCCGATAGTCATAACCGAATTATAAGACCCAGTGTGAGGATACTCTGTGGCTTTATCGCAAATTATCCTTTTTGCTAAAGGAGTCAAACTGGCTGTTTTATCTAGATAATCGTCCATAGCTTACCTTGGTTGCGCTTGACAAATTTTGTCTGCTAAATAACCCACCGCCCCTGCATAATAAATGGAATTATTATAATGCAAAATCATCTTGTAATTAGGGAAGGTTAAGAAGGTTGGCCCACCTAATGGTTGCACGATACTACCTTGCAGATTTTGATAAGGTAACGGTTTACCATCTTCTGTTCGCACCCCCATAGCATTCCAATCACTCACAGGTTTGACAATGGTTTTACCCTCCATTGCCATATCAAATTTACGCGGTAACTTGACTTGGATTGCCCATGGCTCTCCGGTTTGCCATCCATTTTGCTTCATGTAATTTGCAATTGAAGCAAATACGTCGGGTTTGCTTCTCCAAATGTCTTTTCGACCATCGCCATCATAATCCACAGCATATTTAACCCAACTCGAAGGTAAAAATTGTGGCTGCCCAGAGGCGCCAGCCCACTCCCCTTTGAAGTCAGTCAAACTAACGTGTCCTTCATTCAGAATACGTAACGCAATAAATAACTCTTTACGGAAAAAATCTTTACGATTGGAGTCATAAGCAAGCGTCGCTAAAGCTTTCACAACGGGAAAATTCCCCATATAAGTACCATAGCTCGTTTCCATTCCCCAAAATGAGACGATAAAGCAAGGATTTACCCCATATTGTTTGGCTACTGCTTCCAATACTGCCTGATTCTTTTTATATTCCTTGCGTCCTATAGTAATTCTATAGGGATCGACGCGTGTGCTGCGGTACTTCATAAAGGTAAGGCGATGTTCTGGCTGCGAACGTAAAAGCCCTTTAATTTGATGGCTTGGCTCATGGATCCCTGCAAAGGCTTCATCAAAAATCTCTGGTGAAATCCCTTTTTGCAAGGCCTCTGTTCTGACTTCTGCAACCCAACTACTCCAATTCTGTTGTGCAAAGGCAGCATGATGTACTAGAACACATGCGATAATCGCAAGTCCCCATTTTTTCATAGCCCTTCCCCCTGATTTTTTAGTTATCAACTGCCATCTTAATATAAGATAGACCATTTATCTTAAAACCGTAGTTTTGACATTTATTGTAGCCTGGGTGTAGCCAAGGCTACGTATCCCAGGCTACCAAGTTAAGCGATTATACCTTGAGTATTACAACGCTTCCATAAATGCTGTTAAATCAGCTTTTTCGTCTTTAGTTAACTGCAATTGCAAGACTAAGTTAAAAAACTCAACTGTATCTGCCAGAGTTAACAAGCGACCATCGTGTAAATATGGTGGAGAATCTTTTACTCCTCGTAGAGGAAATGTTTTGATTGGTCCATCGCCAACTGCTTTTATACCGTTAATCAACTGTGGCTGGTAGAATTTTTCTGTCTGTAAGTTATGCATGGTGTTATCAGTATAGTACGGTGGTGTATGGCAAGTGGAACATTTTGCTTTGCCAAAGAATAATTCTTGCCCACGTAATTCTGCAGGACTTGCTTTGGCGGGGTCCAGTTTACCTTCCCAATTCAATTTAGGTGCAGGAGGAAAATCCAGAAGTTCTTGGAATTCCGCCATGAAGTGAACTTGACTACCGCGCTCCAGAATATTGACTCCTTTTTTAGTGGCAATAACAGGATCACCATCAAAATAAGCTGCTCGTTGCTCAAACTCCGTAAAGTCCTCAATCGTTTTTAATGCACGTTGGGAGCCGAACAATCTTTGAATATTCACACCGCGTAAGGTGGGAGTATCGATGCGATGACGAAATTCTTGAGGTCTAGCATCACCTGCCAAATGCGTTGCTTTGTTCGTATGCCCATTGGTATGACAATCAAAACACGCCACGCCACGACTTGGTCTTACGGAACGACGGTCTTCGGTTTGGTTAAACTGCTGTTGTGGGAAGGGCGTAAGTAATAAACGTAATCCCTCGATTTGTTTCGGATTCAATATCCCATTAAATAATTCATAATAGTTTTCGAGTGTGACCACTTTACCTTGTGATACATCACCAAGATCGGGCCTTGTTGTCAGAAAAATCGGTGCAGGGTAAGGAGGTAAAAAATGATCCGGAATATCAAAATCCAAATCAAAACGGGTCAGATCGCGATCTTCTTGTTTCTTAATTTCATCAATAACAAATTTGGGAAATAACATCCCTCCTTCAGGATGATTGGGGTGCGGTAGCGGTAAAAATCCTTGCGGGAATAGGCCTTTTTTCTTAATATCATCAGGACTCATTTTCGCGAGCTGGTCCCAAGTAACCCCTTCCGCAAGCTTCACGCGAACACCTTCTTGTATCGGTTTACCGCCAGACATCGTCACCGTTTTAGACGGGTTATTACTCAAGTCATAACGCCGTTTTAACAGTTCTTGTTGACGCGTGTTGATCGCCTCTTTGGCGCTACTCATGCGCTGCAAAATACTCGCAAAAGTCTCGTGAATCACTACCGGCATATAACTTGAAGGGACTTGGGCATTATTTGAAGACGCAGTTTGTGGCGAGGCAGAATCAGCAAAAGAAAAAGAAATAAAACCTGATGTTAAGACCAGCACCCACAAAATTTTTTTAACCATATGCAAGTCCATTTAATGATAAAAAGAATTTTTCATCATAAGTTACTTATAAATTCAGTGCAATAGAGAGATAAATTGTGTACATGTAGCCTGGATGCTGCGTAACGGAACCTAGTTTGGCAACCCATTCTTCCCCGGGTTTCGTTACGCTAACCAGGCTACGAACATAACGCTCAAGCATTACTCGCTACGCAAAGAAACTACCGGTTCTAATTTTGCAGCGCGTCGTGCGGGATAAAAACCAAAGAAAATTCCAGTGGCGGCCGAAACTAAAAAACCCGCTATCGGCGGAAGAAGATAGATTGAAAAATTCCAATCACTAAAATAGGCCAAAATACGTGTAAAAGTTAGCCCTAAAAGCACGCCAAGAATACCACCCAGTAAAGAAAGCATGACTGATTCGACTAAAAATAGCGCTTGAATCTCACTATTTTTGGCACCAACTGCTTTACGGATACCAATTTCTTTTTTTCGCTCACTGACTGAAACCAACATGACATTCATCACCCCAATGCCACCAACCAGCAATGAAATGCCACCAATGACCCCTAGCAATAAGGTAAAAATGTGCCCTTGATTTTCCATACTGGCAATAATTTGTTTGGCACTACGCGAGAAAACACTCAGCTTGGGGGCTATCGAACCAACAATTTGTTTTATTTCCTCAATCACCTCATCTATAGGGCTATCAGGTTTCAACTCCAACACCACATTATTTACCTTCGCATCCTTACTGACGAGATTAATTCCTGCCAAAGGAATAATGGCAGCCTGATTGACATCTTCATTAAAAAAGCCATTTTCTTTCCAAGGCTCAGCCACACCGATGATCGTATATAAGGATTGTCCTATACGTAATTGCTTGCCTATGGGATCATCAAAACTGATCTCTTGAATTTGCCGTGCCAAACCCGCACCAATCACACAATAATGTTCATAAGATTCAACAAAAGAAACAAAATGGCCGGCCGCTAACTTAATATGCACAATTTTCGCCAAATGCTCATTCGCGCCAATGACCGCTCCTTGCATTTGTTTTCCCTGAAAACTTAAAGGTTGATACGCTGTACTATAGGGCGCCATATCAATAATAGAGGGTATGCGTTCAGGTAATTGTTCCCATTGCGCCGCAGAAATTGATTCCATGCTTCCGGATTTGTCAGTCGTTTTTGGATAAACAGCAACCGCCAATAAATCGGTACCTAAGGCCTTGAATTGCGCTAATGCTTTTTCCGTAGCAAGCTGACCACTACTAATTAAAGCAACAACCGCAGCAGTACCCACCAAAATGCCTAAAACAGCTAAAAAAGAACGTAATTTGGCAGCGGTCAAATTAACTAAGGCTTGCTGACAATGTCCAGCAAAATTCATGATGCAGTCTCCGCCATCACAAAACCATCCACAAGAGTGATTTTTCTCTGACACAATGCAGCAACCTGCTCATCATGGGTAATCATAATGATACTACGTCCCTGAGCATGCAAACTTAAAAATAAATTCATTACTTCATTACCGGTACGTGAATCAAGAGCACCGGTAGGTTCATCCGCCAAAATCACTTGTGGTTCCGTTACCAAAGCACGAGCAATCGCAACACGTTGTTGTTGTCCACCTGATAATTGTGTGGGTCGGTGCTGTGCATATTGATGCATCCCTACGCGCTCTAGGGCAACAAGAACTCGTTCCTTAATTTCTGCAGCGCCCACACCGCGATAAACTAATGGCAATGCCACATTTTGCATGGCACTAAATCTTGGCAATAAATTGAATTGTTGGAAAACAAATCCAATGTTTTGATTGCGTAACTCGGCTAATTCATCGTCAGTCAATGCAGCAACATTACGATTTTTCAATAAATAAGTGCCAGAATCTGCTTTATCCAGAAGGCCCATAATATTCATCAAAGTCGACTTGCCTGAACCAGAGGCACCGACTATAGCCAATAAATCGCCTTCATATACGGTAAGCGATATTTCTTTTAAAATCGTCGTGCTGATTCCCTCTAAGTGGTAGGTTTTAATCATATTAGACAGCGCCATTAATGGCTGCTGAGTCTTGGTTGCATGACGCCCATCCAGCGGTTTCAATGCAGGATTTAAACGTTGTTTCAGAGCACGCATATCCCCGTCTAACTCAGAAACAGCGTTTTTATCGCGACTTATAACGAGATCACTCATAAACCACCACATCACCGACCTTTAAGCCGGTCTCGACAACCACTAAATCTGCTTGCGCAGCGCCTGTTGTAATCACGCGCTTTTCACTAGTACCTGGCTTAGTTTGTAGCTGCACGATGCTTTGGCCTTTTTCACGTTTTATGGCAGCAATAGGTATCAGCAGCTGTTTGCCATTATCTACGCTTAATTCTATGGATGCACTCATACCTACTTTGATCCAACGTTGTTGTTCGGGAGTTAAGTTTCTAACCTCAACTACTGCGGTAAAAAAAGGCAGCCCATTGCTCGTTGACGCTTGTGCATTCACGGTAACCAACTGTCCTTTTAATTGATATTTACCAAATGCAACACCGCTTACTGTAGCATTCATGCCAGTTTGAATCTGAGTGATGTCAATTTCTGGGACATCAATTTCGACGTGGATCCCAGATAAGTCACCAATTAAACCAATAACTTGGCCCGGCTTTACGGTAGTTCCTACAGTAACTCGCGCACTTTTATCCTCACCGGCTTTAGGTGGGTACAGCAATACTCCATCATTGGGTGCTTTTAAACGAATCATATTATGATTTGCGGCCAAAATGTTTTTTATCTTATCGAAATCAGCCAAACTTAAAGCAGATAGATTTTTGGGGCCATTTTCATCAAGTTTTTCCAACATTTCCGTCAACTTACGCGTGGTTTGCATTAAGGTAACCCGACCAGTATCCACATTGGATTTTTCACTCATGTAGTTATTTTTGGATAATAAGCCTGCATCCCATAAATCCTGAGTTCCAACAAATTTGGCCTTTGCTATGGTATAACTGTCTTTAGCTTTTAAATATTCAGTTAAAGTGTCATTAAATTGCCTTTGTAACTCAGTTGAGTTAAGCGTTAAAATGATATCGCCTTTTTTAACCAACTGCCCATAATGAAAATTCATTGTTTCAACCACAGCTTCAATTGGACTGGCAATTGTATCTTCATGCAAAGGCTGAACCGTTCCGGTAAAATGCAAGGTCTTATGCATGGTTTGTTCTGTAACTTTATACTGGTGTAATGCGACCGTTTTTTGCTTTTCACGATGCCCACATGAACATAAAAGAAATCCTATCAATAATAAAATTATAAGTTTTGACTTGTTGAGATACCTATTCATCCACCATACCTTAATTTAATTTGCCAATGCTCCAACGTTGTTCCCAAAGTCTTTTGCAGATTAGATATCTGATTGAGATATGCAATTTTTGCATTGATTAACCCAGACTGCGCTTGAATCAGCTGATTTTGCGTGTTATTTACATCCAACGCACTGGATATGCCTGCCTGTTGTTTTTTCTTCTCCAATGCATACGATTGCTCTGCCAGCTTCACTTGTTTTAGCGCCAGTTGATAACGTTTTGCCAAACTATTTATGTTGTTAATCGTATTGGTTATATTCGTTATTAAAGCGCGTTTTGTAGCAAGTAAATTTAAACGGTCTTTTTCCAAGCGCACTTTAGCGTTAATTAATTGGCTGCGCCGACCAATATCATGCAAAGGCACAGTTAGGGTCAAACGAGCAGCCTCAGTGAGGTTATTTCCATTATAAATCCCACTAATACCTCCATTAACGCCGGTCACATCATTCACAACCCCACTTTGCACATTGGCTGACACATCCAATTGCCAGAGTTGTTGATTCTTAGCTACTTTATAGGCACGCTCATCAGCCCGCAATGTCATTTTTTGTGCTAAATAAATCGTATTATGGCTTAAAGCTTGATCAATAGATTGCTGTAAATTAGGTACTGTGAGTTTTTCTAAAACAACATCGCTAGGAACTGAGATGTGCATTTCTGGGTCAAGGCCTATGGTCTGTAAAAGATCCTGCGATGCCGTTTGAAAATCATTTTCCGCCTGTTCCACCATTAAACTTAATGACTCGATTTGATAGGATTGCTGAATATTACCAGTCGGTTCTAATTGCCCCGCTTTTATTTTTTTCTCATTAATTTCATAAGACTTTTTGGCCTCTTTTAGCTGCAAACGCTGATTTTGTAAATTATTCCCACTCAAAATAAGCATGCGATAAGCCATAAGGACTTGTGTGATCTGATCTGCCACTGACTGTTGTAAGTTTAATTTGTTTAACCACTCATTATCTTCTGCATCTAAAAGTGCTGCCTCGTTGACTGATTTCCCAAACCCCCGCAATAGGGGCTGGGTCAAGGAAAAATTCAAGGTAGGATTGTAATTATTATTTTCAGAGACGTTATTATTTATCGATAAATTGGCTTCAGTACCGAGTTTTGTTTTCAAATTAAATTCGGGGCTGGCGAGCAGAGTATGCGTGGTATCGGTACCCACACCATTGAACTTGCTTTTTTGCAACACGCCCGAAGCACCTAAAGCATATTGTAATTCAAACTGATTGTGCGCCAGGCGCAATTGATAACGTTGCACAATGCGATCCAGTTCCACATTTTGAATATTGGGGTTGTAACGTAAAGCCAATAAAATCGCATCCCTTAGACTCAAATGATGAACTTTTTTATTACGTGCGGCAGGAGAAGTGGGGAGCTCTATCCAGTTATGTAACATAAATTCAGGATTTTTTATTGCTTGCTGCAGCCGCTCTTCCGCTTGTTTTACTTGTAAATCGTCATTAACTGGAATTGACCAGGCATTAAAGCCTAAGAGGAGGCAAACTAAGAAAAACGTAATGCCCTTTCTGTTCCCCAAAACATACCGTGACCTGAAAGATGCAGCGATGGAGTGCACATTTTTTAGTAACATCATTTTTTATTCCAGACTGCAAATCGCTGCATATCCTGCAAGCGTAATGCAGTTAATTGGCCACCCCAAAGACATCCGGTATCTATTGCATGAATTTTAGGATTAGGACATTGCCCCATTAAAGCGGCCCAATGTCCAAAAACAAGATCGACATCAAGTTCTTTACGATGCGGTACCTCATACCAAGGATAAAGATTTGCGGGCGCCTGAGCAATAGTTCCTTTATAACTCAACTCAAGCTGCCCTTGTGCATCGCAAAAACGCATACGTGTAAAATAATTAGTAATCACCCGCAGTCTGTCACTTCCCCTGAGACCATCAGACCATATATTGGGTTGATTGCCATACATCTGCGACAAAAAATCGCGATAATGTTCACCAGCAAGTACTTCTTCAAGCTCCTTGGCAAGCTGTACCGCCTGTGGCAAGTCCCACAAAGGACAAATTCCCGCATGACACATAAGCACATGCAGCTCTGGGGAATAATATAAAATGGATTGTTTTCTTAACCAATGCCCTAGAACTTCAGCATCTGCAGCATGCATTACTTCCTGCAAAGTATCATCATGTCCTTGCCATGGTCTACCACCAAAGAGCGAAGCAAGCAGGTGTAAATCATGATTGCCAAGGGTGATGCGGGGTGTAACGGGTAAAGAACTCACAAAACGTAAGACAGCCAAAGATTCTGGGCCTCGATTCACCAAATCACCAACAAACCATAGGCGATCTGTTTTATCGTCAAAATCTATGAGTTCCAATAACCGTTGTAAAGGTTCATAACAACCTTGCACATCACCAATTGCATAATCAGGCACCGTTTTTTGCTCCTGGCCTATGCGTATGTCCATCATGGTCAACGTCTTGCCATTTCCCTGCCGCATCCAATTTTTGCAATGAATTAGTCAACCCACGGCTTTGTTGCTGGGTAAACTGACTGCTAAATTGTGCTTTATGAATCAATTCCGTGGCAGACATAGATTCTACTTTTCCGGTATTCATTTGCATTACTTTTACTGATTCTGGTAAAGCTAAAGCATACTTAGAAAATACAATTCCGGTTTCCATTTGATTTTTTGTTTCAAATCGGCTGAGCACACCACCATCAGCAGCACGAGTATGTAAGCCTAAGGATAAGAATCCATTTTGGGCCGCTTGCCAATTTTTATATTCAGGATGTTCACGTACGAATAATTGATACATTTCCGCACACATTAGCATACCACCAGGCACCATAAACAATGGCGCTTTATTAATCATAATTCGGCCTTCATCCAAGGCTTTTATCATCCATTGGATAAATTCCATCCCCATTGCTTGTTCTTTTTCTAATAAACTTTCAGGCTGACCACCAGAAAAAGTACCTGCACGGTAACGACCCCCGCTATGAGCCGCAGTGCCCCTCACCATAAACTCAAGTAAATAACGCTGGATGGCAATCGCTTCTGCACGAATTAAAATGGCACCTAAAGTCCCGGCCGAACGCTCATCTTCATTTAATAAAGCAAGCCATACCGAGAGAACTTCCGGATTAGATGCTAACCAGGCAAATCCACTGGCTGGCATAAGGGCTCTTGCCAACAATAAATTGAGGCGACGTCGAAATTCTATTTCGGGCTCTTTTTCAAACTCGTAAAAGTAATAAACGCCGGTATTACTCATATTCTCCAGCAAAGGATTCCATTCTTTTAAAAATTGACGGTTCGCGTCATAAAAACTAACACGGTAATCAACAAACAATTTGCCTATACCTTGAAGAATTGCTGCGGAAAAAAGCGCATATTGCCAAAGCTTTTGTTCTTCAGATAATAAATCAGGCTGATCCTGCAGCATGAACTCCTGAAAAAGACTCAGTGCCGCTTCGGTACGGTTTAGCGCATAATCGATGAGTCCACCTTGCTGTGAATAATAACTATTTGATGTTTCAGGTAGGTTTTGACAATAACTGGCTAAATTATTAATCAGCATGCCGCACAAACTATCATAGCGCGCAGTTTCCAGACCAGATAACATTCTAATTTTTTTGAGCAATGTCTGCCGTTTATCTTCTGATAAAATAAGATTCGCATTCACAATGCGGGTTAAATCTTTTAAGGATTTACCTTGTGAGGACAAAGAACCCTTACGCTGACGTTGACGGTGAAACAAGGCCATCTCCATAATAATTTAATAACTCCAAATTGAAAAATTATGTCCATGATGATTAATTTTACACTATTTGGAAATAAATTTCGCTAGTTGAACATATTCCGAAATAGAAATTTGTTCTGGTCTTTTACTTCCATCAATTCCCAAAGTGCTCAATTGCTCAGCCGTTATTATCCCCTTTAAATTGTTATTAAGCGTTTTTCGGCGCATAGCAAATGCACTAGCCACTAGCCGCTCCAACTGCGCTTTAGAAACTTCTTCAAAGGGAGAAACGCGATGGGGTATAAGACGGACCACCGCAGAATCTACTTTGGGCCGTGGATCAAATGCTTCCGGGGGAACATCAAACAAATAATCCACAGCACAATGATATTGCAGCATCACCGTTAAGCGGCCATAGGCCTTACTACCCGGCTCTGCTGCGATACGCTCTACCACTTCCTTTTGCAACATAAAATGCATGTCTTCTATAGATGATGTAAAACGTAATAAATGGATTAACAAAGGTGTGGAAATATTATAGGGTAAATTACCTACCACACGGAGTTGGGAGCCAAATTGGCTGTAATCAAGGGTTAATGCATCAGCGGCAACCAAACGCAATTTCCCCTGCGCAATAGCCAGTTCTGCAAGATATTTCTGTAAATCGGTATCGATTTCGACAGCGGTTAAATGATTTAAACGCCGCAACAATGGTTCAGTTAACGCACCCAAGCCTGGACCAATTTCCAGCATATTATCTTCTGCTTGCGGATTAATTGCTCGTACAATGTCATCAATGATGTGCCGATTTTGTAGAAAATTCTGGCCAAACCGCTTGCGTGGGCTATGCCTCACCTTAGTTCATCCCATAAAGTAAAAAGCTAATTATACCGTGCATCCCCAATAAAAAGTAGCCTAGGCAAGCAAAGCAGAATCCTGGTTTTCCATAACTCCGTTCATAATAGGTTGTAAAATCCAAGCGCAAATTGATATACCCAAGAAAATCCAAAATGCTATTTTTAGCCTATCACTTTTTTTGCGTTTCTTGGGTATAGCATAAACTTATCAATTTGGTGTAAAATTCGGCCACTATGAACAAGGCTGGAATAATTATGGCTTATAGAAAAATGTTAAAATCAAAAATTCATCGTGCTTGTGTCACAGAAGCCGATTTGGACTATGAAGGAAGCATTACGATTTCTCCAGAACTTCTTAAAGCAGCAAATATATTGCCTTATGAAGCCGTCAATGTATGGAACATTACTGCCGGCACTCGCTTTGAGACTTATGCCATTACTGGCAGACCGGGATCTACGGAAATTTGCGTTAATGGCGCTGCGGCACATCTGGTAACTCCTGGAGATTTAATTATTATTGCCTCTTTTAGTCAAGTATTGGAAGAAGACTGCGCCAGTCTAGTTCCAACCGTGGTTTTTGTTGATCAGTTTAATCGTTTAAGAGAAATCAGACCCGAAAAAATTGGCGTTAAAAACAAAGAGCTTGCTGAGGCTTAAAAACGCCCTCATCCACCCTAGCAGGCACCTTCTCCCCATGGGGAGAAGGGAAATTAATATACATAAAAAAAACTCATGCTCAATCATCTCATAGAATTACGCCGTCGTGGATTACAAACTCTAATTTGGTTTGGCAGCTTATTTTTTATTTTCTTTTTTTGGGCAAATGATTTATTTCAGGCCTTAGTTAGCCCACTATTGCATACGCTTTCATCGCAAGAGGGCTTAATTGCTACGCAAGTCACCTCACCCGTATTTACCCCACTCAAGCTCGCTGCGGATGCAGCAATATTACTAAGCGCCCCCATTGCTTTATTTCAATTTTGGCGTTTTATTAGTCCAGGCCTTTATCGAAGAGAACAAACGACACTGCGTATTGCTCTAATCTTCAGCCTCTTACTGTTTCTTGCTGGGGTGTTGTTTTGTTTTTATTTGGTACTGCCATTTATGTTTCATTTTTTTGCCCACGCCTTGCCTAAAGGAGTGCGCTACATGCCTGATATGACCTATGCATTGGATTTCATCACTAGAATGCTCATGATCTTTGGACTTTGCTTTCAGGTACCGTTGATTTGTTTTGTCTTAGTGCGCTTAAAAATCATTGAAGTGATGACACTCAAAAAAATCAGACCTTATGTCATTGTTGCTGCTTTTATTGTAGGCATGTTACTAACTCCCCCCGATGTTTTTTCGCAAATCATACTCGCCGTACCACTTTGCTTGCTTTATGAGGCAGGAATTATTCTCGCCATTTATTTAATTTAGCCCACTGCGCATTTTTTTAAATAAATTAGATGCCCGCTTAATGACCAATCAATCATTGTGCTTTATAATCGCCCGCTCATAATTTAAGCATGTGGATGTAAAATGTTAGAAAAAAAAGAATTAAAACGCCAATATCAAGCAAAACAAGAACAAATTAAATTACAAAGAGAGTATGGTGCTCAATTACAAAAAACAAAACGTGAAAACGAAGAGGCCATAGCCGCCCTTAATCACGACAATAAAAGCATCATAGAGCAGGGAATACCCTTAGCTTTACAATTGGTGCAGATAAAAGCAGGCCCATCAAACAGGTTGAATCTGGAAGACAAGCAAGCAGTCTTAGACTATGCCCAAAAACAAATGGCTACTTTAAGTGTAGAGGAAGAACGTACTAAAAGTCTTTATAATAAAACAAGTAAATTCAATGAATTACTGAAAAGTGTCGCAAAACATCTAAAAACCGGATATAGCAAAGAGGAAGTTACAAGACTTGTAAATCAATCGGGTGTATCAGGTTCTGCATCCGCTCAAAATAAAGGCTTTGCTCTTTTACTGGAACTGCTCGGAGAAACTCTAGACAAATATACTTGGACCTTGGATTCTACAGATAGACGTAATTTATCAGACGCCGTTTCCAAAAAACTGGCTAGTCTTGTATACCCTCTTAGTGTTGACGAGCAGAGTTTAAGGGAGTTTTCCTCGGCTTCAAGAGCATTAGGGACTCATCAATTAAAACTAACCAGCAATTATGAGGAAAAAGAAAAACTTGCCACAACGGTAATGCAACTGAGCCAGCAGATAACGCAAATAGATAGCGTTACAATTAAAGAGCTTACAGAGCAAGCAGCAGAGCTTGAGCGACAAATTGGGGAAATAGAGCAGCAAGAAGAACTGGAAAGACAGCAGAATTTAGCACGACAACAAGAGCTACTAAGACAACAACTAGAAAGCCAACAAGAATTAGCAAGACAGCAAGAACCACAAATACCCGCACAACGGCCAGACATACAAGAAAACCTGGCAATGCAAGAGAACGTAGCGAAGCAACAGGCAATGGCACAACGCGGAACCCTTACCACCACCGTGATGCAAATGCTTAAAACGTATCAGAAGGAACGTGAAGATCAGTATCTGGTTAAAGATTTTTTTACTTCTGAAGATAAGGATAACCGCGATATATTCATTGGTGAACTGGTTAATGAAGAAAATGGACTATTAAAGACATATGTAGAGAACGGCAACAACGACGCAGTGCTTGACAAAATTACTACGAGCATGGATAAATTTCCTGGTGTCAAAATGCAGGCAGTCCTTAATCGAATTGTAGTGATGCTCATGGATGCAGATTCTAAACCCGAAGCTGTAGAAAATCTTCATCAACAAGCGACACAAGCACTGTCAACTTTACAAAGAAAAGATGAACGACATCGGCAATATGCTCTGAAAATGCGCCGTTTATATAAAAACATTACGGATATAGAAGCTTATGCAGAAACCTTGCCTGAACATGAAAATGGAATCATGAAACAGCTTGCTGCGGATCTTAGAAATGATATCGAGCACTTTATTTATCAAAATCGCACTGGGATGCCAGAAAAAGAGGCATATCAAAAATTTGAAATGAAATTTAAAGCACGCTTACACAGTCATGATGATGTCATGAGTGAACATAAATCTTGGCCTGTGATTATCGCCAGCTTTGTGTTTAACCTGGTTACAACAGGTAAATTGATTTATTCAAATGAGGTAATCAAAAGAGCAATCTTTTTCTGTGATGAGGCTGAGACGCAAAAAGAAAGCGAAGCTCCTGCGGATGAGGCTCTGGAAGATATAAGAAACCTATTCAATACCGTAAGCGGCTAGGTGTAGCGGCACTGCCATTAAGTTTCATGTCATTCCCGTGTAGACGGGAATGACAGCTATTGCAACTACATCCATTGAATATAAAATTCTCATCATAGAATAGAAATAAACCGTTTATATTTGTATCATTCAGCTTAATTTTCTTATTTAAGATAAGATGAATATGTCCAATGAATTAAGGCTGGTAGCACATCTTCAGACACAAGAATTATTACGTCAACATGTCTCGTCTCATTTTCATGAAATCAAACAGCAATACAGTAAATCAGATCCTTGGCTAAAAGAAGAATTAAAAAAAGTTGTCCGCGAAAAACTAAGTGAAACTAAAAAATTAGCCATTATTTTAGTCGATATACAAAATGACTTCGTACTGCAAGGTTTTGCTTTATATGCCCCGGGTGGCGAAACTACGCTGGTTCGTAATATGGCATTACTTGATGCGCTCGCCGAACTTATTGCAAATCGCCCCATACTTTGCCGTCAAATCGAGATTATTACCACGCAAGATGCGCATGTGGCACAACGAACTATGGACAGCATCGACGCGCAGATAATGATGCAAAGTTATGGGAAAATACATACTCAGCGAGCCCTGCATATTGAATATAATGAATTACAGCAAGCTAATCCAGAAGCGAATCAATATGGGTTACATTGTGTGACCGGTACCATAGGTGCAGCTATTTCACAGCCCATCGAAGAGCGGCTACAGCGCTTGCAAGGAAAAATCCCAATCTATCGCTTTGCTAAAATCAATTTCTCTGCGCCTACCGCAGGAATGAAACTGAAAGAGGGAATTGATTTAAGTGATCCATGCTTTTTAAATGCAACAAATCCTATTTATGATGAGTGTGCGCTGTCTTTTCTCCAGTTTTTTCAAAATCAAGCATACAACGAGCTGATGATTACGGGAATTTGCGGAAATATTTGCGTTCAACAAGCTGCCGAAGGCTTGATCGAAGCAGGCGAAAAAGTATGTGTGCTTGATCCCTGTGTCCATTATCTCATTATTCCAAGTGTGAATGCATATGATGAAACATGGACAGCAGTTCAGCAAGCCTATGCTGCAAAGGGGATAAACTCGATTGAGCTGGACCATTTTCGGTCGAATCCTGAATGGCACAATTAAAAAATTTTCCGCGCATTGAAGTGGAGCAGCAAGACCAATTTGCAACAATTATATTGTCGGGCCAAGGCCCGACCTTCATGCTTTTTTCGGGCACGTAAATAAGCGTCACGCAAATAAGTGGTTAATACCTAAACGAACTACGTGGCCATTGAATTGCGAGGTAGCACTTACGGCATTAACAAAAAATGCATCCCCGGCATTGGGTCCCCCATTAATCATACTGACTAGAGGAGTTGCGTTATATGTTTTGGAGCCTAAGTCATAGTACAAATATTCTAATTTCGTACTCCACTGCCCTTGATAACGCCATTCTAAAGTCCCCCCTACAGTCCAACCACTCCGTGTCGAAGAGGAATGCACATCACTGGTAAATCGTTTTACTAAATTATTTGCCGTTCCCAGATAATTCTGAGCAAGCTCAGCATCCAAACGAGTTCCCCCGTAGGCATAACCGCCTGTTGCCGCGAAAAGCAAGGAAGGGGTAGCTAGAATGCCTAAGCGTCCACGTACTGTTCCTAAATAATCAATATCCTGAGTTAAAGCCAAATTTGACTCTATTTTTGACGTGGTAGCTCTAGGAATGGGAACAATTTGGTGTGCAGAACTTGTTTTAGTTCCAGGAGTTATGCCTTGAATATCCGTTTCTACCCCCAGAACAAAATGATTCAAAGAGTACAAATATCCAACCTGTCCGCCACCGATAAAGTCTTGATACGTTGGTGATAAAGAAAATGTGCCTGCAGTTACCGAAGTAGACGCTCCTAGTGTAGGAGAAGCAATGGGCAAGGGTAAGGTGCGCAGCGTAGAAACATGTGTGCGTACTTTATTATGCGCATTGGCATAACCACCATTAATGCCAGCATAAAAGCCAGTCCATCCTACAGTAGGGGCAGCTGCTGCAGCTAACAAAGAACTGGTTGCAAGCAGAGCAGCAGTGCAAGAAAATTTGATAAAATTCATAAGGATAAAGTTGAAAATTAATGTAATTAAAATTCTATCATGGAATATTTTAACAATCCAACTGAGCGACGGCATCACCATAATGAGCGCCCCCTCACAGTTATTTTATTTTCGGAATGTTGGTAACAGAGCCATCAGAACAGATAAGACAAAACGCGCCAAGTGTTAGGTCAAATCATTTACACTATCCTTTTTTAGTTGATTAGGTATCGCGTAAAGAGTTAAGACAGACTATTACCGCAATAATTAATAAAGTAGAATCCTCTCATGCGCTTGAGGACTGGATTAAGTCACCTTATAAACTTAACTGTGATAAAAACACGTTTTGGCAAAAGAATTTTTGTTGTTATTACATTATATAATGAGCAGGCAAAATGATTATTGTAGATAATATTACTAAATATTATAAAGTACACGGCAAGCGTAACACCCTTTTTGAAAAATTATCCTTTACTTTGAATTTTGGAGATAAGCTTGCTGTGCTCGGTCCCAACGGGGCAGGAAAATCTACTTTATTACGTTTGTTATGTGATGTGGAACGGCCTAACGAGGGAGCAATCACGCGCTCTGGTACTATTTCTTGGCCAATTGGTTTAAGCAGCGGATTTATTAATAACTTAACAGGGCGAGAGAATATTCGCTTTATATGTCGCCTTTTTTCTTGTAGTTCTGCAGAGCAAGAATTAAAAATAAAATTTGTTGAAGATTTTGCTGAGGTGGGCAATTATTTTGACATGCTGGTTTCAACTTATAGTTCAGGAATGGCTTCACGATTAGCCTTTGGCATGTCCATGGCTTTTGATTTTGATTATTATGTAATCGATGAAACTTTAGCTGTAGGTGATTCTTATTTTAGACAAAAATGTTTAGATGTTTTTAAAGATAAAGCTGCAGATAAAGGCATTATTATGGTGTCACACGATATGGAAACTGTGAAACAGTTTTGTAATCAGGCCATCTATCTTAATAAGCAACAATTATCTGTTTATCATCGGATAGATGACGCTATTGATTTATATAATCGCCAGGGTTAATACGGGCTAATAATTGAGCAGAACTTTCCGCCCAAGTTAATCTGGGCATTGCTGATGAGTCGGTTACTAACCCCTGTTGGTAAAGCCGTATCCAATTACTTATCGCTTCCGCGAGCTCAGCAGCCTTATAACCACTAAAATAGTGAGCATATTCGCCCGCAATCTCTCTAAATACTGGGAGGTTACGCGCCAAAATAGGTAATCCATAATTAGCCGCTTCAATTATTGGTAGACCGAATCCCTCCCCTTCTGAAGGAAAAAGTAGACACGTAGCAGCCTCATATAATTGTTGCACATATTGGTCGCTCGCATTGTCTATCCAGAATAAATGAATGCCGTATTGAGGATGAGACTTGATGCGTGCTACAAAAGAGTTCATCATCCAACCGGTTTTGCCCACTAAAATTAAATTAATAGAATGACCTTGTTGCCATAACAACTCAAAAGCATCCAGGGTTTGCTTATGGCCTTTTCGTGGTTCCAAAGTCGCAACAAGCAAAAAGCTCACATGCTGCTGTAGTTGTTTAAGAAATAATTCTGCATCTGCAGGCAATCCCAAACTTGGTACCGAATTTTGTAGATCAGACCCCAGATGGAACCAAGAGATCGGCGCGCTACCCCTTGGCTTTAGTTTATTGTTTGTTATCCATTCTTCTAACGCTTGGGCCGTACTTTGCGAGACACAAAAAAGACCATTACTGCTAACAATTACCTCAAGCCAATCTCGATATAACTTGCTTGCTACATTAGGAAAATAATGTGGCATTAAAACCGGTAATAAATCGTGGACTAAAAAGCAGGTTTTAACGTCACATGCTCGCAGTTTTTGATAAAAGTTCTGTTGCGCGATCACTATTTCATAACAAAGATCCAATCCTAAAAAAATATCTCCCGCACGATAGGCTATAGGAGTATCTTTTAAAAAAAATTTATCGCTTCCCAATAGTTTTATCGTAAAGTGATGAGCATATAAATAGCCATCATATTTAGTGGCGTACACCGGCTGTACCCGCCACCCTGAAGGGGGAGTTAAAAGCCAATGAATTAAAATAGAGCGGACTACGCGTTGAATGCCCGTTGCATAATCTTTTTTAACTAACTCAGATATATCAATGAATAATTGCGGTGCATCGTGCAAAACGGTTGCATCGCTAACATACCTTTGCAAATGCGCCAATAACACTGGCGAACCCATATTTATTGAAGCAGTATTTTTTGTAAGATCATCTAAAACTCGTTGCACTTTAGTTTTATCTATCACTGCTTCTTGGGATGAGTTATTCATGAGGCGTAGTAAAGATAACGATTTTTTTTGATTTTTTTTAATATAAAAACGATGGGTTAGAATCCAAAATAAATTTCTCCCCAATCGACGAAGCCAATGCCTATATTTTGCTGTTGTAATTTCAATTTTTCGCCAATGCACGCGGAACGTCACATAAAATTGCATTTCTTTAAAAGAACTACGTAGCAAATTGAGTCGGGTCAATAAATTGTGCACAACGATCGAGTATGGCCAAAGAATGCCAATGATATTACTATGCTTGCCAATAATAACAAGTCTTGGTGTCTGATTTTAGATTTCGCGGCACACAGGTATATGTTCAGCGATATGTTCATGCAGCTGCTTGCGCCAAATCGTGCCATGAGCAATAAACCCACATTGTTTATAAAGATTTCGTGCTGGGAGGTTCGTTTTTGTTTCAACAAACGCGGCATCAACATCAACATAGCCATCATTCCATAATTCATGACAAATTGAGTTAATTACTGCCAATTCAATATCCAAGCCAATGACGCGACAACTCATAACCATTTGTTTTATAGAAGAGTGAGCAAGAATGACCACAACCACCAAACCATAATTAGAATATTTATCAGCAACGTCAAAAAAATAAATTACCCCCCCAGAGGAAAAATGCGCCACACATTGCTCATGAGTCCAACGCTGACCGGTTGTATTAAATTGATTCGTTTTATTTAAAAGTTCGAGAACTCTAGAGAAGCGTTGATGATTTGTAGTGTGAATTTTATTCTGAGTTATTTGGATATTCAATGATGATAAAAACTCAGACCGGGATAGTTTTTGATGATCCCGTGCTCTTTGCATTTGCGCTTGCACCATTTCTGTGCGACGCGCAGACTCCTTCGTCAATTGGGCAACCTGCAGCTCAGGGCTCCACAATAAAACTCGTCGAATCAAATAGGGATTATCACCTAATAGACGAACTTCTGGGAAACTATTCCTAATATGCGCCCGCTCAACATGGTTATCATCGATAAAAAGAACATTGGCCGGAAGTAAATTAAGCTCATTAAGAATCTCTTGCATATTATTTACTTTAGAATTCCAATTGATTTTGATGGAAGCAAAACTATCTAAATCAATTAAGCCACCCATAATTTCCGGCCAGAGCATACGGATATGCTGTTCGTCATTCTTACTAATTATGGCCAGCAAAATACCTCGCTTTTTTAACACATGAATTGCTTCAATCAGGCCAAGTGGCCAGCCTTCCAAAGTTAAATACCCCTTTTGCTCGCTTTCTGCAACAACGCCTCGCCAAAGCGTATTATCCAGATCAAAAACCACTAATTTAATTGCATCAGCTTGTCGGATTGAACGATACATGGCAACCAGTTCCAACCAGATTGCTTCAATATATTCTTTTTGTCTGGTGATAAATGAATAACTCGCTGGCTGTATTGGTTGAACTCTATCTTGATCAAACTGATAGTCCCAATCAGATAAGATAGAACTATGTACTGATAACCACAACACATCATCTCGAGCGTTTTTTTGTCCATGAATAAAAGAAATTTGATTGATATCCAGAAAATATACCTGTTGGTAAGAACACAATTCTCGTGACAAAAAAACATTTAGCTGTTCAATAAAATAAAGCATATTACGATAATCATGACGCGGAAATAGTCTTCCCATAGGATTTTGTTGTGGTGTAAGAAAATTACATACAAAAGTTAATAATCCATACTGCACATTCCAGCGCAATGCGGCTTGCAGAAAATAAATTACTCTTTGTTTCGTTTCTGCAAATAAAGCCTGAAAAGGCTCTTCTGTGGTATAGTCCAAGCCCCAAAAAGCAGTCTCTGGTAAAACGGATCTTAACGGTATCTGAATCACTTGAAAATTATATTCATCGATTGGCACTGGTGGTTGTTCAGGCAATTCGGCAACATTATTATACAAAATATGATCACAAACCGTCCCGCCTCCGACATGAGCAATGATGTTAATCCATGATTCGATAAGACAAGAACCAATACAAAGAACTCGATTGATAGGATAAGAAGTTATCATGAGCTCATCAGGAACATGATAATTAGCCCCAGCAAGCTTACTGGCTAACATTTTTTTTTCATCCGAAGCTAAAAAACATTCAAAAATTTCATAGGGCTGCATAGCTCCCGAATTTAGCTGATGTAGCCAATTGTTAAAACCTTCCGCATCTGGCTCCCTATGAAGCACGCCTCGATATAAAGTTCTTATATACTCTTTTGCATTATTAGCATCGGTATTAATCATGAGCTCGCCGTTTAAAATAGATTACATATACTCAACTGACTGTTTCTTCCTGTACATCATGCACCTTGGTTATCGGTCTTGGCATCCAGCGGATTGGCCATTGATCACCTCCTAGTATTTCTAGTAAATTTTTGGCACTTTCTTCCCAAGTAAGGCTTTTGAGCAATTGTGGCGTAGGGCATGATCCTTTATCAAATTCATCGAGCCAATTGATGATAACTTTAGCTAGTTTCTGACTGTCTCGCGTCTCAAAATAAGTCGCATTGTCTCCCAAAATTTCTTTGAATACCGCAATTGCTCGAGCTAAAATTGGAAGGTGATAGCTTGCAGCCTCCATTAAAGGTAAACCAAACCCCTCTCCCTCACTTGCAGCAATATAACAGGAAGCATGTTGATACATTTCTTGCAATGCCTCATCGCTTACGCTCTTAAACCAAAATAACCGTCTCCCATTTTCTGGATGCGTATTTAAGACATGAACAATATGAGGGATAGTACGCCGTTGATTATCTGGTAAATCTAACCAGCCTTCTGCACCAATAATAATTAAATTCACCTCATAGCCTTGTTGCCATAATAAACTAAAGGCCTCGATTACTTGTAAATGTCCTTTGCGTGGCTCAACTGTTCCCACCATTAAAAAAGCAGGTTGAGAATTGACTGTATCGACTATTGAAGATTGGCCATTAGGTATCGATAAGGTGGCCAAAGGGTTCGCAAAATTAGCCCCAGAATAAGAATATGCCAGTTTAAAAGCAAGGTAACGTTCTGGCTGATTCACTTCAAGCCACTGCTGCATCTCACTCATCACGGTCTTTGAAATACAGATGGCGCCATCCAATTGTGCTACTGCTTTTAGCCATAAAAAGTGAGTCTCATATGTATTTGGTGGAAAATGTTGCTCAAGTAAAATAGGCAATAAATCGTGGATAATAAAATAAACGGATAATCCCCAATTTCTTAATTGACGGTATAAACCCTGTTGACTAGCCTGAATCACTTTATCTCGATCCAGATCCAGCCCTAACAAAATATCATCTTTATTAAAATCAACAATATCATCAACAAAGGTATGAGCAGGTAATCCCAAAAGCGTCGCTGTATACTGACGTGCATACCGATAATGCCATTGACCATTTTGATTACTTAAATATACCGGTTCTACTCGATATCCTGAATGAGGAGACAAAATAAGTGTGCGGGTTAAAGCAAGGGATACCCGTTCTATGCCTGTTTTTAGTTGCGTACCAACTGTTCCTGAAATATCAAGAAATAATAGTTTACTGGCAACAGGTAAAGAACTATTTTGTGCTATTGAACGCACAACAGCTAGCTCCTCTTGAGGATCCATAAAAAAATTACCTGGCTCAATATGTACTAATGATTGAATTAATTGAGGAGTATTGGCTTTTGATTTTTTGTAAAAACCCTCTATCGCCGTCTCATATTGTTTAGCGCACAGATTAAGAGCATACTGAGTTTCACTAATGTTTCGCGCATTTTTTCCTAAACTGATCCGTAAATCGAGATCATCGTGCAATCGCTCTAATGCCTCGACGAGTTGTTCTTTGGTAAACTCATCAGGCAAAGCCCAGAATGCGTCATCTGGGAACTCTCCCATTGAACCATGCTTATTAATAATGGTGGGGATCCCATAACTCATACAATAAAGGGTAGCGCCGGAAGTCTCTCCTCGAGAATCAGTTCGCAATTGTATTCCTATATCTGCAGCGGCCAAATAATGCTCAAAGATCGCTTTATCAACCCATCCTGTTATAAGAATATTTTCTGCATTGGGTGATTGCTTTATCATTTGCAATAAATTGCTACCGTAGTTACCACCATGATTTTCGCCCACAAAAATCAATTTACACGTTTTATTCCGTGCTAAAGTTGAATGACTCCAGGCTTCTATTATTTGCTGATGCAGTTTAGTTGGTGCAATAAATCCAAAACTACAGATCACCAACTCATTCATTTCTAGACCTAAGAACGCCCGTGATTGGATACGATTTACCGGTGCAGATTGAGGCGCTGCGAAATGAGGAATGACCGCCCAATGAGCAGTTTTATTTTTAGGGAACCATTGATTCGCCAATTGGCGTGCATGTTCACTATGAACAATTATTCCTTGTGCTTGTTGTAATACACTGAGATTAAGAGGATATTTTTTCTTAATGTTTTTCTGTGCTAAGTGACAATTTAAAGCCAAATAACCATGAGCCTGATAAAGAGTTTGTAACCAAGCACTCTCATCTTTTGCAGTGTCCCAAGCAAACAACTCACTCAAGAAAAAATCATGCAGTACTACAATTCCTGGGGCTTTTTTTAACAAAAAAAGCATGTATTGATGAAATGGTGAATTACCAAACTGATAGACTATGCGGTCAAACTCTTTAGAATGCTTCATAAACCAAGCCGCATCATGTACTGGAAACTTTGCTTTTATCGCCGAATCGACCTTTTTTTGTTCGACGATTACATGAATATCATAGTAACACGCTAAAACTGACAGTAATGACGTAGAGTAATCAGCAATACCCGTCTTTTCCGGAGGCAAAGGAGATACAAATGCTAATCGAGGACGAGATTTACTCCCGACGTTTAATGGCTGTTTTTTTTCTAGCATCATGGCATGGATTTTTTCATACTCCGTCACAGCACATTGAGCACTTTTATCCCATGAAAATAATTGCGCTTGTGTTAATCCATTTTCAATCAACGATAATCTAAAGGATTCATTAGTAAGTACTTCCTCCATTTTATTGGTAATCGCTAATTCATCAAAAGGATTGAACAAAGCGTCTGCATCATTAATTAACTCCGGTATGCTTGAGGTATTAGAACCAATAACTGCTGCACCACAACTCATTGCCTCTAATACCGGCAGTCCAAATCCTTCATGCCACGAAGGAAAAACAAATAAATGGCATAGGTTATAAAGCTTGGCCATCTCAAGATCAGTAACCTTGCCGGTGATGACACATTCATGCTCTTTTAAACCACAAGTTTTGGCAAGCTTTAAAAAGGTTGTTTTATCATGTTCAGGCAAATCCCCAACAATCGCGAGTTGGTGCTGTTTACGAAGCAGCGCAGGTAACTTCGCATATGCCTTGATTAAACTTAAATGGTTTTTACGTACATCTGTTGCACCGGCACACATGATGAACGCTTGAGCCAAATGAAATTTTTTACGCAGAATTGTCTCTTCAACGTGAGGAATCGTTATTTTTTTAAAAATGGAGTCACAACCTTCATAAGTATTAACTATTTTTTCTTTGTCTAATTTTAATAGTGATTCGCCTTCATGTGCCGCTGAATTAGATACTGCAAACCATGCTGTTGCTTGTTTAAACTGTTCTATTTTACGCAGATAAAATTCTTTATAGTGTGTATTAGGCTCTAAATAATCCTGAGTATAAATTAAAGGGATTAAATCATGTAGGCTCACTACGATAGGGCATACAGAAATAAACTGATCAATACTGGTTGTAGCCGGATTACCATATCCTTCAAAGAAACTGAGAAAATGAATTAAATCAGGGGCTAAATTAGCCAAAAATGCTTCATAAATGTGTGCCGATATTTTTTGTTGTAATAGAGAATTGTCACTAGAAGCAGGATAAACGGGAGGAGTCCAAACTTGAATATTTTTTTGAGGAAGTATTCCAGAAAATAAGCCACGTATAGGTTCAATTGTTTTTTCAAAGTGGCCATTAAGTGCTATGATTATTTCATGCCCACGAGGATTCTGGGCAATTGCCCTAGCAAGTGAAAGTGAGTAACGACCAAGACCACGGATGCTGCTCGCTGTTTGTGCCCCTTGCAAATCCAATACAATGCGCATTTATAATAACTACTCCCTGTTTGAATGAAGTGCCTGTTGAAGTTGTAAATAAATTACTTGTTCCCGTGCTGATAACAGCGGTTGAATATTAGTGGAAGGACTCTTTTTTTTCCGTCCTATTAAACGAATGATTAAACGTCGAATGCGAGAGCGCCGTTTATAACGTATGATGGCTTGATCAAACTGTTTGATTCTTTTATATCTTCTCTTACCCTCCGCAGAAAAACGTAAAGAAGACAAGATCGACATCCTATCTGCGCCATCATGAAGCAAAGAAAGATAATGCTGCATTCCGTGAGGATCTGGTTCTCTGCCTAAAAGATAGTAATAGGCTTTTTGGATGAATACCGTATCCGATATATTGTCAGATAAAAATGTCTCGATGTTAGTGGAAAAATCCATATAATCCGGCTTTTTTAAATCAGTTTAGCCTAATAAACGAGGTAGTATATACGATGAATAATCAGACATCCATCTCGACACTGGCAAAATCCTTAACCTTTATATAGAAAAATTGTGTCTTGCAGAACATCTTGCTTCTCACGATCTCGATAGTAAGCTGGCATAACCTAATTAAAATAGAAAATGAGTCGAGCAATAGGTATCATAAGGCATTACAGCAACTGACGAAAATGACTCGCAATGATCAGCTCCAATCTTTCTACTCGCAACAAAACCTCTTGGGCAGTAATGAAATCATCGGTGTACGCCTTAATTATTCGTAATCTTCAGCAACGTTTTACAATGAATGCCAGTAACAAACGAATATTTGATTTATTAGGTATTTTTTTAGAGCCTGGGGTACATGTTCTAGTGTGGACTATGATTAGAGTATTTCGTAATCAGGAAATTTATAACAACTTATCACTAGCAACATTCATTTTATTAGGCACTATCCCCTGGTTGTTTACCTATAATATATTTAATTCTTGCTCCATAATCATTGCGGAAAATAGAGGGCTATTTTTTTTCAGGCAGATTAAACCCCTAGATCCTGTTTTTGCTTTACTTATTACCGAGCTGGGGATTATGGGATTAGTTTTTTGTAGCACTCTTTTAGTATTCTCCTTGCTCGGGATCGGTTGGCAAATACAAGATCCCTTACGTTGGCTAACTGCGGTTGCGCTCTATGTTCTTTTTATCGCAGGACTAGGATTATTTATAGCGGTATCCGCTTTTTTTATAAAATATGTGAAAAAAACAGTTAAAACCTTTATGCGCATTATGTATCTATTTTCGGGCATTTTCTTTAGTGCCCAGATGCTTCCTGAACAATATAAAATCTATTTTGCGCTGAATCCTATGTTTCAATTTATTACTATATCCAGAGAATGCTTTTCTAACAGCGCTCTAGAGTACAATACATTTGGTGATGTTTTTTACCTATTTAAATGTGCTACCATCTCGATGACTCTAGGCTTAGGGATGTATACTGTTTTTCGTAATAAACTGATGATAGAAATTATGGAACATTAAAATTTCAAGGTATTTGTAAGTACATTGATTAATAACCTCACATTTTTATATGTTTAACATCTGGCGGCCACTCAACCAACAAATTAAAAACCAATTAAGAAATGATTAATACCTTATACTAGAAAGGGCTAAAAGAATGGAGTGTTTGCAACCGATTGATAAATCAAAATCTTATAATAAAGCTGCCGTAATTTTCTTGATATATCAACGCTTAAAAAAAATTCATTTTCATTACCTCACTTCGTGGCTTCGTAAAAATGTATTATTTTTCCTTGTCGTGCTTGCTCCATGGGTATCTACAGCAACTTACCTGGAATTTATCAAATCACCAGAGTATGAATCCAGCGCCGGTATTTTATTCAAACAAAATAATAAACTGGTCCCTATTAATAGACTAAGTAGTTTTTTTAATAAAAATATCCAATTTAACTCAAAACCAAAAGAAACCAGTATTTTTTTACTGGAAGAATACATTCATTCGCTTAATTTACTTTTACAATTACAAAAGATGGTGGAAATAAAAAATCGTTATAGCGCTCATCATATTGATTTTTTATCCCGCTTAAAAACAAATGCATCTCAAAATGAACTGCTTAATTACTACAATAAAAAAGTAATAACCAATATTAATCCAATTACTAATGAATTAACCGTTACTGTACGTGCTTTTTCTGCGCAAGAAGCCAAAATGCTACTTGATGCCATCATGCAGCAAACAAGCAATTTGTTTCATAGAATTGAACAAGAAGGGGCAGAGGCCCAAAAGCAGTTAATTCAAAAACGATTAGATTTAGCCAAAAAAAAATTAATTGCTGCGGCATGGGAATTACAGCAAATAAAAAAACAACCTGAAATGCCGGTACACGATAATATTTGGGAAGAAAAAAAACTACTCTTAAAATTTGCCCAAGCAGAATTTGATATGACGCAACAAGTATATGTTCTGTGGAATATGCATACGTCTGAAAATAGCTTAATACGCACGACTCAACCTATTACACCAGATAGTCCAGCCTACCCTAAAGTTTTTTATGAACTTGCCAGTTTGTTCGCTGTGTTACTCGTTCTATTTATGTTAATAAAAATGTTCGCCATCGTTATTAAAGAACATACTGAATAGAGTCTTTAATCCACGAGAAATATGAACAATTTTAGCTGACTATGCGATGGGCACAGGAATACAACAGGCGATCGCGCGCAATTATTTTATTTTCTTCCTTGCCGTCTCCCATAACCTTCAAGCTTATTTGATTTCTACCGATATATTGTTCAAGATGCCCAACAAAGAGGCTTATATGGATAAAATTGCACAATTCAATATTGGGGATTTAGTCATTCATAAACACAGCCGCTACAGAGCAATTGTAGTGGACGTTGATCCGCTATTTCAGGCTTCCGGTCGTTATAATCCGCAAGCACATAAACGTGAATTTGCTACGCGAAATCCTTGGTATCGTTTATTGGTTGATGACAGCAGTCAAATTACTTATGTGGAAGAATGTATGCTGATTGCGGACACCAGTCGAGTGCCCATCAACAATCCACATGTTGCCTTTTATTTAAAAGAAAATGAAGGACATTATCGTAAGGCAACGCCTTCACATTAGACGCAATACAATGCGTAGCCTGGTTGCTTGCAGCCAGGCTACAATCTATGTATTTCTTAAAATTAAAATGAGTAGTGCAATAAAGCCAATCAAAACAAGTGCCAAGACGCCCATCGTAAAAAAACTTTTATTTAAACTTTCTTTACTAAATTGCTCGGGTTTTCCTTTTATCGTGCGGTATAAAATGAAAATAATCAATCCGGCACCAATAAGTCCTAGAACCTGGTACAAAGTCTCCATAGAATACTTCCTTATTTTGCTTCAAAACTAAATGCATCTGAAAATAAATGAGCCGGTGAAACACCATTATTTACTAATGCATCACGTGTACTGTACACCATATCAAAAGGTCCACTAATGACTATTTGCCAGGCACCAAGATCATGTGGATGCTTGGCAAGTACAAAGGAAACAAGAGGCACACTATTATCCTCCGATACAGAAGAAAAATAGTTAAAACGACTCACGTGTGTTTGCCAACTCGTTACCTTTTCATCCATATATAAATCATTTTGCAAGCGAGCCCCCCAAAACAGTTCGAAAGGTCGGACATCCGATGTTGATAATAAGTGCTCTATCATTGCTTTTACAGGCGCAAACCCAGTACCGCCTGCGATAAATAATATAGGGCGTTGCGGATGCAAATGTTCAATGGAACATGTGCCAAAAGGCAACCGAATATTCACCGAACCATACTTTTTAATATGGGCAAATAATCGCTGATTATAAGGGTTATCTAAACTATGGCGAATATGCAGTTCATATTTGTGAGAGCCTAATGGTGCATTAGCAATAGAATAGCTAAACGCTTCTTCACCAAAAACAATTTGTAAGTATTGTCCTGCTTGATAAGCTAAATAGTTTTCTGGTGTTAAAACCAAGCGCATAATGCTATCTGTCAACGGCGAAATATCTTCGACAAGCGCTTTGATCGTTCGTTCCTTCATTTATCTAACCCCAAAGAAGACCAATAACCATTGACCTTTTTTAAGATCTCTTCATCCATCACAATGGGCTCTCCCCATTCTCTTTGCGTTTCTCCTGGCCATTTATTGGTTGCATCCATTCCTATTTTTGAGCCTAACCCGGAAACTGGTGAAGCAAAATCCAGATAATCAATTGGAGTATTTTCCATCATCACCGTATCTCGTGCAGGGTCCATACGTGTCGTCATCGCCCAAATTACATCCTGCCAGTTGCGCGCGTCAATGTCATCATCACAGACGATCACAAATTTGGTATACATAAATTGCCTTAGGAATGACCACACCGCCATCATAATTCGCTTCGCATGCCCAGGATACTGCTTCTTCATAGTAACTACCGCCAAACGATAAGAACATCCTTCCGGCGGCAAATAGAAATCAACAATTTCTGGGAACTGTTTCTGCAATAAGGGAATAAACACCTCATTTAATGCTACACCTAAAATGGCAGGCTCATCGGGCGGACGACCAGTATACGTACTATGATAAATAGGATTATCTCGATGGGTCATGCGTTCCACAGTAAACACTGGAAACGATTGTACTTCATTATAATAGCCAGTGTGATCGCCATAAGGTCCTTCAGGCGCCTCAACTCCAGGCTCTAAATAACCCTCCAAAATGATCTCAGCACTCGCAGGGACATGCAGATCATTGCCAATACACCGTGTTAAACGGGTACGTTGGCCGCGTAATAATCCTGCAAAAGCATATTCAGACAAAGTATCAGGGACAGGTGTAACTGCTGCAAGTATTGTTGCGGGATCTGCTCCAAGAGTCACTGCAATAGGGAAACGCTCGCCTGGATAAGCTTTTTGCCATGCTTGATAATCCAATGCCCCTCCTCGATGGGAGAGCCAACGCATAATCAATTGATTTTTGCTCAACAATTGCTGACGGTATATCCCCATATTTTCACGCGTTTGCTGAGGTCCCTTGGTCGTTACGAGTCCCCAGGTAATTAATGGAGCAGCATCTTTAGGCCAGCAGGTTTGAATCGGTAACGAGGTAAGATCAACCTCATCTTTTTCCCAAACATGATTTTGACACTCTGCACCACTCACATATTTTGGTGCCATATTCAATGCCTGCTTTAACAATGGGAGTTTATTAAAAGCATCTTTAAATCCCTTGGGGGGATCCGGCTCCTTTAAAGCAGCCAATAATTTACCCACCTCACGCAAGGCACTAATGCTGTCTTCACCCATGCCCATAGCCACACGTTCAACAGTACCAAATAAATTAGTTAAAACTGGCATGTGATGGTTTGGAGTATTCGTAAAAAGAAGCGCAGGACCGCCAGCACGGAGCACTCGATCACTGACTGCCGTCATTTCAAGATAAGGTGATACAGGATAGGATATGCGTTTTAATAAATCACGCGATTCGAGTTGTGCAATAAAATCTCTTAAGTCAGAGTATTTCATTAATTATCCCCTAGTAACCTAGCTGCCATTGAATCAAGAAATTTCCCTTCCTCCTATAAGGAAGAAAGTTTAAGCCTCTCCTCACAAGCGTGGGAGGGACTCTTAACTTAATGATGGTGAGTAGCCTGGGTGAAGGCGCAGCCGTAATCCGGGGAAAGTTTATACCAAAACTAAAAAATAAACCTTCTTTCAAAGCCAAAAACTGCTTTGCTAATTCAGTTTTTTATCTGACTTATTGTTTCAAATGGCAGTTTGAAAAGAACTCAACCATTCCCGGGTTACGGCTGCGCCTTCACCCAGGCTACAATTTTTATAACAGATGCTACTCTTGACGTTTCATTGCATCAAAGAATTCAGCATTGGTTTTATGATTCTTCATGCGCTCAAGTAAGAATTCAATCGCATCACACTCATCCATAGATTGCAGAATTTTGCGCAATATCCAAGTGCGTTGTAGGTCTTCTGGGCTTAATAACAGATCCTCACGACGTGTACCTGAACGGTTAATGTTAATTGCAGGGAAAACACGACGTTCAGAAATATTACGACTCAAATGGATTTCCATATTACCGGTTCCCTTGAATTCTTCGTAAATCACTTCATCCATTTTAGAGCCTGTGTCTACCAGTGCCGTAGCAATAATGGTCAAGCTACCGCCTTCTTCTATATTACGTGCAGCACCATATAAACGCTTAGGTCTTTGCAATGCATTGGCATCAACCCCCCCGGTGAGTACTTTACCAGATGAAGGAATCACCGTGTTGTACGCTCGAGCCAAACGCGTAATCGAGTCAAGTAAAATGACCACATCACGCTTGTGCTCAACCAAACGCTTAGCTTTTTCAATAACCATTTCGGCAACTTGCACATGACGGTTAGCAGGCTCATCAAAGGTACTGGCAACCACTTCCCCTTTTACCGAGCGTTGCATTTCAGTCACCTCTTCAGGACGCTCATCAATCAATAAGACAATCAGGTAACATTCAGGATAATTTTTTTCTATAGAACGTGCGATGTTTTGCAGCATTAATGTTTTACCTGCTTTGGGTGGAGAAACAATCAAACCACGTTGTCCTCGACCGAAAGGAGCACATAAATCAACAACTCGCGCCGTCAAATCTTCAGTGCTGCCATTTCCTTGCTCCATAACCAAGCGCTCTGTTGCAAATAAAGGAGTAAGGTTTTCAAATAAAATTTTCCGTTTAGCACTATCAGGTGAATCATAATTGATTTCATCAACTTTCAACAAAGCAAAATAACGTTCGCTGTCTTTGGGAGGACGGATTTTACCTGAAATCGTATCTCCGGAACGCAAACCAAAACGTCTGATTTGACTGGGTGATACATAAATATCATCAGGGCCTGCCAAATAAGAACCGTCGGCAGAACGCAAGAAACCAAAACCATCAGTCAGGACTTCTAAAACACCATCACCGTGAATGTCTTCACCCTTTAAGGCGTGGGCCTTAAGAATGGCAAAAATAATTTCTTGTTTGCGCATACGCGAAGGATTCTCGACACCAATCTCTTGTGCGATGTTAAAGAGATCGGCAATAGGCAATTGCTTAAGTTCACTAAGATTCATACTTCTCACTTGATTAGTTGATTAATTTTGAATTGGGTATCCGGGAAAAATATTATTCAAGAATGCAGCTAAGGATTCTGCTGCCTATGTGATATATTTTACATTATATCACATATTGCAACAGGCTATCACAGCTTTACTAAAAGATACAACATTTTTTATATAGAAAAATAAAAAATTAAACGTGGCTCTCAACAAAAGCACTTAATTGAGATTTTGAAAGCAAACCCATTTTAACTGCTTCAACCTGACCATTTTTAAATAAAATCAATGTAGGAATACTCATCACACCAAACTTCGCAGGAGTTTGTGGATGCTCATCGATATTAATTTTGGCAAAAGTTACTTGCTCACCATGAGAAGCAGCCACTTCTTCTAATATAGGGGTCAATGCACGACAAGGACCACACCACTCAGCCCAAAAATCAACTAATACGGGCTTATTTGCGTTGATTACATCCTGTTCAAAACTTGCATCTGATATTGTTTTAATAAGATCACTCATGAGTCAACCTCTGTTGTTTAAAATTAGTTAATCACCAAAACTCACTCTGCATCAAGGAATATTGGCATAGTTTGAATGAAAAATCTTCGGAAAATTATCTACATCATCTATAAAGGCGCTTTTTTTAAAAAGGCTTTTCATTCGACCTGCACTCAAAATCCATTATGCTTCTAGATTTTCGCATTGAGAGAGATGGACTACAAGTATTATTATAGATCACCTCCGACTGCTTGCAATACACTTAATGCAGTAATTGCCGCAGTTTCAGTGCGTAAAATTCTTGGCCCCATGGATAAAAGCTGAAATCCATGCTGACAAGCCAATTGAACCTCATGCTCACTTAATCCCCCTTCCGGACCAATTAGTAACGCAATTGCAGAAGAGCCAATCTCATAATCTCGCCAGTTTTTATTCTCACCTGGATGCAAGATCAACTTCAATCCAACTGGTACTTCACTGATATAACATGCCAAACTAATAGGCGGATTTACTGTAGGAACATGATTACGCCCTGATTGCTCGCACGCGGCGATGGCAATTGCTTGCCATTGATGGAGCTTTTTGCTCATTCGTTCTTTATCCAGTTTAACGACGCAACGCTCCGTGACAATAGGCGTAATGCTGGCCACACCGAGTTCGACTGCTTTTTGCATGACAAACTCCATACGCTCACCCTTAGAAACAGCTTGTGCCAAATGGATAGTCAATGGCGATTCACGACTCACCTTATTTATCGAGCCAACAACTACAATAACCTGCTTTTTTTTCACAGCATCTATCGTTGCATCAAACTCGCGATCATCACCAGAAAATAAGGTGAGCTTTTCACCTACCTGCATGCGTAAAACAACGCCTACGTGCTGACTGGCTTCGGGAGATAATTCTAAAAGTTGGCCTGTATGGTAGTTTCCAGGTTGATAAATACGTACCGCTCTCATGCACTGGTTTCTCTTGATGTAGCCTGAGTGCAGCGAGGCAGAACTAGGGAGACGGAAAAATATGCTATCCCAGGTTCCGCTTCGCTGCACCCAGGCTACGTATTTATAATTGGCAACACTATAACAAAAATTACTTATTTTTGCCCTATGTGATAGAATTTTTTATTTCACTAAACGCCATTAAGGAAATTAAAAACCATGAGCAAAACACGCATAGAATCTGATAGCATGGGTGAAATTGCTGTCCCTGCTAACAAATATTGGGGTGCGCAGACCGAACGATCATTACATCACTTTAATATAGGCAAAGACATTATGCCGCGTGAAGTCACTCACGCCTTTGGCATCTTAAAGAAAGCAGCGGCATTAACCAACCTGGACTTAGGGAAGTTACCTCAAGATAAAGCAGATTTAATTGTGCAAGCTGCGGGTGAAGTCAGTGAAGGCATGTTAGACGAGCATTTTCCTTTGCACGTGTGGCAAACAGGAAGTGGTACTCAATCGAATATGAATGCCAATGAAGTCATTTCAAATCGCGCCATTGAATTGGCAGGTGGGGCCATGGGCAGTAAATCGCCTATTCATCCTAATGATCATGTAAATATGTCTCAATCTTCAAACGATACATTCCCAACAGCAATGCATATTGCGGCAGCAATTGCTTTTAATAAGAAATTGATCCCCGCAGTAAAAAATTTGCGTGATGCCTTAGCGGTTAAAATGGCAGCATTTAAAGATATAGTCAAAATAGGCCGAACTCATTTACAAGATGCCGTGCCAATCACCTTGGGGCAAGAGTTTTCTGGTTATGTTGCCCAACTGGATGCCTGTCTGCAACGACTTGAAGGGGCATTACCTGAGCTTTATGAATTAGCTGCAGGAGGAACTGCTGTAGGAACTGGTTTAAATACTCACCCTCAATTTGCAACAAAAGTAGCCCAACACATTGCTCAAATAACCCAATTGCCTTTCGTTACCGCACATAATAAATTTGCCGCGCTTGCATCGCACGAAGCGTTGGTTAATGCACACGGTGCAATGAAAACCCTGGCTTGCGCTTTAATGAAAATTGCAAATGATATTCGTTGGTTAGCGTCAGGACCACGTTGTGGTATTGGCGAGTTAATCATTCCTGAGAACGAGCCTGGGTCATCAATTATGCCTGGAAAAGTGAATCCTACCCAATGTGAAGCCATGACCATGGTTTGCGCGCAAGTACTGGGCAACGACGCAACTGTTGGCATCGCAGACAGCCAAGGCAATTTTGAACTGAATGTGTTTAAACCCGTGATTATCTTTAATGTACTGCACTCCCTCAATTTATTGGCTGATACATGTCATTCATTCCAAGAGTTTTGTGCCGAAGGAATCGAAGCCAATCATAAAGTGATTGATTATTACCTGCATCATTCTTTAATGCTCGTCACCGCTCTCAATCAACACATAGGCTATGACAACGCAGCAAAAATTGCTAAAACCGCACATCATGATAACTCTTCTTTACAAGAAGCCGCAGTGAAACTTGGCATTTTAACCGCCGAACGTTTCGCAGAATTGGTAAAACCTGAAGAGATGATTGCACCAAAGTAGGACAGACTAGGGCCTGTTTACAGGCCCTAATAAAAATTTATAGGATAATAAAAAGGAGGCTAAGCATAAAACAGTCCTTGTGATTCTATGCATCTTTTTCATAGATTGAAGGTCATTCCGTTGCAAGTCAAAAACTACAAGCCTAGGTAAACTAACACCTATGTTGATGTTACTGCCAGTTTTTTTAAGGAATACGGCCTGTGAAGAAAAAACAAAACTCAGGAAAGAGAACCCGAGTTAGGGAGTACCTAACCCAGGCCACAACATTATTGTATTACAGGAATCTGTGGGGCAGTGTTGCGTTTGGGTCCTGGAGTTGCTTTTTGAGTAGGATCCTTTGAAGCGTAAGTTTTTTGCGCTTTAGGCTTCGCTGTTGTATGTTGTGCTTTCTGAGCATTCATTTGCTCATAGTGCTGAGCATTTGCATGTTCTGAACGTTGCATGTCCATGCACGCACACAAGCCTAAAGATACAGCAATACCCAAACACCACTTAAGTGACTTTAAATTGATCATATTTAGCTCCCTGCTTCAGTTAGTTCGAAATTAAATATAAATTAAAAAATTTAAAATCACCACCTAATCATACAAGAATTTTTTTTTTCAACTAAAAACCATATAATCAAATCAAATTTCTCTCACTAAAGGACTAATATGATTTATCCCAATATTCTTGCCACCATAGGCCAAACCCCCACAGTAAAAATTAATCGTCTTGGTCGTGAGCTCGATTGTGAACTTTTTGCAAAATGTGAGTTTTTTAATCCAGGCGGATCCGTTAAAGATCGTATCGGATATGAAATGATTATTAATGCAGAACGAGATGGCCATATCAAACCTGGCTATACATTGATTGAACCGACCTCCGGAAATACAGGGATCGGTATTGCACTAGCAGGTGCGGTATTAGGGTACAAAGTAATCATCACGATGCCCGAAAAAATGAGTCAGGAAAAACAATCGGTACTTGAGCGTTTGGGAGCAAAGATTTATCGTACTCCAACGGAAGCAGCATATAATGATCCAGAAAGCCATATTTCTTTAGCGAAAAAGTTGAATGCGGAAATTCCTAATTCCTATATTCTTGATCAATATGCAAACCCCAATAACCCCAATGCACATTATCAAGGCACAGCTCAGGAAATTATTGATGATTTTGGCAAAGACTTACACATGATTGTTGCCGGAGTAGGCACCGGGGGCACAATTACTGGTATAGCAAGACGTCTGAAGGAATATAATCCAGAAATTCAAATTATTGGCGTAGATCCCGAAGGCTCGATTCTTGGCGGTGGCACTGAAATTAAGTCCTATGCCGTAGAAGGAATAGGCTATGATTTCTTTCCAGAAGTTTTGGATAATACGTTAATTGATAAGTACATTAAAATAAACGATCGCAATTCATTTCACACTGCAAGGGATTTAATCCGTGAAGAGGGTTTATTGGTAGGCGGTTCTTCCGGAGCGGCAATGTGGGCGGCATTACAAGCTGCGAAATCGTTAAGCAAAGGACAAAAATGTCTGGTTATTTTGCCTGACTCCATTCGCAATTATATGTCTAAATTCCCGAATGATGCATGGATGAAAGAACATGGCTTTCTGTAAAAGCGAAATCGTTCAAGCAATGGTGTCAACTTAAACCCTTATATGTAGCATGACATAATACGAAAACATCACTTTAATCCCGGATTACGATTACTTATAATCCGGGCTACATAAACTACTTGGCGCTACTTAAAAACCTTGTCCGCCTAATGTAACCGTAGAGCGTTTTTCCAGCGCTTCAAATATATCGTCTGCATCAACTTGCTTTGTGGTAATCCAATCTGCTAAAGCACTTGCTAACATCTCTGTGGTTGCTTGCTGCTCTTTCTGAGGTACTCCAGCAATAACCGGCTGCCCGTTTGACTGCGCTAAGGCAGCGACGGATACCGTATTGTTCGATTGCGATAAATGTTTAATGTAGAGATCCAGCAATCGTGCGCGAAATAGTTCGGGAGTTAATTCTTCATCTTCACGTGTGCTTAAAATCGCTTTTCTATATTGCTCGAAAGACTGCACCAGCTGTTTTTTGTCTTCTTCGAGTAAATGAATAATATCATGCAGTGTTTCTCCCCGCTCCTTTGTATTCTCAACAGGCTCAGGTGCATTAATGGCTAATTGACCAACATACGCAAAGTCTGCTTTATGTTTCACAGCAGGGAAATATTGCTCCCCTTGAACTTGGATTACTAAATTAATTTTAGACATCATGCTTCTCCGTCATATACTTCTTTTTTTCTCAGTTCCTTTCCGAGTTCTTTAAAAGATAATGTAATACTAACCCCCAGTGTCTGCGCCAACGCATTTAAAGCACTTGCGGGCAATTGAATTGTGGGATCACGCAAATAACTTTTTGGTGTTTCAGCACTTAACCCATCAAATACTTCACGGTACATCAGCGGATGTGTATATAGCTCATCCACTGCCAGTTGACGTAGTACATATGCCATACACTCCACTAATTCTGACTTACGAGAACTATTGAGTAGCATTCCCATACGCTCTGGGAGTGTTAAATACGGCTGATTACTGACATATTTGGGGAAATGTAGATAAAAACGCTCCAAAATTTTTTTCAGAGTAACATCATTACCACGTTGGGAAGTACCTTGTAAGGAATCAATCAGGGCTACAGCAACAGCATGAAATTGTTCCGTACCGACGTTAATAAAATTACTGTATTCTGCACGTGGCCTAGGCTCATGATGTACATAAGCTCTAGTATTAAAAAAACCGGCCATAATACTCTCCCGCCCCGCAATATAATTTCATTCTAATGAATCAAAATTAAGGAAATATTAACTACCCAACATCATCAGCATAAATCTACAATTCCTCGCACGTGTCTCAAAAAAAATTATAGCAATAAAATAATACTTAAAATTAAAATTTTATACTGGATGCTATAATTTTAATCGATTATACAATAATAAGACAGCGATTAATGACTTTTTATGCTTTGCAATGATATGAAATTTAGGCAAACTACATATAAAACGAATAAATCGGATATATTAACACTTGCTAATTTTTGGCATGTCACATCACTAAAGGATGACTTTGAAACCCTGGATACCTTATTTGTTTTGCATGCTTCTCGTACTCTTAACCTTGCTCATTCATGTAAGATTGCGAAGAAAGCAACTCAATGTAAACCGCTGGCAAAAATCATTAAAGTTACAAAAACACGCCCAAGTGTTTCACCAACTCTATACCGATGTCAACGGGTTTATGCTCTCAAAAAATGCACGCCAAGAATACGATGCCATGGAATACGCTTATGGAGAAATCGAATTTTCGTCGTTTATCGCGCTCATATCATTAACCCAACCCAATGAAACTACTGTCTTCTATGATTTGGGCTCAGGGACAGGCAAGGCAGTGCTGGCCTGCAGCATGGTCTTTCCCGTACGTCAAAGTGTAGGAATTGAATTATTTCCCGAACTCCATTTTGTTGCGTGCAAACAAGCCGAGCAATTGGCAAAAATAGAACATTATGCAATGCAAGCAAAAAAAATTAAATTTATTTTAGGTAATTTTCTTGAGGTAGATTTAAGTGATGCAACGCTTATCTTCATTAATTCCACCGCTTTTTTTGGACCTACGTGGGAAAAGCTTTGCGCAAAACTGGATCAGCTATCACAGCTGAAAAGCGTTATTACCACCAGTAAAACATTATCCTCTGACCATTTTACTTTGATAAGACGCGTTAAAGTTGAAATGAGCTGGGGAGTCGTCCTCGCTTATGTTCATTCTCGAAAAAGTACATCGACTAACTGTCTTGAAAATATTGAATAATTTTTTTCCCAGTCTATACTTATAAAACAAGGGACAATTGTCAGCTAATCTGTATTGGTAGCAGACTTTGAAACACGCGACAACACGAGGTGGGTATGATCAAATCGGAACTCATTGAACAAATCGCTGCTCGAATGACGCATCTTACTGAAAAGCAAGTTGCTGATGGAATAAATAAAATATTGGAATTAATGAGTGATGCACTCATTAAAAATCAAAGAATAGAAATTCGGGGATTTGGCAGTTTTTCTCTTCATTACAGACCTCCACGTAATGCCCATAATCCCAAGACTGGCGAAAAAGTTGTGACTAAAGCAAAATACAGTCCTCACTTTAAACCAGGAAAAGAATTACGTGAACGCGTTGATGCATCACGAGATAAATATAAGTTACCCGATGAAGAATAGGGTACCTTGATTTGTTGCACACCAATGATCGGAAATCGTAGCCTGGGTGATGCACCGCAAAACCCGGGCTAGGACATTCAATCTTTATCCAAACTAAGTCCGCGGTAGCGTGACGCCTGTCTGTCCCTGATATTTTCCACCACGATCACGATATGAAACAGCACAAACTTCTGCAGCTTCTAAAAACAGCATTTGTGCTACGCCCTCATGCGCATAAATCTTGGCAGGCAATGTCGTAGTATTCGAAAATTCCAAAGTGACATGTCCTTCCCACTCTGGTTCTAAAGGAGTCACATTAACAATAATTCCACAACGCGCATACGTAGACTTACCAAGGCAAATGGTTAAGATATTACGTGGAATTCGGAAATACTCTACGGTTCTTGCTAGTGCAAACGAGTTAGGAGGAATAATGCATACATCGGATTGCACATCAACAAAACTGTTTTCATCAAACGCTTTGGGATCCACAACAGCAGAATTAATGTTAGTAAAAATTTTAAACTCATTAGCACAACGCACATCATATCCATAGCTAGATACACCGTAGGAAATAATTCTGCCATTTTCTTTTTCACGCACTTGCCCTGGTTGAAATGGAGAGATCATTCCATGTTCAAGCGCCATTTTTTCTATCCATCTATCTGATTTAATCGACACAGTAAACACCTCATGAATGCTTCAAAATGAGTGTTCTATCATAAAAGCCGGATAAACGAAAGGTTGTATTGATATTGTACTTGATATTTCTCGATGATTTTATTTATCCACAACCGCATTTCCGGAGGTAAGCATAGGCCGTAACCCGGGGACAATAGGAAAGTCCTGGGTTACGATTCCATCGTTGTTATTGGGGAGGCAAACTTATTTTTTTTTCGCAACCATATTCGATAAAATGTCGCCTAATTCCATTGGCATTGGAAACACAATAGTTGAGTTATTTGTACCTGCTATTGTAGCTAAAGTCTGCAAATATCGTAGCTGCATCGCCTGTGGTTGTTGCGCCAATACTTGTGATGCTTGCAATAATTTTGAGGAAGCTTGTAACTCCCCTTCGGCATGGATCACTTTCGCGCGGCGTTCACGCTCTGCCTCTGCCTGTCTCGCTATGGCCCGGATCATACTCTCATCCAAATCAACCCGCTTAATTTCTACATTAGACACTTTAATACCCCAGTTGTCTGTTTGTGCATCCAGTATTTTTTGTACGTCACTATTTAAGCGTTCCCGTTCAGAAAGCATTTCGTCGAGCTCATGTTGCCCCAGCACAGAACGAAGTGTTGTTTGTGCCAATTGACTGGTTGCTTCATAATAATTCTCTACCTGGATAATTGCATTTTCTGGAGCCACGACACGGAAGTATAAGACCGCGTTGACTCTTACAGAGACGTTATCTTTGGATATAACGTCTTGACTGGGGACATCCATAACTATAGTACGTAAGTCGACTCGTACCACCTGTTGGATTACCGGAATAATAAGCACTAAACCAGGTCCTTTTACTCGCCAAAAGCGGCCCAGCATAAATACAACACCCCGTTCATACTCTCTGAATACTTTAACTGCTGATAACAAAAGCAGCAGGATCAGTACGATGATTACCGTTAAAAAAGGTCCCATTTTTTACCCTCCTTGATTACCTGCATCTTCTTCAATATCCAACACCAGTCCCGAAGCTGCAATGACTTTTATTGACGTGTTTGCTGCAATAAATTGTTTTGCGCGCACGCTCCAAATTTCACCGTGAATTATTGCTTGTCCTTCTAGATTAATATCACCCAATGTTCGTCCTTTCGCGCCTAACAAAACAACAACGCCATGCTTTACACTTTGTCGTCTTGCTTTTATCGCCATACCGAGTAAGATCACAAAAAGAACGATATTCACCAACACCATTGCCGCTATTGCCGACCAAGCGATATGATACAACGCATTATTGGTATCCAGTAACATAATAGACCCAATAATAAAAGCAATTGTGCCGCCGCCACCTAACGAACCATAAGCGGGAATAAATGCTTCCGCTATAATAAATCCTATACCTAATATAATAAGGAAAAAGCCTGCATAATTAATTGGTAATAATTGGAATGCATACAGTGCGATACACATTGATATAACACCTATTACTCCCGGTAATAAATGTCCTGGATTGACCAATTCAAAAAAGATACCGTATATTCCAAGTAACAGCAGCAGATATGCCACCGTGGGATCTGTAATTATCGATAGAAACCGTGTACGCCAATCAGCTTCGACGCGCTGAATGTCGGGACTACTGGTATTGAGCGTAATTTTTTGATTGTTCTGCATTACGGATACACCATTCAACTGCGCTAATAAATCCTTTTCATCAGCAGCAATATAATTAATGACCCCTTCTTTCAAGGCTTCTGTAGCAGTTAATGTTTCGGCATTCACAACAGCCTTTTGGGCAAAATCAGCATTTCGCCCTCTCAATTGAGCCAGTGAACGTATTGTTGCTACAGCATCATTAGTAATTTTTTTATCCATCGTTGTTGGCTTATTTGTACTCTCGTTTCCCAAACCTGCTGCTTCCAAATTAACTGGGCTTGCGGCCCCCAATTGTGTTCCTGGTGCCATAGCTGCCAAGGTACTGGCATAAAGCAAGTAAGTCCCAGCGCTTGCGGCACGTGCACCATTGGGACTGACATAAGTGACGATAGGAACATTAGAAGATAAAAATTTTTGAATGATTGTGCGCGTTGCCGCCTCGAGTCCACCGGGGGTATCAATAATAATTAAAATTAAATCTGCCTGTTGCGCCTTATCAATATTGCGGACAACATAATCTGCAGTCGCCGGCCCAATCGCACCTTTGATATGTAGTTCAATAACTTTTGATGCATAGGAGGAAGCATAAATAAGAAATAGGCCTAACAGTAAACCAAATCGGAATCCAAATCTGTTTCGACCAAATAATGTGAATACGGACCTTGGCATGCGATGAGAATGACACATGCTCCTTTCCTTTATGAAATACGGTATATATGATAAAAGATAGCACAGTTTATGTGCTTTATTGCCATTTGAACTGCGGCAGACTGCCTTAGACCTTGGAGGTCTATGGGTAACCTGGGCGAAAAATGTATCCCAGGTTACATGCGTTTCAAGAATAGATTTTTTAGAAATAGACCCCAATCTGTGCAGAAACCGTATCCGAAGTACCACCTGTTCCCAATGTCGGAGCGTTTATAACCCCTGCAGGCGCTGCACCATTAGCAAATTGGTTTGGTCCATAATCGATTTCGTGTCGATATTCGATGCTTTCTACGGTATCTTTCCAAATGGAAATATTAAATACACCAATAAAACGTTGTTCAGGTAAATTTAAAGCAAGCGCATCTTTTGTCCATTGATAGCCCACACCTATAGATGAAGGTCTGTTGAATGCTTTAAATGTCACATCAATTTCAGTCTGTAATGCTTGCGGTTGTGCACCACGACCATTAAAACTTAAATCTTGAGCCCTAAATGCTTCAATAGCGCCCACCCATTCTGCGGCAAAGTTAAATCGGTCATATCCCAGATTGCCATAAACATCTACAGCTTGGGTCTTGCGTACTGACTCGTTTCCGTTAAGTAAGGAACCAAACCCACCAAAAGTTCCTGGATTTGCAGCAGTACTTTGCATTCCAGCTGCATCATTTATCGAGCTGATATAGCTTGCGCCTACTTCACCGCGAATTTCGTCAAATGCATAGGAGTATCCCGCGTTCACCCCTCCAACACCCGCTCTTCCTAATGTAGTATCACTTCGATAGATATATGTAGAGATAAATGGACCAGTCTCATCTTGAGATTTATAACCTAAAATAAAAGGACGTGTTTTCGTGCGCGCCATATCCAAAGTTACTGGTGAACTGATCATGGAGCTGGAATATCGTCCAAAGGGCACATATAGTTGTCCGGCAGTAAAATAAAATGGCGTTTTATCCAGATTACCAATGTTAACAAAGCCCATATTCAAGTTAAATGCTGAATTATTAATTCTTGGTCCAACTTCGGGTGGACTGGCATCGTAGGCTATTGCAATATAAGCTTCAACGTTTTGGTTTAATGCTGCAGCAACATCGAGCTCACTTGAACCTAGGGTTAAATCAACATTCGTTCCCCCAACATAATTACTATTAATCATGCCTACAGGTTCTGCTTTACCACTAAGTGCAATGATTGGCCTGTCAGGGATTGGATACCCCATATTTTTATAGGCCCTATATAATTTTCGACGTTGTTGCATCAAACGAATGTCCCGATTAATACTCGAAATATTCACAATATAATCAGAGCCATCAAATGCCGGTCTATCACCCAAATAGGGAGAAGCGACTACCGGCGTTCCTGCAATGTAGGTAACCACACGGTCTTCTGCTACTAGGGCAGTTGGATAAAATCCTATTGTTTCTGGGTGTTCTTTAGGCGTGTGTACTGAAATTGTTGATGAATGGTATTTAACCATTTTATCTTGTTCAGTTTGCTGGTGCTCATGTTTTTTCCCACGCTTTTTATGGGGAGCATGTACTCGTTTTTTGTTTTCCACTTTCGTCGTCTTAGTTGAATGACTGACTTTACTGGTAACAAGTTCTTTTTGTAAGGCATTTAATTGCGTTTGTAATTGTTCTGCTTGTTTTTGTAAACGAGCTATTTGTCGTTGTAACTGTTGATCATGTTCCGCATAGAGTGGCGATGATAAACAGACTAGAGCCAATATGATTTTTTTATACTGCATGCGGTACTCCTGTTCATTATTTTTACTTCCACCTCGGTAGGGCAGAAAATTATATCTCGCTAAACAGGGAGTGGCTAGCTTATTTTTCACAAATATGCTTAAATTTTGCAACTTAATGATTTGTATAAAAAAAACCCATAGCGTATGTATGGGTTTCAATTAAGAAATTCTCTAGGTGAGATGACGGAACTATTTTATGCGTTACCAACTAACTTCAAGCCAAAATAGGGACCAAATACTCCATAATCAGTTGGACGCACTGGGCCTGCTAAATTGGGGAATGGTTGTTCTAGTAATACGTTAAAGTAATTTACTACCTGATATCCCGCTTGAATATTTGCAACACCTATAGGAGTAGAAAGGGCATAATTCGCACCAAGTTTTGCTTCTAAGCTTGGAACAATGCCTTTTTTACGGTAGAACACTTGCTCAACAATAGCTTCGGTCGGTGATACAACAAAACCGGCATGATACTTATTCGTACCAATGAGGATGGAGCCTGCTCCGTTTGCGGTTAAGCTGAGTGCGTTCGTAATAGAGAAAGCGTAATCAATTCCTACAACTGGTCCAAAACCTTTATAATCAGTATTGTCAAATTTAGAAAACGGGTTGCTTGCAATAAAAGGAATTTCCTCAGTTATATAATAGTTTGTAGATGTTGATTGAATGTTCGCATATTGCAGACCAGCATAAAAGCGCATCTTATCTCTCATGCTGAGATCTACGTGCTGTCCCATAACGGCATTTACTTGGTCTATTCTATTGCGGCTAACTAATTCAAATGGAGCTGGGATTGCTGGTAGCCCTACTGCAGGTATAGTGAGAATTCCTGCAAGCTCTGTTGGATCTGTGGAAGTACTAAAATGCATCCAATTAATCGTTATATCATTTCCTGTATTAAAATGATAAGAACCTTCTAAACGATATCCCCAATTCCAGTCACTTTTTATCTCTTGATTTAAAGGAAATGTACCAGCTTCTACAGATTTGTTAGGACCAAAAATTGATCTTAAATAAAGTGCTTGCCCACTAAAATCCCAAAGATTTGTTATGCATGGTACAGTAACATTACCAGGGGTACACGCTGGTCCCATACTACCAGCAGTCGCTACACCGGCTACCAACCCTAATACAGTTATAGTTGCTTTCTTAAACATGAATACTCCATTAGAAAAAAAAAGCCCATCATTAATGACGGGCTTTTATAAGATCTTAATCAATTAAGAAATTAAACGTTTCCAACATACTTCAGACCGAAGTAAGGACCAGCAGCACCGAAGTCAGTTGCAGTAACTGGTAATACAGTTGTGTTTAAAGCATGGAAGTAGTTGAACCACATGTAACCAGCATCCAGAGTTAAATCACCTTGAGCCATTGCATAAGTGTAGTTAGCACCTAATTTAGCTTCCAGTTCAGGAACGATCGAAGTTCTGCTTCCAGAAACGTCGAAATCAAATGTTTGTGCACCAGTTGCAGGATCAAATGTATCGAAATCGTATCCGTGCTTAGATGTACCAACTAATATTGCAGTAGCTGCTTTAGCATAAATACCAAAACCGTTACCGAATACATAGTTCATGTCGATACCAGTGCGTGGACCAAATCCGTTGTATTGAGTATTACCTTCGAAACCAACAAGAACATCATCAACATCGCCATCAACATCAGCAGCAAATGCATGAACACTTCTCTTGATGCTAGCGAATTGGAAACCACCGTGGAAACGGATTTTCTTGTTAGCGCTGAAGTCAACGAATTGACCTAATTCACCGTTAACTGCATCCCATCTGTTTTTGTGACCAAAACCGATTTCTAACTCAGGAGCGAATTCTGGAGTAAACTCGTGGTTATTCCAGCCAGTATCCAAGTGATACCAGGTTAAAGTGATGTCATTACCAGTGTTGAAGTGGTAAGAACCTTCAATTTGGAAGCCCCAGTCCCATTGAGCAGACAAATCAGTGTCAATAGAAGCACCAGTTGGAGTAACGTCCAAATTTAAAGAAACATTGTTATCGGTCATTACCTGTAAAACAAGAGCTTGTCCGCCAACATTCCATGCAGTACTTGGACATGGGACAGTAACATTACCTGGGGTGCAAACTGGGCCCATAGTACCAGCGAATACTGCACTGCTACCTAAAGCAAGAACAGCTAACGCTGTTTTTTTCAAATTTAACATGCTTATCTCCACTTTTTATTATTATTTCCGTTCGTTACCAATTTTAAATTGTTAGCAACGGTACGCATATTCGCTCTATACCGAGAGCGTACCTTGCTCAATTATCTAACCGGACCTTCATAAAGTCAACAGTATTGATTAAATTTATTAAAACGATAGCGAATTAAACGTTTCCTATATACTTCAGGCCGAAATAAGGACCAGCGGCACCAAAGTCAGTAGCTGTAACAGGCAACACGGTTGTATTTAACGCATGGAAGTAGTTAAACCACATATAACCAGCGTCAAGAATCAGGTCGCCTTGTGCCATTGCGTAATCATAGCTGGCACCTAACTTAGCTTCCAGTTCAGGAACAATCGCAGTTCTGTTTCCATTCACTTCGAAATCAAATGTTTGTGCACCAGTTGCAGGATCAAATGTATCGAAATCAAATCCGTGCTTAGATGTACCAACTAATATTGCAGTAGCTGCTTTAGCATAAATACCAAAACCGTTACCGAATACATAGTTCATGTCGATACCAGTGCGTGGACCAAATCCGTTGTATTGAGTGCTACCTTCGAAGCCAACTAATAAATCATCAGCATCGCCATCAACATCAGCAGCAAATGCATGAACACTTCTCTTAATGCTAGCGAATTGGAAACCGCCATGGAAGCGGATTTTCTTGTTAGCGCTGAAATCAACGAATTGACCTAATTCACCGTTAACTGCATCCCATCTGTTCTTGTGACCAAAACCGATTAATAAAGTAGGGTCGAAGCCTGGAGTAAACTCATGGTTGTTCCAACCAGTATCTAAGTGATACCAAGTCAAAGTAATGTCGTTACCAGTGTTGAAGTGGTAAGAACCTTCAATTTGGAAGCCCCAGTCCCATTGAGCAGACAAATCAGTGCTAATTGAGGCACCAGTTGGAGTAGTATCCAAATCTAAAGAAACATTGTTGTCGGTCATTACTTGTAAAACAAGAGCTTGCCCACCAACGTTCCATCCAGTACTTGGACATGGAACCGTAACATTACCTGGGGTGCAAACTGGACCCATAGTACCTGCGAATAATGAACTGCTGCCCAAAGCTAAAATAGCTAAAGTAGTTTTCTTTAAACTTAACATGCTTATGTCTCCGCATAAATTATTATTATTTTCTGTTTCATTGATAACTCTCTACTAGGAGTTGTCATTAGCATGCCTTCGTCGCTTCAGGTCGATGCATGCAACAGTGTGAGTATTAGCAGTGGAATGGAATAAGTCAAGAAGATTTATTAAAAAAATTAATATTTTTCAATGAGATATGCCTTTTTTGTTCATTGGATATTTTTTTTGCGCAGCATGGCGATACTTTAGACCCCTTGCTAAAAACAATCCGCTGTATCCCATTGTCAATAAAGCTTAGCCTTAGAATGCAATCCTAAGGCTAATTAATATAGTGAATATATTATAAGTTGCAACCATTTTTTTTAATTAAATGGTCTATTAATTTATGACTGAATTATCAGGTCTATTTTTTTATTAACGTGATCACAACGCGACGATTTGCTGCTCGACCTTCATCTGTATCATTTCTCGCGATTGGATAAAGCTCACCAACCCAAGTCACATGGAGTTTTTCTTTAGGTACGCCAAGCTTTAACAGATATTTTTTAACAATCTTGGCCCGGTCTTCAGATATTGCGTTGTTATAACCCTTACGTCCATTTGCATCAGCATAACCAATGACTTTTATTGCTTGTATTTGGGGATCCGCGTCCACATACTGAGCAATACGGCGTAATTGTTCCTTATCTTCATCAGTTAACTCTCTGTCATCTTCTTCATAATGGAACACGCTCTTTCTTATTTGTTGATAATCAAACGGTAGTAAATTGCCAATACATTCCTGATAGCGAGAATAAGGTTTCTGGAATCCAACAGGTGACAAAGCAACCGTTGTGCTAAAACCGGTTTCAGCACGGTAACTGAAATTTGGTTCGTAACCCTGCATTAAAAAAGTAAGTAACCTTAATGTAGCATCTCGTCTCAAATAAAGACCATATTCGCCTGGTTTAACCATTGATTGACCAACTAGAAATGAAGGGGATTCCGGTTTCCACATCGGTGATTTTATAATAATTTTAGTGGGTAAATATCGTTGCACCTCATTCCAGGTTCGTAAAATAAAATGCGGCGGTTTGGCTGCATATTGTTCAAAATATGCGATGCCGTAATTAGGAATAGTAAGTGACAACCCGCAGCGAATTGGATTGCGGCTTACTCGCCATCCCTTTGCCCCTAAGGGATTTGCAAATTGCACTTGAGTCATCGTATATGCTGTGCTTATTGTCAGCAGAGTACTCAATGCGATACATGTTAGAAATTGTCCTTTGTGATTCACAAATGCCATCTTTTACTCATTCCTGTGGCTTATTTCATGATATCCTTAGTTATCGGCAAGAACGCAGGAATCTTTACTATGCAAACACTAATAATTAATCGTCCTGATGATTGGCATGTCCATCTTCGTGATAATGAGATGTTACAACACACAGTAGCAGACTGTGCGCAACACTTTGCACGTGCGTTAGTTATGCCAAATCTTAAACCCGCTCTAACTACATTATCTTCAATTAATGAGTATCGAAATAGGATCTTAAACGCCCTCCCTAAAGGAAGTGATTTTGAACCTTATATGACTTTTTATCTAAATGATTCAGTGCATGCCGAAGAATTACATCAAGCAGCACAAGTTTCTTATATACTTGGTGCAAAACTTTACCCTGCAGGAGCAACAACTAATTCTGAAGCAGGTGCAAAATCACTTAAGGATCTTTATCCCCTTTTTGAGGCCTTACAGACTAATGAGTTAGTACTCCAAATTCATGGAGAAGTGACCCATAGTGATATTTTTGAACGTGAATCTTTATTTATTGATGAATATTTAAAACCAATTGTAGCGAACTTTCCCAAACTGCATATCGTCCTTGAGCATATATCAACCCAAGCGGCTGTCGAATATGTGAGCGAAGCGCCAGCAACTGTTGCAGCAACCATTACACCACATCATTTATTATATAATCGCAATAAATTGCTTGTTGGTGGACTTAGACCACATTATTACTGCTTACCTATTTTGAAACATGAAAATGATCAAAAAGCATTGCAAAATGCTGCCTGCAGTGGCAACCCTAAGTTTTTTGCTGGAACAGACAGTGCGCCACATAGTGTCAATACAAAAGAAAATGCATGCGGCTGTGCTGGAATTTATTCGGCGCCATATGCACTTGCTTTATATGCACATGTATTTGATGAATTAGGACAGTTAAAACATCTTAATCATTTTCTCAGTCGCTTTGGCGCTGAGTTCTATCAATTACCCATCAATCAGCAACACCTCGAATTAATTAAATCCCCGCAAACAATACCTGACTATCTACCGTTTGGCACAGGCCAAGTAGTCCCAATTGCTGCAGGTGAAACCATACAATGGAGCGTTCATGGGCTCGCACGATAGTTTACCTAATATGAATTTAAAAGAACGGTTTCGTGGTTTTTTACCTGTGGTTGTTGACGTAGAAACTGCAGGGGTAGATCCATCCAAAAATGCATTGCTAGAAATGTGTATCGTACTAGTTTTTATGGACAAACAAGGTAATCTGCACCGTGGTGAGCGCTATTTTGAACATATTTTACCTTTTCCTGGTGCCGAACTGGATCAAAAGTCTCTAGAGTTTAATCAAATTGATCCCTACCAACCGTTACGTTTTGCTATAGATGAAAAAACTGCTTTAGAAAATCTATTTAAACCTATTTTTACTGCGCTTAAAAAAACTCAATGCCAACGCGCTGTTTTGGTCGGCCATAATGCATGGTTTGATTTGCTGTTTATCAAGGAAGCCATAAAAAGAACTGGCGTTAAATCCCCATTTCATGCATTTACTTGCTTTGATACAGCAACATTAGGCGGATTCATTTATGGGCAAACAGTATTAGCCAAAGCGGTACAGGCGGCAGGAATTCAATTTAATGCTCAGGAAGCACATTCGGCTATTTATGATGCAGAAGTAACCGCCGATTTATTTTGTCACATGGCGAACAAGTGGAAAGTGGTACAAGAAGTAGATAAAAAAAATCAAAATGCTTTAGATTAGAATGGGGATGTAGGGTAGCCTCCAAAGGTCACCCTACACTATAATCTTACAATGTTTCAGAATGTTCGGCCAAATAAGCAGCCACACCTTCAGTGGATGCCTTCATGCCCGCTTTACCTTTTTCCCAGCCAGCAGGGCACACTTCGCCATTTTCTTCAAAGTGCTGTACCGCATCAATGATTCTTATAATTTCATCCATGTTACGACCAATCGGCAAATCATTAACGATTTGTGAGCGAACAACACCATTAGTATCGATAATGAATGCACCTCGGAATGCAACACCTGCAGCAGGATGCTCAACACCATAAGACTGACAAATACTATGAGTCATATCTGCAGCCATAGTAAAGCGAACGGGGCCTATACCACCCTTATTCACTGGAGTATTTCTGTATGCATTATGAGTAAAGTGTGAGTCAATAGAAACAGCAACCACTTCAACATTACGACGCTTGAACTCATCAATTCGATGATCTAAAGCAATCAATTCAGAAGGGCACACAAAAGTAAAATCAAGAGGATAAAAGAACACGAGACCATACTTACCTTTTAAATGCTCGTGTAAATTAAATTTATCCATAATCTCACCGTTAGGCATTACAGCAGCTACGGTAAAATCAGGGGCTTTTCGTCCCACTAATACACTCATTCTATGATCTCCATCATTATAGTTATTATTTATCAATATTATGCAGCAATCGCATCGCGCAACATGGTTTCTAATTCACCTTGTTGGAATAACTCAGCAATGATATCAGAACCACCGATTAACTCACCCTTCACATAAAGTTGTGGGAACGTGGGCCAATCAGAATACTGGGGCAATGTTTGGCGAATGTCAGGATTAGCCAGAATATCGACATAGGCGAAGTCTACGCCGCACGATTCAATGCATTGCACTGCACGCGCAGAAAATCCACATTGTGGCATCTTCGGCGAGCCTTTCATATAAAGCAGGATGGCATTTTCTGCAATTTGCTTTTTAATTTTTTCTAGAGTATCCACGCGCACACCTTAAATTAAGAGAGTTAATTACGCTCATTATCGCGAAAAGCTGTAAAGCCCGCAACCAATAAATTTTTAGCCCAATAGATTAACAGATCCGAAGCAAAAAGCCAACTAATGCCCCATTTGAGCTAATAATAATCAAGAAATTCTTGTGGATGTCATATGCCAATTACGCTGATTACCACAAATCGAAGAGTCAGATAGCTACGCCGCTTTTTTTAGTATTATAGATAATCTTCATTGAATATCATGTCCTTCCTGCTACACTTACCCGCAGAATAAAATAATAGGAGATTAGGATGACATTTACATTGCCTGAATTACCATACGCTAAGAATGCGTTAGAGCCACACATTTCCAGTGAAACCCTTGAGTATCATTATGGCAAACATCATCAAGCCTACGTGACTAATTTGAATAAACTAATTCCTGGAACCGAATTTGAATCCATGAGCCTGGAAGAGATCATCAAAGAAGCCAAAGGTGGAATATTTAATAATGCGGCCCAAGTTTGGAATCACACCTTTTATTGGCATTGCCTCAGTCCCAATGGTGGTGGCGAACCCAAAGGTAAATTAGGCGAAGCAATTAATAAGCACTTTGGTTCATTTGATGAATTTAAAAATCAATTTACACAAACTGCAATTACTACGTTTGGCTCCGGCTGGGCCTGGCTTGTTCAAGATGGTAGCGGTGCTTTAAAAATAATCAGCACCAGCAATGCGGGTACGCCAATGACTGAAGGCGTCACGGCATTATTGACTTGCGATGTATGGGAACATGCTTATTATATCGACTATCGTAATGCACGCCCTGATTACGTTTCCGCATTTTGGAAATTAGTCAATTGGGATTTCGTAGCCAGTAATTTGAAATAAGCATTTCTTTTTACTGAGGAAGCCTTTCCTGCATATAGCCTAGAAAAGAAAGTTATGACTATAATGTGACCATCACACGCTCTCTCCCAGAAACGGGAGAGACAATTTTTGAGTTGGGATCAATCCTTCAGTTTTAAGGAAAATACTATGGCTTTAATTACGAGTTACAATCCTATGCCAATAACTTTTACCCATGGAGAAGGTGTTTGGTTGTATGACGAACAAGGAAAGGCTTATCTTGATGGCTTAAGCGGGATAGCAGTTTGCGGGTTAGGACACGCCCATCCCGATGTGACACAAACCATACAGCAACAAGCAGCTAAACTCATTCATACATCCAACACGTTTCATATCAAACAGCAAGAATTACTTGCCGAAAAATTACTATCTATGACGGGGATGGAACAAGTTTTTTTTGCTAATTCAGGCGCTGAAGCGAATGAAGCAGCCATTAAATTGACTCGCCTTTTTGGTCATAAGAAAGGAATAGAAACTCCTTCTATTATCGTTATGGAGCGAGCATTCCATGGCCGCACTATGGCAACGTTAACTGCTTCGGGAAGCCGTAAAGTACAAGCAGGTTTTGAACCCTTGGTACCCGGCTTTATTCGTGCTCCTTTTAATGATCTAGATGCCATTCATACGATTGCCGCAAATAGAGAAGATGTTGTTGCCGTAATGCTTGAACCCATTCAGGGCGAAGGGGGAATTTATGCTGCGGAAGAAGGTTATCTGCGTGCTCTGGCAAAGCTATGCGAACAACACGATTGGATGCTGATTTTGGATGAGATCCAAACAGGAAATGGCCGCACCGGAAAACTGTTTACCTACATGCACTATGACATTCAACCAGATGTTGTTACTACAGCTAAAGGCTTGGGTAATGGCGTCCCTATAGGCGCGTGTCTGATGAGTAAAAGAGCAAAAGATTTATTTAAACCAGGGAATCATGGTTCGACTTTTGGCGGTAATCCCCTGGCTTGCGCTACAGCTTTAACTGTCTTGGACGTCATAGAGCGCGATAAAATTTGTGAGAAGGTCACAAGAAACAGTGCCCTTTTAATGGAAAAATTAATCAAAAATCTTGGCGAACATCCAGGTGTAAAAGGGATCCGTGGCAAGGGTTATATGATTGGTATTGAATTAGATCGACCTGCGACCGATGCGCGTTTATTGGGACTTGCCAACGGCATATTATTTAACGTGACTGCAGAGACCGTGGTACGTCTTTTACCACCATTGATTATTACCGAAGATGAGATTGATGAGTTAGTTAAGCGATTAACCCTAACGATTAATCAATTTATCAAGAATTAATCTTCTGCTAGATATGCGGAACGCTACCAGGGTTTCGCATATACTAATTTATGCACCAGTTCATTTCTTTTGTAGTAGGCCAGGAACCTTAAAGCCACTCATCCTGAGAAGGATAGGACGAAGGAAAGCCTGCACTTTGTTCAGGATGGCGTATCTACATCGCCTTGTTTTTCAATGCCAACTTTTCGTGCACTCTCTTCATATCAATCGATTTTTGCCATTTTGAAATAATCAATGCAGCAATAGCGTTACCAATCATATTGGTTAAAGAACGCCCAGAAGACATAAAACGGTCTACTCCAAGAATGATAACCACGCCCGCAACAGGAATAGTACCTACAGCAGCTAAAGAACTGGCTAATATAATAAAACCACTGCCTGTAACACCAGCAGCGCCTTTTGAACTGATAATCATAATAATTAATAAAAAGATTTGCTGATGGAGGGTTAAATCAGAATTGGTTGCCTGAGCAATAAATAAAGCAGCAAGAGTAAGATAAATTGCCGTTCCATCTAAATTAAAAGAGTAACCAGTTGGGATTACCAAATCTGCCACAGATTTATTACATCCTAATTCCGCTAATTTTTCCAGTAAGTTTGGCATGACTGTTTCAGAAGATGATGTTGCAAAAACAATAAAAATCTCCGTTCTAAAATAATAGATCACTTTAAATATATTTAAACCTAAATAAAAATAAAGTACGCTGCCCAAAATAATTACAACAAATACAATGCAAGTTAAATAAAAACAAATCAATAAGGTAGTTAATCCAAGTAAAGAATGAGCGCCATATTGACCCACTGTATAGGCCATAGCAGCAAACGCAGCCATAGGCGCATAATACATCATCGCATGAATTATCTTAAAAAATATTATTGCCAAATGCTCGCAACCTTCTAAGATAAATTTTCCTTTATTGCCATAAGACATTAAGCCTAATGCAAAGACTATTGCAACAAACAATACCTGCAAAATGTCTCCATGCACAAATGCACTAAAAAATGTTTCAGGAACAATATTTAGTACAAAGTCTGGAACATTATCTATCTGTTCTGCTTTACCAAGGTATGAACGGGCCTCTGATATATTTAAAGACGACGGGTCAATATTCATCCCTCGGCCCGGCTGGCATATATTCGCAACAATCAACCCTAAAGTTAAGGCACAAACAGTTGTTATCAAAAAATAAATCAGTGCTGTACCGCCAATCCTACCCACTGCCTTTAAGTCACTCATGGCAGCAATGCCTGAAACAAGTGTTAAAAAAATGATGGGAGTTATCATCATTTTTATTAGCTTTATAAATAAATCAGCAAAGGGTTTAAAAGAAACCGCTAAGGTTGGAGCAACAACGCCCAGGATGATACCAATAACAATTCCAACAATAACCTGAACATATAACTGTTTAATCAATTTCATAACACGTCCATTAATTACAATGATGGCCTTTCGGCAGATCAGACGTAACAACTAGTTGTTACGTTTATAGCTTTTCCACCACTTACGAAATCCCAGGTTAATAAACTTCTTCTTTCATGATTTCAAAAAAATCGATAACGGTGTCATAAATTTTTCTTAATGCTTGGTTCCTCGATTTTAAATTCAAACACGTATCTTCTTCCGCGTCCACCGCTCGCAGTTTTTGCCAAATAAGCTCAAACATATGGGCATCTATTTTTTTTAATTCCGGCAGCCTATGATTAATTTTTTCTAGAAGGACACTTTTTTTATTTTTTCTTGACGCAAATAACCTTCCCTCCAATCTGTCCATCAAATCGTGCAATTCATGTTCTTGACCACTGCACGTAATGCGCATAAAACCATCATGCTTCGACAGCCCAAAATAAGACAAAGGGGTAATCATCAAATTGTCTTGGAACAAAAGATAATAAGCCAACTCCTCATCCGTTTTGACCATACCCGTTTTCTGTAATACTCGTGCAACCTCTTTAGGCAAAGGCAGACCGAACATATCGCTAAAATCGGCAAGAACATAAAAAGTGGCCTCTATATGATAGAGGGGATCCGGCATAGCAGCGCCCATGGCTTTTAAGCGCTCAACGACATAATCGACCTTCTTCTTATAAAATGCCGCAATACTCTTTTTTTCCTCATCCCTAAAATTCGCCATCGTTTCGGCATAGGCTGCTTGTGCTGAACGTGGCGCATGGATGAAGTAGCTGATGTTTTTATTGAGCATTTCATTCATCAAGCTTGATTCAAATACTAAAAGTACTGCCATACGCTCACCGGCAGCGGATAAAGCCTTAGTCGCCGAGCGTAAGATGATCACTCGTTCTTGCAAATCTGGGGCAATTCTTAAAAAAGAAGGCATCTCCGCAAAACTCATCTCGGTATACGCTTCATCAAAAATGATGTACAAATCCGGATACTGGCGCAAAACATCGGCAATTTTACTTAACTCACCGGCATCAATAATGTTTCCTAGAGGATTTGATGGATTACAAATTAATATCGCTTTTGGCCAACCATGGTCCATTTCAGCTAATGCATAAGCCTCTTTAATGCTCTCTGCAACTGCTTGCGCAGTAAGTTTGTATCCTGGTGCATCCATGACATGAATAGGATGCAAACAATGTGATGGATTGTTTGAATACACACTGTAATAAGGAAAAGGGGTGATAATTCGATATCCTGGAACATCTTCATAATGAGTATTAAAGGTCTCAAACAGCACCCGCAAGGCACCGATTCCACCCACCGTAAATAATATGTTTTCTGGGTTAATTTCTGCCGTATACCAGTGAGACATAATATCCGCCATTAATTTCCGTGGCGCATAATCACCGCGAGGATCGCCATAATCAATGGCAATATCCTCTTCAATCTGATCAGGATCCATTTGCCATTTTTTGATTAAACCATCTAATCTTTGCCAATAGGAAAGATAAGAGGCAATCGTATGTGAATTAATGGGATAAGTTGGCTTTCCAAGACCGGCAAAGATTAGTTTTTTCGTTGCGGATAAACCTTGTGCTTGAATTTCATCCCTTAACGTATTTGCCCATAAGGCCAACAACATTACTTTTTCAATTTTATTAGCACAATGCCCATCAGGAGTTAACATAATGTCACCGGAAATTTAACCTTGCTCATTATATCAGAATACAAATAAAACATAATATCAAGTTTCAGAACAACTGAATCAATAAAAATCCTATGTTGATAGAAAATTAGGGATTATTTATCTATGCTTAAAAATAAAAGTGTTCTTCTATTTCAATTGAGTCAGTTGACCCCGCTCAAAAATACATGATAATTCATGTTTTTTAGAATTGGGATGCAATATACGCTAAATTAAGAACTATTATTGATAATGGAAAAAAATGGCAAAAAAAGAAACCTCCAACTCGACGAATTTAGTAGCCGATTTAGAAAAAACAATCCATACGTTGCAAAAGAAAATCAATCACTTGGAAGCCCAGTGCAGCCAATTAAAAGGCCTGCTTGATGCCTTGCCTGGAGATATTTATTGGAAAGACTTAGCAGGTGTGTGGTCTGGGATGAATCAACGCTGTGTTGAAAGTCTTCACCATATGAAATTTATCACTGAATGCAGTGAAAATGAGGTTATTGGTAAAACGGATTATGAGATATTTAATAAACAAAGTGCGGAGCTTTTTCGGACCAACGATCTTGAAGTAGTCGAAAAAAATGTTGAATTGTCACGGGAAGAAAAAACGCTTTTACCTTCAGGTGAAGAAATTATTTTACTTTCGACTAAAAAACCATTATTGGATAAAGCAGGCAAAATTGTCGGTATAGTTGGTAATACCATCGACATCACTTATCTCAAAAAAATCGAAGCGGAGCTCACGCAAGCTAAAGACAAAGCAGAAGCAGCAAACCGCGCTAAAGATGAGTTTATTCGTCATATGAGCCACGATATTCGTACCCCCTTAAGCGGGATTATTGGCATGTCGAGCATACTGGAGCAGGCGGCTGAAGATACGCAATTAAAAGAACATGCGCATATGATCAATATCAGTGGAGAGCACCTCCTTGCTCTGCTTAATGGGGTACTCGATATTATTGCGGCAGGTAGTCAACAAGAAAATATAATCAATGAATCGGTATGCAATGTTCATGATTTGATTCGCAGCATCACGGATCTGGAATTTCCGACCATTACTTTGAAAAAACTGGATTTAGTAGTGAGTGTTGACATGAATACGCCGCAATGGATAACGACAGATGTGATAAAGCTGCACCGGATCTTATTAAACCTATTAGGTAATGCGGTTAAATTTACGGAAAAAGGTGTTGTTGAAATTGGTGTCCGGCCAAAATCACAAAGCCCTGGCAAAACAGTTCTGGAGTTTTTTGTCAAAGATACGGGAACAGGCATTAAACCAAAAGATAAAGATAAAATATTCAAACGTTTTTATCGTGCAACACCTGCTGATCAAGGGATCTACTCAGGCCATGGTGTAGGGCTGCATATAGTGAAACGCTATACTCAATTATTAAAAGGAAAAATACGTGTCGACTCAACCTATCATGTGGGGACTACATTCACACTGACAATTCCCGTACATCACGCAGAACAACCTACAAACAGGCATGAGCCAGTCGCATCCAGCATCGCCGCGAAAAAAAGTACTCTAGAAAAAGCAAAGGGCGCACCCTTTGTACTGCTTATTGAAGATAATGCGATTGCTTTAAAGATGATAGAGAATCTTTTGCAACAACTTAGGATCCGCTTTTTATCGGCATCGACAGGGAGCAAAGCACTGGAATTATTTCAAACACATATTTTTGACTGGGTATTAAGCGACATCGGTCTGCCTGATACTACCGGGATAGAATTAGCGAAACAATTTCGCTTGCATGAACAAAATCATCATCGCCCCCCCACTCCCATCATTGGTTTAACAGCCCACGCTGTGGCTGATGTCGAAAAGGAGTGTTTGCAGGCAGGAATGAATCGAGTAATTACTAAACCCCTGCGCAGTCATATGCTGGAAGAGTTCTTGGAACATTACAACGTCAATCCACAAGCTCATGATTTGCCCTCCACCAAGTTTGAATCCATGCTGCCCATTGATGAATATCCATTATTCGATATGACTCATGGGGTAAACAATCTCGGCTCAGAAACGGCACTCAAAAAAATATTGCCCCTATTCATTGAAGAAAATGTCAAAGACTTAATAAAAACAACACAAGCATGGGAAAAACAAGATCTCATTGAGATTCATAAAATCACCCATAAAATAAAAAGTAGTGCCCTTTATTGTGGTACCATCCGCATGCGTCATGCGTGCGAGGCTCTGGAAAAGCATTTCCAACACCATCCACAAATGTACCCGCAAGCGCTGTACCAACAATTTCTCCAAGTGCATCAGGAAACCATCGCCGCGGTGCAAGATTGGATCCAACAATAATTTAATCTTGTGTTAATATTGCCCAATGTGTATAATGGCGAGTACTTACGTAGAGCACCTTAAAATCCAAGGTTATTATGGCTGGCTATTTTCCTCTTGGTGATATTGTCTTTCCGTTTTTATTTAAAGATGGTAAAGGCCAAATTGAAACAAAAGCGTCCTCGTTAGAGCTGACATTAGAACAGCGCGATAACGTGGTGATGGTGCATGAGTCAATCCCCGTTCAATCACTTGAAGCATTCTTTAAGTTTCTTGAGACGAGACCAGATTTAACCAAAAAACACATCTTGTTTGGCGTCATCGGCCAAGGAGCGACCGAACAACATATTGTCGCTATGCATCTCCCACCCAATGGTGCACAAGCTAAAGTCTACGACTCCAAATACAGTAATCCTGAACGTTTTTTTGCGCGTGAGCCATCAAAAAATACCATCACCGGAATTGCAAAAGGCTTGTTTCACGCCTTAAACCCATTCGCAAGCCCAGAACAAACGGTTAACTTAAGCCATTTTAACGCGCAGCAAATTAAATCAGCCAGCTATTATTCTTTTGGAACCCAATCATTTTTTGATGGCGTTACTTGTGGTTATCATACCGGGAGTCTCATCAAAACTTTAGCAGGTTTTCTTGAACAAGATCCCAATGCCAACCCAAGTCCTAAACAGCTTTTAGATGCAACCACCGCTCCCGTAAGCACTTCAGCCCAAAAACTGTGTATGCACAAGGCACCAAGAGTTCCAGAAACGTCTTTTTTTTCTTTTGTGAAAAAAGCCTGGCAAGATACTTTTTTGCCTCTTGTTGCCGAAGAAGAAAGGGATGCCCATCATTTTGGGCATTACTTTATGGGTTGGCCACAGGCCAACGGCTCTAAAATAGCTTATTTTATAACCCTAAAATTTATTACTGCGCCGATAACTAATTTGTTGTCACTTGCCGTCGAGTTTCCACTTAATCTGTTGAGTGAGGCATCCTCTTTTATAAAGAATAAATTATTTTCTTGGGCGCCAACCAATGGCGTAACTCAGAGCATACGCAGTGTTTTACTGCTCACAACTATGGGTCTACAAGGATTATTTCAAGGTGCATACTATCTGCTGAGAACGATTACTTCGCCTATGGCCAGCTTTAAGGCAGCGCATAAAATTCATCCTGTCTTGGGATACCTGAGTGCTTTAGCCTCAGCATGTTTTATTGGTGCAATAGTCGCCTCACTGACAATATTCGCACCGCCTATATTAGCAGCACTGATGCCAACTATGGGACCTGGTGCAATTGCCATGCTCAATATTCTGGCCTATCCTTTTGCCCAATTATTTTCTTTATTGAGTGTATCGATTCCCGCTGCTACAGGCGCTGCCCTCACTTTTGCCACCGGCGCATTAACTTTAGCTATCCTGCATATGCTCGGTCGCAAAACAATTTATCCAGAAGAAGGCACGTCAGCAGCAGATAACAAAAAAGTGTCACCGCCACGGACTGTGGATATTGAGGATGAAGATGACAGTGATGATCTTCTCAAAGGATATGAAGTAGTGGGGGAAAGCGAGCCTTATGTTCACGGAACAAGTGGGATGTTAAATACTTCCTTTGGACGACGACGCCCCGTAAAAGCCAAAGAAAAATCTGGCGATGGCATCATCCCTCAGGATATCATAGTACATCACTCAATATAAAAAAATTTGCGTCACATGAATAACGTCCTTGATACACTAATATCTGAAGTGGATAATGCACTACGCACTTTATTTCCCCCCGCTCAAAGAATGAGCGCTCGCCCCTCACCAGCAGAACAACTTGCTGATACGAACCTTTCTAGTAAAGAAAAAAAACATATTGCTGGACTTATGCGCGTCAATCACGCAGGAGAGGTTTGTGCTCAAGCACTTTATCAAGGCCAGGCATTAACCGCACAATTAACCCATATTAAAAAGCAAATGAGCGATGCAGCAGCCGAAGAAACCGACCATTTGGCCTGGTGTGAAATGCGATTAGCAGAATTGAATTCAAAACCAAGTATCTTAAATCCTTTTTGGTATGGTGGATCAATGCTTTTAGGAGCAATTGCAGGCTTCGCCGGCGATAAAATCAGCTTGGGTTTTGTTGTAGAAACCGAGCGGCAAGTATCAGCTCACTTGCAACGCCATTTAGATAACTTACCAGAGCACGATAAAAAGTCCCAAGCAATCCTCGTTAAAATGAAAGAAGATGAAGAACACCATGCAGCTACGGCATTAAACGCTGGAGCAATTGAACTTCCTTATCCGGTGAAACAGTTAATGCGGATTGTTTCTAAATTAATGACTAAAAGTAGTTACTATGTATAATGGTTTGATGCGTTAACATTCATAAATGTACTTGTAGCTAGGGTGAAGCGAAACCGGGTTTCGGTCCTACGGACATTCACCTAGGCCACCCTTAAGGTTTATTTTTTTGCGCAAGATGCGCCAAATACAACCTTTCGGTGCATGGGGCATGAATGGATACAAATAAAGTTATGGCACAAGGAACTATTAAATATGGACTCAGCCATTTTATTCACACTTTTTGTTATCTTGATTGCCTATGTCTTTGACTTTATTAATGGCTTTCATGATGCAGCAAATTCCATAGCAACGATTGTTACGACCAAGGTTTTGACCCCTAGACAAGCAGTAATATGGGCTGCTTTTTTCAATTTCATCGCTTTTTTAGTTTTCAATCTGACCGTAGCAAAAACCATAGGCAGTGGATTAATTAATACCGATTTTGTCGATGCACATTTTATTTTAGCCACATTGATTGGCGCTATATTTTGGAATCTTGTCACTTGGTATTATGGACTTCCTTCAAGCTCATCACATGCTCTGATTGGCGGCCTAGCTGGTGCTGCAATAGCCAAAGGCGGATTTTCATCCCTCAAGCTTTCAGGTTTCATCAAAGTAATTGGTGGAATTTTCATTTCACCAGCATTCGGATTATGTGTTGCCCTGCTCCTAATCTATTTTTTTAATACATTATTACGTCATAAAAAGAAAACTGAATTCAAATTCTTTAAAGTATTTCAGCTGTGCTCTTCTGCATTACTGAGCTTAACCCACGGCAGTAATGATGGACAAAAAACTATGGGCATCATTTCTATATTGCTGTTTTCATCAGCATGGATTCAAGGGCCATTTTATGTTCCTTTTTGGGTAGTCATTTCATGCCAGGCAGCGATTAGTCTCGGGACTCTGGCTGGAGGATGGCGTATCGTACATACAATGGGGACCAAAATAACAAAACTTGATCCCATGAAGGGCTGTGCTGCGGAAACTGGCGCCGCCATGTCGCTTTTTATAGCAACTCAATGTGGTATTCCTGTCTCAACCACACATACCGTGACAGGAGCAATTGCCGGCGTGGGTTTAGCGAACGGAGTTAATGGAACACATTGGCATGTCATCAAACGAATTTTCTTTTCCTGGATCATTACAGTTCCTGCCGCAGGAATAATTGCTGCGGCATTGGTATTAAGCCACATCTAAGAGAGCTCAGTGCCTCGGTCCTCGTCATCCCGAGTGCAACGAGGGATCCCCAATCATATCCTGATACTATACCCCCGCTATACTCGGGTGTGTTAGGCAATTCGTTGATAAAGGTAAAGTAGGCTGGACTGATAAGCCCAGCATGTAACAGGCCAATATATTTCCTTTTAAGACCAATGAACAAACCCTTGTTAACTGAACTTAGGATGCGGTGTTTCATGATGAACATTTTGGAGAATACGAAATTAATTCAGCAAATGCTGGGCTTATCAGCCCAGCCTGCACTGCTATTTTGTCAACGAATTACCTAACACATCCGGGCACAGCTCTTAGCCATTTTTTTGCAACGCACTACGGGTATAACTAAAAGAAAAGTAAATGACCAACCCGACTCCCATCCAAATCAAAAAACGCATTAGCGTAATTGAAGGCAAATTAATGATCAAATAAAGACAGGTTGCCATCCCTAAAATAGGCACCAAAGGCTTTCCTGGGGTTTTAAACGGACGATGCATCTCTGGCCTTTTATAATGTAAATATAACACACCGGCACAGACAATAAAAAATGCAAATAAAGTACCGACATTAACTAGCTCAGCTAAAACATCCATGGGAACAAAAGCAGCAAGCGATGCCATTAAAATGCCACACAATACAATAATCCTTATGGGCGTATGAGTATATGGATTTGTTTTGGAAAAAATCTTCGGTAATAGGCCATCACGCGTCATTGCTAACATAACGCGCGTTAGACCATAAAATAACACCAGCATGACGGTAGTTAATCCGGCAATAGCACCCAGGCTTATCAAGCTCGCAGCTGATTTATAACCTAAAACTAATAAAGCATGGCTGATGGGGGAGGCAACATTGAGGGTACTGTAGTGCGCGATCCCTGTTAATAATCCAGAAACAACAATATATAAAATGGTGCAAATAAATAAAGAACCTATGATTCCTATAGGTAAATCACGCTGCGGATTGATTGCTTCTTCGGCAGCGGTAGATACTGCATCAAATCCAATATATGCAAAAAATATTAATGATGCACCTTGAATTACACCGTGCCAACCAAAAGGTAAAAATGGCGACCAATTAGACGGCTTAACTTCCCCTAAAGCAATTCCGATAAAAAGAAGAACAACAAACAGCTTAATCATCACCATAATATTATTGACTCGGGTACTTGATTTGACCCCCCAAATTAATAATGCAGTTAAAATTGCAATAATCAGGCAAGCTAATAAATTAAAAAAACCACCATTCTCCGGGCCAGACAAAAGTGTTTTCGGGAGATTTATTTTTATCGCCATAAGAAAATCATTTGCATAACCGCTCCATCCAACAGAAACTGCAGAAACAGAAATGGCATATTCCAACAATAAGTCCCAACCCACAATCCAGGCAATTAACTCACCAAAACCAGCATAGGCATAACCGTAAGCACTACCACATCCACCTATAGTTGCAGCCAGTTCCGCATAAGATAACGCTGAAAAGATGCAAGCAAACCCCGCCAATACATAAGAAAAGATAATTCCAGGCCCCGCGTCTTTTGCCGCAACAACTCCTGTCAAAATAAAAATACCAGCGCCTATAATCGCCCCAACACCTAAAAGGGTCAGATCAAAAGCTGTTAAGCATTTAGTCAGATGTGATTCATCGGCCAATGATGCATTGATCTCTTTTTTACGAAACAAGTCCATGGTATGCTCACCGTTTTTAAACTCATATTTCTATATAAATAAGCAAGAACGCTGCCAAATCAGCATAGGAAATTCTGATCAAAGTTTATATTTGTAGTATAGCTCCCGCTTAGGTTAAAAATTAAATGAAAAACTTTACGGTACGAATGATCATTATTGGTCTATTAACACTGTTTTCCTTTAATACTTACAGCAGTAATCCGCCTGTAATTTCTTCTTCATCTATATCTAATGACAAAACGCATAAGACTGGTTCTTTGACAATTAAAACCCCGCAAGAGGCAACTGCAGAACCCAAGGGGTGTAAATATTGGCTTCCATTATTTAAACCTTTTTGCCATCACCTTCATCAGACATGGACTGAGGGAAGTACCGATCTTTATCTTTCTGGTTATGCCTGGCATAACCGTTTTACCTATTCTGCAGAACAGATCCAGAAAAAAAAATACAACGAGCTTGCTTGGGGTGGAGGATTTGGCAAGGGATTTTTTGATGAGAAGGGAAATTGGCATGGCCTGTACACATTTGCGTTCCTTGACTCCCACCGTAATGTAGAACCAATTGCTGGATACGCCTATTTGAAAGTAGCAACTCTGACTAAGGACTTTAAGGCTGGATTGGGATTTTCTGTATTTGTTACCTCACGGCCTGATATTTTTCATAGTATTCCTTTTCCGGGCGCAGTCCCATGGGCAGGGGTATTCTATAAAAAATTTGCCTTAAAAGCTTCCTATGTGCCTGGCTCATCAACCAATGGCAATGTTCTTTATATTGTCGGAACATACTCCTTTGATAAGTAAAACTACATGTAGCCTGGGTGCAGCCCCAGGCTACAAAATGCATATCTGCTTTTTTTAAGAGAATGTGCTATGTTTTAAGTACCTCTATCAGAAGATTCTTAAAATGAAATCCTTTATTGAACAAGCACAATTTTATGCCGCGTATCACCAAAACATTCAAACACGTTACACCCATATGGCAGGAGTCCCTATCATTATTTTATCGATAATGATTCTGCTAGGGTTCATAAAAATCATTATGCCCGGTGTTTTTGCAACAAATCTTGCCTGTTTAGGAACCCTCATTGCTTTAATTTACTATTTCCGTTTAAATTGGCAGTTGGCTTTAGCACTTACACCAATCATGATCATCTTGTTATTAATAGCCAATTGGTTTAGCCAAGATGGCCCAACAACTTTAGGCGTTTGGTCATTTGTCATTCTGTTTATCTTAGGCTGGGGGTTACAATTTTACGGCCATTATCTGGAAGGTAAAAAACCTGCATTCATGGATAACTTGTGCCAAGCACTCATCGCTCCTTTATACCTGGTTGCAGAATTATTTTTTATGGCAGGTCTCATGCAATCCTTAAAAAAACAAATATACGGTACTGAAAAAGATACGCTTTAATTAAGAGTCGTTATTCGTAAGCTGGGCTGCTAAGCCCAGCATTAGCAGAATTAACACAACGATCGCTTGCTGGGCTTAGCAGCCCAGCCTACGAACCGCCACCAGGACAAACCCAATTTACTCCTCAGAGACAGTCTCTTGGCTTTCCAAATGAATCTTACGGAAAAACTGATGAATCAGAGGTGAAAGTATAATCACCATAATTGCAATAAAAGCCAAACCACTAAATAATGCATAGCATCCTGCAAAGATCTTTCCATGAGTTGTTACCAAGTTGGATGCAGGCCCCATACCAGAAAGAATCATCGAAGCATTCATGAAGGAATCAACCCAGGACATACTCTCCCAATAATGATATCCCCACATACCTATAAAAAGCGCCAAAGAGGTCATTAGTAGCCCGAAAAAAGCATTACGTAGCATATGTAGATATACATTAGCAGGTATTTTTTTCTTATGTTTTTTCATTTGTACTCCCTGTACACAAATTATCAGTTCAAGCCTCGGCGAATTGCGGCATCATTATTTTAAAACAATAATGAATTTTTTGATTTCGTTTAAAGTCCAGATCAATAGTTTGCGCGCTAATATCTTGTACTGAATACTTTTCTTTAAGTATTGGATCCAATTTAAATTGACGTAGATTGGTAGAGAAATATAACACCCCATCTGGATTTAACAAACGCATGGCCGAATTCACCAAAGACAGATGATCACGTTGGATGTCCAAGGTGTCTGTCATGCGTTTAGAATTGGAAAAACTAGGTGGATCTAAGAAAATAACATCGAAGCGATCGCGAGCAACCTTCATCCATTCACGACAATCAAATTGCACAAACTGATGTTTGGATAAATCAAGATGATTGAGTTTGAAATTTTCTTCAGCCCATCGTAAATATGTATTAGACAAATCGACATTAGTGGTTAACGCGCCGGCTAAAGCAGCATGAATACTGGCACTGGCCGTATAACAAAAACAATTGAGAAACCGCGTTCCTGGTTTCAATTTAGCAAAGCTTAAGCGCATTAGACGATGATCCAAAAATAAACCTGTATCCAGATAATCATATAAATTAACTTTAAATTTAGCTTGGCCTTCTGTTACAACCATGGTTTGTCGGCTTTGCCCTAGTTTTTGGTATTGCTCACTTCCTTTTTGTTGTTTGCGCTGCTTTACGACCAAATGGTGAGGCTCGAGCCCCAACACTTTTGGAACAACTTGTATTACTTCTAAACTGCGCTTCTCTACTTTATGAATAGGAATACTTGTAGGAGCCGCATATTCCTGTAGTACAGCATAATCATTATATACATCAATGGCATATGCATATTCAGGTAAATCAGCATCATATACTCGGTAACATGAAATATGGTTCTTATTCGCCCATTTTTGTAAATGACGATAATTTTTTTCTATCCGATTAAACAGCATCTGTGCACTTTCAGACAAAGTATGGCTCATGCTTCCTTTAAGCTCATTGGTCACATGAATATCCAAGCAATAAAGCTTACACTCCAATGCACCGTTATATATAGTGTATTGTTTGCCGGCACGTAATCCTAAGGCCTTTGCTAAAATAGGATTGGACGTCAAAACAGCTGCCTGCCAACCTTGATAATGCGCATGCAAAATTTTGCCTAGTTGCTGATAGAGAGGAACCAAATGGGTCGCCTCACTGAGACGCTCGCCATAGGGCGGATTACAGACTACTAATCCTGTTTTTGCTGAAGCCTGAACTTCTTTTAAGGCTTGGGTTTTAAACTCAACCAAGGGAGCCACGCCAGCACGCTCAGCATTAGCACGTGCTATAGCAATTATCTTGTTGTCCGCATCCGTACCTAATAAAGTCAAAGGCATTGATTTAACTTGCTGCAAAGCATCTACACGTATTTTTTCCCATAATGAGGATTGATGCTGTGCCCAATGTTGCAAGGATTGGTCCTGGCGCAACAAACCAGGAGCAATATGTGCCGCCATCATCGCTGCTTCAATAACCAAAGTACCTGCACCGCAAAAAGGATCATGCAGCGCATACCCTTTCGCAGCCAATTCTGGCCATTTAGCGCGCATAAGTAATGCCGCAGCAACATTTTCTTTTAGGGGAGCAGCACCTGCTTTTTGGCGATATCCTCTTTGATGTAAGCTGTATCCAGTAAGATCAAAGCTCACCGTAACGACATCATTTTTTAAATAGGCATGGATAAGAATTTGTGGCTTTTCCTTATCCACCGAAGGACGAGAATGATCTAAGCGGCGGAAATGATCAACGATTCCATCCTTAACCACCTGAGCGCCATACATGGTATTGCGAATGTGCTCGGAAGCGCCATGAAATTCAATCGCAATGGTTTTATCGTGTGAGAAAACCGTCTGCCAGTGAAATTCGGTACACAGCTGATGCAGAGCCTGTTCATTACCAGCATATCCACTAAAAAGAATTAATTGCACGCGGTTCGCTATTCTTGACCAAAGACATAATTTATATAGGGTCAACAAATTGGCCTCGCCATACACACCTTGTGGATTAACACGTGTAACCGACAAGCCTATGGCTTTTACTTCTTCTTCTAATAAATATTCAAGTCCACGTGGACAGCTAATGAATAGAGAATAGTTCATTCTATGGATGACCTCAAATAGCGAAACAGTGCTTTGGCAGCACCTGTATTTTTTTCTTTCTGCTGATCATCAACTGCTTTTTTAATGAGTTGTCTTAAATGCTGAACATCTTCAGGTTGATAAGCTTCAATAAATGCTGTTAATGCGTCTTTTCCCTCGTTAATCAAGCGATCACGCCAAAGCTCAACCTCATGGAAAGATGCAGTCACCGCACTGTCTTCTTCGAGTAATCGCTCATAAGCAGCCAAAATTTCTTCATAATCGGCAGCACGCATCAGCTTGCCAATTAATTGTGCTTGCCTTCTTTTCGCCCCATGACTTTTAATTGCTTTTGCCTCGACAATTGCTTTGTACAAATTTTCGGGAAGGGGAAGTAAATCAAGCTTGGCCAAACTCAAGTCGATAAATTTTACACCTGTTTTTTGCAAGAAATCGGCTTCTCTTTTTTTCTGTGATTTACTGACTGGTTCATCCATAGTGGGTTCTTTTTAATCGTAAAATTAGCTAATGATACTATATACTGCACACGCTCACCAAATGAGCGTGTGCAGCATGGATTATTATTCAGCTGCTACAAGAGAAGCAGGGCTTGGAGTTTGTACATACTGTTTGCTGGGTCTAGAACGTAAATACGTACGTCCCACGGCAAAGAAGTTATAAATCAGGATGAATAATAAAAGTAAATGCAACCAAGTAATAGTTAATTGCATAAAAATAGGAATAGTAATTAGGACACCTAAACACCCTGACAGGCTTAGAATCATGGTTTTCTTTAGAGGGATTTTATCGTGTTTTAAGAACACCAACGTAGTTAACGGTTGTTGCATGGCTCCGGCAGTAGTCATAATTGGGAATGCGACTACAGGCGAAATATTCATTAAAAAAAGCACACCTTGTACCATAACGAACAAACCAACACCCACGGAGGTTAAAGCGCCACAAACCACCATCGCTAAGAAACCTACGATCAATTTCCAGGAACTCAACTCGGTGAGCTCACCGCCAACAGGTAATAAACGAAACTCATGTGACACTAAGAGCAGAATAATTAAAGCAAAGCAACAAATCATAGACAAACGAATCGCTTGCTTACTTAAGTGACTCACGACAAAACCACCCAGTAAACCACCAACACAAGTTCCCATAACTAAGGTTAGAAGAGTAGTTAAATCAACATCAATTAGACCCATAAAAAATAATGATTCGATTGTTCCGGGGATAACTTGAGCCCCATTATTCACAGCAGGCATTTCATCATCACGAAATGTACCCGTCAATTTTGCCAAAGCGACATTGACAGCAAAACTACCAATACCCAAAGTATCTGCAATAAAAGCAATCACACCACTGATACCTAATTTCAAATATTGCATAAAAGACAGTGGCTCAGCCGGCTGGCGAACGAGTTTGAAAACCATAACGGCTACGCAAAGCAGGCTTAATACCAAAATGCTTAGAGTAATAAAAAAAATGACCATTCGGCTACCAACCTAAATAAATATTGAACTGCGCAATTATATACTAATTCTGCTGCCCAGCAAACAACATTCAGATTAAAAATAGTGCTTTATGAATTGCGTAAGGACACAAATAAGCCACTTTTAATTTGGCCTGATCGTTAAAGTAGCCAGGGTGGAATGGCGCCGTAACTCGGATTTAAGATAAAAAATCAGACTCCGGTCCCCCGGGTTCCGCTTCACTTCACCCAGGCTACAAAAGAAAGCATAAGTGGGCTGGGCTGTAAGCCCCGCGCTTGTTGACATCAATTCTACTCACAAAGAAATATTTTGGAAGTAATTAGTTGCTCATGCAGCTGGTAGTACTGACACCTACCTGAGCAAAAACCGACTGAACCATTTGTCGATCCACGTTCAAATCCTTAGCAGCATAAACTACGCCACAAGCGCCTTTAATAAAGTTAGTCGTCGGAGTCCAATATTTGCTGTTGGCAATAATCATCATCTGATAGGACTTTTTAATACCTATATTTTTGGCCAATAAATAAAATGCTTTATTAAATATGCCGCTCGCCGTATGCACAATAAAACTTTGTCTCTCTTGAGGGTTGGTAATACGTGATTTGGCGTAAGCAACTAAATCAGGATAACTAATTGCACAATAGGCACCATGACTTTGGGCCAGTTTTTTATCCAAACAATCAGCAGAACTACCATCTGAAGAAGGAAAATCCATAAAGCGTAAAGCCTTACCAAACGATTCGCGCACAATAGTCTCGCCAATGCCCCATGTTACCGTATTGGACTCCAGATACAGCTTATTATAAAGCTGAGGAAATTTCTCCAAGAGATAAGCTCGTGCTGCTTGGCCAGCCATATCTGATAATGATTCATTAAGCGCGCCGGACTGATCATGATACTCAAGGCCAGAATGCTGTTCCGTAAAACCATGAGTCACCTCATGACCGGCTACATCCAAAGACACCAAAGGATAAAAATCCTCACCATCGCCAAAAGACATGAATTGTCCATCCCAAAAAGCATTATCATAATGCTGGCCAAAATGAACGCGCATCACTAACTGCATTGGGGTACCATTCGTATTTTGTAGCGCACTGATGCCGTACCATTCTTGATACATATCCACAATTGTTTGGCCAAAATAATAAGCATCATTAGTTGGTGAAAATGCACCATTGATGTTTTCTTCGATATTCTTGTTGCACGGATATTCAAAAGGAGTAGTCAATAGATCATTCCAATCCCAGGCAGAGTTCAGATTAACCAGTTTTACTTTGGATGTATCCATAATGCATTGGCTGCCATTTTGAATTACTTCCAAAAAAGGTAATCCATCTCGTCCATACCAATACTCATGAACTTTTTCATTGCCGCCAGGCCCGCCATCCATATAATTTTTTATATTGTTCCATTCCTTAGTGATTTCACCGCTTTGCGCATCTACGATAAAAAATGGCCATGCTGGCTTATTGTCACCCTGAGTTGTTTTAAATGAAACCTGATAAACCAATTTCAACTCATTCTGCTGTTCTGCTCTGATTTGCAGTTCACTCAACTCTTCATAAGTAGGCATTTGTGGATTAAAGCTGAACCAAGATTTTTTCGCCAAATCAATCGCTTGATTCGAGGTCAGTACGGGTTGTATGTTTAGTTGGATGTCGTTGAGTAAATGTCCATTTACTTGTCCATCCTCTTTAGTAATCATAATTTGTGCACCAACCACAGGGATTCCTCGATACATTTGTTGATACCGCATGATGGTTTTTGCGTGTTCTTGAGTCTGATTTACTGGCTGTAATGTATTTTTTTCTGCGTTTGCACTAACAGCAACTCGCGCTTTTGCATGAGACGTTTGCTTGAGTGAAAATTGATTTAAACTACTTAAGGGCGCTTGATATAAATCCAGTTCGGTTACAGCAAATGCATCATAAGTGACAAAAACAAGAGTGGCGCACAAAAGTTTTTTTAACATAAAAATCACTCAAAAAATCTACAATGGCATCATGATGGCATGAAAATAAACAATCCACAAGTTGCTTGTGCAAATATTATTCTTTGCCAACTTAGCAAATATAAGCTAATTTTTTCAATCAATTAACTCATCAGATGCGGTATACTCTTGCAAAAATGATGGGCTCTGTATATGGTTATGCCCCCGGTTAGTTTTAAGGATAAACTCATGAGCCGCGCAAAATCACCATGGTTATATTTTGCACTACTTCTAATTGTTCCAATCCAGCTTTTATGGGCAAAAGAATCCTTTAAGACTTTGGAAAAAGCGTCACTAATCATTAATGCTGGAAATAGCGCGCAAAACTGCTCTAACGCACTGCAAAATTGTGTGATCCAAATTAGCCAAAACCTCCCTCAGTGCCTGCCTAAACCAGGGGCCATTACGATTACCAACAACTCGAGAATCGTGGCAAATAATATACAAGCATCTTCCGCAGACAGTAATTTCATTAATTATGTGGTGCAAAACAATAGCTGTCCTGCTTTCTTGCAACCAGGGCAAAGCTGCAGCATTAGCTTTTTTACCAATACGTCAATAGCCTTTTTAATTTCTAATGTACTGGTCAAAGGCACAAATACCAGTTCGACTTTTTTTAATATGCAGGCATTAGCTTGTGCTACTCCACAAGCAGAACTATCTGCCACGCCAACTACAGTCAATTTAATCACCGGAGGCTCATCGCAAAACGTCACCGTAACCAATATTGGTAATGTGAATGCAAATAATGTGCAAGCTACATTAGCCTCTTCTAACCTTGGCATTATGTTAACAAACAATTGCCCTTCTACTTTAGCGCCAAATACTTCGTGTCAATTCACTTTTACACCGGGTTCCAACGCTGGCAGCACCACAGCAACGATCGCGGGCTCGAACACGATAAATTCAGTTTCCATAGGAATTACAGAAACAATACCGCAAGCAAAACTAAGTGCCAGTCCAACGACAATCAATTTAACCTACGGAGGAGCAGCACAGAGTGTCGCAGTGACTAATATCGGTAATGCAAATGCAAATAATGTACTGGCTACATTAAACTCTCCTACTCTTGGCATTATGGTGTCAAGCAATTGTCCTTCTGTTTTACTGCCGAATGGTTCATGCCAAATCACTTTTACACCGGGTTCCAGCGCTGGCAGCACCACGGCAACGATCGCGGGCTCTAACACGGTAAACTCAGTTCCCATAGGAATTACAGAAACGATACCGCCAACAACACTCAGTGTCACACCCTCATCGTTCACGACGACTATAGGTCAAAATCAATTGGTGACGGTAACTAATATTGGAAGTGCATCTGCGCTCAACGTCACGGCATCACCAACGAGCCCTCTTAGCATACAAAGTACAACGTGTGGCTCCAGTTTATCAGCTGGAAACTCATGTCAGCTAACATTTAGCGCAACAGGAACAACCACTCAAAATGTTCCTATCAATGGTGACAACACCAATACAGTCAGTTTATCAGCTACAGTGCTTGGCGCAGTTGCTGGAGCACCTATTCATTTAACTTCAACAACAGGGAATGGGCAAGCTACACTCACGTGGAGCGCGCCTACGAATACAGGAGATTCTGCAATTACAGGTTATACCGTTACCCCTTTTATTGGCAGTGTGGGACAAACAGCGGTAACAGTTGGTAGTACTGTTTTAACTACTACGATAACAGGCCTTACTAATGGAACAACTTATACTTTTACAGTAGCTGCGAATAATGCAAGTGGTACAGGTATTCTTGCCTATAGTAATTTTGTAACGCCTAGCTCTGGGCTTGTTGTCAATCCTTCAACTCTGGCACTTTCAGGTCTTGGTGGTGGCGCTCCAAGAACTATCACAGTAACCAATACCAACCTAGTACCCACTACTATAGGCTCTATTTCTGGTCCTACGCCTGCATTACCAGGATCAGGATCAGGAGCTGCAAGCATTACATCAAATAATTGTTTAACTACTTTATTACCGGGTGCTTCGTGCACAGTAACCGTTGATCCTGGATCTGCAGCCAACACCAGTGCTAACTGTACGACAGGGCCAACCCCGAGTGTTTTAACATTCACTCCTGATATTGGAAGTTCAGTGGATGCAAACATTCTTATCTTAGGTTATGGATGTATCTATCAAAGTGGCTATCTTTTTTCAATTGATGACACAACACCGACTACAGCAAGCATCGGGGGAATTGTTGCCGCATTAAGCGATCAGGTATCTCCCTCTACAGGCATTTATTGGAGTCCAGGTGGGATAGATACTCCGATTTGGGGGATAGGAGACCGTTCCATCCCCTCCACCGCCTTCTACCCTTCACCTAATGCTACGTCCCCTTACCCTGCTATTCTTGTTTTGGGACAGGCAAATTGTGATGGCCCAGATGATGGATTCTGCAACAGCAGTAATATGCTTACCTCATTTTCAACCGGTAATACTTATTCTGCAGGAATATGTCAAGGTATTAGTGATGGAGGATATTTAGATTGGCATTTACCTGCAATGTGTGAGCTAGGACCATTTAATCCATATAGTCCTTCTTCTCTATGTACCCCAGGGAGCACGAATATGCTCGATGAATTATTCTTACAGGGTATTGGTGGATTAGTTAATAATGGTACCTACTGGAGTAGCACAGAAGCGTCGGATGTAGCAATTTTTTCATGGAACCGACAATTTGGCTCACCTAGCTCCCAACAGCTTAATGGGAAAAATTTTACGTTTGGTATTCGCTGCGCTCGTAATTTGGCAAATTAACTAAAACAGCAGGGTTCTTAGCCCTGCTGATTCATATGGCAAGATTAACTGTTTTAATTCTTTTAAGGATAATATGATGTTTGCCAGAAAATATACCATACTTTTTCTTAGTCTCTGGGCTTTGTCTATCGCTCATGCAGGGATGGTAGAACGCTACATGCAAGAAAAACAAGCAGAAAATAAATCTTTAGTCACCGAAAAAACAATTCAGCTCGCTTACTTTAAACAATTGATTGACCATAATGATCCCGCCGCGGGTACCTTTTCACAACGCTACTACATCGATGAATCTTATGGTGCGACAGATGATTCACCAGTGTTCTTTTACATTTGCGGTGAAGCCGCATGCACGAAACGCGCTTTAAATGGGGCAATCAGAAATTATGCACAAAAATTTCATGCCAAATTGGTTGCCTTAGAACATCGATATTATGGTGAGAGTTTACCTTTCAATTCATTGTCAACTCAAAACTTACGTTTCTTAACCACCGAAGCCGCTTTAGATGATTTGGCATATTTCCAACGCCATTTCAAAAATGAAAAAAACTGGAATGGGAAATGGGTTGCATTTGGAGGCTCATACCCTGGTTCTTTATCGGCTTATTATCGTTTAAAATTCCCTTATTTGGTTGTAGGCGCTTTGGCCTCGTCCGCTCCCGTCATGGCAAAAGAAGATTTCATTGAATATGATGCCCATGTGACGCAAGTTGCGGGCTTACAATGCGCCAGTCAAATGCGTGAAGTGGTCAGTGAGGTGGAAGCCAGCCTAAATGATGCAGGGAAGTGGGCACAAATGAAATCACTATTTGATGCGGCAGCAGTTGACCATCCAGTTGATTTTTTATACTTGATTGCGGATACCGGTGCGGCTGCGGTGCAATATGGGATGCGTGATACTTTTTGTTCCAGCTTAGCGTCCAGTCCAACACCACTTCAAGGCTATGCTGAGTTCGCTAAAAAATTATATAAAGACATGCATGTCACTGCGGTAGAGATGACCGCACAAGGTGCTATGAGTGAAAATCCACGTGATTATAAAAATGGCTTGGGCATGCGCCAATGGTACTATCAATCCTGTAAAGAATACGGTTATTGGCAAAATGCCCATCCGAATCCAGCTCTGTCTACGCGTTCTTCATTAATTAATCTGGATTACCATCATCAAATCTGCCAACGCTTGTTTGGTCTCACGCAACCGGTTAACACAACCGAACTCAATAATACGCTGTACACTCCTCTAATGGATATTTTAACGTCTAATATCTATTTCACTAACGGAGAAAACGATCCTTGGTCTACGCTTTCTTTGGCGGAAAAAAATGGTAATGCGATTAATCCTAAATTGACTTATCAATTGATTGCAGGAGCGGCACATTGTGATGATTTACATAGCCCCTCTGTGCTTGACTCAGATTCTTTAAAAAGCGCTCGCAGCACGATGGAGTCATTGTTAGCTGAGTGGCTTAAGTAAATGCGCCTGGGTTGATAGCCCTTTATCCTTAGTCCTTCTCTCCAAGTGGGAGAAGGGAATCTAATATAAGTAAACCCGGTGGAGGATTCTTTTCACCACTACTTAGGCTGATTGGATGGACGCTCTTCGTCTAACTCATCAGATGCGGTATACTCTTGCAAAAATGATGGGCTCTGTATATGGTTATGCCCCCGGTTAGTTTTAGTTTTAAGGATAAATTCATGAGCCGCTCAAAATCACTATGGTTATATTTTGTACTACTTTTAATTGTTCCAATCCAGCTTTTATGGGCAAAAGAATCCTTTAAGACTTTGGAAAAAGCGTCACTAATCATTAATGCTGGAAATAGCGCGCAAAATTGCTCTAACGCATTGCAAAATTGTGTGATACAAATTAGCCAAAACCTCCCTCAGTGCCTGCCTAAACCAGGGGCCATTACGATTACCAACAACTCGAGAATCGTGGCAAATAATATACAAGCATCTTCTGCAGACAGTAATTTCATTAATTATGTCGTGCAAAACAATGGCTGTCCTGCTTTCTTGCAACCCGGGCAAAGCTGCAGTATTAGCTTTTTTACCAATACATCAATAGCCTTTTTAATTTCTAATGTACTCGTTAAAGGCACAAATACCAGTTCGACTTTTTTTAACATGCAGGCGGTGACATGCCCGACACAACAAGCACAGCTCATTGCCACGCCAACTACAGTCAATTTGCCTTTTGGAGGCTCATCGCAGAGCGTAACAGTGACCAATATTGGTAATGCGAATGCGAACAATCTCCAGACAACAATAGCCTCTCCGACTCTTGGTATTTCGACATCAAACAATTGTCCTTCTGCCTTAGCACCAAATAATTCCTGCCAAATCACCTTCACATCGGGCTCCAGTTCAGGCGGTACCACAGCAACAATTTCTGCAAACAACGCCTCAAACTCCGTATCGATAGCAGTCAATGTCAGTTCAGCGCCTGCCACGGTACTCTCAGTACCTGCAACCGCCGTTATTCCGGTTAATGATTCCGTCGGTGTTAGCTTTAGCGTAATGAATCTAACCAGCAACCCAGCCTATAATGTCAAAGTGAATCTACCTTCTACCTGGACAACAGTCAGTAGCACCACCTGTAGTGTGATTCCAGGAAATGGCTCGTGTATCATAACCATTACATCAAACGCCATGACTGCTTATATTGCCCAAGGTGGAATATTAGTTAATGGGGATAATATTAGCTCAGCACCAACCATGGCCTTAGCTTTTTCTGTCTATGACTATTTGGTCTTTTCGGTGCAAGGTACGCATGCGTATGTCCTCCAAAATGCAGATTATACAACCGTCCTCTGGAGTGAAAATTATATGTCGACTATTCCTGGCGTCACGGAAACGTCTACTAATCCTCCAGATGCATGCAATGGCGCTACCGATGGAGCATGTAATACAACGCAAATCGTGACTGCAACTTCGACGGCGAGTGGTGCTGCCACCTCATGCAATAACATTACGACCGACAATAGCGGCACAGTACCACAAGGAACTTGGTATTTACCCGCAATTTGCGAATTGGGAACATTTGACTCAAGCGTATCTGGTGGCTCCAATGCAGGATGCCCTAGTGGATTCCCTAACGTCGTTTCTAACTTATATAACTTAGGATTTCTGACTGATTTAGCTGGCATGTACTGGAGCTCTACAGAATCTAGTAGTGATAGTAATTTTGAAGCCTGGTACCAGCAGTTTGTTACCGGTCAACCGAGTACGCAAGGAATCATTGGTAAAATTAATAACCAGAGCGTTCGCTGTGCACGCGCCGTTACTTAATTAAGTAAACTGTAATATTAAGGATGATCAAATGTTTGCTAAAAAATATACTGTAATTCTTCTTGGTCTTTGTACTGCGTTTTCTTCCGTGCATGCAGGAATGGTTGAGCGTTATATGCAACAAAGGCAAGAAGAAAAAGTACCGTTGCTTGCCGAGAAAACAATTCGGCTGACGTACTTTAAACAATTGATTGACCATAATGATCCCGCCGCGGGTACCTTTTCACAACGTTACTACATCGATGAATCTTATGGTGCGACAGATGATTCACCAGTATTCTTTTATATTTGCGGCGAAGCGGCATGCACGAAACGTGCATTAAATGGGGCAATCAGAAATTATGCACAAAAATTTCATGCCAAACTGGTTGCCTTAGAACATCGATATTATGGTGAGAGTTTACCTTTCAATTCATTATCAACTCAAAACTTACGTTTCTTAACCACCGAAGCCGCTTTAGATGATTTGGCATATTTCCAACGCCATTTCAAAAATGAAAAAAACTGGAATGGGAAATGGGTTGCATTTGGAGGCTCATACCCTGGTTCTTTATCGGCTTATTATCGTTTAAAATTCCCTTATTTGGTTGTAGGCGCTTTGGCCTCGTCCGCTCCCGTCATGGCAAAAGAAGATTTCATTGAATATGATGCCCATGTGACGCAAGTTGCGGGCTTACAATGCGCCAGTCAAATGCGTGAAGTGGTCAGTGAGGTGGAAGCCAGCCTAAATGATGCAGGGAAGTGGGCACAAATGAAATCACTATTTGATGCGGCAGCAGTTGACCATCCAGTTGATTTTTTATACTTGATTGCGGATACCGGTGCGGCTGCGGTGCAATATGGGATGCGTGATACTTTTTGTTCCAGCTTAGCGTCCAGTCCAACACCACTTCAAGGCTATGCTGAGTTCGCTAAAAAATTATATAAAGACATGCATGTCACTGCGGTAGAGATGACCGCACAAGGTGCTATGAGTGAAAATCCACGTGATTATAAAAATGGCTTGGGCATGCGCCAATGGTACTATCAATCCTGTAAAGAATACGGTTATTGGCAAAATGCCCATCCGAATCCAGCTCTGTCTACGCGTTCTTCATTAATTAATCTGGATTACCATCATCAAATCTGCCAACGCTTGTTTGGTCTCACGCAACCGGTTAACACAACCGAACTCAATAATACGCTGTACACTCCTCTAATGGATATTTTAACGTCTAATATCTATTTCACTAACGGAGAAAACGATCCTTGGTCTACGCTTTCTTTGGCGGAAAAAAATGGTAATGCGATTAATCCTAAATTGACTTATCAATTGATTGCAGGAGCGGCACATTGTGATGATTTACATAGCCCCTCTGTGCTTGACTCAGATTCTTTAAAAAGCGCTCGCAGCACGATGGAGTCATTGTTAGCTGAGTGGCTTAAGTAAATGCGCCTGGGTTGATAGCCCTTTATCCTTAGCCCTTCTCTCCAAGTGGGAGAAGGGAATCTAATATAAGTAAACCCGGTGGAGGATTCTTTTCACCACTACTTAGGCTGATTGGATGGACGCTCTTCGTCACCCTCACCTTTATCACTACTCAAACGTCCTTTCATAGCAGATTTAGGTATTCGCTCTAAAGCATTGCATTTGTCCAATGTATCAATAAAACAGGAAGGAGATAATGCCGCCACTTCTTCAGCAACAGGTAATTGCAACAAAGGAGAAGGGATATCCTTCACTCCTTTACTTTTCAACTCCTGCACCATCTGTACATTTAACTCCTTAATGGCAGCCATAGTACACATACCAACAAATGGAGAACAAATAAGGGTTACTGGGCTTTTATCTTCTGCTTGGAAAAGCTCTTGGGCTGAGGCATCCTGATGTACAATCCCTTGATGAATGGGACCTATGAGCTGTGCATCATGAATTTCACGTTGGATTAGCCCAAATTTATGCTCTAATTGCTGGAGCCAATCATCACCTAAATGTTTTTTTAAAAATTTTTTTGTTTCATCATGTCCAATTAACTTGTCCAATTTAATCCGATATTCCTCGCTATAGAGAAATTCAGACAAAATGAACTGATCTTTTTGCTGCTTTGCATGGAAAAACATAGGCGCCCCACTTTTTGTCGCTTTAATCTCAAAAACCGTCGTACTAGAAGAAAGATCCAAATTTTTAGAAAAGCCGGATTGTGATGCCCATTGTGCATCCTGATAAAGCTGAGACAAACGCGCGCTTTCCATAGTGATGCCAGAGGATTCAAACACAGCCAAATCATGAGTCAGAGAGGCTAAATCAGCTAACGCACCCAACTTGGCTAAGGTTATTTTGTCATGATCATCAAAATGAGTTTGATGCCAATATCTTGATTTAAACGTCAGATTTCTCAGCGTTCTAATCACAGCAAAACTGATCCCAGTATCGTGCTCTGTCAGCTTTCTCAACTCCATAATTTTTCCATTTAACTCCATATTACCAATCGCTTTTTCTAAAAAGGCAACAACCATCTCTTTTTCTCTGCCTGCTAATTCTAGGTCCGGCCGCGGGTTATCCGCTTGCATTAATCTATTCAGTAAAAATAATGCATCTAAATCGTTGCTGCTAAGTCCTGTTATTTGAATTATTTCTTCTCGAGTCATAAATCACCTGGTTAAGCATATGAAAAATAACGAAGCATTATTTCTTCGACTAAGTTGTCAACAAAGTTAATAAGTAAGTTAGGGAATAACTCATCATTGACGTTTTCTTGGGCCTGAAAAAGCAAATACTGTTGGGCAATAAAACTCACCATCTCACTAATACGCTCTGGCTTTGCCAAATAAAAAAAACAATCCGGTAATGCAATCAAAATTTTATTAATCAATTTCACCGCATCGGTATTTGAAATACCTAAAACCAGAGATATCGCTGAACTTGATCGGTATTTACTGTGCATGTTTGCTTCACAGTATTGATCTACAATCCTATAGATTTCTTTGGCAGATTGCTCTTTTCTTGGGTGCACAGGCTTCACTCCCATTCACTTGCCTTTTTTATATCCTAATAATCCAATTTTAGACCAATTTTTAGTAAAGTCCCGTTAATCAATAGATCACACAATTAAAATCTACCACTACGAAAGTCATCCATAGCTTGTATTATTTCTTCCTGGGTATTCATTACAAACGGCCCATGGCGGGTAATCGGTTCATGAATTCGAGCAGCAGCGATCAAGATGCATTGACTTGCGGTCTCACTTTTCAAAAGCAAAACATCGCCCGCACCAAGTTTGGCTACGGTATCATGTTGTACTAACTGCTCCCCGATACGTACAGTTCCTGAAATAACGAGAAGAATCGCTTGGTAATCCTTGGGGATATGTTGCTGTATACTTGCTTCAGGTGGTAAAACAATATCGAATAATAAGGGGTGCGTAGCAATGCCTGTAATCGGCGAAACGGTCCCCTTATCGGTCTGACCCGCAATTACCTTAATTTGCCCACCTGAATCATGTGTTTCCACTGGCAATTGAGTACCTTGCATTTCTTGATAACGAGGAGCGCGCATTTTCTCTGATGCAGGTAAATTTAACCACAACTGAAAACCATGTAATCGACCATTAGTGGAGGGCATTTCTGAATGCACAATTCCTTTACCAGCGGTCATCCATTGCACGTCTCCAGCCGCAATAGTTCCTTTATGCCCCTTATTATCTTCATGGGTTATACTACCGTCGAGCAAATAAGTAATTGTTTCAAAACCTCGATGAGGATGGGCAGGAAACCCTGCCATATAATCCAAAGGATCCGTGCTATTGAAATAATCGAGCAGAAGAAGAGGCTCAAAATCATTACTCCTCTCAATACCAATATAGCGATGTAATTTCACCCCAGCACCTTCGCGTACCAGGATACCTTTAATCAATCGCTCTACTTTAATTTCGCTCATGAATACGCTCCATGTTAGCTAACAAAAAACATTAATTTCCACATCACTGCTATATAGCATAGTCCAAAATTTATCAGGCGATATAAATATTAATCAAAGGCCTAAATCAATAGCCGCCCATTTAATGCACGAAGAAATTTTTTAACTCTCAACAAGCTCTCGCAATCTGCACTTAGCAACAAAATTAAGCCTTGCAAATAAATTTATTGCATCATACATTCAGCAAATGACCACATTGAATAATATTTAATTTGCGGCCACACAAAACATACGAAAACACAAAAAAAAATTAGCTCGAGGTGATGTGATCCCTGAAAACAACCACTTCTAGCCCTGTAGATTTGGTTGTGACAGAAAAAACAGAATCGTCTGCAGCGGTGAAATCTACTAAAAAATCTACGTTGCTCATCAGAAGTATTTTTAATCACCCTGTAGACGGGACTAAAGCAGTAATTCTGCCATCAACAGCACCTCCTAAACATATATTAATTTGATCTATATAAATTCATAGATTCCGTTTTTTGAACAAAAACTTTCTTGTGCTATGATCAAATAAAGGCCACGTTAATCAAATTTAACGCTGCCGCCCAAATTATTTCTCTTTCTAAAGTTTCTGGAGACACAAATGTGGAAAAAAGCAGATAAACTTGTACTCAGTCCTTTCGGCTCCACGGTTTTAAGCAATGTAAGCTCTTCTTATAGTGGTCGATTGGGTACCATTTTTAGCAGCACGTTTCGCGCTCGAGAGTTCGAGCAAACGCTTAAGTCAACCGTGCTTCTACCTGCTAAAAAGGCAAAGGTAGATCTCCCGACAATGCTTGAGGGCTTACCCAAAAGCGTCCCCCTTCATCGCGGCATGGCCGGACTTGAAGAGGTAGAAAGTATTGTAACCCATGGGAAATTTGGCGCGGGGAAATACACTAAAAGACCTGCTTCTTTAGATATTGCGGAATTTATAGATAAACCTAAGAGCAGCTTATTGCTTTCTACCTCTCCCGACCCACACACTGTTAGAGAATATATGATAGGGTTCCAGCTCATCACGGCAAAAGGCGCTATTGTCTCCATGGGCTTACCGGCCGTATTTATTCGCCCACAAACGGCACGACATGTCGATGTGGAATTGTTTGAACATTATCAGAAAGTCATCAATGCGGCGGTGGAATTAGGAAATCGGACCCAATACGAGAATATTTTTGATCTTGCTCATGGAAATAATGAAACCACTGTAATCTTAGGTGCAACAAAACAGGATGATTGGCGTCCCCGATTTGATAGAGATATCCATAGCATCGTGCTAGTAGAAGGTGCAGGACGTATTTTGAGCGGCTTTACAAATGCCAATACTGTAGAAGCAACAACGATTGAGAATCCAGGATATTCTAAAAGACTCATGGCCATTGAAGTCTTCTCAACTGCTTCTGGTGAAGGGGCATTTTATGACAAATACCATAGAACGATGACGAAAAGATCTCAAGAATTAGGACTAATCGAAGGCGACCAAAGAATATTAACAATGAGTGATGCATCCGCTCTAATGAGCTCACCTAAATATCTTGAGCTGATGGAGCAGCATACAACAACCGGTGAAACCATGGTATTACAAAGTGTTCCAAGAGGTATTCCCATTGGCTCTGAAGAACTCATTGAGTATGTGGCCTTTTTAATTGAATCCAATCCTGAGAAAACACCAGTAATACCCACGGATACAACGAGCTCAGCACGTTATTCTTAGCCGCCAGTGTGGGGCTAAGAAGTTTTATCTATGAATTATAAGCCAACACGAATTGTCTGTTTTTTAGACAAAAGTTTCTCTACTACGCTTAATGATGCTACTTAAAACTAATCATCGCTCACCATTCCTATGCAAAAATCGAGATCTTGCCTTGGTAAATAACTTTTTGCGACAGAACCCAAACCCAAATATCGTTTTCAACCTCCACTATGTTGGGGGCGGCGTTTTGCACATTCATAAATTAATCCGCCTGGCCTATTTTTAAACACAAATTTCTCTGCTATGCTTATAAAAAAAACAGTTTATTTAAAATAACTGCATTTAATTAAAATAAGCCGGAGGGCCAAATTATGCTAGGCAGAGTAACTCGTTCTCTACGTGTACGCGTACCCCCATCCCCATGCCGCGCAGCGGTTTTAAAAGCGGTTACTCCCAAAGGACTTTTTGGAAAATCACCACATACAGCTACAGGGGGCGGTGCACACCATGCACATGGGGGCACACATCATGCACATGGAGGCACACATCATGCACATGGGGGCACACATCATGCACCTAAGGGCACACATCATGCACCTAAGGGCGCCCATCATCCACCTGCAGAAGTATCTGTAAAAACAGCAAAGATGGAATATGAGGAGTTATTAAAAAGTTTGCCCAGAGGACCATATATAGTTCATCGTGGGATGTCAGGATTTAAAGAAGTCGTAAATATTGCAACCGATGGACGATTTGGTGCAGGGCTCTATGCCAAAAGACCTTTTGATTTAGATATTGCTAAATACATACATGTCCCTAAGAGCTGTGCTTTATTTTCGATGTCACCTGATCCACACACGGTGAGAGAATATATGGTTGGATTTCAGCTCATCAGTGCGAAAGGAGCCATTGCCTCCACGTGTTTACCCTGTGTATATATTCGTCCGCAAACAGCACGACATGTCGATGTTGAAGCATTTCAATGTTATCAAAAGCTCCTTCATGGAGAACAGGATGTTGGGGACTTTAGACGAGTTGAGGACATTTTTGATCTTGCCCAGGGAAATAATGAAACAACGGCAATCTTAGGCGCAAGACCAGAAGATGACTGGCGCCTAAATTTTGATACCGATCTACATAGTATGGTCATTGTAGAGGGGGCTGCCGGACGCTTCTTGAAAGGATTTGCTAAAGCTGAGCAAGTACAGGCGACAACTATTGTCAATCCAAGCTTCTGTCAAAGAATGATGGCAATAGAGGTTGCATCAACTACCACGGGTGAGGGCGCCTACTTTCACAAACAATTTGACAAAATGAATAAACGAGCACGTGAATTAGAATTAATCGCACCCGACAGTAGAATTTTAGTACTCGCTGATGCCTCTACTTTAATGAGCTCTGCTGAATATCGTGCGCTTATTGAAGGGTATACAGCAACTGAAGAAACGATGGTATTGAAAAGTGTTCCCAAGGAGATTCCTATTGGCTCGCCAGCACTCCTTGAGTACGCTCGCTTTCTAATTGAATCCAATCCTAAAAAAGAACCTATAGCACCTGGCACTGGCGAAGCGCCGACATTATAAGCGTTCCGTCATAGATGAACTATCTAGCGAGCCTCCCGGTGGGCAGGAAATGTAGCCTGGGTGAAACGAAGTGGAAACCCAGGTTGCAGTCCTTCACCCTACACTCCAGATATTCTTTATCGCGTAGGAACCTGTTGTAACAGACAGGATTTTAATTAACGGATGAACACTTAATCCAGGTCAAAAACACTCTCCATCGAGGGTTCTTTTATAGCTCGATTAAGTCCTGGTTCTCCCTGCTTAAAATGTTTTCTACACGTTGATGAATACATATCATTACCGCCTATAATGACTTGATCTCCTTCAGTGATTACATCACCATGAGCATTTAAGCGTAAGTTCATCGTGGCTTTACGTCCACAATGACAAATGGTTTTGAGTTCAACAAGTTCATCCGCCCATGCTAAAAGATATTGGCTTCCTTCAAAGAGTTCTCCGCGAAAATCGGTACGCAAGCCATAGGCAAGCACAGGAATTCCAAGTTGATCGGTAATTTCTGTTAATTGATGAACTTGCGTACGGGTTAAAAACTGGGCTTCATCAACCAAAACACAGGCATATTCTTTCTCTTGTGCCAGGACTTGCTGGTATAGATCATCATTTGGATTAAAAATCAAAGCTTGTTCGGAGAGTCCTATACGCGAATGCACTTCGCCGTGTTGATATCGATTATCAATTGATGGCGCAAATAACAAAGTGTTCATTCCGCGTTCGCGATAATTATAACTTGATTGCAGGAGTACCGTACTTTTCCCAGCATTCATTGCAGCAAAATAAAAATAGAGTTTGGCCATAGGATTTTAGTTTTTTTGAAATACGATCATCATACCTAAACCATCCCTCTATGATCTACTATGTTGGTCCCAATTCATTAATGCGCGATTAAATACGAGCGATTTTGCATTTTTTGATGTAGTATGAAAAAATATTTTTTCCTATGAGCACTTACCATAGAATGGAATAGCTTTCGAAATATGAGATAACTATGAACTTCAAAATAAAAAATTTATTTGTCGCATTTATCTTAATGAGCATCACATCTATAAGCCAGGCAGATGTGCTGCTTAAAGATACCCTAGGCAACACAATTCCTTTTTCATCTCTAAAAGGGAAGTGGGTGCTTATTAATTATTGGGCCGGTTGGTGTAAAACCTGTATTGATGAAATTCCCGAATTGAACCGTTTTTATCAAAAGCATGAGCAAGATTCCGTTGTGTTATTTGCTGTAAATTACGATGGGCTCCCAGTACATCAACAAAAGAAACTCATTCAAAAATTCAATATCCAGTACCCCTCACTCGCTTCAGATCCAGCACTTGCTTTAGGATTAGGTGATATTATTGGTGTGCCGGTTACCTTTGTGATTAATCCCCAAGGTGAGCTCGTTGATACGCTCTATGGCGGCCAAGATATTAAAACCTTAGACACGGTAATAAAAAAGACTTAAATCATTGTATTTTGGATCTTATAGCCTGGGCTCCGCTGCGCGGCCAGGCTACAAAGCTATTTCGTTCGCGATGGCGTATTCTCTGCAAACAAACGTTGTTTTTGTTCTTTAGTGATGCGAATTTGTAACAACCAATCACCGTGCTCATCATGCGATTCATTTAAAACAGAACCTAATGCATAAAGTTGTGCGCGCAATTTTGCCTGTGTCGCTTTAAGCACTACATGCTCAATAAGAACAGCCCCATGTAATTGGGTGCTAATTGCTTCTTTGAGTAAATCCAGCCCCAGATTGGACGCAGCAGAGATCCATACTTTACATTTCTCTTCCTGATAATCCACCTTAGGCTCATACCCTTCTTTTAAGTCAATTTTATTGAATACCAGAATGACAGGAATATCATGTACTCCTAACTCATCTAAAACCTGTTGCACTGAAAAAACGTTGTCTCGCCAATGCGGATCAGAAATATCGATCACGTGCAGCAATAAATCCGCCTGCTGTGTCTCTTCCAAAGTTGCCCGAAATGCTTCGACCAATTGATGGGGCAAATCACGAATAAATCCCACGGTATCAGTTAAAATCACGGAGGAAGAACCCGGTAAATTAAGTTGGCGCATCGTAGGATCTAAAGTAGCAAACAACTGATCCGCCACATAAATGCTTTCACCAGTCAACACATTAAATAAAGTGGATTTCCCCGCATTGGTATAACCAACTAAAGACACCGTGAGCAAAGAGGCTTTGCGTCTCGCCTGGCGGTTTTGATCACGATTGCTACGTACTTTTTCCAAGCGTTTATTAATGTATTTGATGCGTTCTCGCAGTAAACGACGGTCTGTTTCCAATTGAGTTTCACCGGGGCCTCGTAGTCCAATCCCTCCTTTTTGGCGCTCCAAATGCGTCCAGCCTCGGATTAGGCGCGTTGATAAATGCTGCAATTGAGCCAACTCAACTTGCAATTTTCCCTCAAACGTACGTGCACGCTGGGCAAATATATCGAGAATCAAACCACTTCGGTCAACCACACGGCATTCAAATAAACGCTCCAGATTTCGTTCTTGTGAGGGGGATAATTCATGATTGACGAGAACCAACTCTGCATCAAGTGTTTTAACAAGCTGTGCAATCTCCTCTGCTTTACCTTTACCGAGATAATATTTAGCATCTGGGGTTGCACGTGTACCTAAAACACAATCCAAAATCTCCGCATTCGCGGAAAGCGCTAACTCTTCAAATTCTTGCAATGCTTTATCTGCATCAACTCCCGGTAGTGCTAATTGCACCAATACTGCACGCTCACCGCCTTGAGGACGTTCAAACACTAACTTATTCTCCGAAAAAATATGTTTTTATTAGAGCCTAATTACATTTCTACTATTCTGGCAAAACTGTACCCCGTCATCCCGAGCATAGCGAGGGATCTCGCATCACAACACAGTGTAAGCGCGTAGAAACCCCTATTTATAAGGCTAAAAACTACAGAAGCCAGTTTATGTCAAAAGAAGAAAAAAAAACACTATAGTTAGAATAGATGAGCCCCAAATGTTGGTCTGTTGAAACAAAAACGCGATGACCATTGAGGTGATTCTGAGAAAGATCTATTTCCATCCAGCCCAATTAACGCCTTCATCAATTTTGAGTCAATATGAACTATCTATGATGATTAATAGCTAGTATAGCCCATCGTGGTTCATGATGTGCTACCCTTCGGCAAAGACCACATAAACAAGCCCGAGTGCAGCAAAAAACAACGCCTATTGATTTTCTGCAAACCACACTCAGGCCTATAATAGAATTCCACTGCTTCTAACTCTCCACAGCTCCATCGTTTCCAGAGTTTTCGTCTTCAGCCGGCATTTTTATTGCACGTGATGGCACAACCGTAGAAATCGCATGCTTATAAACCATTTGTGTAATTGAGTTTTTCAGCATGACCACATACTGATCAAAAGAATCCACAATACCGTGCAATTTAATTCCATTGACCAAAAAAATTGATACAGGCACCTTTTCTTTGCGTAATTCATTTAAAAAGGGGTCTTGTAGTAAATGAGTTTTAGACATTGCCCACTCCTTATTGTTATTGTATTTTTTTAAGGCAAAACATGCATCTGATCAGTTATTCGACACTTTTTCGTAAAACTTTAGATTAATTTCATGACAGTTCGATTTTAATCCGTTAAAATAGTGTGCAAATTTAACTCTGTAGTCGATAAAAGGAATTTCGGTTATGCCGAAAGAGGACAAAGGAGATAATGCTTATATTTTTTGGGAGAAACTCCTTTGTATAATTGTTCAGTACCTTTCTCACCTTAATTAAGGAGGATTAAATGGTATTTACTTATGAAGAAATAATTGCACTAGAAAATCCCTATGAGCAGCTGAGCGACGGTGATGCCTTAGCTGAGAACGCAAAAGTGCTTAATGCATTAAGCACTAAAGAACAATTGGCGCTTGCAACTAAGATAATTGCTGCTTGTCCGGAATCAAAATTCAAACAATACAGTAACCACATTAAAGCTTTAGACAACTTCGCTAAAAATGGGGGAACGTTCCACGAGGTACTCCGCACAGCGCATTTGGTAAGACAGCATATCAATTCGTTACATGATTTGCGCAATAAATCACCACATGCTTTATTTCTAGCAAAAGAATTTGACCCTGCACCTTTTCATCGCTTTAGCGATCTGGCCACACAGGTATTAGAAAGTAATGAGTCAGCTATTGCCGAACGATTAGCCTTGTGTACGCCAGAAAAGGAACGCAGCAAAATCGCGCATACTCTAAGTACGGTATTTCCTAAGAGTATTCTCGCAGCAAAAATTCAGCTTGCGTTTACGTTGCGTCGAAATATAGAGACATTATTATTAAGTGACAATCCAGAGAAATTTTTTACCAGCCGCGATTATAAAGCTGAAACCTGCAAAACGTTCGTCAATATGTTCAGTACCTTATTACAAGGTCATGAAACATCCATTGCAGGAAAGTTGTCTACTTTAGAATCTACTCACCAAGCATCAATCCAACATGAATTAGAGCTCCTACACTCTGAAGCATTTGATGAAACCAATCCGTTTAGAGTTATTGCCGATTCTATTAGTGCCAAAGAAAGTACTGAGACAAAGAAAACCGGTTCTCAAGCCAGCAATCCAAGTGGCTTTTTATATAAAAAATCGCCAACACCTCTCCTACGTGTAAAATCGCTGCCTTTAGAAGAATTTGAATCAGGTAGTGATGCTGATGATGAGCTTTCTCAAGGTAAAACACCTAAGAATAAAGAGGAAGAAGAATATCTTGAAGACTCACCCTCTTTCACGCCACATTAAACTGAAACACACCCGCCCTTACTTTGTAAGGGCACTTTATTTTGATCCTTAATTTCAAGAGAGATATTAATGACGCATGAAAAACTTACTGTTGCATTAGTGCAAGAAAAATGGCATGAAAACCCCAAAGAACATCAAGACAAACTGGCGTCCGGAATTACTGCCGCGGCACAACAAGGAGCGGCCCTTGTTTGTTTGCAAGAGCTGACACTAAGCCCTTATTTCTGTACTCGCCCAGATGTTGATCCCACCCCATTTATGGAAGATATCCATACCGGCCCTACAACTCAGTTTGTCAGTAAAATGGCAAAAGCGTATAATGTGAGCATCACCGCTTCACTCTTTGAAAAAGCAGGTTACAATACTGCCGTGGCTTATAACAATAAAGGTGAGCTTATTGCCATAACCCGCAAACAGCACATTCCCAGCGGGGAAAAATACCATGAGAATTTCTACTTTAAACCTGGAGACTCTGATTACCCAGTCCACCAAATTGCAGGACATAAATTGGGTTTGCCTACCTGCTATGATCAATGGTTTTCAGAATTGTCACGAATTTATGGTTTAAAGGGCACCGAAATTTTGGTTTATCCCACTGCAATTGGCGGCGAACCAACTGCTCCTGAAGTCAATACACAACCCATGTGGCAAAAAGTTATGGTTGCCCAGGGAATCATGAGTAATACATTTATCATTGCAACCAACAGAATTGGTTGTGAAGACGGATTAGAGTTTTATGGTAGCAGCTTCATAAGTACACCTATGGGAGAAATTTTAGCACAAGCATCTCGAGACAAACCTGCCGTATTAGTCGCCGAATTAGACTTTGGGCAACGCGCATTATGGGGAAGATTGTTTCCTTTTGCACAGCAGCGAGAGCCTTCTACCTACCATGACCTTGTAAAACCACGTTAAGTCCTTTGGAATATCGATATATGAACAACAGTACACTACATGAAGAAAATTTATATAACATCAACAACTGGGGTGAGGGATACTTCAGTATTAACCCCCGAGGGAATATTGAAATAAGCAAAGCACCAGGTAAACCAGGTGTTGAGCTACAGGCTATTGTTAATGAGGCGAGCAGAACAGGACTCCATTTGCCGCTGCTCATTCGTTGTTCTGATATTTTACATGACCGCGTGCATCGCATTTACGAAGCATTCACGCAAGCCATAGCAGAAAATGACTATACAGGGCAATATAAGCTGGTTTACCCCATTAAAGTAAACCAAGAACAAAGTGTTGTGCGTGAACTATTGAAATCACCCAATCATACGATAGGGCTAGAAGCCGGTTCAAAACCCGAGCTCATGGCGGTAATTGGCATGCTGAGTAATCACCAACACGGCACCATTGTTTGTAATGGTTATAAAGACAGTTATTACATACGTACAGCCTTAATTGCCCAGCAAATGGGACATAAGGTCTTCATTGTTGTTGAAAAAATATCCGAGTTGGACATTATTTTAAAAGAGTCTGCGCGCTTAAAAGTAAAACCAACTCTAGGGGTTCGTATCCGTTTAATCACGAAAAGTGCCGGCAAATGGGAGCACACTGGTGGTGTCAAATCCAAGTTTGGTCTTACTGCAAAACAAGTGCTCGAGTTGGTGAATCAATTAAAAGCCCATAATATGCTCGATTGCCTACAACTCATGCATTGTCATTTGGGCTCACAAATTGCCAACATTCACGATATTCGCCATTGCATGCAGGAAGTATCTCGATACTATGTCGAGTTACGGCAATTAAATGCGCCCATAGATACCATTGACGTGGGTGGTGGACTCAGTGTGGATTATGAAGGAACGCATTCAAATCAAGGCTGCTCTATGAATTACAGCATCCATGAATATGCCACCCACATTCTTCTCGCCATTCAATATCTTTGCCAGGAAGCCAATGTTCCTGAGCCCAACATTATTTCAGAATCAGGAAGAGCATTAACGGCTCACCATGCGGTTTTAATTTCTGATATTAGTGATATAGAAATAATGAATAAATCACCGTCTCTTCCGGAAATTACTGAAGAAGACTCACATGTGATTCGTGATATATATGACACATATCACTCAATAACTGCAAGTGCACCTATTGAGATATACAACTATGCAGAACATTCTTTGAATGAAGCACATTCTTTGTTTAAGCATGGGGTTATTAGTTTGCAGGAGAAGGCGAAAGTAGAAGCATTCTATACCAATATATGTCTGGAACTTAAAGAACGCCTCAACGAGGAAAATCCCACTGAAGAAACTTTATTGGCAAAAATTAATGAAGATATGGCCGTTAAAGTATTTTGCAATATTTCATTTTTTCAATCGATTCCTGATGCTTGGGCTATAGGGCAAATCTTTCCGATCGCGCCGATTTCACAGCTTACACAAACACCGGCAATGCACAGTGTTTTGCAAGATTTAACCTGCGATTCAGATGGTACTATTAAAGAATATCTTGGTAGTTCTTGTGTGAACTCGACGCTAATGCTGCCACAGTATGATGATAACAAACCATATTCATTAGGATTTTTCTTGGTAGGTGCATACCAAGAGATCCTAGGTAATTTGCATAATTTATTTGGCGATACCAATTCCTTAGACGTCAAGCTCTCTGACGATGGGCAGTTTGAACTTAATGATTTGGTTAGTGGCGATACCGTGACTAACGTTCTGAATCTCGCTCATTTTGATACCAAAAAATTAGTGCAATCCTATGAGAAGCAATTAATCCATGCGGAATTACCTAAGGAAACTGCACTTTTGTATTTGAATGAATTAAGAAGCATTTTTTCTCAATTAACCTATTTAGATGAACATATTCGGAGATAATAAGATGACACCAAAACAAAGCGGATTTTTTATGCCTGCTGAGTGGCATCCTCATGAGCGCTGTTGGATGGCATGGCCTTGTCATCTCGACACTTGGTCTAAAGTCGGCCTGCAAAAAGCACGTGTAGCTTATGCGCGGGTTGCACATGCCATAGCGCAATATGAGCCGGTAACTATGTTAGTCAATCCCGGGGATGAAGAATCAGCCAAAAGCCTATGTGGTGATGAAATTTCATTGTTTACTCTGGCAATTAATGACTCATGGACCCGAGATACAGGGCCTACTTTTTTGTTAAACCAGCAGCAACAATTGGCTGGGGTTGATTGGATTCATAATGCTTGGGGTGGCAACTATAAAGATTGTGCGCTGGATAACCAAATTGCGGCAGCCATCTTGAAACGAACCCACGCCGTGGCCTTTTCAGCACCTTTAGTTATGGAAGGTGGCTCATTTCATGTAGATGGTGAAGGAACCGTGCTCACCTCACGCGAATGCTTGCTTAATGAGAATCGCAATCCCCAACTCAGTCAACAAGAAATTGAACATTATTTGTATGATTTTCTTGGTGCTCAAAAAATTATCTGGTTAAACAAGGGCTTATTAGGGGATGAAACAGATGGACATATTGATGAAATCGCCTGTTTTATTGCACCAGGAAAAGTACTTTGTCTTATCACTCATGATAAGGAAGACCCTAACTACGCAACCTTGCATGAAAACCTGGAAATTCTTAAATCAACAACTGATGCTAAAGGACGAAAGTTAGAGGTGTACACGGTAGAACAACCACCAGCAACCTATCTTGATGGAGAACGGTTGACCTTATCCTATATTAATTTTTATTTAGCAAATAAAGGAATTGTCATGCCTGCTTTTGGTTATGAACAGCATGACAAAGCTGCCTACCAATTATTCACGCAGCTATATCCTGATTATCATATTACACAAATTGATGCGCTGGATGTGTTTGCTGGAGGTGGTGGAATTCATTGCATTACACAACAGGAGCCTAAGACAACGCACGCTTCTCTTTGAGATATTTCTTACGCATTGTTGCTCTATCTGCGCAATGACAACAACAGCCAAAAGGCTATACTGTAACTCAAAGGGATGACACGGATTCGTCTGACAGGAAGTCAAACTAAGGGACAAGTACATGGGATGTACTTCGCTGCAAGGATGCAGCACACTAAACGCTTAATGTATCTTATTTCTCCATAAGAAAAAATCTCTCTTCCTGCCATGGCTGGTGCGAAGAGAGATCCCCTATTCTAAGCATTGTTGTGGCGTCCGAGAATTTGCAATTTATTACTTATTGCTAGGCCAAGGCTCAACCTACGATGCTCCCAAGAATAACAGCGTCTTGAAGGATTATGATAATTCTAAGCTCTCCTAGGGTTTAAACGGTGCGGTAATTTCTTCTGCTTCCCGTACAGAAAACTCCCGAACATATTTTCCTTTAAAATCCCCAAACACACCACTAAAATGCCCTTCAAATCTGCGTGGTTGAAATAAGGTTCCGGCAATAAGATGGCTTTTCGCGATGAGTTCTTGTGCATTGGGTGAAGGTTTTTTGTCCTCTAGCGAACCAACCTGTTGTGCCGCTAGTTTTTGATCGACTTCAACGATAATTTCATCAGCCGCAGCATCTAAAATAAGATATTGCCCATCTAATCCATCTCTATTTTCATTAATCACGTAGACATCTGCCCCCATAGAACTACTGGCGGTATATTTTAGGAAGCCAGGGCCAACATTTTTTTGTTCCTGCGCTGTACTCTCTTCACGCTTTCGTTCGCGCTCTTTCATATCGCGCTTGATACGACGCTCAATGATATCTAAATAATTGTCAGTTGCGACATTTGCGGTGACGACAGGCAGCTCAGATGACCAGTAGTGCTTATAGAAATATTGCGCAAATATCCCCTCTAGAATAATCACATCAGATGGATGCACCGTCTCTTCACCGATACGTTTGTTCGTTTTGAAATCAAAAATAGGTTTAGTGATTGATAGGCCCTCATGCAATGCAACAATATGCTGTTTTAATAAATCTAAGTGCAGCATATCCGGTGTATCAAAATTAGTTTTTTTACGAAATTCCGCAATATCAACACCTACTGGAATTTCACGATAATAATCATCCATATTTAATATTTGTGCGCTTGTTCCAGCTTGTTTTAATTTTGTTAATAAATGTTGGGATAACCCTGTCTTTCCGGAGCCTGATGCTCCACCAATAACTACAAAAATCATATTCGCCTCAAAGATATGTCAAATTTAGATTCACAAAGCGTGCGGATTATACATATATGTTGTTGGGCACTCAATCAAAAACTCGTACCGATTCAAGACATGTGTCATGGAAACGCCACAAAATGATTACAGCTTGTATCGAGTTAAAATAACGTTTTTAAGAAGAACAGCTTTTGGTTGAGTCTTAAGCTCAACCAAAAGTGGATTTACTTATTGAAGTGGTGGAATCTTTATCAGTTGGTAATTTGGTAAATCTGGGATCAAGCTACCAAGCTCTGGAGAGCCTAAACCTGTTACATAATCATAGCCATCTTGTGCTGTACAGTAATAACCACAAGTTCCATTACTTCCAGTATTAATGTCGTTAAAATTATAATAGTAATTTCCAGTACTTGGATTACCCGCAGCATAAACTAAGTTAGCGAAGCTACCGCCGTAGACGACAGCATTCATGGAGTTAGCCACTGCAACAATTGCTGCCCACTGTGGTGCCCCTGCGCTAGTGCCCCCTACCACCGACCAACCCACACCGCCATCACCTGGAACTGAACTGTACACTGAAAATCCAGTCTCTGGATCAGCATTATATGCTACATCAGGAACTCCGCGCATGTTGTTGGCTTGAGGAATAGGCAGATTTTTTTGACTATCTGGCCAAGCTTCCACCGTACTTACTCCACCACCACTTCCCGACCATGCAGCTTCACCCTGATAATTCCCGTATGAGTCCACATATAAAGTAGTTCCCCCAACAGCCAAAACATATGGGGAAGCCGCAGGATAAATTGTTCCTGCACCACTGTCGCCAGAAGAGGCAGTAAAGGTTACGTTTGGATTATTAAATATAGCGTCATAGGAGGTTTGTCCAGCAAACTCACCAGCACCCCAACTCATTGAAACAACTGTAGCACCGCTATTTACCGCAACTTGTACTGCTTTGAATAAATTATCCATGCTGTCATCTGCTGCTTCGACCAAAATAATTTTAGCAGCAGGAGCCATGGCGTGCGCCCACTCCACATCCAGAGCGATCTCGCCCGCCCATCCAGCATCGGTCTTTGGTTTTTTACCGCTTGCATAAATCTTTTTAAAGCATCCATTTGCAGTAGTACATGCAGGTAAACCAAATTGTTTTGAAAATACACGCAAGTCCGCCTCAATCTTAGGATCATCAAATGCATCTACAATGGCAATAACTTGTCCTTGGCCTTGAGCACTAATTGAATTAAACCCGTAGGCTACACTGACCTGATTTGGTGTTAATCCTGAAGGCAAGAAATGGGGGGTATTTGGTTTATAGTGGATGGGATGATGTGCTATCCCTGGAGCTTTCGGTAGTGCATAAGCCTGGAGGCTCAATAAACCTAAAACAACTGGTGTAACTAGAAGTTTAAATGGCAACCCATTCAATTTTAATTTCATAACGTTTCCTTATATAGTTAAATCCTTTACAACCATAAAGCGCAACGATGTTAGCTGAGTACAAAACAGCAGTGTAGTTACTTAAATTACTTCATTATATTGACTCGGTTTGAAAGAGGCCTTTACATTCTAAACTGTACGGCTAGTAGGTATTTTCTAGTGATAGATATCCTGTCATAGGTGATATCATTTGTCCAGAAATGTTTTAAAGAATCATATGTGTTTGATTTAAAATAATTTTTCTTTTTAAAAGGTGTTTTTGCTCACGGTTTACTTTGAGGGGTGGATGTTGCATGATCATTCAAGTCGAATGATCATGCAAGATGCTTTATACGTCTATATTTTCTGCTTCTAAAGCATTACTTTCGATAAACTCTCTTCGAGGCTCAACATTATCACCCATTAACGTGGTAAAAATAGCATCTGCCGCAACCGCATCTTCAATGCTCACTTGCAGCATTCGCCGCACGGCTGGATCCATTGTTGTCTCCCAGAGTTGATCGGGGTTCATTTCTCCCAGACCTTTATAACGCTGAATAGTCTGGCCTCTTTTCGCTTCATCCATTAACCAGCCTAATGCCTGCTCAAAATTTTCGACAACTAACTCTTTATCGCCGCGTTTGATATAAGCTCCTTCTTCCACCAAACTTGCTAACTTAGAGCCTAGATTAACTAACTCTTTATAGTCTTTAGAAGAGAAGAACTCTACATTCATCGGGATGTAGTTTTGCATTCCATGCTGGGTAACAATTATTCTAGGTATAAACTGATTGCTATCCTCGAGTGAGTGAACCTCAACCTGATATTGCTCTGTCTTACTTCCAAGTTGTTGCAGGCTCAAATGCAATTGTTTGCACCAACTTGCAATTTTTTCTTGCTGACTAAAATCTTCGTTCTGCAATATGGGTAAGTAGGCTACACGCTTCAAAATATCACTTGGATATCTTCTTTTATAGCGTTTGATAATCTTCTCAGCGCGACGATACTGGTGAACCAGCTCTTCCAAAGCCATAGCAGTAATTGGTGGAATATCTTTTCCAGGATAGAAAGCTGCACCATCCAAAGCACTTTGTGTTAAATATTCAAACAAGGCCTCATCATCTTTCACATACTGCTCTTGTTTTCCGCGCTTCACTTTATACAATGGTGGTTGTGCGATATAAATATAACCGCGCTCCAACAACTCCGTTGTCTGCCTGTAGAAGAAAGTAAGAAGCAGCGTTCTGATATGCGATCCATCCACATCGGCATCAGTCATAATGATGATACGATGATAACGTACTTTATCTGGATCATATTCATCAGGTCCTATACCACAACCTAATGCAGTAATTAGTGTAGCAACCTCTTGCGATGAAAGCATTTTATCAAAACGTGCTTTTTCAACGTTTAATATTTTTCCCTTGAGCGGTAAAATCGCTTGGAATTTTCTATCTCGCCCTTGTTTTGCCGAGCCTCCTGCTGAGTCTCCCTCTACGAGATAGAGTTCTGATAAAGCAGGGTCTTTTTCTTGGCAGTCTGCAAGCTTTCCAGGCAAGCCAGCGATATCTAAGGCGCCCTTACGCCTTGTCATTTCTCGAGCACGTCGCGCTGCCTCTCTCGCGCGCGCTGCATCAATGATTTTACCAACAATGGCTTTTGCACAGGATGGATTTTCCAGGAGGAAATCATTAAATTTTTCGGCAACACCAGATTCAACAACCGCTTTTACTTCAGAAGAAACAAGTTTATCTTTTGTCTGTGAAGAGAATTTAGGATCGGGTACTTTTACAGAAAGTACTGCCGTTAATCCTTCACGAGCGTCATCTCCCGTTGGTGATACTTTAGCTTTTTTAGCGTACCCTTCACTCTCGATGTAATTATTTAGAGTTCGGGTTAAGGCGGCTCTGAAACCAGCCATATGTGTTCCGCCATCGCGCTGCGGAATATTATTTGTGAAGCAATAAAGAGTTTCTTGATAAGAGTCATTCCACTGCATTGAGAGTTCAACAACAATGTTATCTTTTTCAGTGATCATGGAAAAAACGGTCGGAATAATGACGTTTTTATTTTTATTGAGATGCTCTACAAACGCTGTTATTCCACCCTCATAATGGAAAGTATCTTGTCTTTGTGAGCGCTCATCATATAAGTGAATACACACACCGGAGTTTAAATAAGATAACTCTCTTAGCCGCTTTGCTAAAATATCGTAGTGAAATTCAATATTAGAGAAAGTTTCAGCACTCGGTTTGAACCAAATTTGCGTTCCGGTGGTAGTTGCATCACCTGTTTCTGCCATAGGCGCGTCTGGAACCCCATGCCGATAGTGTTGCTCATGTACTCTGCCATTTCGACGCACCGTCATATGCAATTCTTCGGATAACGCATTAACTACTGACACGCCCACACCATGTAGTCCACCAGATACCTTATAGGAGTTATCATCAAACTTACCCCCGGCATGCAGAACCGTCATGATTACTTCGGCAGCAGATTTCCCTTCTTCTTTATGAATATCTACGGGAATTCCTCGTCCATCATCCTTAACAGTGATTGATTCATCAGAATGGATGGTTACAAAAATCTCTTTGCAATAGCCCGCCAGTGCTTCATCTATAGAGTTATCTACAACCTCAAAAACCATGTGGTGCAGACCGGTGCCATCATCAGTATCACCGATATACATTCCCGGTCGCTTTCTTACTGCATCTAAACCCTTTAGGACTTTAATATTATTTGAATCGTAACTGGCATCAACGCTCATTAGGTGGCCTCTTAACACTTTTATGGTGTTCTATTCTAAATGCTTAATCATAGCATATTTTGTGCTACGTTTATATGTCATCAAGAATCTTTACATGAATATGAACGATGCTAAGCGAAATTAATTATTTGCTGCACTTTAAACGTGGATTTTCTGTTTTTTATTCACTTTAGGCTGGCATTTTTCTTTTTTTGTTTCACGTGGAACATTTATTATTGTTTTAACCTAAAAAGTAATTGTGTAGCGAAATCCGGACATGTCAGCGCCTTAGATTTACCCGGGCCCTGCTACGCAGTACTCAGGCTAGGTAACTATATTTTCTAGGTTTAAGATACCTTCATTAATACGAACGATTGAATGCTCTTGTTTACTAATTATGGCCACTAGCGATGCTGGATAGGCTGTAGAAGTAATGACATATTGCCCAGCCCTTTTTGTCAAATAAGCCATTAGTTTACTTTGATGCTCCTCATCAAGTTCTGCAGGTAGATCGTCAATCAAATAGAGGCAATCTTGTTGGAGCAAGTTTGCCTGAGCCAAACGCAATGCAAATAAAATAATTTTTTGTTGGCCACGTGATAAGACTTGTTTGGCTTTGTTTTCATGGACCTCAATCAAAATATCTGCTTGGTGCGCACCAAATTGCGTGTAAGTTTTTTGATTATCACTGATAAAACTTTCTTTTAATATGTGCTCTAGGTCCTTTCCAAGATTTTTTTTATCCCAACCTTTATAATAAACTATCTTACAAGCAAGTGTACTTAGCTCTTTAAGTACATCGCTAAATGCATGCTCCCATTGTGCAAAGTACTCTTCTCTAAGCAAATGCAGCTGGCTTGCTAATTGGCTTAATTGTTTATCCCAGGGGATAAAATGCTCATAAGCAGCATGCTGCCGCAAAAGAGCATTACGCTGTTTCAGCACTCTTTTATATTCTTTCCAAAGCGCAAGATAATTATGTTTCACGTGAAACAATCCCCAATCCAATAGGCTGCGGCGTATTGAAGGTCCTGCATCGATAATTTGAAAGATATCGGAATAAAAAACCTGACAAGGTAAAGCATAGGCCAATTGGCTAGTGGTAGAACAAAATTGATTATTCAGTTTAATTTGCGTTGGCTCAGAATAAGATTTTTGAATACTGATTGTTTCTTGTTGTTGTGCGCGTGCAAAAACCGTCAGTGAAGGTTGTTCATAGGAGATAATTGGCGAGATTTCGCGAGAGCGGAATGAATGGCCGCAACTTAAAAGGTATAGACCTTCGAGAATGGATGTTTTACCACTTCCATTTGGCCCACAGATAAAATTAAATCTGGGGCTTAAAGCAAGATGCACTGATGAAAGATTACGTAGATGATGAATTTTTAATTCAGAGAGGATCATATCTTCATAGGCATAATAATGTATTGATAATTATCATCATCTAATGATTCAATTAAAATACTACTGTCCGTATTCGATAAAGATAAACGGATTTGTCCGTCCCCAAAATGTGAAAGCACATCAAGCAAGTATGTGGCATTCAAACCAATTTTTAACTCATCCCCCTGAGTTTCGGCAATTAAAGACTCAACCGCTTCTTCTTGTTCATTGTTGTTCGCAATTAAAGTGAGCATACCAGCTTGTAGATGCAACATTACTGCTCGTGATTTTTCATGCGCCAAAATAACGATTCGAGACAATGAGCGTTTAAACACAGAACAATCAATAATGATCTGTTTATCCTGATTTTTGGGAATTGCTTTATTATAAGGCGGAAAACGTGCCTCAATTAATTTCGATAAAAACACAAACTGACGCGACACTAATTTAAAATGTGATTTACCTGCCGCTAATAAAACTTCCTCATCTTCAATGCTATTAAGAAGTCGTAGCAGCTCTTGAATCCCTTTTTTGGGTAGCAATAGTTTTTTTTCATTAGAATTAGCGCACTGATGACGACAAATCGCCATTCGGTGCCCATCCGTCGCAACGGCAGAAATAAGATTAGGTTCAAAATCAAGAAATAAACCATTAAGGAATACACGCACATCTTGTTGTGCCATTGCAAAATGAGTCGATTGCAACAACTTGAGTAAAACCAAACGAGGAATAGTTAACTCAACTTCATTGCACTCATCCTCACTAAGAGGGTAACTATCCGCAGGTAAAGTTGCAAGCTTAAACGAACTACGTCCTTGCTTAATGGTTAGAAGACTATTATTCACAATTACATTAGGACTGGCTTCATCGTCTAAAGAACGAATAATATCAATAAATTTTTTAGCAGGTACCGTAATACTTCCAGTCTGTTCTCCGGATTCACAGGCAACTTGGGCGGAGATTTCAATTTCTAAATCGGTAGCAGTAATTGTCAATAAGCCCTCGGCTAATTTAAAATAAAAATTTGACAAAATAGCTAAAGATTGTTTTTTATCCACAGCACCAGCTACTGTAAGTATTGGGGCAAGTAAGTCCTCTTTTTTAATCGCGAATTCAAACAAGATAGAACTCCATATTCACCTAAAATAACGAAAAAGTAATCGCGCACAACCTCGTTATCTTGAGGAGTTTAACGACAAAGGATCACTTGAGAGATCCTTCTATTTTACCATAATGCTCATACCACACGTCTGGAAATCCCTCACCAAGTTCGGGATGAGTTTTCAACAAACGATCTCATCTCATCAAGAAGACAAAATACGCATTAAATTTTTATAATCTTCAGCAAAATCACTATCGTCCTGAATCAACTCTCTAACCTTTCTGCATGCATGAATAACCGTTGTATGATCACGGCCACCAAAATGATCACCAATTTCTGGCAAACTGTGATTGGTTAGCTCTTTACTTAACGCCATAGCCATTTGCCTAGGCCTTGCAATAGAACGGCTACGTCGCTTTGACAATATATCTGCCACCTTGACCTTATAATACTCAGCAACCGTCTTTTGAATATTTTCGATAGTAACCAATTTATCCTGTAGGGCCAAAAGATCACGTAAAGCTTCATGCACAAACTCAATAGTAATTGGCTTTCCCGTAAAATGCGCATTAGCAATAACACGGCGTAATGCACCTTCTAGCTCTCTAACGTTGGAGCGAATCCGTTTGGCAATAAAGAACGCGACCTCATAAGGCAATTCTATATTCGACTGTTCGGCCTTACTGATTAAAATAGCAACTCGTGTTTCAAGCTCCGGTGGCTCAACGGCAACAGTTAATCCCCAGCCAAAGCGAGATTTTAAACGCTCTTCCATCCCTTCAATTTCTTTAGGATAACGATCACTTGTTAAAATAATTTGCTGTTGCCCTTCCAATAAGGCATTAAAGGTATGGAAAAACTCCTCTTGCGATCGGTCTTTCCCCGCAAAAAACTGTATGTCATCAATAAGCAAAGCATTTAATGAACGATAGAAACGTTTAAACTCATTGATTGAATTAGTCTGTATTGCCTTAACCATATCGGCAACAAACCGCTCAGAATGCAGATAAAGAATTTTGGCATCCGGATTATTCTTTAAGATAGAGTTACCTATAGCATGCATCAGATGTGTCTTTCCTAAACCCACTCCGCCATATATGAATAAAGGATTGTATGCATCACCAGGTCGCTCCGCTACTTGCATGGAGGCCGCTCGAGCAAGCTGGTTAGAGTTACCTTCAACAAAACTCTCAAAAACAAATTTTTTATTCAAGTGGCTGCTCTTATAATCAACCGCTTTTTTAGGTGCCGCCTTAATCGCTGCAGCGCTTGTTGGCGCCGAGGGTTTTGTTTCAGTTGTAAATGAACCTGAAGAACTTGAATCAGAGTCAGTGCTGGAAGTCTTGCTACCAATTTCAATAGAAATTGATTTAATCTCATCACCGCAAAATTGTTTAATCAATTCTTCAATTCGAGAAAAGAAATGCTTTTTTACCCAATCAACAACAAATCGGTTCGGTGCAAATAAAATGAAACGTTGCTCATCTGTATGAGCCTGTAAAGGACGCAGCCAGGTATTAAATTGTTGAGCAGAATACTCATCTTGTAACAGTCCTAAACATTTTTGCCAAACAGATGCTGACACAACATAACTCCTCATCAAAGAAGGGTGGTAAAAAGAATATTAAAACTAATTATCCACAGCATTTAAATATGCCACTGAAAGTACTTGGTCAGCAAGATAATTAAGCATGAAATTACTTCGCATGAAATAAAGAAGTAGAAACTTCTTCAGTTCACTAAGGTGCGGCTGCAAGCAAATTATACTCAGGCTTTAGAATAAAGAAAAGTTATCCACAGAAAAAAGTGTGGATATTTCAAAAGCCAAGCCAATAAAATGGGATTACTTCGGCAATACGCTTCAATTATAAGCGTGATGTAGTACATTCACAACAATGAAATAAGCAGTATGACACATATCATCTGCAAAGTTGCAAAATACATTTGGATTGAATCAACCGCCATATGCGATAGCGGCATGTAAGAATATGGCAGGGGCCCTAAGGCCCCTGCGCGATTTATAAACAAATTATGAATTTGGCGGTGGGGTATTAATAGTTTGTGTATTGGCAACTACAACACCACTACACCAAGGCTGATCTGCTGCAGCACAGCTGATATCTGATCCTCCTGTGGTTAACGGTGCAGGAGAATTAAGCGTGAAGTGGTACAGTTTATTTTGTGAATCTTCTAGAGTAATTTCACAAGGAAAAGAACTGCTTGGAAGCTGGAATGTAAATACGCCGCTGAGTGGACCCGATGAGGCGGTATGCGAGCATACTCCATACTGTGTATAGACAACCGTAGAGCCAGCCCCGGGACTAACAGTGATCACCTTTTGTGGATCATATTGCTGGGAATTTGGTAAACCCGTTGCACCGCCAACGGTGATAACCAGGCCATCACCTATAGCATTTATAAATCCGACCACATCATTTACAGAGTAAGCATAAACATTCATTTGCAGCGTTTGGTGTATCAGCTCAACATAAGGATTAAAATCTTGCGCATAGCTTGAATAATTTTTGTAGTTATTCTGTAACGCGGTATATGCATCGAATCCAGCACCACTGCTAGGTAGTCGTTGCGCATCACAGAAAGTCAAATAACCGTATAAATTTGCCATAGGCAGAGCAGATGGTCCGCTCAGAGGCGTACCACTATTACAAGCGGCGTAATTTGCACTAAACATATTAAATACTGCATTACAATTGGTATAATCTGGACTGGCCACATTATTGCAATTATTCCAGTATGTAGTAAGTGCCGCAGTTTGCGCGGTAGTGCTTGTTAGTTGTGGGTTTCCTATGACTACATTATAGGCTCCAGGAATCCGCGGATAAGGAAGTCCTGCATAGGTAGGCCACAGTGTTCCAGCTAAAAAGGTATTCAGACCATTTCTAAAGCTCGTTAGATCCTCAACTGTTCCAGTATATCCAACTAAATTCGAACCATAGGGCTCCATTGCTACTGGCAGATAAACCTGGTCAACAGCAGAATAATCATAGTTTACTGTAGTACGATTAATTGGATATGGAGGCGGATCAGCAGTAGTCACGTCTGCAAAAGTGTATTCTGTTAGCTGCTGAGGATCATTAGTGGGCATTATAGTATTTGCACTATAGACGCTTGTTTGTGAACAACCACTAATACAGGTTGGACCAGGAGTATATAAAGTAACTGGACTAACGCCATCTTCAATCTGAGTTTGGATTAAATAAGATTGCACATCGTAGATATAGACACGCATTGAAGACCACCAATCTACGAGTTGGTCAGGATAATGCCCTCCCATCGGGTTAGGAACCAAATAGCTGTAAAATGGTACGGATACTAGTGCAGATTGCATTGGAGGAATACCGTTAGTTCCATTCACATAAACTCGGTGCAATTTTGTTGCTGCAAAAGTATTATAAACGACATCAACTACTCCAAACTGTGCCTGCAGCCATGGATCAACAGTCAGGATTGGTGCTTCGATAACAGGATAAATCGTTTCCGAAGTATTATTGTAAAAAGAAAGTATCTTGATTGGCACATTAGATACTTGCACAGTAATTGGCGTGCCAACCACTGGGGCGGCATCATCCGCGGTAGCGGTTATCGTGATCACTGTGGAGCTATTTACTCCAGTTAAAGTGAAGGTTCCAGTTTGCGTGCCAACAATAGTTCCTGGTCCACTTATCGCAAATGTATACCTAATTTGATGACCTGAACTATCAGTAGCATTGGCAATAAAGCTACCAGCACCATTTCCTCTACTGTCTGCTTGCGCAGAACCACCGTTATAACCAGGCCAGGTAATCGTTGCCGAGGGTTGCGGAGAAACTGCTGTTGTCGTTATATCAGGAAGGTTGAGGTAATATATGGAGCCATCAAACACTTGCAGATGAAATGTCTGTGTCCCTGTTTTTAACGGATTAATATTGACCATAAATTGGCAGCTTTGACCTGAAGCAACTTTTTGGGTTGCACAACTTCCAGTCACGCTGGTGCCAATTGAATTTCCCAGTACTACACCTGCCAATTGGATGGCTGGAAAATGCATAGGGTTCCTATTTTGACATGTATAAGTATTGGCATAAGCCTGACCAACCTCAGGCCGCTCAGGAATTCCAGTATTCGTAATATCACAAACAATCTTATCCACCGCGTGACCAGTCATCGACAAAAAAAATAAGATGTTGAAAATAAAATAACGTATGTATTGTGTCACAGTCTTATCCTTAAATAATTTTAAAAATTTCGCCAATATTGAACATTTCAATCAGTAATTAATTAAAGAAATATGTTCCCTTTACAACAACAGCATTCGAATTCAGATTATTTTCAAGACGGTCATTACTCAGTGTGCCTTCACCATAACCTGTCTTGGCTTTTCCATAATAAGCCAGCTCATAGCCAACACTAATTTGACTGTTGTAATTAAGCCAATAATCAAGGCCTGCACCAAAAGTACCAGCAAATTGTGTTGTCGTTGCAGAAGTAAAACCATAACGCCGATTCATCAGGGTAGCTCCAGGAATGGGGCTATCAGAATAATTAGAAGCACGGTTTAATACAGCGCCTATACCACCTGAAATATAAGGCATGAATTGTTTCCATTGGTATACATCTAACTTCAGTTTTGCCATGAATAATTGTTGTGAAATATCATACTTATAAGTGAAGTTATCCGTATCTGGCAGGTCATTAACAAATATATGGCCATCGATACTTAAAGGAAACGTATAGGTATATTCAAAGCTTAAACTGGTTGCCGGAAGCCAAAGTGCTGGACGTCGCCATTGATAGCCGAGAAAACCGGAAATTTGTCCCGCACTACCTGAACTTTTGCTAGCATAGCGGTCATCTGGAAACCCAGGCATTCCTGAAGTAGCAAAGTTATCAGTATTCGTCCCAAAAGGATCCATCCATCCTCCGCCCACACCAATAAACCAGTGATTTGCTGGAGGAACACCATCCTTATCTTTATAAACAGCGGCTTTTTTGGTTACGACAACACGTTCAGAATTTTGCACCACTGGCACAGGATGATGTGCTGTTTTCGTTTGAGTTAGAGACACGTTATGGCGAGCTTGTACAACAGGTAAGCCACCACCAAATTTTTGACCAGCAGCTCTTACTTCAGTTGCAGAATGTAGTGGACCAAGTAACAGTTGGTAGTAACCATTTTTTTTCTTTAACAACACAGGATAGCTTGTTTTCTTTTGTGCTCGCGATTTTGCACGTAACGCATAGGATTTATTTTTATAACTCGCGAGTTGAATATAAAAATCACCAGCTGCATTACTTCTAAATTGCTGGGCCTGATGTAATCCATATATGAGCTGGGCTGACGACGAGGAAAAACTAATGAGCGAAAATCCAACAGCTATTGAAAGTTTTGAGTAACAATTCCACTTCATATTTCATCCTTAAATTATTAGGAAAATCCGTAAACAGAAAACCACACTGAGACTGAATTCTAACAAGCTTTTATAGATGAGGAAACCTTAAAGTTATTTTATGTCAATAACATCATCAACTTACTCGTCGCATTTAGCTTAATGACATGCAGAGTTGTCTTTCCTTGTCTTGTTGCGTTTGCTTGACTTGCTCCTTAGCAGATTGTGGCTTTTTAGCTGTTTCAAAAAACATATCTCGGAACAGATTATAAAAACTCTTTAACACGAGCGCATTTCTAACGGTCACATCATTATCGGCACGCTTTTGCGCAATGGAGGGAACTTTTTGTAGATATGCATAGCGAACCCGAGCTTCCATATCACCCTTTAAATCTTTTTCCCAACATGGATTTGCTGTAATTTGTCTGTCGCAACCCAATACCGTTAACTTTGATTTTTTAAGCGTTACACCGGGATTTAAAATATAGTGACGCATATCAGCAGATAACTTTTTTACCAACTCCGGTTGGTTTTGCCAAAAAGAAGTGGTGAGTAATGGTGAATTTGCACCATGGGCAAGCGTTACTCGCGGAACATGATAACTGCTAGAACAAAGAACTAAATTTGGTGAGCGCGATAAGTTGTAAGTTTTGCAAAAATTAGCCCAGTGCATATCGAGAAAGCGACTCAATCCAAGAACCTGCCCTAGAGTATTGTCAAACGGAATCCCGTCAATAATAATTAGCGCGGCAGGATACCCATTGTACTCTCCTTTTGCTTTTAATATTTTTCGCAGCTCATCATTTTGTCGCTGAACCCCATTAAAATAAACAAAAACAGGTTTATTAATGCCGTGGTTGCGATTGTTTTGTGTGCATTGTTTTGCAATGTTAACGCCATAATCCATCCGCCGAATCGTATCGGTCTCATCGTATTCCTTTTCACATAAAACGAATTTATCTGCTGCCTCCAAATAGGTCCCTGCAAAGCCGCTGCGACCAGAAAGAATCACAACCATATCCGTATCTTCTAAGGACACATGTTGCGCTCCAATCGCCTCAGCAAGTGCATACTCTGTTGTCAGCTCATTGGCATCAATAGGAAACTCGTTTGCTGAGGCAGTGGACTTCCCTAGTGCGCTCAAAATTGCTTTTGTAGATAGTGCCATGCTCGTGTTTTAGTTTGTTTTTTAATAGCTGAACTGTACCAGAAGAGATGAATAGATTATATGTTTTCGAGCAAAAGGATTTTCAAGCGTGGCTCGGGCCAAAGCCCGACCTATACCTCTGTTTCGATTGTTGTCTTAAATGAGTTTTGGAAATTCTTCTATACACCTATCATTCTCACCTTGGTATATGATTCTACCTTTAGTGATATTAACCTCATAACTTTTGGTGCCCGCTGAAGCAATACGTGCAAGAAAAGTAGGATAATCAATCGCTTGCTGTTGTATTTCCTTTATCGCATTTTTAACCTCTGACGGATCAAAGAAACTGAAGTTATATTGTTTATAAGTTGCAGGTAAAGTTTCTGTATGAATATTATTATCTGCAAAATGGTAGATGACCTTAGATTGAAGTATGTCGACTATATAGCGTGTTACACCGACATCGGCAATCGTTTTAACATGCTCAGGAAAAGTCGTCTGCCCTTTAAAACCAGCATGTAATGATTTTTTAATGACAGCAATAGTATTGGGTTGCACATGAAACATAACATTTTCTCCTTAATCATTTTTTGATAAAGGAACTATGCCACTTTATTTGCATCCAATATTGGAAAAACGCGACAATTTTATATTTATAGCATCACCCACTAAGATTACTCGGCTTAATCCACGAATATATATACTCTTGTAGCTAAATCTTAGTGGACAATGCTATATGTGCAGCATGAAACTGGCCAGGCGTAAATCCCGAGAACTGTTTAAAGCTATTAATAATATGGGCTTGATCATAATAATTGAGATGATCAATGAGATACTCCCAATGGGCTCCATTTTGTATCTGTTGAAGTGTTTGTCGAAATTGACTCAAGCGCAAAAACTGTTTAGGACTTATGCCAATCATGCTCTTCAATTTCCGCTCTAAGCTACGCTTGCTCATTGCATATTTTTTAGCAAGCTGCTCAACAGAGAGCGTGGTATCAAGGCATGGAAATTGTTGAACTAAATTTATAATGGCCGGAGGAGGCAATTGTGCTTTATTTGTTTTCAGTAAGTTAAGTAAAAACCTTTGCACCATACACGCCAATTCACTGGGTTCTGTAATTGGGTTGAGTTGCTCTTCTACATCTAATACAGGTGAACGTTTTATTATTTCTGTTAACCCTAATGCCTGATTGGTGAACTGATAAGCATCTTCTCTAAAAAATGCATTGATGCTCCAAGGATAAAGTGTAACTAAAACCGTTTTTGTATCAACAGTTTCTGGTTGAAATATCCGATATTGTGTTTGCATCCCACTTATCCCACAGTGGAATAGTTGGCGTTTTGTATCTTGTTCCAAAATATAAAGTGAACCACCGCATTGAAAGCCTAATACGACAAAGAAATCAGGTAAAACTCTATAAGACAAAGCATCTGCGGTTGTATTTGGGTTAAATAATTCAATGTCTATGCTTTTTACATATGGAGTGAGTGCAGGATGAATGGGTAAATTTTGGTGAGATTTAATCACTTGGCAAATCCTACTGTACTGAAAAACCATCACAGACAAAAAGTTCCCTCTAAAACACTTGAGGAACTTACCTTCGTCTAAAACGTTTAATATTTAAGCAATAAACTTAAATTGTACTGAAACATGCTGTCCCAAAACAAGTGATACCTACACATCAGGAAGAAGAATTTTTATCTGCTCTTTCAAGCAAAACTTCATTTTCCACTACAATAAATTTAAGAACATCAAAAAGGAACTTATATGTTAATGAGAACCAAGCGGTTTTTTCTACTTTCTTCCCTTACTTTTTTTACCTTATATCTACCTGCAATAACTTATGCGGAGGATAATTACAGCTCTAAGTTCATTAACGAAAGTAATAAAGGAGCGGAAAAATATACGCTTATTAAAACAAGAATGTGGCCAGAATCGGGATGTATTATTGAAAGTGGGCCAGACAAAATTTTACCGGGAGAGAATACACAATTGGTGATTGCCAAAAAACAAGGTTGCGATCAAGCCGGTATCGGCTACTCCTTGTACAAAGCAACCGACACCAAACAAGAGCATGTACTCGGCTATGTTTCTCACCGTTTTCGCGATGGCACGTTTAGTTTGCAAGTTTCGATTTTTTGTAAAAACAAACAGTGTGTATTTAGAGATCTGAATCCAGATCAAGACCGAAATTAACCTATATAATAAGCTATTAAATGTAGGTTAGGTCTTGACCCAACTTGCTTCAAAGTGAGATTACAAATCTGGATGAATGGTTAAAACAGTTTAATAGTGAGTCCTTTCTCCAAAACCAAGAAGTTCTCCCCGCTGGTTTGTTAATTCAAATTGCTCCGCTGTAAAACGGATTGCTACCGTTGATAATCCGGAACACATTTGTCGGACCAAGGCCCGACCTACTCGGGTCGGGCTCCTGCTTAACGGATATTTTTAACCCATTATTTCCATTTTAACATAATCTGTATACCCTTTTTCAGCGCCTCCATAGAACGTTGCAGGATCTGGAATAGCTAGAGGAAAATCTTTTGCAAAACGCTCGGGTAAATCGGGATTAGCAATAAATTTACTACCGAAAGAAACTGCATCAGCGAGGCCATCATTAATTGCCGCTTCGGCTGTTTGCTGATTGTAGCCCGCATTAAGTACCAGGAATCCAGAGAATAATTTTCTTATTGCCGGTGCTAATGGTTCTACTCCCTCAGGAAGTTGTGCGGATTCAACGAGATGTAACATTCCCAGATGCAGCTTTTCCAACTGTTCAACAAGGTAAAGATATATCTCTTTTGGGTTAGAATCTTGCATTCCATTGAATGGGTTATTGGGTGATATACGGACAGAAACGCGTTCTGATCCCCATACGTCAATCACTGCCTGCGTTAACTCAATTAAAAAACGGGCACGATTAATTACGGATCCCCCATACTCATCCGTTCTTTTGTTGGTGCCATCTTCCAAGAACTGTGCTGGCAAATATCCATTAGCGCCGTGAATTTCTACCCCATCAAAACCCGAGTCTTTAGCCAGTTGTGCCGATCTTTTAAAATCCGCAATAATTTCTTTAATTTCATACAGTTCTAAGGCTCTTGGCGTCACCACATCCTTAGGCCCTGAAAGAGTAAAAGACTGGCCTGAAAAGCCGATAGCAGAAGGCGCGACAGGCAGCGCGCCACCATGAAAGTCAGGATGAGAAACCCTACCTACATGCCAAAGTTGTAAATAAATTTTACCTCCTTGGGCATGAACTTTTTGAGTGACTTTTTGCCAGCCTGAAACCTGTTCCTGACTGTGGATTCCCGGGGTAAATATATAGCCTACACCCTGCGGACTTACTTGCGTTGCCTCTGTAAAAATAAGTCCTGCTGATGCTCTTTGGGCATAATAGTCAGCCATCAAATCAATAGGTATTTGCTGTGTGGCACGTGAGCGTGTCATGGGCGCCATAAAAACCCGGTTTTTAAATATCAGCGTTCCTTTGGTGAGCGGCTTTGAGAGTATTAAACTGTTCATAATAAATTACCTTCCATATCTAATTTGCAAATTTTAGGGCAATGTACCAAAATATATTTGCCGACCAACTAATTACAAATATAGTTGGTCGACCAAGTATTTGTCAAGACCAATAACCGGGGAGCCTCAATTGGTTAATATGAAAGGGAAAGCTGAAGAAGAAAAAAGTTCCTGCACAGATGAAGACGTTTTACGCTTTCCAAATGCGGTCAAAGGTAATGAGCTCAGTTACCTGATTTTTCTGCTTGCCAGAACGCATAGGGGAATGGCTAGCGAACTGTTACGACCTCTTAATCTCTATCCCGGACAAGAGCTTTTGCTCATGCAATTATGGGACCGCGATGGGCAAAGTCAGATTGAACTCATTTGCAGGCTTGGCCTGGATGCCTCCACAGTTACTAAAATGGTACAAAGATTAGAGGGGCAGGGGCATATCACCAGAATACCATCTAGCACCGACAAAAGAGTAATGCAGGTCAATCTCACTGCTACAGGAAAAAAATTAAGAGTAGAAGTTGAAAAAATGTGGGCAGCTCTAAATTCTGCGGTAACGCAAATCCTTGATGAAGAGGAGCAAGAACAAATAAGCACCCTTTTAAAAAAAATCGTATTAGGCATGCCCAAAGGGATTAAATAAAACAGAGAATGGCTGGAGGTTTATGGAAATTGAGGAACAAATTTCTGACATGCAAAAATGGAAACGAGTCTTAATCCTTATTGCGCATTAAACTTTTACCTCTCCCCTATTACGCTTTTTTTTCACACCAACACAAACTTACTCATCTCCACTTTGCCCAACTAAGACTCATTTGCGTTTCTAAAATCGAAAGTCTAAACAGGTTTTTCGTGTGAAAGAATATATTTGTTTAAGCGCATGCGTTGCCTAAAATATACTTTATAGCAAAATATAGCATTTAATATCAAAATACTATATTCTTCCTTTTTTTTGGAGAACAATATGGGTATCGTAAAAATTTCTGATGAATTACACGAGGCAACAAAACTGATGGCAAGAGCAATGAGCCGCTCAATTAACTCGCAAGCAGAATATTGGATAAGAATAGGGAAACTGGCAGAAGAAAATCCATCCATTACTTATGCTGAAATGCTCAAAATTTTAATCAACCAAGCATCATTAGGTGAGATACACGATGTTAGTGAAGACGCCTGAAGAAATAGAAAAAATGCGGGTTGCCGGTAATTTAGCGGCATCAGTACTGCACATGATAGAAACCTATGTTGTTGCTGGGATCAGTACCAGTAGGCTGGAGCAAATTTGTCGTGAATACATCATTAACGATTTGGGTGCAATCCCCTCAACATTAAACCATTATGGTTTTCCTGCATGCATTTGCACCTCGATAAATCATGTGGTCTGCCATGGCATACCTTCTGATAAAATACTTAAAAATGGCGATATTATTAACATTGATGTGACGGTACAAAAGGATGGTTATATCGGCGATACGAGTAAAATGTTTCTCGTTGGTCCTGTAAAACCTTTTGCTAAAAAATTAGTAGACACTACCCAAGAGTGTCTCTATAAAGCCATTTCAATAGTGCGTCCAGGAGTGCGGCTTGGTGATATAGGAAACATAATCCAAACACATGCTGAACAAAATGGATATTCAGTAGTGCGTGAGTATGGTGGTCATGGCATTGGTCGTTCAATGTGGGAAGAACCTGATGTGATGCATTTTGGCAAGGCAAATACCGGATTACCATTACATGCAGGAATGACGTTTACCATTGAACCAATGCTCAATTTAGGTCGCAAAGAAGTGAAAACTTTAGGAGATGGTTGGACTGTTGTTACCAAAGATCGCAAATTATCCGCACAATGGGAACATACTATTTTAGTCACTGCAAATGGATATGAGGTGCTTACCTTAAGACCAGATGAGTCATTATGAGAACAAGCCAGGTTGCAAGCAACCAGGATTCCTATTTAATCAGCCATTCTTCCAGCTCGCACAGAAAAAGCGCCATAGTCAGCAAGCTGCATTTGTGTCATTCCCGCCTGCGCGGGAATGACACACGATTTTTTTCAACAACGCCCACTAGTGGGAGAGGGTTAGAATAAGGGGGAAATTTGCCATTTTTATTTCTAGTTCGACAACCCCGACAAGTGATGCTTGCCCCTACAGAGTAGCTATTTGTTTCGTTTAATAACAGTGAGGAATATGTAATCTCATAAGCGAAAAATGGTTTGGCCACACTCTATTTTTTGCATAGGCGGCTCTTGTGGTTTTGCAATAGTAATAAAATGCCTCATCATGTAACCACTGAATTTATAATAACCAGGGGAGGCCATTATATCCTTTTGTAAGTCCCTAATATCAGGTAGGGTCACTTCTAAGCCCTTTTCAATCAGTGAAGTTAACCGTTCATCAGTATGATGTGGACATAATTTGCCAAACTCTTCTTTAATCCTTGATGTTATAGGTGCTTTAATTTGTTCCCAAATTACCGAGATTCCTTTAAATCGGATACAATTCAATATTGGCATCACCATCATGCACGCATCTGCAGTTTTTGGTGAGGCTAAATTTTTTAAATATTTCATGGCCTCTTCTACAACAATGGCACGCATTTTGGTGAATACTTCATCGCTGAGGAGTATTTCTGTTATTGCATCATTAAAAGAAATAAAATCTTCTTTTTTCTGGCTATAAATCAACATTTCCCCTGACTCAAAATCATAAAACCAGGCATGTAGTTTAAGCTGTTTATTCGCAAGCTTCCTAATGACAGCAGGGTGTGTTTGCAAATGTTCTATTTGCATTAAAACGTTCTCTTTAGTCGTGCAAACCAAAGAATGTTCCGTACACTCGGGAAATTTTATTTTAAGTTTTTCTAGCGTAGGTTTTGCATAAATTAACCATGAAGCAACGGCTGGTAATTCTTTATCTAGATGAGGATTCATTAATCCTTTCATTGCCCCACAATGGGAGTGACCGCAGACAATAATGTCTTTAACGCCCAATACATCTACTGCATACTCCACTGCGGCTGCCTCTCCAGAGGGCGTGGACGAATAAAAAGGTACAAGATTACCAACATTGCGAGTAACAAATAGCTCGCCAGGATCAGTATCCGTAATGAGTGAGGGAATCACTCGCGAATCAGAACAAGAAAACAAAAGCGCTTTGGGATGCTGTCCTTGTGCTAAAGATTGAAATAGTTCCTTCTTTTTAGGGAAGTCATTTTTTCTAAAATGTAGCACGCCATCTAATAGTTTACTCGTCAACAAGGCATTGCTATCTACTAAAGAGTGGTTTAGCTGCTCGATAGGTAAAAATTGGCTTGTCGCTTGGTCATGGGCTAGTATTTGCCCAGTTTCAAATTCATAAATCCAACCATGAATGCTTAACTTACCCTTTTCAAGTTGTTCGATGACAGCAGGATGTGTTTTTAAGTTTGCAATTTGTGTTAGAACATTTTTTTCTGTAATACATGCTAAAGAATGATGATGTAAATCATCCTGCACATTCAGCATAGATTTTGTTTCTGCTAACCAGTCAGCAACAGCAGGTAAAGTCTCTTCAAGATTAGAGGTTTGCAAGGCCCCCATGGCTCCGCAACGAGAATGACCACATACAACTATTTCTTGTACGCCCAGTACTTTAACTGAAAATTCAATAGCTGCTGCAGTACTTGAAGGATCTGTGGAGTACGGATTAATAATATTACCAACATTACGGGTAATAAATATGTCTCCAGGTCCTGTATGCGTAACAAGAGCTGGAATGATGCGTGAATCAGAACAGGCAAAGAGAAGAGTCGTAGGGCGTTGTCCATTTGCCAAAGTAGTAAATAACTCTTTCCGTTTTTGATATTCTTGAGTTTGAAAACGCTGTACTCCTTCCATGAGCTTTAGATACATAGTTTCATCCCTGTTCAATGTGAGTAACCATAAAATATATAACCTAACTTATGCTTCATTACAAAATGAAAATTAGGATGCGTTTTTATAAAATCCGTTGCATAAGGTAAAAAACAAATGATAGAAAGTAAATCATTTTGTAGCAAATTACTTATGAATAACCCCGATCGAATAACGGGAATAAGCTGATGATAAAGCAATGAATAAATCAAAAAATAAAAATACTTACAATTAGATCACAGGCTTCAAAAGAGTTTACAAACAAAGTTATATTTAAATTAACTATTTGATTAATAATAAAATAAATAAGTTATTCACAAGAAACAAGATACATAATAATAACAAAAAATTAAAAAAATATATTTAATGAATTTATTAATAGGCCACTAAGATTTTTTTTAACCTGCCAGCAATATCAGTTTTTTTTGGGGGGGGGCCGGTAACATTCATTCTTATTACTGCTTTCACAAACAATGGGTAGTCCTTGGGAAATATTTCTCGGTAATTGGGCTCGATTTACTTTGAGTGAGAGAATACATGAGCTGCCTTTATGCGGTACAACAAAAGGATTGCCACAAATGCCGGTACCAGTGGTCACCTGAGTAATCATAAGAGAATGTGATTTATTAGACTGATTCGTCCTAATGAAATTAATAAACTTTTTTAAAACCAAACTAATACTTTATTTATTTCTTAAAAAGGCAATCAACATTCTTTGGCCTCTTTTACGCTAGTGTAAAGGGGGGAAATAAAACAATAACTGTGATTAAAAAAGCTTTTAACTCATTTCGGCACATCAAGAAGCCAATAAAATGGCGGAATTTAAATCACCTTGTGTCAAGTTACTTATGAATAACCCCGATCGAATAACGGGAATAAGCTGATAATAAAACAATGAATAAATCAAAAAATAAAAATACTTACAATTAGATCACAGGCTTCAAAAGAGTTTACAAACAAAGTTACATTTAAATTAACTAGTTGATTAATAATCAAATATATAAGTTATTCACAAAGAATAAGGAACATAATAATAATAAAAAATTTAAAAAATAAATTTAATGAAGTTATTAGCAAACAAGTAAATCAACATGAAAAAAGATAAAATATACAAAAAATAATCAAAATCCAAAATTGACAGTAGAAAAAAAGTTCTCTATCATTGCCAACCTCATAATTTTATTAGCAGGTTCATCATGAAACGTACCTTTCAACCCAGTAATTTAAAACGCAAACGTGATCATGGTTTTCGTGAGCGTATGGCTACTCGTGCAGGTAGATTAGTAATTAAACGTCGTCGTGCTAAAGGCCGTAAACGTTTGACTGCGTAAGTGTCTGCATTTAAAAAAACACAAAGATTATTAACAAAAAAAGATTATAATCATGTGTTTGAACAAGCAAAAAAAATAGTAACATCCGACTTTGTCATTCTCTTTAGAGAGAATCATTTAGGTTATGCAAGACTTGGGCTGGCGTTATCAAAAAAATTGATAGCAAAAGCCCATGATCGAAATCGTATCAAACGGCTGTTAAGAGAAAGCTTTCGACAAGAAGAATTACCTGCAGTAGATGTGGTTTTTTTAGCAAGACAAGGCGTAGCAAAACAAACAAATGCGATTATAAACGCTAGAATGGGCAAAACATGGAAAAAATTAATCTCATGTTACGAAAAATAGTTTGTTTACCCATCAAACTATATCAATATTTGATTAGCCCCTTGTTAAAACCAAGTTGCCGATATTACCCAAGTTGTTCACAATATGCCGAAAGTGCTATCCAACAATGTGGCATAACCAAAGGTTTGTGGATGGCTTTAAAAAGAGTATTGCGTTGCCACCCATGGTCACGTGGTGGTTACGATCCGGTACTCCCCAACAACGAGAATCATTGATGGATATACGACGTATTGTTTTATATATGGCGCTTGCGCTAGTTGGTTTATCACTTTGGAATGCCTGGCAGGTAGATTATCCTCCTAAGCATTTGCCAATTGAAAATGCAGTTAGCCAAGAGAATAATGCACAACCATTGTTACCCCAAGTAGCTCCGTCCAACAATACGAGTACTCCTACATCAACTCCCGCATCTCCTACTGTAGAACAAACTAAAAACAGTAATGCACCGTTAGTTCGTGTTAAAACAGATGTTTTAGATGTGAGCATTGATTTACAACATGGCGACGTAGTTTCTGGACAACTCCTTGATTATCCTCAAAGTGTAGACGAAAAAAATAAACCGTTTCTTCTATTACAAAATCAGCCTGGTGAGCGTTATGTTGCTAACAGCAGTCTTTTTGTTCCTTCAGGACAAAATGTGCAAATGCTCAATTTGAATTTCACAACACCGCAACAACAATACGAATTGACTCCTGATCAGAAGCAATTGGTCGTCACGTTAAGCGGAAAAACTGATCAAGGGCTCGAAGTAAAAAAAGAACTTATTTTTACTAAAGGCAGCTACCTCATTGATGTCCATTACAAAATTGTTAATAAAAGCAGTACCGACTGGACTGGCTATTTGAACACGCAACTGTTACGTAGCTCACCCAAAGAAGACAAATCAAGTGTATTTCATGTTGGCTCATATACAGGTGCTTCCTATTCTGAACCAGGAAAACACCGCTATCAAAAAGTAAGCTTTAGCGATATGAATAAAGCCAATCTGGATGTAGATAGTAAAGGTGGTTGGATTGCCATGCAGCAACACTACTTTTTAAGTGCCTGGATTCCAGATGCGAATTCGAATAATAAGTTTTACACTCGCTCTGTGAATAACGATTATACCATTGGTGCTGTTGGACAACCGATTACCCTGAAGCCTGAAGAGCAAAAAACAGTTAGTGCTCAATTGTATCTAGGTCCAGAAATCACCAGCGTATTAAAAAGCATTGCCCCCTCGCTTGATCTGACTGTGGATTATGGAATTTTATGGTTTTTATCGTCCTTATTATTCTCGTTGATGAAAGCAATTTATAATGTTGTTGGTAACTGGGGCTGGTCTATCGTTTTAGTTACAGTCTTAATTAAATTAGCATTTTATCGATTGTCTGCTACCAGCTATAAATCAATGGCTGGGATGCGTAAGTTACAACCTAAATTACAAGCTTTGCGCGAACGTTATGGTGATGATAAAGCCAAAATCAGCCAGGCTACTATGGAGTTATACAAGCAAGAAAAAGTAAATCCTTTAGGTGGTTGTTTACCTATCGTGATTCAAATTCCTGTCTTTATTGCTCTGTATTGGGTTTTATTAGAAAGTGTTGAGTTAAGACAAGCACCATTTATTTTCTGGATTAAAGATTTGGCTTCGGCTGATCCCTATCATGTATTGCCATTAATTATGGGCGCGACGATGCTGGTTCAACAAAAATTAAATCCAGCGCCTCCAGATCCGATGCAAGCAAAGATCATGATGTTTTTACCGGTGTTATTTACAGGCTTGTTTTGGAGTTTTCCAGCTGGTTTGGTATTGTACTGGATTGTGAATAATACTTTATCCATATTGCAACAATGGTACATTACACGTAAGTACTCTGATGAAAAACCTGCAAAAAAACTTGTTCCTGCTAAATAAATGTCTACAGAAACTATAGTTGCTATAGCTACCCCACCTGGAAGAGGTGGGGTAGGAATTATCCGCTTATCAGGACCAAAAGCATACTCCACTGCTGTTTCTCTTAATGGCAATAAGACATTAAAACCTCGTTTGGCGACTTTTTGTTCCTTTTATTCATTGTCAAAGAAAGAAGAATCCCAACAATTCGATGCTTTAATTGATCAAGGGATAATGATTTATTTCAAAGCACCACATTCTTTTACTGGCGAGGATGTTGTTGAAATTCAAGCGCATGGTTCTCCTGTGGTTCTCGATATGCTCACCAAAGCCTGCATTCAACTTGGAGCACGCTTGGCGCGACCAGGGGAGTTTTCTGAACGCGCTTTTTTAAATGATAAAATTGATTTGACGCAAGCTGAAGCAATCGCTGATTTAATTCAAGCCAGTTCGCAAACGGCAGCACGCATGGCTTTAAAATCATTACAAGGTGAATTTTCAAATAAAATTAATCAATTAAATGAAAAAATTATCTATTTACGCTTGTATGTAGAGGCTGCAATTGATTTTCCAGAGGAAGAAATTGATTTCCTCAATGACGGTAAAGTTGCACATTTGTTACATGCTGTTTTAACTGAATTAGAAGCAATACGTGCTCAAGCAAATCAAGGTGTTATCCTTCGCGAAGGTTTATCAGTAGTGATTGCAGGGAAACCTAATGCGGGTAAATCAACTTTAATCAACTGTTTGGCCGGACGTGACATAGCCATAGTGACTGAAATTGCAGGTACTACGCGTGATGTGATGCGTGAACATATTCTATTGGATGACATCCCGCTACACATTATTGATACTGCGGGCTTGCGTGAGTCTAATGACGTAGTCGAAAAAGAGGGAATTAAACGAGCGTGGCAAGAGTTAAAGAAAGCCGATTGTGTATTACTTGTTGTTGATGTGAATGATTTGGAACAGCATCATCATTTAACTAAAGAAATTAAGTCTGCACTACCTTCGGAAGTTCCTATTATTACCGTGTTCAATAAAATTGATACCTTAGGACACACTACGCAAATACAGGATCATAGCGTCTATATCTCTGCAAAATCAGGAGAAGGAGTTGATGGACTGAAACAACTAATAAAACAAGTTGTAGGTTATCAACCGAGCGAAGGACACTTTCTTGCAAGAAGACGTCACTTACAAGCATTAGATGAGGCAAAAAATATACTATCTATTGGCCAACAACAACTGCTTGAACATCGTGCTGGAGAATTATTAGCAGAAGATTTACGCCAAGCACATCAATGTTTGTGTGAAATCACCGGCGAATTCAGTTCCGATGATTTATTAGGACGCATCTTTTCCAGTTTTTGTATTGGTAAATAAATTTATTGATATTGAGAGGCCCTCAATGGGAGCTGAATGTATTGATAAATTCAGGGTGTTTATTATTTGTGCTATTCTTAATGTAGGTGCTTATAAAAGAGGTATTTATTATGGCCCAGATAGCCGAAGGAGTAGCCACACAATTAGCCGATGATGCTGAAAATATGGTGAAAAGTGCTGAAAATTTGCTACAAAAACAAGGAGATGACCAATCTTCTGATGATGACCAAAGTTTATCAATGAGTGCTCCTTCTGAATCAGATTTAGATCCTATGCAGATAGCCACATCTATGTTGCCCGACGAGGTAAATGATGTTTTTCAAAGCCATGGAAATGGTGGACAACAGAATCAGGATCAGAGTCAGAATCAAATGGGATCACTAGTAGATGAAGGTGAAGATATGCTTGACCAAGGCATAAATATGGGAATGTCTTTGTTAAATAAAGGCTAATTCGTTTTAATTCCATCGAACTTAGTGTGATAAATTGTTACACGATTTAAATCACATCCTGTACCATCAAAAGAGTATGAGTTCAATCTCTGTTTCTTTGTGCCATCAATAAATGCCTCATCAGTTTTAAAAGTAAGTTATTGTTCAATAAATAATTTTTTAATCCACCTCTTAATCCTACGCACTGCTTCGCCATAACGTTCAGTACATGGACGCACACTTCGTAGAGCCTCCTTTTTTTTAATCAAAAAATTGATTGATGCATTACTACTTACCACTTCTTTACTTTTTTGAAACATTTTTACCGTTTTGAAACATTGTGATAAAAAAACAAACAAAAAATTCTTGTCAAAAGAAAAACCAAATGATACCGTATCGTAGAAATAAAACTCCCTGTGTATTTTTTGTGAGGTTGCCATGGCTTATTCAAAACAAAATGAGGCGGTTAGTAATGATAAGTTTCAGTTTTTTACGCAACTTCATGATAAACAGTTTAAAAATCTTGGGGACCTTGAAAGACGAGCAGATGGACTTGGTTATTCTTTTTTATTAGAAAACCAAAAAGCGCTTGAGGCAGAATTCAGCCAAATGTTTGCTGTGCTGGAACGACAGAGAGATAAAAATAATAAAGCGTTTTGGATCTATTGTTACTATTGTGCGACTCTTTTGGAAAACTTTTATAAAGCGTATTCACATCAGGCTAAAGAAAAGGAATATAAGGATGCGAAGGCAGAAATTAAGAAACACATAGTAAAAAAGCAAGAAGAAACTAAGAAAAAAGCGAAAGAAGAGGCTAAGAAGGAAGACGATTTTATCGAATCGTTAAAAAAGAGTTTTGCCAAGGGGTTTGAGAATTTATGGACTGCGCCCGCACATTTATCGCGAATTCGTGATTATGTGGCTTATGCAAACTTATGTCGTGTGTATTGGGTTTTTTGCCGTCTCACCCTAACTACGGGTTTTACTTTAGCAAAAGAGCTACAAATTCTTGAAAAGTTGGATGCAATTCTCGGGACACATACCGATGCTCAGAAAATAATTGATTTTATTAAAGCACCGAATGGTGTACTGAATTATTTTAGTGTGGGCTTGTTTTTAATGCGCTTTGCGATAGATTTCGGTCATTTAGTTCGCCACACTTGGTTTCCAACAGAGGCAGAGGAAAAGGATAAAACTACAGCGCTTGAGCGGTTTAAATTTGAACTCTATAAGCGTCATTGTAATTTTGCGAATGACTTAGTATGGGCAACAGTAAACTTTATTACTAATTTTAATCACATTACGCATATCCCAGATCCTACTGCGGGGATTATAACTGCCATCTTTTTAGGCTTTGACGTTTGCATGACTTTATATAAATGTCATTTAGCAAAACAGGAGTATTTAACAAAGAAAGAGCAATACGACAATGAGTTGCGAGAACTCAAAAAGCACCCAGAGAAGTTCAAAGGGCTGGATATAGAGCAGCATAAAAAAATGCTCGAACTGCAACTTAAAGAACTGGAAATTGGCTGGCAGACAAAACAGGCAACTTTTTATTTTACCGCGGCTGCAGCGGCTTTATTGATGCTTGGATTTACTGCCTCGCTATTGTTTACAGGGCCAGGAATCGCTGTTGCCTGCTTTTTTGTTTGTACTCTTGCTGTCGCGATGTATCTTTCTTCGGATGCTTATTCGAAACTCCAAGAAAAAAGCTTACGCTTAGATGATGCTAAAAGCACTGGAAAAGATCTGCAATTCGCACTTAAAGAGTACGAAGCAGCGTATAATGATTTTATTTTTACGATGGTCAAAAATACGGTTATGCCTACCCTTATCATTGCCACTTTTGCGGTATGTTGGCCGGCGGCGATTGTTTTAACTGCGCTGTATCTAGGTTATGAAATTTATCATGCTTATGATCAGCATAAGAGCAAAAAAGAAGCGCAGTTAGCTTTAGAAAAGCCTGATGAAGATGGTTCTATTATAGAGGGTACAGTAGTCTACAAGGATGAGGCAATTGAGGTTAATGAAAGAAGCTGTTGTTTTGCGTAATTAATGTAGTTACGCCATCTCGAGTGCCACAAGGGATCTGTCATCGCAGTACTTTAGCAAGTGTAGGCTGGGCTGTTAAGCCCAGCGTTTGCTGAGTTAATTCTTACTCTTCAAAATGCTCATCATGAAAGCCATCACGATAATCTCAATTTGGCAAGTAACTTACTCATTATATTCATAAATTGACATTGTTACATGCTGGGCTTAGCAGCCCAGCCTACGGTTATTGAACTATTTTTGTCAACGAATTACCTAATACTTAAAATCCCAAGTGTGATGAGGGGTCTCTCCATTACAGTACTGTATCCTGGATTAGCCTAGCGTAATCTGGGATACAAGGCGCCTAAGCTACGTTGATTTGTTTTTTATCGCTAAAGCTTTTTCATACAATTCGTTTTTACTGCCATCACTGAGCTTACAGGCAATAGTTACTGCTTGTTTCAGAGGTAACTCACTCAGCAACACGGAAAGTAGTTTTTCATGAGCATCTGGTTCAGCTACCACGGGACGAGGAGGGATGAGCACAACAAACTCACCTTTAACATGTGCTGGCTCTGCCAACAGCCAATTTTTAACGTCCATTATCGTACCTGTAATAAAACGTTCAAACGTTTTGGTTAATTCTTTGGCGAGAACCATCTCACCTGTTTCACCAAAAACGTCACTTAAGTCTGTGATGCATTCAAGAATACGATGTGTTGATTCATAAAAAACCAAAGTATGTGGTTCGGTGCGCAAGGCGTGCAATTTGCTTTTCCGTGCTTGCTGTTTTGCCGGAAGAAATCCTAAAAAAAGAAAAGAATCACAAGGAATGCCTGCTGCACAAAGTGCAGTAATTAATGCACAAGCCCCAGGAATAGGCACAACTGGAATGTGTTGTTGCCTGGCTAATTTAACTAATAAAAATCCAGGGTCACTAATTAATGGGGTGCCTGCATCACTAATTAAGGCAATCGATTTTCCTGCTAAAAGCTCATCGATAATGTGTTTACTTTTGTCATTTTCATTATGCGCATGCAGTGATTCAAGATTTTTTTTTATTCCTAAAGCACTGAGTAGCTGTATGGAATGGCGGGTGTCCTCCGCTAAAATAAAATCAACTGATTTAAGTACTTCTAATGCTCTAAAGGTAATGTCCTCACGGTTTCCTATTGGAGTTGCAACGATATAGAGAGTTCCTATGCCTGTTGCTAGTGAGTTTGTCATGGTTTATCCTCTTGCGTTATTGCTTATTCAATGTCTAAAAATATGTTTATTAAAACAATAAAAATTCGCGCATTTTTTTTACTGACATCAACCCTTTTTCTTTGTCAATGTACTACAGCAGTTAACCCGCCTGAAATGGCAACACCTATACCCGTAACTGCACCAAAAGTAGAGAAGAAAAAAATAGCAAGCCCATATTCTAAATCTACCGCAAGTTACCTGATACAAGCCAAAAATCAAGAAGGCAGTGACAAGCAACAATCGTTACTCCTCGCAGCGGGTCATTTGATTTCAGAAGGTCAATGGCGACAAGGTGCTGCTATTTTAGCACAGACTACAGATTTAACACCGGCACTTAAGAATGAAAAAAATCTTTTGTTGGCACAAATTGATCTCATTCGCGACCGCCCACAAACGGCATTAAATAAATTAGCCAGTATTACGGAGCGTGATGACTTTGTTCTATACCAAAAGATTCAATTTCATGAGTTATTGGCACAAGCTTATCGTGGTACTGATAAGCCAATGGAGTCCATTAATGAGCGTATCAAACTTGAGTCATTGCTGGTTGATGACGAGAGTCAAGCCAATAATCGCCGTATACTTTGGTTAACTTTAACGCATATGCCACAAACTGAATTAAATTCTTTGGCTACTAAAGCATCTGATCAATCTGTGTTACAAGGCTGGCTACAGCTCGCGTTAATTTCACGCAAGTATCGAGATAATCCACAATCTTTGCTTGCTGCTTTAGATCAGTGGCAATCTCATTTTAATGAGCATCCGGCAAATCATATTTTGCCTAATCCATTAGACTCAATTGCAAATAAAATACGTGCTCAGCCGAAACAGGTTGCGCTTTTGCTTCCTTTAAGTGGCGCGTTACAAGGACCAGGAACCGCAGTACGCGATGGATTTATGGCAGCATATAAGAATAATAACAAGACCTCCATGCAGGTAAAAACTTATGATACCAGTAAAGGTGATGTGGCTTCTTTGTATCAAACTGCGCTTAATGAAGGGGCGGATTATGTTGTGGGACCATTAACAAAATCACAGGTAGCAGTAGTTGCGGCATTAGCCCACCCTGTCCCTACCCTGTTATTAAATGATGCGGATGCCAATATCCAGGAAAACTCTTATTCATTTGGCCTTTCACCGGTAAATGAAGCGATTCAGGTTGCGCTCAGAGCAAAAAATAAAGGATATAGTCGTGCATTGATTATTGCGCCTGGTACTGATTGGGGAAAGGAAGTCACTCACGCGTTTACGCAACAATGGCAAAAGAGTGGTGGACGTGTTGTGGATACTTTTTCATATGCTGCAAATGATGATTTGAATAAAAAAATGAAAGATTTTCTGCAAATCAGCAACAGCCAGCAACGTGAGAAAAAAATAAGAGAATTATTAGGACTGAAAATCCAACCGGTTATTAGTCGCAGGCAAGATTTTGATATGATTTTTCTGTTAGCCTATCCGTCTAAAGCACGGCAAATTATGCCGCTGCTCAATTATTATTATGCGGGGGATGTTCCTGTCTATGCTACGGCCAGTGTGTATGGTGGTAGTGCTAATCCATTGAAAGATAAAGATCTTGATGGAATCATTTTCTGTGACATCCCCTGGGTTTTCGCACATCAGGCCGGTACACGCAATTGGCCAGAACAATTTAACAGTTATAATCGATTGTATGCTTTAGGAATAGACAGTTATACTTTGGCAACCCAATTGAACCAATTGATGTTATTCCCAGCAGATCAATCGCATAATGGAGATGGTATTTTATATCTCAAACCATCGCAACAGGTGGCACGTGTATTGGAGTGGGGACAGTTCAAACAAGGACTTGTCCATTCTTTGGGTGAGACCGTGTAATTGATAACTCAAGAGAAAGGACGCATTGCTGAGGAAAAGGCTTTAGCATACTTAAAAAAGCAAGGACTTAAGTTAATGACGCAAAATTACAGTTGCCGCCTGGGCGAAATTGATTTAATTATGCGTGATCAGGAAGAACTGGTTTTTATAGAGGTTCGTTCACGGGTATCCGCCCAGTTTGGTGGCGGCATTGCCAGTGTTACTTATGCAAAAAAGCAGAAAATACTCAAGACGGCTACATACTATTTGCTGGAACATAAAAAGTATGACCAATTTGCCCTTCGTTTTGATGTTGTAAGTATTGATGGCACATCAGCGACCATTAATTGGATAAAGGATGCGTTTGGTGCAGATTATTGATTAACAGAGTAAATATTTTTGTAGTCTGGGTGAAGGTGTGGAGAAAATGTACCAGGAAGCCCCGGGTTCTGCTTTGCTTCACCCAGGCTACAAAAAATAAGTGATAGAGGTTTGATATGACGGTACAACTGGAAGAACGAGTAAGGCATTTATTTGGTATGAGCATAGAAGCCAAAATAGCCCTCGCTGATTCTTTATCTGATGCGATTGCCAAAGCTGGGCAACGTTTAGTGAATTGTTTGCTTGCGGATGGAAAGATATTATTGTGTGGAAATGGGGGCTCAAGTGCTAACTGCATGCATTTTGCCAGTGCTATGTTGAATCAATTTGAAGTAGAAAGACCCGCGCTTCCCGTAATTAATTTGAGTACCGACGCAACCAGTTTAAGCACTTCTGCAAATGACAATCATTACAGCCAAGTCTTTGCACGGCAAATTCAGGCATTTGGACAAGAAAATGATGTATTACTTTTATTAACTACATCAGGTAATTCAGACAGCATGTTGCATGCGCTTCATGCCGCAAATGAACGCGGAATGGATACGGTTGCCTTAAGTGGCCGAGATGGAGGGGTGCTTGCCAATCATTTGGGTCCCGAGGATATTGAGCTGCGTGTTGCATCCGATAATTCGGCGCGAATTAGGGAAATGCACCTGTTCATTTTACATTGCTTTTGTGATTTAATTGACCAATCATTGTTTGGTCAGGTTTTGGGGTAAAAAAATGAGTTTTAAATTTAGATTAAAATCGATTGCTTTTCTTTTGGTCGCCTCCCTGTTAACAGGATGTGTTGCTGCTGTTGTAACAGGTGCTGTTGCTGGAATGGTTTATGATCGACGCGGCGTAATTACAATGGAAGCCGACGCTCGATTATTTCATGTCATTCATAAATCAATAGTAACTAACCGTCAGTTTAGTGATTCCCGCGTTATTGTGACTAGTTTTAACCGTGTTGTATTGCTTGTCGGACAAACGCCTACGCCGTCTTTACGTAATTTGGCTGAAAAAATTGCACGCGGGGGCCCAGGTGTGCATCGTGTTTACAATGAAATATCGGTTGGCTACCCCATACCTCTGACCGCCCGTTCAAAAGACAGTCTGATTACCAGTCAGGTTCGTACTGCATTGCTGGCTAAAAAAGGACTTGAATCAGGCTCTATCCGCGTGGTCACAGAAAATAGAGTGGTTTATCTCATGGGCATCGTCAATGATCACCAGGCAGCGCTTGCTGTTGATGCGGCACGCCGAGTTAATGGTGTAAATAAAGTGGTTAAAATTTTCCAGTATATTCATTAAATAAAATGTTAAAACATGGATGTTTTGCTGTTCTACTTACATTGGTTCTATTGTGTCTGTCTGGCTGCATAAGCAGCTTATGGACAGGTGCCACTATGGTTTATGATAGACACGATGTGTATAAAAAATTAGATGATTACAATTTATATCTCAAAGTAAATAACGCGATCACGATTGATAATAAATTTAAAAATAACAATTGTGTGATTGATATTGCGGTGTTTAATGGAGATGTTTTATTAGCTGGCCATGTACCCACTCCTGAAATGCGTGTCGAATTAAAACGACGATTGGCTTTAGTAAAAGGCTATAGACGGATGTTTAATCAGGTAGGAGTAAGTACCTCAGGATCAAATTCAGTGCAAGACGGTTGGATTACAGCGAAGATCCGCAGCCAAATTTTTGCTGATGGCTCTATTGATCCGAACGCATTTAAGGTAGTAACTTCTGATCGAGTGGTTTATTTAATGGGAGATGTGCATCAAGAACAAGCTGAAAAAGTAGTTAATATGGCAAGACAAACAAGTGATGTGACGCAAGTAGTAAAAATTCTTAAATATTTTACGTATCAAAATAATTCTTTTGGATAACCCTAGAAAAGCAATTGATGCAAGGGTAAAAACATCCAACTGCTTTTCCTAGGATGCATGTTGTTAATGGAAATGTCCTTTGTCAGGTCGTTTACGTATTTTCCTTAATTTAAATTGACGTAATAATCCCGTAGAACCAGTTAATCCATCTTCTTCATTTAAGCCATTACTTTGATTACATGGGTGGGATCTACAGTGTTGTCGATATTCTAGGTGATGTTTGTTATGTTTATGAGATAATCCATCGCTATAACGAGCGAGCATTTTTTGCTGCATACTGGCTGCAGTGTGTTGGATCTTATCAGGCATGTTCTTTCCTTTTGCGAGGTTAATAACATTACTTATTACCTGAGTTGTGATAATAAGTTCCACACTATAATTATAGACGTTAAAATCTATTGTAAGCGGCATTAACGGGATATAAATGCCAATAATAAAGGAGAAAAGGGATGAATTATTTACATACGATGGTGCGAATATCTAATTTAGATGAGTCACTGGACTTTTTTTGCAATAAATTGGGACTGGTTGAGGTCAAACGCACGCCGAATGAAAAAGGCCGCTATACTTTGATATTTCTTGCGTCACCGGGTGATTTAGAGCACAAAAGCCACACAAATACACCTATGCTCGAGCTTACTTATAATTGGGATCCCGAAGAATATAAAGAAGGTCGTAATTTTGGCCATTTAGCGTATCAAGTAGATGACATCTATGCGACATGCCAACGATTAAAAAATGCAGGGGTAGTCATTAACAGGCCTCCTCGAGATGGCCATATGGCGTTTATTCGTTCGCCAGATAATATCTCTATCGAATTGCTGCAAAAAGGCGAACCTTTACCTATTCAAGAACCCTGGGCATCAGCGTCTAATATAGGTCATTGGTAGTAAATAATCACGCATGTATAAAAAATGGCATTGATTATTTATACCAGTTACTTTATAATTCGCGCGGTGAAACTTAGGTGAATATGTGAACAAACAGCTAAGTAAGCGCGGCATTGTACGACTATGGTGTGTACAATCTGGCGTTACATTGGTCTTCGCAGCTTTATGTGCACTAGTATATGATACTAATGCGGCAAGCTCAGCTTTGCTTGGTGGCATCGTTTGTATTGTTCCTAACGCGTTTTTTGCAAGCAAACTGTTTAAGTATCAAGGTGCTCGCTCGGCCAAGCAGATCGTAAATAGTTTCTACAAGGGCGAAGCGTTAAAGATAGTGATATCCATATTCCTATTCACCGCGGTGTTTTTACTATTTAAAATTACGCCGCTAGCGTTTTTTGCATCATATATTATGATACAGATGACGCATTGGTTTACCCCGTTGATTATTATAAATAAACAGAATAGGCCTGAAAGTGACTGAAATGGTATCTAGCACAAACTACATCAAACATCATTTAACGTATCTTACTTATAACGTTAGTGATATGAAATTGGGTTCGGGTGGTTTCTGGACATTGAATCTCGACACACTGTTTTTCTCAGTTGTTTTAGGAGTTATTGTTTGTGCGCTGATGTATTTTGGTGCACGCAGAGTTACGACAGGCATTCCTGGTAAGATGCAGAACTTTGCAGAGATTATGCTGCAGTTTGCAGATAATCAGGTAAAAGATTGCTTCCATGGTAAAAATAATTTAATAGGTCCGCTGGCACTCACAATATTTTTGTGGGTTTTCTTAATGAATTTTATGGACATATTACCCGTAGACATATTACCTGCAATTGCTCAGACGGGAGGTATTCATTACCTTAAAGTGGTACCAACAAACGATTTGAATTTAACGTTTGGTTTATCAATTTCTGTATTTATCCTCATCATTTTTTACAGTATTAAGATAAAAGGCCCCAAAAAGTTCATAAAAGAGCTCACATTACAGCCTTTTAATCATCCCGGATTCATACCTTTTAACCTGTTGCTGGAAGTGGTTGGTCTTATTGCGAAACCCATTTCATTAGCACTGCGGTTATTTGGAAACTTATATGCAGGCGAATTGATATTCATATTGATCGCTCTGTTAACCTTAAATGCTGCAACATCATCAACTCTGGGTACCGTGACTTTGGGCTCAGCACAATTTATTTTGGCGCTGGCTTGGTCAATATTCCACATATTGGTAATTACATTGCAAGCATTTATTTTCATGGTGCTAACGATTGTTTACTTGAGTTTAGCACACGAAGATCATTAACCGATTTAATTTTCATCCATTGTAAAGGGGATAAATATGCAAGCCGCTAGTTTAATAGCACAAGTTCAAAGTATGACCGTTGTTGCGGTTGCCTTGTTAATTGGTTTGGGTGCATTGGGCACAGCGATAGGATTTGGTTTGCTTGGTGGCAAATTCCTTGAGGGCTCAGCGCGTCAGCCAGAAATGGTTCCAATGTTACAAGTAAAAATGTTCATCGTTGCTGGTTTGTTAGACGCCGTAACCATGATTGGAGTGGGTATCGCATTGTTCTTTACTTTCGCAAACCCTTTCCTAAGCAACCTGGGTTCTTGATAACACATGATCGGGGCGCTAAGCGCCCTAATTGTTACAGGAGATTAAACGGTGGAAATTAATTTAACACTAATTGTACAAATGCTCGTTTTTGCAGCGTTTGTTTTGTTTACCATGAAATTAGTATGGCCTCCATTGGCAAAGGCAATGGAAGAAAGACAAGACAAAATTGCTGATGGTCTTGCTGCTGCTGAACGAGGTCGAAAAGAATTGGAATTGGCACAACATCGTGTAAAAGATGAATTAAAGCAAGCCAAAGTTCAATCAGCTGATATCATTGAAAAAGCAAATAAGCGTGCTGCGCAAATAATCGAAGAAGCTAAAGAAACAGCAAAACTTGAAGCGCAAACACAAGTGAAATTGGCACAAGAGCAATTACAGCAACAAATCAACCATGCAAAAGATGAGTTGCGTAAACAAGTAGCAAACTTGGCTATAACTGGTGCTGAGAGAATTTTAATGCGCGAAGTAGATGCTAAGGCAAACACTGCATTGTTAGATAACTTGATAGAAGAGATTTAAAATGTCTGATAGTACCACCATAGCCAGACCCTACGCTAAAGCAATTTTTGAATATGCCTTAGGGGAAAAAAAATTAGCTGAGTGGTCAGCACATTTGAGAAATCTTGCACAAGCTGTGTTGACGCCAGAGGCTGAGCATTTTATTACGAATCCAGCAACAACCGTCGTGCAGCACATTGAGCTGTTGCAAGCAGCAATTGGTGCAAAATCAAATGAAAATATGCCATTAAACAATTTAATTAATTTACTGGCTACAAATAAAAGATTGATGTTGCTACCTGATATTTATGCACTCTATGAAGCACATCGTGCAGAGCAAGAAAAAACGCTGCATGTTGATGTAAGCAGTTACTCAGATTTATCTAGTGCACAACAACAACGATTAATCGAATCATTAAGTCAGCGCTTACAGCGTAAGGTCTCGTTAAAAATCAGTATTGATCCTTCCTTGCTTGGTGGAGCAATAATTCGGGCGGGCGATTTAGTTATAGATGGTTCAGTTCGTGGCAAGCTTAATAAGCTTAGCACTGAATTGGCCGCATAATTTAGAGGATAGTTTCCATGTCAGAACAAGTAGCATTAAATCCTTCTGAAATCAGTGAATTAATCAGAAAGAAAATAGAACACTTTAGTGTAGTATCTGAAGCACGAAATGAAGGTACTATTGTTAGCTTAAAAGACGGTATCGTGAGCTTACATGGCCTTGAAGACGTAATGGCTGGTGAAATGATTGAATTCCCTGGCGGCGTTTATGGTCTGGCTCTTAACCTCGAAAGAGATTCAGTGGGCGCGGTTGTTCTTGGTGAATATTCTTCTTTAGCTGAAGGCCAAAAAGGTAAATGTACTGGTCGTATTCTTGAAGTTCCAGTAGGTAAAGGACTTTTAGGCCGAGTTGTTGATGCCTTAGGAAATCCAATTGATGGTAAAGGACCAATTGATGCTGCAGGCATGTCACCAATTGAAAAAGTGGCTCCTGGCGTTATTGCGCGTAAATCAGTAGATCAGCCCGTACAAACCGGATTAAAAGCTATTGATGCGATGATTCCAGTTGGACGTGGTCAACGTGAGCTTATTATTGGCGACCGTCAAACAGGAAAAACTGCGATTGCTATTGATGCGATCATCAACCAGAAAGGTACTGGCGTTAAATGTATCTACGTAGCAATAGGACAAAAAGCTTCTTCTGTTGCGGCAATCGTTCGTAAACTGGAAGAACATGGTGCTTTAGAGCATACCATCGTCGTCGTAGCAGGAGCTTCTGATTCGGCTGCATTACAGTTTATTGCTCCTTATGCTGGATGTACCATGGGTGAATACTTCATGGAACACGGTGAAGATGCATTGATTGTTTATGATGATTTAACCAAACAAGCTTGGGCATATCGTCAAATATCTTTGTTGTTGCGCAGACCACCAGGTCGTGAAGCATACCCTGGGGATATTTTCTATTTACATTCACGCTTATTAGAAAGAGCTGCACGAATCAATGCTGATGAAGTTGAAAAGCTGACTAAGGGCGAAGTAAAAGGTAAAACAGGTTCATTAACTGCATTACCAATTATTGAAACTCAAGCGGGTGACGTATCTGCGTTCGTACCAACTAACGTTATTTCCATTACAGATGGTCAGATATTCCTTGATGTGGATTTGTTTAACTCAGGTGTTCGACCTGCTATTAACTCAGGTCTTTCTGTATCTCGTGTGGGTGGTGCGGCACAAACGAAAATCATGAAAAAGTTAGGTGGTGGTACTCGTTTAGCACTTGCTCAGTTCCGTGAATTAGAAGCGTTCTCGCAATTTGCTTCAGATCTTGATGACGCGACTCGTAAGCAATTAGAGCGTGGACAACGAATCACTGAACTCATGAAACAAAAACAATACTCTCCATTATCTGTTGCTGAAATGGGTACAGCATTGTTTGTGGTTGAAAAAGGTTATTTGGATGATGTACCTGTAAATGAAGTTGCTGCATTTGAAGCGTCGTTACATGACTATATGCGCAGCACACATCCTGATCTGTTACAACTGATCAATGAAGCAGGTGCTTACGATAATGACATTGAAGCAAAATTGAAAAAAGCTGTAGAAGACTTTAAGCGTACAGCAAGTTGGTAAGTCAATTTAAGGCGAAGTGATATTATGGCTGGAGCAAAAGAAATCCGTTCGAAAATTTCGAGTATTAATAAAACTCGAAAGATAACTCGTGCAATGGAGATGGTGGCAGCAAGTAAGATGCGCAAAACTCAAGAAAGAATGCGCGCATCTAAACCTTATGCTAGTAAGATCTACAGCGTAGTAAAGCACATTGCTCGCGCGCACTCAGAATACAGACATCCGTTTATGAGTCATCGTGAGGTTAATCGTATCGGTCTTATCGTTGTTACTACAGATCGTGGATTATGTGGTGGTTTAAACGTAAACCTACTACGTGAAACAGTGCGTACTATTCGTCACTGGAAAGAACAAGGCAAAGAGGTTGATCTTGCAGTCATTGGCCGTAAAGGACAAGCGTTCTTTAAGCGTGTTGGCAGTAATGTTCTTGGTTCTGTAGACCATCTTGGTGATACGCCAAGTATTAATGACATTATTGGTATCGTTAAGGTAATGCTTGATGCTTTTAACAAAGGCACTATTGACGCGCTACATGTGGTATACAACGAATTTGTTAACACCATGACGCAAAAGCCTGTGGTGAAACAATTACTACCATTGCCAAAATCAGAAGAAGACAGCAAGACAATGGGGCATCATTGGGACTATATATATGAACCTGATGCTAAGGAATTGCTGGATAATCTTTTAGAACGTTTTATCGAATTACAAATTTACCAAGCAGTGGTTGAAAATATTGCTTGTGAACAAGCGGCGAAAATGATTGCAATGAAAAATGCAACGGATAATGCCGGTGATTTGATTAAAGAATTTCAATTGGCTTATAACAAAGCTCGACAAGCTGCAATTACACAAGAATTGGCAGAAATTGTCGGTGGCGCAGCCGCTTTATAAGAGGGTATAAAATGAGCTTAGGAACTGTAGTAGAAATTATTGGCGCGGTTGTGGATGTGGAGTTTCCCCGTGATAATGTCCCTAAAATCAATGATGCATTAAAACTTGTTGATGGTGATTTGGTTTTTGAAGTACAGCAACAACTTGGTGATGGCGTAGTACGTACTATTGCTATGGGAACAACAGAAGGACTGAAGCGTGGTCTGAAAGCTGAAAATACAGAGAATCCTATTCAAGTGCCTGTTGGTAAGAAAACCTTAGGTCGAATTATGGATGTTCTAGGTCGTCCAGTTGATGATGCTGGCCCCATCGGCGCAGAAGAACATTGGTCAATTCATCGTAAGCCACCAAGTTATGAAGAGCAAGCAGGCAGCCAAGAGTTGCTTGAAACAGGTATTAAAGTTATTGACTTGCTTTGTCCTTTTGCTAAAGGGGGTAAAGTCGGACTGTTCGGTGGTGCCGGTGTGGGTAAGACCGTTAACATGATGGAATTAATTCGTAACATCGCGATTGAGCACAGTGGATACTCAGTATTTGCGGGTGTGGGTGAGCGTACTCGTGAAGGAAACGACTTCTATCATGAAATGAAAGACTCTAATGTATTGGATAAAGTATCATTAGTTTATGGTCAGATGAATGAGCCACCAGGTAACCGTTTACGCGTTGCATTAACTGGCTTGACTATGGCTGAGAAATTCCGTGACGAAGGCCGTGACGTATTATTATTTGTTGATAACATTTATCGTTATACTCTAGCAGGGGTTGAGGTATCAGCGCTGTTAGGCCGTATGCCTTCGGCGGTAGGATATCAACCAACGCTGGCTGAAGAAATGGGTATGTTGCAAGAGCGTATTACTTCAACCAAAACAGGTTCTATTACTTCAATTCAAGCAGTATACGTACCTGCTGACGACTTAACTGACCCATCTCCAGCAACGACGTTTGCTCACTTGGATGCGACAGTTGTATTGTCACGACAAATTGCTGAATTAGGTATTTATCCTGCGGTTGATCCTTTAGATTCAACTTCACGACAATTGGACCCGCTTATTGTAGGCCAAGAGCATTACGATACGGCTCGTCGTGTACAGCAAACATTGCAACGTTACAAAGAATTAAAAGATATTATCGCGATTCTTGGTATGGACGAGTTATCTGAAGAAGATAAACGTGTTGTTACCCGTGCGCGTAAAATCCAAAGATTCTTGTCACAACCATTCTTCGTTGCTGAAGTCTTTACTGGTTCTCCAGGAAAATACGTATCATTAAAAGATACAATTAAAGGCTTCCAAGGCATTCTCGCTGGTGAATATGATGATTTACCTGAGCAAGCATTTTATATGGTTGGTAGCATTGAGGAAGCAGTTGCGAAAGCTAAGACCTTGTGAGGTAAGCAAATATGACTAGAACAACGCACTTAGATATTGTTAGTGCTGAACATGAAATATTCTCTGGCTTAGTCGAAATGGTTGTTGCAACCGGAGAATTAGGTGAAGTAGGCGTTACAGCAGGTCATGCACCTTTACTTACCGTTCTAAAACCAGGCGAAGTAAGACTTACCTTGCCTGGTGGTCAGCAAGAAATTTACTACGTTCAAGGTGGTATGCTGGAAGTTCAACCTAACAGCGTTACTGTCCTTGCAGATGTAGTTGAACGAGCTGAGCATCTAGATGAGTCGGCTGCCCTTGCTGCAAAAGCGCAAGCTGAGGCGGCAATGTCTAGTAAAGGCGGTGAAATGGATTATTCGGTTGCTGCTGCAGAGCTCGCTCGAGCTGTTGCACAGATTCGCCTGATTCAAAAAGTTAGAAAAAATATCAAATAGTAATTGCAAATTTAATTGTTAGAACTTCTTACTTTGTTAAGAAAGAAGTTCTATATCTCTTTGAAACCACCAAATTTTCTTTAAACGTATACTTGCAGTGCAGTGTAACCCGGGCTTGCGTTCCTACGGACTTTACGACTCACATTAGCTTATTATCAGAAGACTTGTTGTATTCATTCCTTTTCCCATTGCCACGATACTTTTTCTTTTCAAGATCTGAAAATAAAACCACCTGATTTCTGCCATTAGCTTTTGCAAAATACAATGCTTTGTCTGCTGATTCGATTAATTCTTCTGGGGTACGTCCGTGCGTCGGGAAAACGGAAATACCAATAGATGCGGTAATAGGACCTACGACTTGGGCGCCATATTTTATTTGCAGGCGTGAAATTTCATGTCTAATGCTCTCAGCGCGTGTTTTAATTGTTTCTGCATCGGTACTATAAAAGACAACAAGAAACTCTTCACCGCCATAGCGCGCGGCAATATCACCAACGCGAATATCATCTTGCAATACTTTACCTAACTCTTTTAAAGCTGCATCACCTGCATCATGACCATAGGTATCATTTATTTTTTTGAAGTGATCTAGATCGAGCATTAAAACGGAAAGTGGTGATTTTGTACGTTCTGCTTGATGAATTTGTTTTAAGAGAAAATCTTCTAGATATCGACGGTTATATAAGCCGGTTAAAGGATCACGCATCGATTGATACCTGAGGTTTTCTCTTAGGCGTACATTTGCAAAGGCTAAAGCAGTTAATTCAGAGAACGCATTAATGAATAGTTGTTGATTCTCAGAAAATGCAACGGGAGTTTCCTGGGTAATTTCCAAATACAATAAACCATAAATATCATTCTGAGCCATTAGGGGAACGCAAAGATAGACTGTGTTTTGCTCATTGGTGATGTGCACGTGATTGCAAATTAGTTCGTTGTGGGATGGACGTACATGATGAACCCTTCCCAAGCGAATTGCCCAACATTCATCAGGAGAAAAAGTATTTCCCTGGTCGTTGGGGGTACCCCAGGTTGTCGCAATTTCCAAATAGTTTTTTGAGGGATGCATGACATATAAATAACCACTCGCAAAATTCAGCATGCGCTGACAGTATTTTGTCATGACATGACTTAACTCATCTTGAGAGCTGCATGCAAGCATAATGTCACTCATCTCCACAAGAAGAGTGATTTGTTCGTTTTTATCTTGCAACGCGAGCATTCCGGCATTGAGCTTTTCATAAGATTCTTTAAGTTCGATTTGCTCTGCAATTTGCTTGGTAATATTACGAATAATATGCACTGCCCCACTAATTTCGTTATTTTCATTTTTAATTAAGCTGGAAGTAATTTCATAGACGTTATGCTGCTTATGTGCTTCAAATTCAATATTTCTTACAAACTCCCCGCCTTTTAGTGACTCTTTCCATATCTCCACTAACTTACTTTTTGCACTGGAGATATCAGCAAAAGCAGCATCTATATTCATGCCTATGGTTATATGTCGGCCAAATAAACGTTTAAATTCACGTTGATATGCTTCATTGAAGATAAGATAGCAATGATTATTATCCACAGCAGCGATCATGTCTGTTGCACTCTCTAAAATACTTCTTAATTGAGTCCCAACATATTTCCTATCACGTTCTGCTTTTAAACTGCGAGATAATTCTTTGTTCGCGAGGATGAAGGCTAAAATTAAACCAACTATACTCACAATGCTTCCACAGATAATAATAAAGTTTGCAAAATTCGCGTTAGCAAGTACGATGTCATTTCTTCCATTTAGCAGTACTAATTCAACTGATTTTATTTCTTGGCCTGCGTCTTTAATTTGATTTGAAAGGTCTGCCTCTTGACGGAAAAAATCCATCCCCTCTTGTGTATTGAGCTTGTTATTCATTTTTAATTGAATGGTTTGATTTAATTGGCTAAGCCTTTGATTGATTGAATCAATAAAATGAGCTATTCGTTCCTTCTGTGGCGGGTTATCTTTTGTCAGCTCAAATAAATTATCAAAATTTTGTTTCAAGCCGCTTTTTATTTTATCAATAGATGATATGAACTGGTCATCACCAGAAATCAGATAGCCTCTTTGTAAGGAATTAATATTAACAATGGAGAATAGTACCTGATCAACGGATTGAATCACTTCATAAGTATGGGTTACCCAACTGTTCGCCTCGACCAGTTTATCTACTTGACGATAAGAGGAAATACTAATAATTAATACGAGTGCAAGCGCTGGTATGAAAATGAAATACAATAAAAATTTACTGAATCGTGAAGTCGAGTAAGTAAATAGCGAGTCTTGATTTCTCTTTTTGCTGTCATCCATAACAGGCCATTAATCATGTTTTTCTTTATTTAATTATATATCATTATCCGTGTAATTCATGGCAACAGGCAGTTGGCGGGAAGAAACGCCAGTGATTTTTATGTTATTTACAATGACTTAATATTTTTATTCAAGCATAATACACAAAGTTATCCACAGGGCGAAAATGATTTAAAAAACAGCATATTTTAAAATCATTTAATTTTCAATAAGTTAGGAAATATCCTGTCATTGTTAGAGCAAGCAGAACAAAGTTATTCACAATATATAGGCTGTTTCTATATATGCACTAAGCGAACTTTGCTAAAATTACTTTGCAACAGAGCATCCCAGTGGTTAAATAGTACTTATTATTTTCATGAATAAAAAAACGATGAATGACGTTACAGAACGAAAAGCATTAACTGAGTTTACAGAAAAGGCGTATCTTGATTATTCAATGTACGTTATTTTAGATAGAGCCTTACCTCATATTGCCGATGGATTAAAACCAGTGCAGCGGCGCATTATTTATGCGATGTCTGAACTTGGTTTGAAAGCAACAGCCAAATATAAAAAGTCAGCGCGTACGGTTGGGGATGTGTTGGGTAAGTTCCATCCGCATGGCGACAGCGCATGTTATGAAGCCATGGTATTAATGGCGCAACCATTTTCTTATCGTTATCCTTTTGTTGATGGCCAGGGAAACTGGGGCTCTCCTGATGATCCTAAGTCTTTTGCGGCCATGAGGTACACTGAAGCTCGATTATCTCCTTACGCGGAAGTACTCCTTTCTGAGTTATTACAAGGTACCGTCGATTGGGTCGACAACTTTGATGGAACGCTACAAGAGCCTTCATTATTGCCAGCGCGTCTGCCTAATATATTATTAAATGGCGCAACTGGTATTGCGGTGGGCATGGCGTCGGATATTCTCCCGCATAACCTCACCGAAGTAGCCAACGCCTGCGTGCATTTACTGGATAATCCGCAAGCCGATTTAGCTGCAATTACTCAGTACGTTAAAGGGCCTGATTTTCCGACTGAGGCTGAAATCATTACACCACCTGAAGCAATTGCTACTTTGTATGAGACAGGTAATGGTTCCGTTAAAATGCGAGCGGTATACCGTCAGGAAAAGCAAAATATTGTGATTACTGCCCTGCCTTACCAGGTATCTGGTGCCAAAATAATCGAGCAAATTGCATTGCAAATGCAACAGAAAAAATTGCCTATGGTCGAGGATTTGCGCGATGAGTCTGATCATGAGCATCCAACCCGTTTGGTCATTATCCCGCGTTCAAATCGAGTGGATGTGGAAGGCTTAATGTCGCATTTATTTGCTACCACCGATTTGGAGCGAAGTTATCGAGTTAACTTCAATATGATAGGACTTGATGGCAAACCCAAAGTAAAAAATTTACTGGATATCCTAACCGAGTGGCTGTCTTATCGAATCACGGTCGTAAGACGACGTTTGGAATATCGTTTGCTCAAAGTACTGGATCGCATTCATGTGCTTGAAGGATTACTGATTGCCTATCTGAACATTGATGAAGTCATAGCCATTATTCGTGAACACGAACACCCTAAACAAGGATTAATGGCCCGGTTTAATCTCAGCGATCGCCAGGCGGAAGCCATTTTAGAAATGAAATTGCGCCATTTGGCCAAATTGGAAGAGATAAAGATACGTGGTGAGCTGGATGAGCTTTGTGCTGAACGCGATAATCTGCAGAGCATCCTCGCCTCAGAACAACGCCTAAAAGCGTTGGTTAAGGACGAAATTATTAAGGATAGAGATGAGTTTGGTGATGCGCGTCGTTCACCAATTATTGTCCGCCAAGAATCACAGGCATTAAAAGAAGAAGATATTTTACCCAATGAGCCGATTACGGTTGTGCTTTCCAAAAAAGGTTGGGTAAGAGCCGCTAAAGGTTTTGATGTCCTTGGAAGTGAGCTCAGTTATAAAGCAGGTGATGAGTTCAAAGCACAGGCCATGGCGCGCTCAAACCAGCAAATTCTCTTTTTTGATAGTGAAGGTAAGGTCTATTCTTTGCCTGGCCATGTTTTACCCTCTGCGCGCGGACAAGGTGAGCCTTTGACCGGTAAACTTAATCCTGCCGAAGGTGCATTGTTTGAAGCGGTAGTTGGCGGTGAGCCAGAACAATTGGTGTTATTAGCTTGTGATGCAGGATATGGCTTTATTGCTAAAATCGCCGATCTTTATGTAAAAAATCGCAATGGAAAAGCATGTATTAGGCTGCCTGATGCCAGTAATATTTTACCACCGCGAATACTCCCTAAACATGATGAGTTGTTTGTTGCCTGTGCTACCAGCGCTGGTCGCTTACTCATTTTTTCGGCCAAAGAGGTGCCTGAATTATCTCGCGGCAAGGGAAATAAGTTGATCAGTATCCCTTCTGCTAAAGCCGCAGCACGTGAAGAGTATGTGATTGATTTGCAAGTACTTTCTGCAGATGACTCTCTTACTGTACATGCTGGCAAACGTCATTTTACTTTGAAAGGGGCTGATCTGGAGCATTACAAAGGTGAGCGTGGGCGTCGAGGCAATCGATTGCCGCGTGGCTTGCAAAACGTGACTCAATTGCAAGTTATTACCTCAGAATAATTGAAGTAGAAAATAATCTTTGTAGCCTGGGTGAAGGCGAAGCCGTAACCCGGGATTTCTCGACGTGAATAAGCCACTTAATCCGATATTTAACCTAGTGATCTATCAAATAATTCTGAGTAATGATACAGTTCTGAGAAGTAATAATGGCTAATCATTGCCAATAATGGAAAATAGTTTAGATAGGGAAATCTTAGCACTCATGTTAAAAATTTTTACCTTTGTTGCTTGTCTGCTGCTTAGTGCCTGTTTTATGGTTGGTCCTAATTATAAAGAGCCCAGAAAACCGGTTGCAGCACATTGGCCGAAAAAAGATGCAACAGTAAAAGAAACCCCATTCAGAACCGCCAAATGGTGGCATGTATTTCATGATCCTGTGCTTACTTCATTAATTGATCAAGGATATCACAGCAATCTGACGGTGCAGATTGCCGGGGTACGGGTTTTACAAACTCGAGCTCTTTTGGCGCAATCAGTTGGTATGTTGTATCCGCAACAACAGGCCGCAGTTGGTAATTTCACCTATTATCAACTTGGTGGTAGTGAGCTGCAAACGCTTTTGCCTTCCACTTTTGAAACTGCCACAATGGGTTTTTCCGCGAATTGGGAACTTGACTTCTGGGGTAAATATCGTCGAGCAATTCAGGCTAATGATGCTACATTTTTATCTTCGCTTGCTGCTTATGATAATGCCTTAGTCACACTTACTGCAGATGTTGCCAGCACCTACATCCAAATTCGTACCTATGAAGCACAAATCAAGGTAACAAAAGCCAACATCGTAGTGCAGAAGGAAGGATTAAAAATAGCCAAAGCCCGATATAATGCGGGTCAAACCAACTTAATTGATGTGGAGCAAGCCCAGACTGAGCTTTCACAAACAGAAGCCTCTTTACCGCCACTGGCAAATAGTTTGGAGCAACAAAAAAATGCCATGGCACTTTTATTAGGTACGGTGCCCAATGGTGTTGATGGACAGCTAAAGAAAAGCAAGGGAATTCCCAAAGCGCCTTCATCGGTAGCAGTTGGCATCCCTAAAGAGACATTAGCGCGTCGGCCAGACATCCATCAAGCCCGTTTAGATGCTATAGCACAATCTGCTAAAATCGGGGCAACAAAAGCGAATCTCTTCCCATCTTTTGCCTTAAATGGAACGTTTGTTTTTTCTTCAAACAATATCGGCTCAAACTCGCTTTCAGAGCTATTTAATTGGTCGAATCGCTCAATCACTGCTGGCCCGACCCTGTCTTGGCCCATCCTCAATTATGGCCAAATCACCAACGCGGTACGCGCACAAGATGCCGTCTTCCAGCAGTCTGTATTAAATTACGTTAATTTAGTGTTAAAAGCACAGCAAGAAGTGCAAAACAACATTACGGCTTATATTGAAGCAAAAAAAGCAGAGCATGCCTTAACTAAAGCGAATACCGCTGCAACTAAAACATTAAAACTGGCAATAATTCGTTATATTAACGGAGAAACAGACTTTACGCCGGTACTCAATGCTGAGCAGCAGCAGCTGAGTGTACAGACTTCATTAGTCAATGCACAAGCGAATATTCCACAGGCATTAGTCGCTCTTTATCGAGCACTTGGCGGTGGCTGGGAAATACGTGGTATTAATGATGTGGTGCCACTACAAATTAAAGCAGAAATGGCAGCACGAACAAATTGGGGTACTTTGCTCAAGCAGCAAAATCATGAAGCACCTCTAACTAAAAAGGAAAGAATAAAGGAACTTTATTTACCTAAATGGTAAGGAAAAAATAGGATTGGATGAGGCATATACCCTCACCTTTAAAGAAAAGGAAATTTGGGAAATAAATAAAATGGTAGCGGGTATGAACTTTAATAAAGATTCAAAGTCAGTCAAAATGGTAGGGATAGCAGTTGCTATTTTACTTCTCATCTATTTGATGGTGCATTTTTTTGGCAAAAGCAAAGTGCCAACGATCCCTCCGCCTGCGGTGGTGGTGCAAAAACCAATCCGTGCAGAAATGGCTGAATATGTTACCCAAACAGGGAATACGGTTGCTTATAACTCAGTGAACTTGGTTGCACGTGTTGAAGGCTTTCTTGATTCAATTGAGTTTGTTGATGGTAGCTTTGTAAAAAAAGGCAAAGAACTCTTTGTAATTCAGCCCGAACCTTATTTTGAAAAACTTAGGGCCGCTAAGGCGACTGTAACTGCTGCAAAGGCCTCGCTTGTTTATAACAAATCGGAGTATGCACGCCAACAGCGTATGTATAAAGAGCATGCTACCTCCCTAAATGAAGTCGAAAAATGGTATGCCAAAACGCTAGAGATTGCTGCAGAATTAGATAAATCAGAGGCCGATGAAGTAAATGCGGCCATTAATTACAGTTATACCCATATTTCAGCCCCATTTGATGGCCGCATTGGTCGACATCTGGTTGATATTGGTAATCTCGTCGGTCACGGTGAAGCTACGAATTTAGCAACCATACAGCAAATTGATCCCATCTATGTTTACTTTAATCTGAATGAAATTGATTTAATCAGATTACGTGCGGCAGCTCGTGCAAGTGGGTTTAAGCCAGAAGATATTAAACAAATTCCTGTCGAAATTGGCTTACAAGGTGATACGGATTTCAAATACAAAGCGACACTTGATTTTGTGAATACAGGCCTTAATGCATCTACAGGCACCATGGAGTTGCGTGCACTACTGCAAAATAAAGATTATGTTTTTGTACCAGGACTTTTTGTGCAAGTACGCGTGGCGATATCTAGACCTAAAGAGCAGTTAACCGTGCCTGATTCCGCTATTCTTTATGATCAAATCGGTGCTTATGTATTGACTGTAGACAACAACAATGTCGTCGTGTTGAAAAGAGTCACTTTGAGTAGTGTAGAGAATGGAATGCGCGGGGTAACTTCGGGACTTACTGCGCAAGACAGAGTCATTATTGATGGCCTGCAAAACGCGACTCCTGGCAATAAGGTTGAGCCACGAGAGCAGACTACACTGCCAAAAGACAATAAAGACAATAAAGACAATAAAGACAATAAAGACAATAAAGACAATAAAGACAATAAAGACAATAAAGACAATAAAGACAATAAAGACAATAAAGACAATAAAGACAATAAAGACAATGGAAAAGCCAAGCATTAATTTAGATGTGCCAGGGGCGTTGTTTGAGTGATGTTACACAAAGTGAGAAGACGGCAGAATGATTTCTAAATTTTTTATTGAGCGGCCTATATTGGCAAATGTTATTGCGCTACTCATCGTGTTGCTGGGACTGGTGGCGATTATTGCCCTACCGGTATCTCAATATCCTGCTATTGTTCCCCCAACCATTCAGGTGACAACCACATATCCTGGTGCTGATGCAAAAACATTAATCAAAACCGTCGCCCTGCCCATTGAGCAGCAAGTAAACGGGGTGGAAAACATGTTGTATATGCAATCCACCAGTACGGATAACGGAACCTATACGCTAATTGTTACTTTTTCTATTGGTACGGATCTTAATTTTGCACAAGTACTGGTACAAAACCGGGTGCAAGCTGCTATGGCGCAGTTACCACAATCAGTGCAAAAACAAGGTGTGGTGGTACAGCAAAAATCGACGGCAATTTTGCAATTTATTACGCTCACGTCCAAAAATGGTGAATACGATGGGCTGTTCCTTGATAACTATGCAGCAATTAATATGCAAGATGAGCTGGCACGGCTGCCTGGTGTAGGTAATGTGATTATTTTTGGAACCGGTACTTATGCAATGCGTGTTTGGCTGGATCCTAAAAAAATGTTGGCCTACTCACTGAATCCAAGTGATGTTCTGCAAGCCATTAGCCATCAAAACCAAGAGGTTGCTTCCGGACAAGTTGCTGCGCCACCGGCGGTAGGGAAGCAATCGTATCAATTTACAGTGAATGTGCCGGGACAACTTGCTGATGCAAGTCAATTCGAAAATATTATTGTGAAAACAGTAGCGCAGCAACCCAATCAAAGTGCCAATCAAAGCAGTAGTGCGCAAATTGTACGCATCCGTGATGTGGGGAGGGTCGAGTTAGGTTCGAACAGCTACAGCCAGCTGGCAAAACTGAATAACAAACCGACGGCTGCTATTGGTATTTATCAACTTCCAGGAGCAAACGCGCTGCAAGTTGCAAACGAAGTGCGTAAAGCCGTGACAAAAATGGCAGAAAAATTTCCTCCAGGTATGGAGTATACCATTCCTTTTGATACCACTATTTTCGTAAAAGCATCAGTTGATGAGGTCTATAAAACTCTGTTTGAAGCAGGTATTTTAGTTTTAATTGTCATTCTACTTTTTTTACAAAACGCGCGTGCGACCTTAGTTCCGACGACCACCGTACCCGTGACCATAATTGGTGCGTTTTTCGCCATGTTTATTTTGCATTATTCCATCAACTTATTAACTTTATTTGCACTTGTTTTAGCAATCGGAATCGTGGTTGATGACGCGATCGTTATTGTCGAGGGCGTGACCCAGCATATTGAGCGCGGTACTAAGCCCAAACAATCGGCAATTAATGCGATGGCCGAATTAATAGGGCCTATTATTGGCATTACGCTGGTATTAATGGCTGTCTTTGTTCCCGCCGGTTTTATGCCAGGATTAACCGGCTCGATGTATGCCCAATTTGCCTTGGTTATTGCCGCAACGGCATTTATCAGTGCGATCAACGCCATGACCTTGAAACCCACTCAATGTGCGATGTGGCTTAGGCCCGTTGATACTAAGAAAAAGAAAAATTTCATTTTTCGTTTATTTGATAAATATTACTACCCTATAGAAAATAACTACATTAACTTCATAGACCGACTTGTTCATAGAAATAAGGCCGTATGCTTCGTTGGTATTGCCCTCGTAGTTTTGGCGATTATCGGCTTAAGTCGCATCCCAACGGGATTTATTCCCATTGAAGACCAGGGTTATGCGATGTTGAACGTACAATTACCCGATGGCTCCAGTTTAGGGCGCACCGAAGCGCTGTTACATGATTTAAGCGACCAAGTTTCCAAAATTGGCGGTATAGAAAATGTCATTACCATTGATGGGATCTCTCTATTAGATAATAGTGCAAGCCTTGCCAATGGGGGTGTTCTGTATGTAATGTTTAAAGATTGGAGTGTGCGCGGTAAAGGTGAGGATTTACTTTCCTTATACAATAAGCTGAATGAGATTGCCGGAAAAACCTTAGGCGCTAAAGTATTGGTGATGATCCCGCCACCCATACAGGGTTTAGGTACTTCAGGCGGCTTCCAAATGCAACTTGAACTGCAAGATGGCTCATTTGATTATCGCAAATTACAAGCAGCGACGGATCAGTTGATTTACTATGCAAGCCAGCAACCGGAGTTGCAACGATTGATGACTTCATTTCGTGCCTCAGCACCACAGCTTGCGGCGCCAATCAATCGGGTTAAAGCAGAAACGTTGGGCGTGACTGTTGGCGATGCAACCGAAACATTACAAACTTATCTGGGCTCCTCTTATGTGAACCTGTTTTCAAAATTCGGACAGGTCTTTCAAGTTTATGTGCAAGCGGATGCGGACTCACGGATGACGGTTGGTGATGTACGTAATTTCTATGTTCGCAATAAAGCCGGTGAAATGGTGCCATTAGGAACACTGACCGATATGTCACCTACAGTAGGTCCTCCGATTATTTCCCTGTATAACTTATATCCTTCCAGTAATATTTATGGAATGGCGGCGAAAGGTTATAGCTCGGGTCAAGCCATGCAGGCGATGGAACGCGTTGCTAAAGAAGTGCTACCCGCAGGCGTATCTTATGAATGGACGAGTACTGCCTATCAGGAAAAAATTGCCGGGAATATGAGTTATTATATTTTTCTCCTGTCACTCGTTTTGGTGTATATGATTTTAGCGGGACAATATGAAAACTGGATCGCACCGGCAGCGATTTTGTTAAGCGTACCGTTAGCCTTAATTGGAACTGTATTGGCCTTATCTGCTTTGGGTCTTTCCAATAATATGTACACCCAGATTGGGATATTACTGTTGATTGCCCTGGCGGCTAAGAATGCCATCTTGATTGTAGAGGTGGCACGAGAAGAACATGAGCTACATAATAAATCGGTTATGGAAGCTGCAGTCATTGGTGCTAAGACCCGTTTTCGCCCTATTTTGATGACTTCATTTGCATTTATTCTCGGTGTGATGCCGCTCGTTTTCGCTACTGGTGCTGGTGCCAACGCGCGACGCTCGATTGGTATTGCCGTGTGTAGCGGGATGCTGGCATCAACCTGTCTGGCAGTAGTCTTTGTGCCGGCCTTTTTCGTGATGCTGGTCACTTGGCAAGAAAAAAGAAAAGCAAAGAAGAATGCCAAGGCGGATCATTTGCATGAAGCTGGGCTGTAGGCCCACAAGTAACCTCCAAACATCACCATTTCCGAGCATTTAATTGTAGCCTGGGTGCAGCGCAGCGAAACCCGGGATAGTAATCCCGCGTTCAGCGAGGGATCTCCAAACTATAGCCCCCTGTTTATTATCCGCTGGGAGATCTCTCTTTATAACTCGAGATGATGCTAGTGTATCCGGGGTTTTGCCACAGCCAGGACTAAATTTTTCTCTGTTATTGTTCTAATATCGTTAAAAAATCTTGCTTACTATCAATAAATTGCTCAATTTGTTTGGACGTAAGGTTTACATAATATTTTAGTGCTAAAATATAATCATAAGGGCTAATTAGGAGACGGTGTATGTCACTCTCAGTAAAATACTCAGAAGTTGTTGGCGATAGTCCAGTGGGCTGTGTAGAGAGATTCCTTGCCTTGAATGAAGAGCCTGATGTTCAAATAGCAATTTATCAGAAATTGCTCTATAAAAATGGTGAAGGAGATAGGGACGCCTTTGCTGTCTTAGAGGAACTCAAAAAGCATGACTTTCCGAAGGCGATGAAAGATGCAATGGCAATCGAGCAACAGCGATATAATGTCGCCAAAGCCAACGCCATCTATCAAGATTACCTCTATCAAAAAGTTTTGGATAAAGTAGTAACCGCCAGAAAAAGAGATACCAGAGAACCAATACTGCAAGATAATTTATTATTCGATCCACAAGGACGTTTGGTTTACGAGTTAAGATTAGACGAAGCCGAACAAGAAGAAGTTCTGAAAAAGATTGAAGCAGCTCTAGGGAAGCCAGTAGCTGATGTTAGAGATCGCGGACAAGTCAAAGCCGGTCTCAACGAGGTTCTAGGCGGTCGTACACCAACGAAAACAACCTTATGTTCTATTGATTTATCTAGTGCCCCAGAGCAAGCTCCTGCAAAAGGCGCGGATGTTTATAAAGCATTACAAGAACAGTATCGCCTAAAATACGGTCTTCTTAACAAGATTCCTTCCGAGCAAAGAGGCAGTATTGTTGCTTCGTTTGAAGAAGCATATGCTCATATGTCTTTAATGGCTAAAACATATGAAGGGCTTGCTATACGCTACAATACAGATGCTCAGAAAAACGTAGTGATTAGTGCGGACGCTTGGCAACAGATTCAAAATAACGCCGCGCAAAAACTGCAACGCGAAGTGGCTAAAGTTTATAACGATGCTGTAACGAAAGCGACTGATAAAAAGACAAAGGTTGTTGATGTAGAAAAACTGAATAAAAGTTTAGCGAAAGCCAGGACGGGCTTAGCCGCTACTGCAAAAGAAGCACTCATGGAAGGCGTTGTTGGCCATTTAAAAGCAGAAGGGTTGGGCCGAAATGATGTTTTAAGGTACGTGCAAGGACTTTGCAGTAAGATGGACAAACATACTGCAACTAAGCGCACTGCTACAGGATACGATTATTTCCACACCTCAGACTATCTGCAACAGGGTATGCTCATCAGTGGCACCCAGCAAACCGCACATGAAAAACCTGAGTTTCTAAAAGACTCAGAAGATCAAGCTGCTTATAGACGCGTTGCCTATACCTATCGAGATGAACATGGCGAACTGAATCCTACTTCAGCGATGAGTGCGCGTGTTCCCTCTCCAGCCCTAGTTTTCCATAAAATACCAACGGCAGATGATAAGGGAAAGCCTACGCTTAGGTCAATGACGGACAAGGAAATTAAAGACGACCTAGTGCAGAAATATGGTTTCCTTCATGATCAAATGCGTGACATGCGTGGAGGCAAAGATGGTCCTGTCGTTGAACATTTATTTACTTCATTCCATTCAGCCGCATTTGAATTTGTAGGTGATAGAAATAATAAGCAAAGAGCTAGCGCGCTATACATGATGCGGGCCATGCATGAATTTAATGCGCAACATTCACTATCCGCGTTGCAAGCTCAAGTTAAAGCGCTTAAAGAAAGAGTGCCTGTTCCGCACGAAGAAGAGGCTGCTTGGGATAAAGAATACGCAAGACTGGAAAAGGCGATAGCATCTGCAGAACAACATAGATATAACTTTTTATACGTGCAAAATATAGGTACCAATCGTCATACTCGGGATTTAGGTTATCGGGTAGATAGAAGCTTTTTAGATGTCACCGGCTCTGTGGAGATGGATGATATTACTTTGAGCACCGAAATGGCCATGCTGCATACTCTGCAGGAAAATAGTGCCTTTTTAAGTCCAGAAATAAGACAGGACGTTGTCGCCTTAAATAAAAAAATACTTAATAATTATAATCATTATTTAGACAGGGAACCAAGAGAAGAATATTTTGCTGCGTCAGATGAGGGTTTGGGGACAATTGCTGAAATTAGGGAATTTAAAGATAAATTAAAAAGTCAATTACCAACTGAACTTGATGAAAAAACTGAAGATTTACCCACCGTAGCCTCTAATGCTTTGGCACGAATAATTGCTACCAATCAGCATTGGGACTCTCGTTATGGCCAACTTGCGCAAGCTCTGAGTATGTATATTGAACAGGCATCAACTGGCGGCTGTAAAAGTGGTAATGAGCGCAATCAGGATGTCATGTTACGCTATTCATTATTGAAAAGTATTGATGAGCGTGTGCAGCACGGCGGTAGGGCTAAACTAAAGCCACATGAAGAGGCTATTTATGAGCAACTAACCCAATATGCGAATGGTAACTCAGCTGATCCAGATAAATTACGTGCTGCAATCGCTGTCGGCGTAAGTAAATGCAACCTGCATGGTGGTGCTGCGTCCATTTCACGTGATGACCAAGGTGGCGCTGCGAAAGTTAGTAGTTTCTCATATGTACAAAATATAAAAAATCCTCTCGCGAAAGGGATTGCGAGTTTCTTCGTAGGTTTAGCGAGTTTGGCAGCAGGTGCAGTAGGTTTAGCTCTTACATGTACTGCGGTACTAGCCCCATTGGGGATCCCCCTGATGAAAAAAGCGAAGAATTTTGCGGTGGATCAATTAATTGACACCAATAATGCAGCAGATAGAGAGATGAATCTTGATGCTACTGGTGCTAGTAAAACCCAGGCACATAAAGGCCAGGATAAACTAACTCGCAAAGCAGCACTTAAAGTACTAGGTAAAGATCCATTATTCGATGAGAAAAAAGGCGGACAACCAATAAGCTGGTGGGCTGGAGAAAAAGGTTTGTTTGAGAAAGGCAAGGTGGCGAAACTAGAAAAAGAAGAGTTTAAACAACGTCTCAAAGAACAACGAAAACATCAAGGAGCAGTACGAGAGGAGGGCATACGTAGAGACGAGCCACAACATCCTGGAGAAGATTTTGGTGTTGGTAGTCCAGGTGTTTTAAGAGATGGATTAAGGTTTACACACGCTGGCAGTGTAGAAGAACCAAAGAAAAAAACAGTAGTTTCACCTATGGGTAATCTAGACAGCGGAGTTGATGTTGGAGTGCATTCAGATCCCACATCTACAGATCCAAGTGTAGTTCGAAGAGTAATATAGTAACTGTGGTAATTGTTTTCCCTGGGTGAGGGTGAAGTCCGTAACCCAGGGCAATTAAACATTAACTAAGTAAAAAATTTATTTTCATTCAAACTACAAAGCGCTCTAATTTGCTCTTTTATCTCCTCAGATAATGAAGTTAATGACAAGGTACTCAAGGCCGCACTTTGATATAAACGTCTTATCTCGGGATTTTCTATAGTTTCTAAATGCAGGGCAAGGGTTCGCACATCCCCTCTTACCAAGGGACCGGTGAGTGAGTCGGCAATGTGTTCGGTTTGTAATAAATTATTTAAATTTCCTTGCATTAAGTTGACCATCATTGTTCGACTGTGTTGGGGAGGAATTCCTGCTTGCAGAAATAATTCTTCACTACAGGCTGCCAAGGTAATTAAGTAATTTGATGCCATGCAAGCGGCGGCATGGTAGGCGGCTTTGGCTATAGGTTCGATTGCAATGAGCTGAGCGCCTAATTGGGTAAAAGAGCTTGTTAACCACTCACAAACTTCGGCATCACCTTCTAAAACACAATCGAGATTCTTAAATGCCGAAGAATCGAGGTAATTGGTTTTGAACGCTTTAAGCGGATGCAAACTGGCAACGAAGCAGCCTTGTTTTTTTAAGGGCTTGAGCAAATCAGAATTAAGCACGCCGCTGCAGTGAATAACAAATGAGTTTGGTTTTAACACCTGGGATTGCGCCAGTGTGGCTACCACATCGCTCATGGCATCATCATTACAGCAGAGCCAGGTTACTTCAGCAGCAGGTAAAAGCTCTATTTTAGCGATTGCCTGCCCAAGACCAAGTTCCAGGCAGGCCTTTTGCGCGCTTTCTAAACTACGATTACAAATGGCAAATGAGCTGATAAGTTGCGCCTTAGATAAGGCCAATACTATATTTTTACCCAATCGGCCTGCGCCTATGATATTGCATTTCATATTTTTTTCTTGCTAAAAAATCTATTTATGAATTCCCGGGTTCCGCTGCGCTGCACCCAGGCTACAATTTTAGGTATTAAAAATGCATTTTTTGTAAAAATGCATCACCATTAGTTGAAATATTGGTATAATACTCCCAATCTGTCATGTTGAGAATGAATTATGCCTTATTGGGTACAGGGAAATGCACAACAAATTTTCCATGCATTTGGACAGGACTGGGCTATTGCAGAAAAAAAAGATGACACAAAAATAGTTTACAGAGATTTTCCCGCCGTTAATTTTCTAGGTACAGTTCAACAAGCAATAAGACATTTTAAGATTTGGTATACCCAGTCACAAGGCAAATATTATTTACAAGGAAATATGACTGCCGGTAACTCGGCCTTTTTGTTTGGACCTAATCCGCTCAAAAAAGAGGGGGAAGATCCAGACGTTAGCCATACGAATTTAGTGCGTCAGAGTTTTTCCTACGTTAATGATGCAGGAGAGAATTGTGGGCTATTGGTGATGTATCGCAAGGATGATCCGACACAATGGGTCATGGTTCTAGGCAAAAATGGCCATGCAGTTCCCCAAGATAGGTCGATTTTCTGTTTATCCAGTTTTGATTTAAGCCCATTTATTAAAGTGCCTAATTCTGGCGTGGCTGTTTCCGTAGTCCCCTCTGTAGAACCGCTATTACAGCAGCTTGGTTCTACTTTGCCCCGTTCTTTATTGCAACATGCAGTCAATGGGGATAATGCAATTAATTTACGTGTTCAACGTATTGCGTTGTTGATGCGAAAATTACAAGTCAATGAAGAAAGCGTAACGCTGCGCGGGCCTATTCCGTTTGCTGAACTTAATTTACCCGCATTGTTTGCAGATAATCTTGCCCTAGATAGGATTGTTCAATATAAAATACAAGACGAATTTTCTTTGTCGGGCAACACACTCAAAGATTTGTTGGCCGACCCGCCCAGTCCATTACGCCAGGAGCTTGAGGCACTGCAATTCACCGATGATGAGCGCATTAATAAAAGTTTATTAAAAATTATCATCGTATTTTATGAAAAAGGATTGCTGCAACAAAATCGGCAATTACTCACTAATCGAGAGCTGATAAACAAATTCAGCGCTTATATGTGGGATGAAACACAAATTAAGTTAATCCCCTTCTTAATAGAGCAGGAATATTCTGATGAAGAAATTCGTCTTATTTTATCGAATGCTGCTTATTATCAAGCTTTAAACAGGCTCATTGACTTGGAGCCAGCACTTGCTATAGAGGCCAAAGAATGTTTTAAAGATCCTGCAAAACTTGCCGAATTAATGACCATTCATAATTTCCCTGATGAAGACTGTAAGCGGCTGTGTTTGATTTTCTGGGTTAAAGAAAATGAGTTAGGAAAAGAGTTGTCTGTGGATGCGTATCAGCATATCCGTGCTGAAGCAGAAGCCTATCCTTTAATGGCCTCGAGTCTAGTTGCTTTAGATCAAACAAAAACTATTGATATTAAAAAACTAGAGCAACATGTTTTAGACCCTCACCTGCATTTACAGGACTCAATTAAACATCATTTTGCTAAAGAGTTCGAAGGGTATGCTGCGCTTGGTGCGCGTTTATATCAATTAAACACCCAAGAGTTGCTGGCTGCAAATACAGCACTGCTTCTATTAAGGAAAACGGGCGGTATTACGCCTCAAGAATATCAGTTGGTATTAGGGAAAGATAATAAAGGACACGCCTTGCGTTTACTTTTGCCGCAGTTGGCTCATATAGAAGATGAAACTCATAGAAAAACATTGATAAAAGTTCTTTATGCCGGGGTGATCGGAGTACAAACTCAAGGGCATCAAGTGCAGGACATCAAAGATCCACAGCAATTGGTTTTAGCTCAATGTTTACGCGAGCGATTTATTTGTGTTACGTTAATGCAGAATTTCGCATTAATGTCGGATGTAAAGCACAAGGCAGCAATGGTTGAGTTGGCGGCAGAAGAGAGTGAGCGAGCCAACCGTTTCCGACAAGTGATTTTGCAAGTTGAGGCACAATGTAATGTAATTTCTGAGCGTTTGTCCAGTTCCGAATCCTATCAGAAAATGCATGGTGAATGGAAAAAGGCACAAGAGTCATACAGAAAAAAGTTGTACATGCTTGCTTATGATGGGCTTATGAATCCCCATACAAAAGTGCGTACGCGATTACAGGCAGCTGAAAAGGATATTCTTAAGATCGTCGACCCTCAACTTGAGCCGGGAATCTACAAGGATGTAATTGACGTTTTAATTGCTATTGCTAATATATTCATAAGTGTCTTTTCGCTTACTGGAGCGAATAGACTTAAACATCACTGGACTGGAAATTTCTGGTTTTTCAATCAATCAGCCTCCGGAGAAGAAATAAGAGCGGTGGATAGGAGCGTACTAAAGCTTATCGCACCAGAAGAAGCGGAAGAAGCAGAAGTTGAAGAAGAGTACGAAAATGGTATTTGGTCAATAATGCCATTTGTTAAATGAGTTAAATCCAATGTAGCTAATGAACGCTACAGCCTTTAGCCTGGGAACCCATCTCCCTCCTGGGCGGGGCATCTTTGCCTTAATTATGATGGTAATTTGTGTGATCCGGAACTAGAAAACCCTATCAATGTTGCAATGGTTTTCTTTACTGAAATGCCCTGTATGACCTGTTTTTCTGTTTAGTTTCCTTGTTATCTGTTTGAAAATTATTCTTGAACTTATTGAATATTTCTGCCTAATATGAACTATTCTAAAAGGACGACTGTGATTTAATGGACTAAAATATGGGAATTCCAAAAAAGGCACTTTGGCATAGTCAACTCAAATATTCAGAAAAGATTTCGGATAGCTCTCACGAAACATTTCAGGTTAGCTTTGAAGAAGATGGTGTCACCAAGGATGCTTTTTTTAAGAAATTAGAGCCTAAAAATCACTATCCTGAATTATTAGCCAAAATTAGTGTAGCAACTTCATCCTTCAAAAGGGCCTTCCAAGGAAAAAGATCTGCAGAAGAGCGCTTGGTATTTGCCAAGCATGATCTTGAATTAATGCCCGATAGTGAAGAAACGCTAAAAGACAATACTCTTTATATTAAATTAGAGAAGGACTTATTCCACTACACTGTTAAAACTCCCGAAGGCCTAATAAAAAAAGATACCATTGCGGTCAAAGATATAAAAAACTTTAAACCTGAGCTGCCTTTAAGTGAGCAGCTGCAAACGGTAAAGGATAATATCTTAGATATCACCACGCAAAGAGGCCACACTAAAGATCGATTAATTGGTACGCTTTCTATTGGTGTTAAGGATTTTAAACCTTTTCATTTTCTCAGCCAGGGCACTCCCGTTAATAGTACTTTAAGGGAACAAGTTGCCCCCAGTGTAAAAAAACTCATCGAAAAAAACGTCATGGAGCTTTTGGTCGGCCGATGGTTTCTTGATGATGATGATTCGCATCCGCACAACCTGAGTTTGGCCGGTGATATCGATTTTGATATGTTTTTCTATTGGTTCACCATTCACATGAAAGAACCCAGGAAGGTGATAGGCGTTCCTAAAAAGCATGTTAAGCTCACCGTTCGTGATTATGCGGCTTTTCCTAATGTCCAGGAATCCATGCCTTATCATTGGCCATCTTACCAGCATCCAGGACAGGAGACTATTCCGGTAATTTTGCCCCTACAAGAACAAGCTCTTAAGAAGCTACCTAAAGCGTATCCGGAGTATGTTGAATTCGCGCGCTTGGCTCAGAATTCTATTGCTCAAGAGCAAAAACTGGCTGCTGTTTTAAAAGCATTATTAACATTTCAGCCAGAGGTACAACGTGAGCGTTTAACCGAACTTTTTGGTGATTTACCGTTAAATTACACCTCTTTAGATGAAACAGATCCCAGCTTAAGAGCAAAATATGAAGAGTTGTATCCCCAATTTTGTAATGCAGAGAGCGACAAAAAATCATTTGTTGATTTTATGATGGATTTATATCAAGAACATTTCGACAATTTATATCGGGTTGCTGTCTTCTATATGGGATGTTCTGATAATGGTTATGGGGCATCACTGCTACCTACTTATCAATCTCTTTATCAAAAACCTTCTTTTTATCGGAACATAGAGGAATGGGTCAAAAATGAAAATGAAACGACCTATGCAAGTGATGAGGATCCGAAATATAAGCTCGATGAGTTACAAAAACGATATCATCAGGTTTGGCGTGATGCGTTTGCTCCAACAATAAAAGAGTTGATTCACAGTTCATACCGACTAATGAAATCGGTACTTAAAGATGCGACCAAGCCTCCGCACGTACAAATTTCCGAATTCGGTAGCAAAGAAGCTACAGATGAGACGTTAACCAGTGCCTGGGAGTTATTTGGAAATCTCCCCTTACTCGATAAGGAAGCAATTGTAGCAAAGCTTAGTGTTGATAAAGACAGTAAATTGCGCGATGCGGTACCGGCATTAGTTGCTTTTATTAATGAGTTCCGAACAGTAGTTAAAACCTATTATGAAACGAAACGTGAAAATCTCACTGAAGAAGAGAACCTTGAATTTTCAGATAAACTGAGTTCACTGTATAAAACACATAATCTAACAATTTGCCAAGCCTTAGCAAATACAACAACCCATGCCGCTGAATTTAATAATATGGCTGAAAGCCTTAAGTTAATTGCAGAACAGGTCAGCTTCAAGTTGCATCTGACAAAGACAGATAAACTCATGGAAAACGCCGTGCTTGCAGTGAAAAGGGAAGTATTGCCTTTTACTCATGAAGATGTGAAAAACCAATATAATGATTCATTATTTGTTTGGGCAAAATCCATCAAGGCTGCAGATTTGGAACGCAACATTATAGAAATTATTGACAAAAAATATGCTCCTACAATAAGCACACTGTCATTTCGCCAAAGAGCCGAACCAGTTAAAGAGTATTTAAAAGCCAGCGCTAATGAACGAGGGGACAATCGTTTGGCTTATATTTTAAGCTCAGGATTAAGACAAGATGGGGAGTTGAATAAATTGCTTATCGAGCATCTTACTCCTCTTATTGTGCCCTCCATACCAAGTATTGATCTTGCCATAAGCGATAAAAGTTTTGAAAAAGGGATCGCAGATTTTACTCGTGATGTGGTGTACTTTTCTAAAAAGGACAAGCGATTTACTCATCCTTATAGCGATAGAGTTATTTCTGAGATATATAAAACCATGTATGATTGGGTAGATACCTTGACGGAACGATCATTTAAAAGCCTGGTCGAATCTTCGTTAAAAAAATATGAAGCAGAAAGATCAACATTAGGAAGTCTTTGGGTTGCATCTAGGAGAGCGGAAGTTGAAGGTTATTTAAACGGAAATTGTAACTCGAAAGTGCTCGCCCTGATCTTTATGAATGGATTAGACTCTTCAACACTAAGTGAGTGTTTGTTTACCAAAATAATACAAGCGATTAAAAAAGAAACAACTCAGCATGAAGCGATGCTCGAAAATGAAGGGTATAAATTCATCTCCGAATTTCCTTTGGTAAACCCCAAAGAACCCAAAGAACATCTCAAAGCCCTCAGAGAGCACTATATTATTAATCTGAAATATCATCATGAGTCAATTGCTGCGTCAAATCGTCAACTGCTACTCACGGAAGGTTGTACTTATTAAAACACGGTTAGACATATCTTTTTACATCGTTTCATACAGGAGATAGTTTTTTCGAGCGCGCTTATACTTTCAATGCATACAACTATGTTTGTGAGCATTGAAAGTATAGGTTATGATCCTTTTTTTTAAACGTTACAAGAGCTTATATGTCTTTTGATTTAATAAAAACATTGCCTCAATATCTAATCCCTAAACATGGACTTACGACTTTAGCTGGGTGTTTGGCTGATGTGAAACATGACAAGGTAAAAAATTACATCATTCAACGATTTATCCGTAAATATCAGGTCAATATGGGGGAGGCGTTGATTGAAGATCCAACGGCATATTCGTGTTTTAATGATTTTTTTATTCGTTATTTAAAACCAGAATGCAGACCATTAGCCAATACAGACATTATTTCACCGGTAGATGGGTGTGTGAGTGAAATAGGTGCCATTGAGCAAGGTCAATTAATTCAGGCAAAAGGACATCATTATTCAGTAGAAGAGCTGTTAATGTGTCGCAAAGATCAGGCCGCCCAATTTATTAATGGACGTTTTGCTACTTTGTATTTATCACCTAAAGATTATCATCGTGTGCATATGCCCATTGATGCTGAACTCATATCCATGACCTATATGCCTGGTGCTTTATTTTCAGTTCAACCATCAACTGTTCGTGTTGTACCTCGGTTGTTTGCACGCAATGAACGTTTGGCTGTCTTTTTTTCCACTAAGGCAGGTCCCATGGTGATGGTGATGGTTGGCGCAACAATCGTTGGGGCAATAGGAACCAGTTGGCATGGAGACATCAAACGCGGCAAAACCCGTGTTGATTTTGAATACAATCAAGACGAGCAGAAGCACATGGCCAAAGGTGATGAAATGGGGTACTTTAAATTGGGCTCAACGGTCATTTTGCTGTTTGCCAATGGGGAACAAATGAATTGGAATAAAGATTTAAAAGCGGGAAGCACGATACGCTTTGGTCAGGCGCTAGGAGAAACTAAATAGTATAAGTATGTAGCCTGGGTGCAGCGCAGCGAAACCCGGGATTAAGAAGTTTATTCACGTTGAGAAAACCCTGGGTTCCGCTACGCTGCACCCAGGCTACATGATATCTGGATCTCTCTTAATTTAGCGCAAATGCTGTACCTAAGTTTTTATGTCGTGCATTTTCATAAACTACAGCAGCAACGCTTACGTCCTGGATAGACAGCCCCACTGATTTGAATACAGTGTTTTGCTTTTTGTAATCTTTATTTTTATGCAGTAACCAAGGCCCCATCTCAATCATATCTTCTTGCTTTAACTGGTTTTGTTGGACCGCATGGATAATTTCACCTGCTTCGGTCATGACCGCGCTTAATTGATCGACGATCACAACACTGTGGTTCAGTACCTTATCGCTAATTTCTCGCATCTTGGGCGTGTGAGAGCCTATGGCATTAATATGTGCATGTGCTTGTATGTCTTGCAAATGGATTAAGGGTTCAGTGCTGGCCGTGGCTGTGCAGATGATGTCCGCATCTTTAATCGCGGAGGGGATATGCTCATAAACATTCACCATGTATTGGTTTGCGAGTTTTGCCGCGAATTGTTCTGCATTGTTTCTATTTCTCGACCATATGGACACCTGTTTGATATCACGCACCGTGGCTACTGCCTGTAATTGTGTTTCTGCTTGCACACCTGAACCAATGATGGCTACGTGATGTGCATCTTCTGTTGCAAAATATTGAGTTGCCAATCCGGAAACGGCCCCAGTTCTTAATGCAGTAAGGTAGGCTGCATCCATTAGGGCTTGGGGTTCGCCAGTACTGGCATCAAGCAACATAATAAAACCAGTAATTGAGGGTTTATTACGGGCGCTATTTTTAGGAAAAATAGACACTACTTTCAAACCTAAAGCCTTATCTTGAGCCAAATATGCAGGCATAGTTAAAGTAAGTGCCTCTTCTTCATCAATAGCAATCGCCGTTCTTAAGGGCAATTTAGCCTGTTGTTTGGCTAATTGCATAAAGGCATCTTCCATTGCCTTAATTGCTTGGCTCATAGTGATACTTTGTTTTACTTCATCTAGGGATAATAATCGAAGACTCATGATGATGTTTAACCTCCAAATTCTTTAGTTAACGCAGACAATAAAGTGGGGTATGTAAAATTAAATTGATATTCTGATAAGCGTTGAGGTGCCACGGTTTGCCCCGATAATAATAACTCCTCTCCCATTTGTCCGAATAAAAGTTTTACAACCCAGGCAGGCATGTGCAGAAATGCCGGTTTATTAAGTACCTGCGCGAATGTTTTGGTAAATGTTTTTTGTGATACACGCTCTGGTGCGACTAAATTCACCGGCCCTGTAATCTCCGGATGCGCGATTAAAAACATGATTGCTTTAACCAGATCCGTACTATCAATCCATGCTAAAGGCTGTTCTCCAGAACCAACGACAGCGCCCAGGCCATATTTTGCAGGCAATTCCAGTTTTTTCAACATCCCATCGCCACGTTTTAAAACCACACCAAAACGCATTAAGGTCACCGGCATTCCTTTTTCAAAAGCAATTTTTGCAGTTTGTTCCCACTGAGTGACAAGATGTGTCGAAAAGCTGTCTGCCGGTGAAGTAATCGAGGGTGTGGTTTCCGTAAAAATAAGATTATCTTCTGCTAGTGTGTGCTGTAATCCATAAATGCCTATAGCACTTGCATTATACAAATGCGGTTTTTTCGTTTTGGCTTTGACTCCCCACAGTACTAATTGGCTGGTTGTTTCAATACGGCTTGCAAGCAACCTTTCTTTGGTACTAGCACTCCAGCGGTGTGCAGCAATATTTTCGCCTGCTAAATTAATAATTGCTTCAAAGTCATCCGGATTTAATGCCGTCAGCGCATCCCAGGAAATCGCATGTACTGTATTTGCAAAGGTATGCTTAATTTTTTGTTCATCTCGTCCAAGTACATAAATATGATGCCCAGCTTGAAGTAATTCAGGCACTAAAGCTTGTCCAACTAAGCCTGTTCCACCGCTAATAATAATGTTCATAAGCGCGCCTCCTTTTCGCAGCGGTCTATAATAACTGAAGCAAAAATTAACTTATATCACACATCATAGTGGAAATTTTAGTAATTAGTAGAATTCTCGTTATCCCGAGCATAGTAAGCGTAGACTGGGTCAGGTTAAGCATTAGTAAATTGTAGCCTGGGTGAGGCGAAGCGGAACCCGGGAGCTCGGTGCATGATTTTTTATCTGAAACTCGGGTACGACTTCGTCTTCACCCAGGCTACTTTTGAGTACTAGCAAGCGTAGCAATTGCCTTAAGTTTTTAATTCAAGACAGTTTTTAGAACTTATTCATTCACTAGAATTAATTTTTGTGAACATGAGACGATGAGACGGGAAAAAGAATAATTTAAAAATTAATGGTACCGAGAAGAGGACTCGAACCTCCACGGAGTTGCCCCCACTAGCACCTGAAGCTAGCGTGTCTACCAATTCCACCACCTCGGCATTGTGGCGCTAAGTTACTCATATTTTGCTGCTCTGTCAATGTCTTTTTCAGATTAATATTGAGTACATTGTTCCACTTTAATTGGAATAGGGAATTCCCGCTTTTAAGATACGCTCTCTTACTCCCTGCCAGGCTTCTGTTGTGGGGGGAAGTTCGATGGCAATGATTTGCGCCGCAGATGCATCGGCCTTTCTTAATTGATAATATAAGTCAAAGGCTACTTGTTCTGGATGCTCTTGCAATCGATGAAAATGATTTTCAAGGACGCCTAAGGGGTTTTTGCTTGCGATAACATAAATTTCATCTGGTTTTTTTTGGCAAAAATGTGCGAGCGCTTCATAGTCAGCAAAATAATAGAGCGTTTTTTGGGGTTGATAATGACTTTCTAATTTTCCCGGGACGCGCAATGTATTTTCATGATGCAAAGATGGGGTCGCAATGACTTGTGCTATGGTTTTTTCATCAATAAGCCCATGACGTAAAATTTGATAGTTCTCCGCATGCGTTGCATCAATGATGGTGGATTCAATGCCCACAGCACATCGGCCTCCGTCCAAGATCGTTAATTCTTGATTAGGAAATGATTCGCTGACATGCTGTGCGGTTGTGGGGCTGACTTTCCCAAAAGGGTTTGCTGAAGGAGCAACCAGTGGGATGCCTAATTGGGTCAATAGTTCCTGAGCTAGGGGATGGGCTGGGCATCTGATGGCAACCGTAGTCTGGCCTCCCGTAATTACTGGATTGATTTGCTCTTGTTTGCAATCTAAGACAAGGGTTAAAGGACCTGGCCAGAATTTTTTAATGAGTTGCTGTGCATAGGCTGGTATGTTTTTGACCCATTGGTTGAGATCCCAAGCGTGGGCGACGTGCACTATTAGCGGATGGTTTAATGGTCTGTTCTTCATTGCAAAAACGGTGCGAATGGCCTGTTCATTATTAATAGGTGCTGCTAATCCATAGACCGTTTCTGTAGGTATGGCAACAGGTTTCCCTGCTTGTAAATCGCGGATGGCCCGATCGATTTGGGTTGTAATTAAAGGCATATACAGACCGTAGATTAAAAAGCCTACTATTTTTACACAAATTGAAAGAGAAAGCAGCTGTTTTGCCTTTTCAATTTTCCCCACATAAAATAGCGTGAGTGCGATATAAAAGTATTTTAATGTCTATGTCGAACTCATATTACAATAAAAAGAATATAAGTTATTAGGGATTTTTCGTGTTACTTGAGTTATTAGAAAAAACGGTGGATAGATTTTTCGCGCTTGTTCCTAGAGAGAAACCCTCCTTGGAGAGCGCTCAATCTGTACGTTTGATTGCCCACAGAGGGGCGCATAATCATGCGCAAGGTATTATTGAAAATACGCTTGCTGCATTTACTTTAGCAAAAGAGTTGGGATGTTGGGGAATTGAATTTGATGTGCACGCAACCGCAGATAAAGTGCTGGTAGTGAATCATGATCCCACATTAAAGCGTCTCTGGGGGCATGAGCAGGCAATTGCTAACCTGCATTTTAATGAATTACGAATACTGGCACCTCAGGTGCCTACGCTGAATGAAGTTGTTGCTGCCTATGGAGACAGCATGCATTTGTTTATCGAACTAAAAGCACCTTTTGAGGACGAAGATGCTTTGGTGCAAGCATTGAAGGGGTTAACTGCTGGTGAAGATTATCACGTACTCACTTTAGATTCCGAGGTTTTTGATTCCCTATCTCAATTCCCAAAGCAGGCACTGTTATTGGTTGCATCACATAATAATGTACATCGATATTGTAATCTCAGTTTAAGAGAAAATTATGGGGGCGTGTTGGGACATTATTTTTTGATAAACAATAAGACAATTAGTCGGCTCAAAGATGCCGAAAAAATTATTGGTGTGGGCATGGTCGATTCCAAGTTCAGCATGTACCGAGAATTAAACCGAGGAATAAATTGGCTTTTTACTAATCGTGCGCATGAAATGAACTTTTATTTGCGTCATTTTAAAAATCCGGCGTGTACATAATATGTTGACCGCTTGATATCGATATGCTCTGATAGAAATTAAGACAGATAGCTATTTTGATTGGTCCTGATTGAAAAATTATGGGTATTTATTTTTTTATTGTAAAAAGGATGTAGGTATGCGTTGGGCGGATAGATTTTGGACGGCAACTAATTGGGCATTTGATACGACAGTGCATGCAGTAGCAGATACCATGGATGTGTGTGGGACATTGGCGTGTACTCTTGGTGGGGCTGCATTTGCGGTGTCTAACATGCTGAATTTGGAGGCCGTTAGCGCATCCTATTACGGTGCAGTAAATGCTACAGGTAATTTTACTCTGGGGATTGATGTCACCAACGTAGAATCTAGTTTTAATCAAGTATTCCCTTTGACTTACAGTAATAGTGTTAATAATGGCACTACATATAACCTGACAGATTATATTGCTGCAGGTATGACGCAAACTGGCGGTATCATTTGTATGGCATCAGGTATGGTCTTAAAAACGGTAAGCGCGAATATTAATCAGTGGCAGGAGGGTCGGGAAGAACAGCGTGATTATGCCCACAATCATAAGCTGCAAATTGCCAAGCCCTATTGGAAAGAATATGCTTATGTGAGTGCGAAAGCTTTTACAGGTGCACTCTCTATGTCCATGCTCAGTACGACATTTGCAACGACGGCCCTTCACTTATACAGAACGATTCCTACTATTACCTATCCTCCTAATGGAGAGCATCATGTGTATGGAGCACATTATAACGGTCCAACTATATCTGTGCCTTTTAATATCGACATCGATTTAGGTGAAGATAATTTTACCATCCCACTGTATTTTACTGATTTAAATGTGTTACTCAAGAAGGCAGTATCGGTAGCTGCAAAGGCCACTTATGGCGGAGGTTTTTTCTTTAAACCGAATCAAAAAACACCAAGCCCTCCTCTGGAGGTTACAGAGAGCGTTTCTGCAGCAGTGGGAGGAAGTGCTTATCTGGCTCGTAATTTTTTTGCCAGAAAAGTCAATCAGATCCACATCGAAAGAATCCAAAAAGCAGAACCAACGGTTTATAATCAATTAGTTAATTAGAGCATTTAGCCTGGGTTATGCCGCGCACCACCCAGGCTACAAATAGATGCGCTGCATTAGCGTTCTAATATTGCCGCCACACCCATTCCGCCAGCCGTACAAACACTGATAAGGATGCGCCCTTGGCCTTGATTGGCAAGTATTTTGGCGGCAGCACCAACCAGACGCCCACCTGTTGCCGCAAAAGGATGTCCAAGAGCAAGACTGCCGCCTTTGATATTCATTTTTTGTGTGTCTATGCTTCCTAGAGGTTTTTTGAGGTGTAACACTTTTTGGCAATATTCAGCAGATTCCCAGGCTTTCAAAGTACATAATACTTGGCCAGCAAAGGCCTCATGAATTTCATAATAATCAAAATCCTGCAAACTCAGTTTATTCCTTGCTAATAAACGCGCGACGGCAATCGTTGGTGCCATCAATAATCCTGCACCATGCACGTAATCTACTGCTGCCACTTCGCAGTCCACAAAATATGCGAGAGGCTCCAGTTGATGACTTTGAGCCCATGCAGGAGTGCTTAATAATACGACCGATGCGCCATCGGTGAGTGGGGTTGAGTTTCCTGCAGTTAAACTGCCCTTTTCCGATTTATCAAAAGCCGGTTTTAAGGACGCTAATTTTTCTAAAGAAGTCTCTTTGCGGGTAATGGTATCTCGCTTTAAGGAAGCAAAAGAGGCAATTAAATCATCATAAAATCCTTCATCATAAGCTTGGGCGGCGTTTTGATGTGAGCGAAACGCCAATTCATCTTGAGCCTGGCGGCTAATTTGCCATTCTTTAACCATTAATTCGCAATGATCACCCATAGACAGACCAGTACGTGGCTCGCGCACTTCCGGCAATAGAGGCTTTAGCATTCCCAAGCGAAACTCTGTAAAGACTTTAAACTTTTCCTTCAGTCCTTTTGCTTGTTGAAATTTGATTAAAAAATGAGTCAGTCGTCTTTGTCCAATTAATGGAACATCGGAGTTAGTATCTGTTCCCCCAGCTATTCCCACAGCGATTTGCCCACTGGCAATTTTTAATGCAATGAGGTTTGCCGCTTCTAAACCCGTGCCACAAGCACGTTGTATCGTTAATCCAGGTGTTTCTGGAGATAAACTACTCCCCAAAACCGTTTCGCGCGACAGATTCCAGTCAAAAGGATGATTCATAATTGCGCCTGCAATAAAATCACCTAATAGCTCACCTTGAATTTGCGTTTTATTAATGAGATCAGCTAATGCTGCGCCTAACATATCCTGATTAGACTGGCCTAAATAGTAAGTTTGTGATTTGACAAACGGAGTGCGTGAACTACTAAGAATAGCCACTTTATTTTTGAGGCTCATAATAAATCCTTTTTTTGCTGCTTATGATTTCTAAGAATAGACTAAAATGATTCTGCAGCAAGTCATAGCCGCGCTCATATTTTAGAGTTCATCCGACAGATTACTCGAGCTTATCCTAATATGTTGATTTTTATTAATGTAGTTGGATACATCCATACTCCAGACCGAATGGTGCGCATCAGTTGCTAAGGCATTAAATCCAAAATCTTGATATAGCGTAGACACCATATTGTTTTTTTCAGTTGGGTAATAGTAGCCAATAATTTGTTTTATTCCTAAAGTATGGCACTTGGCCACCAGGGCATCGAACATGGCATATTCCATAGTTCTTTTAAGAACTCTGCAACTCATAAGCCATAGCTCAATATGACACTCTTTGTTTTTTAACTCGCCAATTATTATAGATATCAAACCATTATCACCAAATTTATCCTCTAGCTTGCCATATAGAGTTATGTAATTTGCATCCTGTGTAATGCTTGTAACGTCTGCCAAAGTATATCTTTTGGTAGTCAGATTAAATTGATTCGTTTTGTTAATGAGCTGGGTAATCCGCGCAAGATAAACTGGGGTAAATGCCTTGATCTCTGCATTCATTTCCAGGGAATGCAGGTATTCGCCATAATCAGTAAAGTGGGACTCTTGTGTGCGTCGTTCTTTATTTTTTTGATAAAATGCGCCGCGCTGTAGATCATCACTTGCAAGCGATACGGTTTCAAAATAATGATTTTTATCAATATGATCTATAAAATCAACGATGTCACTGCCAATTTCGGGCACGCTGACCATCGACAGATTAGAGCGGACAATGTGTCGCTCTGCTGGATTATCATCAATAAAAACAAAACTGTCTAAACCAAGACTCAAGGTGTCACTAATTTTGGCAATATTATGGTGTTTTGGCTCCCAATTTGCTGTAAAAGCTGCAAAATCCTGATCGATTAACACAGTATCCGGATGCATAAAGCCCTCTTTGGCATGATTCATGTCATTCTTTGAGCATACAGCAAGTACAACACCTCTATCCTTGAGCGTTTTTGCATACTGCTGAAACTCAGTATGTGCTTCGGCAATGGCGGTTTCTTTGCCTATTGCGATTCCATTTAAACCATCATCTCCTATCACCCCACCCCAACAGGTATTATCCAGATCCAACACCATGCATTTTTTTAATGCCCCAAACAGTGCCCCAATGATAGCGGATATGCTTTTGGCTAAGAACGGTATTGCGGTATAACTTAATGCATATTTGTAGGCATACCACATGCTTTTATCAAACCAAGTAGATAATCCTATGGATGCTGCCAAATAATGAATGTCGTTAATATAAAGGTTGGCTCTTGCTTGGGCCTCTTCAGCAAAAAAAGAATTTAGTCTATGAATGTAATGCACTGAGCCGCGAACATCATAAAAATCCAAATTACCTAATATCCGATTTTGCGGCAGTTCAAAATTATTTTGAATAATCGCACAATGATATTTGCTCGTCAGAGAAGACCATATACTAGAAAACTTCTGGAACTCATTATGAAGAATGATATCAATTTCTTCAGACGTGTGATGCATTGTTGGGTAATGGCTAATATTTTTATTCGTCGTGTGAATATAAATAATATCGGGATTAAATTGTTGCAAGGGCTCATTATCAAAAACAGCTTCTTCAAAATATTGATTATATTTCGACTCATAAAAGTTAGGTTTAATACCAATATCCAAAAGGAATAGTTCTAAAATATTTTTGATTTCTGCCGTTGTAGAACCACCCAAAATGGCTATATTCTTCGTAAGAAAATGTTCCTTCAACAGCAGTTCTTTCTTTATCGCGTGTTTCTTTCTTAAAATTAAATGTGCATCTAATGGATAATTTAACATCAATAACTCCCTTGCATCAGAACAACTACAACGCATCAAAAGTGGTTTGCAATACAAAATCATTCATCCACTTATCATAGACAACGATGTTAATCCCTCTGGAGTTGGGCGATTGTTCCTGATTGTTTATCTTGATAGAGGAGAAGTTTCCTGAGAAAAATCCGCTGCTTTCAATAAATACACGGTCAATTCCTTTCAGCGCTTTTTTCCAACTCAATTTGTCGGGACTTATCTGCTCATGGATGACCTTCCCACCATCCAATACCGCGATGTATGAATTGCCAAAATGACTCGCCATAAATACATCTGGTTTTAGTCCAAAACTTTGCCATGTATCGATTATATTCCGATCGACATCAATGTAGGGGCGTGTGGCGGAGTCTTTGACTGATAAGAGGACTATGTAATAGGGATTACCTTTTAGGATATTCAATAGAGAGATAAGATCTTTGGTTTTACGCATCCTATATTTTTGCTCTTGCTGTTTCAAATAGGAAACACTTTGCTCCCAATGGGCATATTTGGGGTCTTTACGTTTATCCGCAAAGGTATAGTATTTAGAAAGATAATCAGCAAGCAGAGCGGTCATCTGTTGTGCTTGCGGCACATTTAAATGATGTTGTCCTATCATTTGTGTGTTGAAGTCCATGAAAGGAATATTATATTTGCTGGCAATATCCATTATATAATTTACGTTTTTCTTCGCATTTAAATTAGTGGATGGGGCTTTATAAAGTACCAATTTTACATTATTTTTTTTGGCGTAGTTGATAATCCGTAGCAAATCCTTTTCGGAATCTGGGTCTAATTTCTCCCTGTCTGTCTGTAAGAGGTCATAATCTTTGGGCTCTTTTCCCTCTTCCCACCAGTCATCAGTCGCCTCACCATAGCCTTTATTGAAACTATAACCTCTATAAAACATATTATCTATTTTGGATTTAGATAAAAAACTCCAAGTGGAATGATATTTATTGATGGTAAATAGATAATCAAACCAATGACGCGGATTTGCCGCGTGGATGGCCGATAATTTATTGAATGAGAACTGCATATCGTTGAGATTGACATAGATCATTTCATCCGATATTTGTTTACGCGGATGGAACTCTCCTATTTCAAGAAGAATAAGAGCATTTGGGTGACGTTTAACCGCATCTTTCATATAGTAATAGCTTAATAAATACGGCTGTTGCTCCACACAAAAATCATAGGACGTCCAGCCATGATCTCGCCATAAAACTGCAGGGATAATCGCCGTATAACACTGACTTGAGCCAATTGAAATGATATCAAGGGTGTTTTTAGGCTCTTTATAAAAACCAGAAACGGTGTACAAGGACATATTGATTGGACGATAAACCCTTTTGTCTATAAATAGCTCACTGACAAAATAGAACAAAACCGCAGAGATACCAATAAAAATGAGCGACTTTTTTACGCTGATGGTCATTAGAATGCTCCGTATATGAACTTTTTAACGTCATAACCGGGGCCATACATGCCGAAAATCACCACACTAAATAGGGCCGTAAAATAGATAAACCACCTTGAAACAATATCCAGCTCGGCTATCTTTTCTCGCAGCGAGACTTTAAGCCTCATCGTATCTGCAGTAAACAGCACAATTGTTGCGCAAATAACAAGCGTCCAATCTTGTTTATTCATAAATTCAAGCAATTCTCCATCAAAGAAAATCCAAAAATTGTTGTCAAATGTTATGCTCTTGAACACATTCCCCGCATCAGCAAGAGTTTTGGTGCGGAAGAATACGAACCCGATACAGACAAAAATAAAGGTGCGCACAATTTGCATTGCTTTGAAAGAGAAGGCTTCGGTATTGATTTTTAGCTTTTCCACCGCTTTTTTTCGCCAAGGCATAGCCACATCGCCAAAAGTGATATAAAACCAATGCAAAAGCCCAGTGCCTATAATAAAGTTCCAGCTTGCCCCGTGCCAAAACCCAACCACAAACCATAATATGAATAAGGCAATGTAGGTGGAAATTTTATTCCCTGCCTTTTTGCCAAACCGTTCCTTGTTCCAAGAGGTCAACTTTTGGAGCCAATTCGATTTCATCACGGAATACAGGATATATTCTTTTAACCAAATACCGAGGGTAATATGCCACCTTTGCCAATATTCTTGAATTGAGCGACTGAAAAATGGGGCGCGAAAATTCTCGGTCATCTTGATACCAAACATTTCACCGGCACCAATCACAATATCCATACAGCCACTAAAATCTGCATAGAGTTGTATCGCAAAGGCTACAATGGCCAACACCATAATCCAGCCAACATTATACTGGGGGTCTGCAAACACTGGATCCACGAATAATGCGAGCCGGTCTGCGATAACGAGTTTCTTGAAAAGTCCCCATAAAATCCTTTGTATGCCGAAACAGTATCTTTGCCAGTCAAATTGATGATGCGCAAATAACTGTGATTGCAAGTCCTGGTGTTTATGAATGGGCCCTTGTAAAACGGTTGGGAAAAATGTAGCGAAGAGAAAAAATCTGCCATAGTTCCTTTCTGCTGGATACATCTCTCTTTTGATATCAATTAAATAACCTAAAGTTTGTAAGGTGTAGAACGAGATCCCGACGGGCATCAATATGTTATACCAAAGGTGATGGGTGTTAAGAAATGGATTGATGAGTTCCTGTATAAAAAAATTGAAATACTTAAAGTAGATTAGAAACCCCAGGTTGAGGGCCAATGTGCTATAAAACGCAAGAGACTTATGTTTTGTTCCTTCTATGGCCATTGCGCCAAAATATACGGACAAGGAAGTAAATAAGATAAACCAATTCAGTTTGTTTTGTCCTGAGCCAATATAAAAGACAATGTTGGCGAGTAGCAAGATTTTCCATTGCTGACGGGGGCGAACAAGGTAATACAAAATACTCGCAATACCCAGGAAACAAAAAAATCGAAATGTTGTAATACCCATTTACTTTCCCTGTTTTTCTATTATATCTACCATTTCTCCGACATTATGTAGAACCACTACCTCGCCCATTTTGAATTTGAAACCAAATTCGGCTTCTACGGCAACGATAAGGGTTATGTGATTCAGGCTATCCCATTCCTCTATATCGTTAGCGGTGGTTGCATCGCTTACAGATAGATTTTCATTGTCAAAAACATCACGAAAGGTTTTGTTCAAACGGTTATATATTGCAGCGCGTTCTAATGACATCTTATACTCCTTGTCTGCTACTAGGCTTTTGCCATTTTATGAATGGGTGTTTTTTAAGAAATAATTGTCAAGGCATGACTCAGTGTTAACTGCTGGCCATTGTAACAGTTTTGACGGTATTTGCATCTGTCTCTATCAGCTTGGATATTAAATTCGCATCGGAGTTTGGGGGTGATGTGATTGAAAATACGCGAATAAACTCACTATGGCACTTTAGCTTGTTGGTAATTAAATGATATGGTAGTGGCGGTGTTGCTAATTCGTGACACTATACTTTATTCAGCACTTATAACAAGGAGGTTCTCATGTATACCTTGTACTCATTTGGAACACCTAATGGTATTAAACCGACAATTATGCTCCATGAATTGTCGCAGCATTATACGATTAAGCTCATTGATATTTCCAAAGGCGAACAGTTTAATCCGGATTTTTTAAAAATTTCACCAAACAATAAAATTCCAGTTTTATATGATTCGCAAAAAGATTTTTATTTGTTTGAAAGTGTCGCAATCTTGCAATATCTTGCAGAAAAGCATCATAAATTTTTACCCGAATCATTGCAGGATAGGTACACGATTCTCCAATGGTGTTTTTTTCAAGCAGCGCATATAGGCCCTATGTTTGGTCAATTAGGATATTTTCATCGTGCAACTGAAAAAGTTCCCGCAGCGCTCAAACGTTATGCGGATGAATGTGATCGTTTGTTAGGCGTTATGGAAAAACAATTGACCCAGTTTTCTTATATTGGGGGCAACGAGTACACCATTGCTGATATGGCAATTTGGCCCTGGGTTTACTGCTTTCAAGTTTTTTATAAACAGACTATTGATGAGCAGCGTTTTGCGCATTTACTTGAATGGTATCAACGCATCGGTGAGCGTGCAGCCGTCAAAGCAGCTTTAGAGGCATACAATTTGACTTTGGCAGGTAGAAAAGAATAGGTTAGGGGACTCATACAAGAATGACTAGCTCAGGTGAGCTATGATGATGCTTTGGATCCCGCGAACAAGTCGCGGGACGTAGGCTCTCGTTGCATCGGGCTAGCTGTATTGCGGTGTTGCTGTGCGTTCTGCACCTGGCTTAGCGCCTGGTTCTTTCTGTGCATGCAATCCAATCCTATCCAATATCATGCTAACAGGATTCATTATTGGCTCCTGTGTTTGCGGTGTATCTACGCGGCCGTCTTGTAGCTTTGCTTGGCTCGGAGCTTGATCTGCAGAAGCTTGGCTGCTCATTGATTTGAGTGTGTCTATATGCCGCTCTTGTATCTTAAGAAGCTCTTGATAGCGGTCATTCGAACGCTCTAATTCTTTTTGTACTATTGCCAGTCTACGTTCTGCTTCACAGATGCGATCAGCGATTAAAAGAAAGCTCACTTCTTTATTCTTTATGAAAATATCTAGTTTTTCTTGAAACGCCTTGCGTTGTTCTTCATTGCCAATGGCATCGACCGATAGCTTGGTTATTGCCGTATGTAGGGAATCTATCATCGCTTTAGCGCGATCCAGATCCTGTCCCAGTTCATGCCGCACCTGTTTTACCTCACGAACTTTTTGCACTAACTCTTCTTGAGCGGTTCTATACCCTTCCGTAATACGATCTAACTTCTCTTGATTTTGCTGCATTAAATCGCTTTGTCGTTCCACTCCTTCTTTAAGTGCACCGGAAACTTCTACCAATCCATCTTTGGTTTCAGTTAACGTGTCATTAATTCTAGCCGTGGCCATGACTTGTTTGTCAATCGCATCAATTTTCTTACTTAACTCTTCAATGTATGCTTTGAATTTTGCATTTTCTTCAGTAAATTTTTTAATTTCAATGGCTAATTGTTGACGGATAATATCCAGCGCATTAATGGTTAGCTCAAGCAGGTCAGCTAGGCCTAAAATGCCTTTTTGCAAGCTTTCGACCGCACTGGTACTGCATTTGTGATGATCATCAAGAATGATGCCTCCTGCTGCATAAGTAAGCGCAGTAACCCCACAAATTGCTAAAAGGAAACCAATATGCGCAACAATGCCCAGGATTAAGGTAGGAACCGTTAATGCGACTCCCCCAATAATTTTTTGCCACAGTGGTAATTCACCCCAGTATTCTGCAGCTCGCGAGAACATACTTGGATTTTTTTCCAGACTTTTGACGGTCTCCTGCAGACTTTTTCTGATTTGCTCAAATATTTCTTTAGTGATGGTAATTTTTACGAGCTTATCTTGTTCTGTCTCGTTAACAACCTTTAATTTACTGCGTATTATTTGTTCCGGCGTGTCTTCGACTGTTGCTGGTGTTACTTCTTGTTCTGTATCGAGATCGATAGGTAGTGCGGCTTCTTCGTCTACGGTGTGTATTTCTGCTGACTCGCCTAGTCTAACTTCCTGTTCCGTATCGAGATCAATTAATAGTCGAACTGCATCTTCGTTGGTAGCCATATAAATTCCCTTTTGTTGAATAATCTTCCTGTCCCTACTATTTTTAACCAGAATAACTTAAGAAAACAAGAAAAATTTGTTTTCAAGAGGTAACGATAATTTGCGAGGGTGTAAATTATAGCTTGAATAAGCAAAAACAATTCATTTGTTTTTAGATAAGTTGGGCTTTAAAGCCCAACTTAAATAAGTCGATTTACATTGCTAAACGAGTAGATTCGGTGCTGTCATTAGAATGAGCACACTCAGCAATTTTAGCAACAGCAGTTGCACCGGTACGGCCAAGCAGATAGAACGCAGCCACAAAGGGAGACAAAGCGGTTGCGATAGCAGCAGCCATTGTAGTTAAAGCAGCAAATGTGGTAACAAGAGCTGCTTTGGCAGCAACATCAAGTGCATCTTTTGCAGATTGTCTTGAGTCTTCTTTGCCTGCGCGTAAGCTATTTAATCCATAACCTGCAGCAGCAAGCAAGCTGCCAACAGTAGTCAAGGCAGCGACTACAGCCGTCAGTGCGGCAGCGCCGGTAACAAGAGTCAACGCGACAGGTGCACTAAGTGGCGAGGTTGCAACAATTGCGACTTCTCTTTTAGTATCCAGTCCCAGTTCTTCTAATAATTGATTTTTTCCGCCAAATGGAGTGAAAAATCCAGGTACATTTTGTTTTACAAATGTATATCCTTGCTCCATCGCACCTTTAAGTTTTGCTCTTGATTGCGCTTTATTTTCAGGGGTTCCCATGCATAAGTCAAATATGCTGTCTCCATCAGACGGTGGATTGCTTGGCACGCTAGATGCTTTTGCGTAAGTAGTGTGGCGAGGCGAGTATGTGTCGTCAAGCCCTTTTTTGTGCTCAAGGTGCCTTTCTGACTCTCGATTGTAATCTGCAGCGCTGCTTTTTGGTTCTTGATGTAACTTTGTGTACGACATACTAAACCCCTCAAGTTTGATTAAAATCGGGTCATGCTATTTAAAAAAAGGATCCAAGTCAAGTTGAGTTTATTTTGTTTTTTGATTATTTTACTCACACTTGACACAAAAGATGATTTTTTATGACCTATAGTATTGGCCAACGCTGGATAAGTAACACTGAAACCCAACTCGGTTTGGGGATTATTATTGATTTGAATGGTAGGCAGGTTAGTTTAAGCTTCCCTGCGGCGGATGAGGAGCGCATTTACTCTATAGATAGTGCGCCACTGAGTCGCATTATCTACAAAGAAGGTGAAGAGGTAACTACCTCGAACCAACAGAAAATGCAGGTTACGCGAGTAGAAGAGCGTCAAGGCTTGTTTTTTTATACTGGCGTCGACGATGCGGGTAATGAGCGGCAAATCAGTGAGGTTTCCCTTGATTGTTTTATCAAATTAAACACGCCAGAACAAAGATTGTTCAGTGGGTTACTGGATAAGTTAAATACTTTTAAATTAAGAATAGATACCCTGAATCATGTCAGCAGATTACAGCAATCTCCGGTTAGGGGGTTATTGGGCTCGAGAACCAGCCATTTAAAACACCAGGTTTATATCGCCAATGAGGTCGCACAACGCTATGCCCCACGGGTTTTACTTGCCGATGAGGTTGGGTTGGGTAAGACCATTGAAGCCGGCATGGTTCTTCATTATCAGTTAAGCACAGGTCGTGCCAACCGAGTCTTGATTGTAGTGCCGCAAACGTTGATCCATCAATGGCTGGTCGAGATGATTCGCCGGTTTAATTTATATTTTTCGATCATTGATGCCGAGCGCTATGAACTTTCCTATGAGTTAGATGAAGAAGACGGAATACAGATAGGTACGACACAAGAGAATCTTTTTGAAAACGAGCAACTGGTTTTATGCAGTTTGGACTTTCTCATGGACAATGAAAAAGCCCGCCAGCAAGCGCTGAGTGCTCAGTGGGATTTGCTGGTGGTTGATGAGGCGCATCATTTACATTGGTCTGAGGAAGAAATGAGCCCCGAGTATGAATGCGTTGAGGAATTAGCCAAACACAGCAAAGGCGTATTGCTTTTGACTGCAACACCAGAGCAAGCCGGAATTGCCAGCCATTTTGCCCGTTTGCGACTACTTGATCCTGCTCGATTTTATGATCTTTCGACCTTCAAAAAAGAAGAAGAGGGGTATCAGCAAATCAATGTTTTGGTACAAGAGTTGATGGCTTATGAGGAACAGGCGTCGGCAGAAACCCTGGATGTGGCACTTAAGTCGCAATTAGCTGCTTATTTGGGCGACATAACGGGTTTACAGGTAGGTCAGGTCATTAGCAATTTGTTAGATAGGCATGGAACAGGGCGTGTCCTATTTCGCAATACGCGTGCGGCAATTCAAGGCTTCCCTGAGCGCCAGGTACATGCATATCCGTTAGAGTGCCCTGCGATTTATTCTTCATTGGATGCGCAAAAAGGTCAGCGCAAGCTGTATCCTGAACAACTGTTGGATAAAGAGATCTGGCTGGAAAATGACCCGCGGGTGAAGTGGCTTGCAAACACCATTAACGCATTACATCCTCAAAAAGTGCTGGTGATTTGTGCTAAGGCAAATACCGCGATTGCGTTGGAGCTGTATTTAAAAGTAAAAATGGGCCTGCGCAGTACGTCGTTTCATGAGGGCTTATCAATTATTGAACGTGACCGTGCCGCAGCTTATTTTGCAGAGCAAGAAAACGGCGCGCAGACGCTTATTTGTTCTGAAATAGGCAGCGAAGGGCGAAACTTTCAGTTTGCACATCACCTGGTTTTGTTTGATTTACCTTTAAGTCCAGATTTATTAGAGCAACGCATAGGTCGGCTTGATAGGATTGGCCAACGACACACTATTGAAATCCATGTCCCTTATCTGCTGAATACGGTGCAGGAGAAATTATTTCGTTGGTATCACGAAGGAATTAACTTATTTACCCACAGCTGCTCTGTGGGTTTTACTCTTTATGAAGAATTTGAAGAGCAGTTATTACCTCTTCTTGATACAGTAGGTACACAACCACACGAGCTGGAACAACTGATTGCAGCAACAAAAGCGCGCGCAGAACAAATCAATCAAGCACTGCACGAAGGTCGTGATCGCTTGCTGGAGTTAAACTCCTGTAATACATCACAAGCAGAGGCATTGATTGCAGCGATTGAGGCCGAAGAAAATTGTTTGGAGTTAGAAAATTATATGGCGCAGGTATTTCAGGAGTATGGTATCGATCATGAATACCATTCTGAACATACGGAAATAGTGCGTCCCGGCGATCATATGAAAACAAGTCATTTCCCAGGATTAAAAGAAGACGGGGTGACAGTGACTTATTCTCGCGCTAAAGCGCTTGTGCGTGAAGATGTCGAGTTCCTAAGCTGGGAGCATCCCATGGTCAGCGAATGTATGGAAATGACGCTGGATTCCGAGTTGGGTAATGCAACTTTGGCCACTATCTCTATAAAAAGTATTCAACCTGGAACGTTGTTTTTGGAGTCCTTCTTTACAGCAAATTGTGCGGCGCCTAAAAAACTGCAATTGGATCGCTTTTTACCGCTTACACCAATTCGTGTCCTCATGGATATATCGGGAAAAAATCTTTCCAAGATATTGGATTACAAACAATTAAATCAAATGTGTGAACCCGTTAAACGCCATTTGGGTTATCCAATTATTCAGCAGATCCAAACCGATCTTGAAACCATTTTGACACAAAGCAAAAAAGTAGCAGAAGCACAACTGCAGGAAATCATAAAACAGGCTACAGTGCAGATGCAACAAAGCATTAGCCATGAAATCAATCGGCTGGAAGCATTAAAAAGGCTTAACCCCTCAATACGTGAGGATGAAATTGCTTATTATAAAAAACAGCTCGGTGAAAGTGCGGAATACATGCAGAGTACTGCTTTAAAATTACAGGCACTGCGCGTAGTTATTAATAAAATTTAGGCGCATGTATTTGTAGGTTTCAGTGCAACTGCTACCCACTCATGTAGCGGACAAAAATAACTCAATAAATGTAGGCTGGGCTGCTAAGCCCAGCATGTAACCATGCCGATGTGCGATAAGTTACTTGTTTTGTTGAGCGCTCAGTAATGGTGTTCATAATGGATATTTTGAAGAATAAGAATTAACTCAGTAAGTGCTGGGCTTAACAGCCCAGCCTACGTTTTTTTCGTCAATGAATTACCTAACACTTACAATTTCTGCCAAAGCGGTCGCCTCCTAAACTGGTTGTGCTTGCAGACCTTCGTAAGCTTCTTTCAATACCGATAATTTATTGCGTGTATCTGTATGAAAAAAACCAAAGTGTTCTGCAATGAATTTAGGGAAAGAGTCTCGATGCTTATCAATGAATGAGCTGTTTTCTGGATCATTTAATTCAGCCTGAATTTTTTGTGTAAATGCAGCAACCTGCTGTGTACGTGCTTGTGGTGGCAGCATTAAAAATTCAAGCGTAGTTTGATATAAGGAATGCACTAAATTATAAATATTATCGGCTTTGTCCTGGCGTTCAGCATCTGCTGGTTTTTCTTGTAGCATGGCGATGGATTTTACTTTCAACATGCTTAAGGCATAGCTAATTTTTTGATATTTTATTAGGTTCAAATCGGTTGGCTGCTCTTTATGGATAGTATCTATCTGTTTCCTTATTTGCTGAGCGAGATCATATAAAGTGCGTTCCTTTTGTTTGATAGCCAAAGCGTCATCTTCAGGTATTACTTCATGTAATAATGGTGCAATTGGTACCGAAGCTTTGCCTTGTTGGTCTGCACTCTTTTGTTCAGACGCCTTGACTGGTTGTAGCAGCTGGGCGATGGATTGAGGAAGCGCATACATTTTTTCGAAAAATTGAGCGACCGTGAGCATTTCATAAACCGCAGTCTTTGTTGCCGCTTCAGCTGGTTGGGCATGGTGATTTTTATAATCTTTAACTTGCGTACCCAGTTTTAACAGCATGTGTTCTACTGACTCGAGAACGGTGTCAATTTCTTTAGGGAATAGTCCTTCATTTGCAAGGCGCATGGTGTTTTTGTTGGCTTTAGAGATGGCAACAAATGCCTCTTTGACTTGTTTTAGATCGCCCTCAACTACCTTACATAAATTGTCGAGCACGGTAAAAATTTCAGTAAAATGTTGGGGGTCATTAATATAAATTGCCCCCAATTGCTCTATGCTGTGCAACAAGTGAGAGCAAAACGCTTGTAGGGAAATTATCGCATGAATCAAGTGGGCAAAATTTGCCATAATGACAGCTCGATCAAGTAACTCCTGATCTTCTTTAACGACAACAAATTCAGGTTTTTTTTCAGGACCTACTCTTTTGGTGTTAATAAAATTGCGTGAATTACTAAATACCTGTGCTATTGCTTTTAGCTCGTTGGCGAGCGTTTCTTTATCTTTGGCTGCTTTTTTTCTTTGTTGCAGAATGGATTTTGCCCAGTCAGTAAACGCAAAAAGATCAGCAGGTGCCATTATTCTTTTTTCTCGCAACATGGCACAAGGTCTTAATGATTTTAAATAGTATGCTGATAAGCCGGTGATCCAGTTTTTAAAAACGGATTCAGGTAAATTGATTTCATGATGTCTGCTGAGTATCGCCCCCAATACTTCAGATTTAATGTATTCTCTACGGACTATATTATTTTCCAGCTCATCAATAGCTGCGGTATCTGCTAAATCCTTTTTCTTTTCGGGTATAACCATTTTGACAAGGAGGCGTAACAAGCGATTACTGTCATCGAGACAGGTCTCTCTAAGCTCAGTGACCAATTCACGCAATGAAAGCGATTCTTTATGTCGGTCTAAGTGTTGTTTGGCATCCAATAAGTATGTATACACTGGTTGCAAACGTTTAAAGTGCTGGCTATTTTCTCTACCTTCTTTAGATGCATAATCATCAATAAAATCGGTGAGTGCGCCAAGATAAGCCGAATCAAAATCATACCCTTCGAAGCTTAAACATCTGTTTTGTAAGATGTTAAGTAAATAAGAAAGAACACCGGCCGTAGTATCATTATGATTGTCTCGGCTTAAATAATATTCTTTTAATTTTAAGATGGCATGCAGAATCGATTGTCTGTATGACGATAATTCAGGGGGTACTTGTGGGAGTTTTCTGCCTATTTCCTTGATTTCATCTATTGTATAGTGCAGGGAGTCTACTGATTTGGGATCATTTTCATGGGTGAATTTGAAAATGGGTGGGAAGCCTTGCACGACGCCATAACCAGGTATCTCAATTTTTTCCAAAAATCGTTTGCAACGTCGATTGATGTCTTCAATTTCTTCTCGATGCTTTTTTTCTTCATAGTGCTCCCATTTTTTGTGAGCAATTACGGCTACTGTTCCTGCACCCACGATCCCTAGGAGAACTAAACTTGCAATGGCATCCGGTTGTGACAAGCTAAGAGCACTGATACTGCTTAATCCATTTAATGCGCTGGTTACGGCCATAATTTTATCTCCATGTAAAATTTTAAGGCGCGCTATCTTAAAAGGTAGGTAGATAGAAAAAGCAATCTATAAAATTAAAAGACAGCTTGTATCTTATATGCAATTTGCACGCCAAGGAGTTTTTTTGGTAGTTGGAATGTGTAGAATGAATAGGATATGACTTTAATGGAGTCCTTTCTGAGACATTACCTTATGGAATATTATTTAGTTCTGTATCTCTTGATTTTATTTTTAGTCTCAGCTTTTGTTCATCATTTTTATAAAAAAAGCACCGGTTGCCAGGCAGTTGCCGGCAATATTGTGATGGCTATAGGAATTGTCTTGTTTGATGTCTTGCCTCAATTCCACTTTGTAACCCCTTTATTGAGACAGCTCATTATCATGGAGTTGTTGATTATTGGATTTTATTTGCTGTGCTTTTTTGTTAACTGTTCGATAGAAGGACGCTTTAATCTGTTTACTGCAAGCGCAATCAATCAATTCGGTATGGGTACTTGGGTAGCCGGCTCTTCAATTTTGGCGGTTTTATTTTTACAAGAATTTCCCTCCTGGCATATAGTGATTTGGACGTGTGCAAATTGCGCACTACTCATTTGGCCAATTTATATCATTATTTCTTTAAGGAATTTACAGCGTATTTTTTTAAAAAAAATAAAGCTGCATACAGGGAGTATTTTGCTCCTCACCGTCAGTACTCAAGCACTCGCATTACTGATGCATCTATTGTTTGCACCGACAATCCCCATTTTAATAAGCCAAGGATTAATCATTTTGGGTTATTTATTCTATATCATTGGCGGCATCATTATTGGGAAGTATTTGCTTACATGTACAAAGAAACGTTTGTTTTTAGGTTGGGATAACAGCAATAGTATCCTTCATGGCGCGCTGTCCATCTCAGGCTTGGCAAGTACGGTGACGCAGGCTCTTAGTGATAAGGTAATTCTTAATACATGGATTCTTGCAACAAGTCTATTATTTCTTGTTGAAGGGATGAGTTTAATCAAAATGTATCATCGCATAAAAATTGCGGGTTTTCTTCACGGTATTTTTGTTTATAATCTTTCACAATGGACGCGAATTTTTACTTTGGGGATGTATTATTCATTTTCTTTTGCTTTATACAAACACAATATAGACAGCAATTTTATAATAAATGCTGTGATAATGTATGGAAAATATATTGTATTAATAATTTTGTTGTTTGAGGTATTTCTTTTTTTACAGGATAAGTTAAGTAATTTAAATGGCGCCATAAAAATTACAGCAACTTAATGATTTTTGAATTGTGTAGTACAAAAGGATAAGTCTACTCATGAATCAGCAAATTAAAAAAATTGCAATAGACCTGTTGCATTCAGCCGGAATTATGCCCAACGGGAATGAAGCTTGGGATATTCAAGTGAATAACGAAGAGTTTTACTCGCGTATTTTTAATGAGGGCTCTCTAGCACTAGGTGAGACTTATATGGATGGCTGGTGGGATTGTAAAAGTCTCGACCAATTCTTTGCGCGTATTCTGCGAGCGCAACTGGATCAGAAGGTGAAAGCCGATAAATGGTTATGGCCAAAATTAATTTGGCTGAAGTTGATTAACCATCAATCTAAAAAACGTGCTCTTGAAGTAGGTAGAACGCACTATGATTTAGGCAATGAATTATTTAAATCCATGTTAGACAGTCGTATGAATTACACCTGTGGCTACTGGAAAAATGCCAATGATCTCGATACGGCACAATTGAATAAATTGGAATTAAGCTGCCAGAAGTTAAAATTTGAAGCAGGGATGCGCGTATTGGATATAGGCTGTGGATTTGGCGCTTTTGCTAAATATGCTGTGGAAAACTATGGTGTCAATGTTGTAGGAGTCACCATATCTAAAGAACAGTATGAGTATGCAAAACAAAATTGTGCTGGCTTGCCAATTGAAATTCGTTTACAGGACTATCGAGATATTCATGAGCAGTTCGATCGTGTGGTTTCTTTAGGCATGTTTGAACATGTAGGTTATCGAAATTATCGAGTGTATATGCAAAAAGTGCGTGAATGTCTTAAAGACGATGGTTTGTTTTTGTTGCATACAATTGGTGGAAATCAAACGACCAAAACAGTTGACCCCTGGATTAACAAATATATATTCCCTAATGGTATGATTCCGTCTATGGAGCAAATCAGCACCGCTTCTAACGGATTATTTATTATGGAAAACTGGGCGAACTTTGGTGCTTATTATGACAAGACGTTAATGGCGTGGCATGAGCGTTTTGAAGAAAATTGGGACCATTTAAAAGAACAATATGACCAACGTTTTTATCGTATGTGGCGCTATTATTTATTAGCCTGTGCGGGCTCTTTTCGTGCTCGCTCGAACCAGTTATGGCAAATTGTTTTTTCCAAAGAAGGTATCTTGGGCGGGTATCAAGAGCCTTTATTTACAGGTATTAAAAAAAGGGAGCCTGGAAATAAAAAAACAGTAAGGAATCTTGAACTGTCATAAAAAAGACGCTTAATCAATATCATTGTAGCCTGGGTGCAAGGAAGTGAAACCCAGGTTTCGGTCTTGCGGACCGTCACCCAGGCTGTTCTTAAGTTGATGCCAGGATACCATGCAGTATCCCTCAAACAGCAATTAGTGCTTCTTGGCAAATACCATACGTAAATGACTATTGATGGTTTCGATTGCACTACGACATGCTGGAGTATCAATGAGATCATTGAGCATAACGAAATCGTGAATTGTACCGTGATGACGAATTCCGGTGACGGGAACACCTGCGGCATTAAGCTTGTGCTCATACGCCTCACCTTCATCGCGTAATACGTCACACTCACCATTAATGACTAATGCGGGTGGCAATCCTCTGAGTTGATCTACTGACGCTTGCAAAGGACATGCAGTGATTTCTTTTCTTTTTGCTTTATCAGGTAGATAATTATCCCAAAACCATTCCATGGCTTTCTTCGTTAACCAGGGACCTTCAGCAAATTCTTTGTATGAAGCGTTTTCAAAATTGGCATCAGTTACTGGATAAATAAGTACTTGATAATCAATTTTAGGGCCTCCACGCTCTTTAGCAAGAAGGGTCATGACCGCGGCCATGTTACCACCAACACTATCGCCAGCAACTGCTAAACGAGAAGTATCGAGGTTGAATTCTTTGCCATGCTCTGCAATATATTTCAATGCCGAATAATCTTCTTCAATTTGTGTTGGGTATTGCGCTTCTGGAGCTAAAGAATAATTAACAAACACGATGGCAGCGTGAGCGCCTACGGCAAGTTCGCGCACAAGACGTCCGTGAGTTTGCCAATCACCAAAAACCCAGCCTGCACCATGATAGAACATGACCACGGGTAACTTTTCTTTGGATCCTTTAGGGCGAACGATGCGAATGTCTACTTTACCTTTGGCATGTTGAATTGCACGATCTTCAATATCTACCTCGGGTTTTTCTTTTGTGGCAGGCAATTCTTGTAATTTATCAAAAATGGCTCTTCCTTCTTTAACCGGAAGATCATAAATTGGTTTACCACCAGCTTTCTTGATTTTTTCAACGAAAGCCCAGGTTTTGGGGTCTATACGTTTACTTAGATCCATTTTTTCTGTCCTCATGGTTGAAGTTTAAACACTATTTCATTTTTTCTTTCTATGAATAATATGAAGCCAAGCCGTCACTTTTGTTAACAGGACAAAATAAGTATAGACAATTTGGAGATTTTTGTTCTTTTTAATAAAAAAACTAAAAAATGAACGAGTTAGCGATTTTGGTTCAGAAAGAAAAAAAGGATTGAGAACGTCATCCCCGTATATGTAGACAATTTGTGACACCGTAGGCTGGGCTCCTGTATAGCCGGGGACATCCCTGACACTGTTCGGGGACATCCTTGACACATGAGTTGAGAAAAAATCTCAAGTATTCAGATTATAAGTATAAATTTTAAATCGATCAAAATAGATGTCGAACTCCTCT